>WNFC01005471.1_pt1 | contig 13926 bp, 15 predicted proteins | sample 5400541 | NCBI WGS metagenome assembly WNFC01 (sample SAMN13153342, study PRJNA577476) | soil metagenome | isolation source: 120 cm saprolite under Douglas fir tree site 2 hole 2 replicate 1 | place: USA:California | collected 2015-04-18
ACTTCGCCGCGAGGGAGGTCGTGAACGCTCCCCGCATCGCCTCATCGGCCGAGCGGTTCTCCATCACGATGACGAACACGTGCCGCTGCTGTGGGGTGGCGGGGGACGAAGGAGAGCCGGAGCAGGCCGCAATCAGCAGCGCGAAGAGCGCGACGGCACCCCACAGCCTCATCTCGCGGAGGTTACCGGAGCTAGTTGCTGACAGCCTCCAGCCGGATCACAGGGATCTCGCGGTCGGTCTTCTTGGGATACTCGCCGTACCGCGGCGCGACGGCCGCCACCTTGGCCAGCGCCGCCTCACGCTCGGCCCCCTTCAGCAGGGTTGGCCGAACTTTGATCTTGCGATTCCCTACCTCGAGCCATACCTGGTCGGGTTTCTTGGCCAGGTTGATGAACCAGTGCGGGTGGGTCGCCGCCCCGCCCTTGGACGCGACGACGAGCCATGTGTCGCCGTCTTCCGCAAACCCGCCGAGGACGTGCGTGTGCACTTTTCCGGTGCGAGCGCCGATCGTCGTGAGCAGCACGGTCGGGAAGCCCATCATCACCGGCGCAGTCGGACCCGAGTTCTTCCGATAGCGCGAGACCATCATCGAGGCGATTGGCTTGAACAGCCGCTGCAGCACCGCGCCGCCGGGTGGTTCGGATCCTCGCGTCCCGCGCGGTGGAATCTCGAGCTCAGCCATCGGTGACCGCAACCGATCGGGCGCCCTGCCTATTCCGACCTCAGGTCGTCCCGTGCCCGGGATTGTCGGCGGTCGCGGTGACCACCGCGGCGTTGGTGGCAGAGCCGGCGATCGTGCACGAGACTGTCGTCGTCGCGTTGTAGCCGACGTCCGGCTGCACCTTCGCCTGGCAGGTGCCCAGCACCTGGCCGTTGGCGGAGTCGGCCATCGTGAAGGTGATGGTCGAAGGCGCCAGCGCGCCGGCCGCCCCGCCGAGGTTTTTCAGCTTCGCCGACACGACGCATGGCGAGCCGCATCCGGACGTGTCCACCGACACGACCGTGTAGATCGGCGGCAGCGTCGAGAGGTTGGCGAAGTCGATCACGTCAGAAGGCGCGGCGATCTTGAAGTCGCGGTCGACGTTGCTGTACTTCAAGTCGGCGCCCGAGATCCCATCGATCACGACGCCCTCCGTCAGGTGGACGCGCAGCAGGTGGTAGGGAGGCGCGGAGGCGATGTAAACGTCGGCGCGGACACCGGACAGCTCCACCGCGTCGACTCCGTCGACGGGCTGATGGTCGGTCCGCTGGGTGACCGCGGAGCCGAGGAACGTCGCGCGGAAGGCGGCTCCGTCGGTGAGCTCGGGCAGGTTCGGCACCAGGCCGGCGGTGTCCTTCCACCAGGAGTTGCCGGCCGCCCTGGCGAGGCTGGGACCCAGCGGGTTGCCCGCGAGGTGGTTGGCGAGGAACTGCTGGCCGCGGAAGTACGCGTCGGGGCCGATGATCACAGCCTCCACCGTCTCGCCCTGCGAGCTGACGACCAGGTGCTTCATCAGTGGGCGGGCGATCTGCACGTCGATCGTCCACGCGGTGCCGGATTCGACCATCGGCCCCGCGAACTCGAAGCTGCTGGATCGGGTCAGCATCGACTCCGCCCCGCTCTCGAGCGCCCGGGTGGCCGGCAGACCTAGCGGATCGCAGGCCGGCAGAGCCACGAGGAGGGCGACTGCGGCCAGGACGGAACCCGCTGTGCTCATTGCGACTACGTCAGGTAACGCCTTGTTCAACGCTACCGTTACCCCACATGAGCGTCGAGGCCGGGCCGCCGCGGCGGGCTGCCCGCAAGCCCCCCAAGGTGCGCCTGTGGGGTCGCGAGTATACGGTCCTCCTCCCCAGCATCCGCGACCCGCGGCTGCATGTCGCCGCCGTCCTGCTGACGCTGCAGCTGCTCGGCCAGACGGTGCTGGACTTTCGCCTGTCGGTCGCCCAGATCCTCATCTGCCTCGCGACCGGGGCGCTTTTCGAGTTCGTCGTCGGGTTCTTCAAGGACAGGGTCATCATGTGGCCGGCCAGCGGCCTCCTCACCGGCAACAGCACGGCATTCATCCTGCGCGTCCCCGGCACGTTCCACGGCCAGTGGTGGAGCACGCACGGCATGTGGATCTTCATCGGCGTCGTCGCCTTCGCGATGGCGTCGAAGTACGTGATCCGGTGGAAGGGCAGGCACGTCTTCAACCCCTCCAACCTGGCCCTCGTCCTCGCGTTCGTCGCTCTCGGTCCGCAGTACACCGAACCGCAGGACCTGTGGTGGATACCGATGGGCCCGTGGATGATCGTGACCTACGCGATCCTGATCGGCGGCGGGCTGCTGATCGGCTGGGAGCTCAAGCTGCTCGGCCTCGAGCTGGGCTACATGGCCGGCTTCGCAGCCTTCCTGGCGGCCGCCCTCCTCCCCGTGCCCGACCACTGCATGATCGCCAGCTGGTACTCGACTCCCATCTGCGGCCAGCAGCTCTGGCAGATCCTTGTGACCTCGCCCGAGGTGCTGATCTTCGCCTTCTTCATGGTCCCGGACCCGCGCACGGTGCCGGACGGGCAGGTGGGGCGGTTCGTCTTCGGCGTGCTGGTCGCGCTCCTGTCCGTGGTCTTGATCGGTCCGACCACGCTCGAGTTCTGGACCAAGACGGCGATCCTCGCAAGCCTCGTCTTCGTGTGCGCGGGACGCTTCGCGCTCGCCCAGCTGCTCGCCCCGCTCGAGGAAGCGGGCGGGCCGCTGCGCGCGATGCGACGCCTCGGCTGGGCCACTCCCGCCGTGCTCGGGCTCACGCTCCTCGTGTTCACGGCCATGCCCGTCTCAGCCGCGCTCTCGCTGCACAGCGTCGAACCCGCGCCGGAGCTGCCGGACGGATCCACGCCGAAGCTGACGCTGGATGTCGGCTCGGGACCCGGACTCGGCCACTGGGCGGTTACCAGCGCGGGAAGAGCGCTGCCCACGGGCGGTACCTCGCCCGTCGCCGGTTCGGCCAGGGTGTGGATCCTGCCCTCGATCCCCTCGGTCGGCGTCCCGTCGAACATCGTCGCCTTCGACCCGTCGATCAACCAGGCGCGGGCCGGCCAGATGGCGCACGACCTTGTGCTCGATCTGATGATCGAATCCGAGGCGCGGCGCGCGCACGACCTCACGCTCGCGGCCGACGGCGCCTCAGGAGACGGCCTGACCGAGTTCACCGACGTGATCACACAGGACGTCGGCGGCGGCAAGGTGATCCAGAAGGTCTACAGCTTCGACCGGGTCGACCTGAACCTGTTCTTGCCGAAGTTCAGCACCCAGGCGAGGCGGTTGATCGGCGTGACCCTGCACGGAACGACGACCCTGATCACTCGGGACGGGTCAGGAAACGTGGTGTCGCAGCAGACGCTGCCCTACGCGAAGAGCTGGGGCCTGGGTGGAGCGAAGGGCGGCAACCTCAACCACGACGTCATCATCAACGACTACACCGACCTGACTCCGGCATAAGTTAATCGCCTGTCCTCCCCATTCATGGGGAGGTGGCGCGAAGCGCCGGAGGGGCTGAGGGTTACGCCTGCCTGTCCTCCCCATTCATGAGATCGTGCAATCTGCCTGTCCTCCCCATTCATGGGGAGGTGTCGGCGCAGCCGACGGAGGGGCTGTTGGCTACGCCTGCCTGTCCTCCCCATTCATGGGGAGGTGTCGGCGCAGCCGACGGAGGGGCTGTCGGTTACCCCTGCAGCCCGTCCCAGGACCACCGGGGCATCGGCAGGTCCGGCTCGATCTGCGTCTCGGCGGGCGCGACCCCGTTGACCTCGCGCGCCGCCCACTCGATGTAGGCGCGCATCGCGGCGCGAAACTCCGGGTCGTCGGGAAGGTCCGCGTCGTCCATGGCCTGGATGAAGCAGGCGGCGAAACGCGTGCCCATATCCTCGGGCGCACCCTCCCCGGCGTGGATGCCCAGCATCCCGGAGTGTCCGCCGAGTCCGCGCGAGTAGCGCGGCGGCCCGCCCAGCACCTCGGCCCAGTAGGCGGCGAGATGCTCCGTATGGCCCGGGCTGACGTGATGCGAGAAGGGATGGTTCAGCTCCGGGTCCTGCAGGCAGCGCTCATGCGTCGCCGCCGCCAGGGCGAGGAACGCACCCTCGCCACCCGCAAACTCGAACAGCGAGGGTCGGGTCATCGCCTGGATGCTAGCTCTGGCTTCGGCCGGCCGGACGACCCGGGCACATCGACCTTGCCCTCCCAGAAGAGCTCCATCTCCTCCCACCACCATTTCGAAGCGGGCAGCAGGTACGGCACGAAGTCGGCCGCCCGGTCACTGGTCAGCAAACCTTCGAGGAAACCGTGAACTGCCAGCTCGCGCACATAGTCGTCACCCTCGAGCAACATCCTCTCGATCAGCTCGAAGCCGGCCGGAAACTCCTTGGTGCGGCCGCGAGCGCTCTGCACGACCAGGTGCCGCACGTAGATGCCGGCGAGGATGTACACGTGAGGGTGCCTGGACTTCCGCCATTCCTCCCACCACGCCAGCCGGTCCTTGTTGATCGCAAACGCCCGGCTCGACTTCACGAGCATCTGCTCGACGTCCCGTCGCTCGATCATGCTCGGTCGCTCACAAGGGATTTCGCGAGCTGCGCGGCTTTGCCGGAGCCTTCGATCCCGGACAGGTAGGCGACAGCGACGGGGCTGCTCAAGCGCCGGTCCAGCGCTGCGAGCGAATCGCTGAGCACGCTGAGCAGCGCGGCCAGGTCGGTCGGCGGCGGGCCATGCAGTCCTCCCAACATGCTCTCGATCACGGCCACGACCGCCTCGGCGTGCCGGCTCGAAACTCGCGCCGCGTCGCCGAGCGATGTGGCGAGACGGGCCGGCTTCACCTCTTTCTGGTCGCACAGCCGCCCGAGGACCTCACCGAGCGCGGCCGCGTCGAGCCTGCGCTGGCTGGTCGCGGCCACGAATACGTCGGTCGAGGTGCTCCTTTCCCCCGGCTCCTTCGCCCCGAGCCCCTCCGCGATCAAAAGACGTGCCATCTCGCCGATCGGCTCCTCCGCCAGCAGCAGCGGCTCGAAGAAGTGGCGCGTATGCCACATCGCTTGCCACCAGTCGATGTTCCGGCCAAGCTCGGCCGCGCCCCGCGCGTAGAAGGGCTCGCGGTGCGACGGCCAGACGGTCGCGACCCAACGCACCACATCCCGCAGACCGGATGCCTGACCGTCGCCCACCGTGCAGTAGTCGGCTTCGCCCGGTTCATGACCCTCCGCCAATAGCGCCGCGATGAAAAGGCCGGGGACGTCGGTCAGCTCGGGTCGTCGTCTTGGAGGCGGGGTGACGCGGACGTGGAAGTGGACGTGCGTGTAGGTCCTTTCCATGTAGGTGTGGGTCGTCACGTCGGTGCCGAACTCGAAGCGGATGTGAGGCGGCGAGGCAATCTCCCCTGCTCGTAGCGCTGCCTGGATCGCATCGGCGTGGCCGGGTTTGATGCGCAGCCTTCGCAGCGCTTCCCTGCGCGAAGCAAGGGTAGCCGGAGCGATGGTGCCGCCTCGCGCGGTCGGCAGCGAGAGGATCGGCTGCGGCTTTCCACTCGCCGCGCGCGCCGCCACCTCGTACACCCTTATCGAGAGAAAGCCGAGGACGCTCCTTCTCGGCGCCACCTTTTGCGCGCGACCATCGGCCCAGGCCAGGATCAGGTTCGCGAAATCAGCGCGCGGAGAGACACCGCCGAAGGGAGCTGCGTGCGCTCCCTCCAGCACCTGGCGCGCACGACGCGCGATCGGGTCGAGCCGCCGAACCGTCTCCGAGCCCCGGTCGCACAGCCGGGACACGCCGTCGAGCGCCCGCTCCAGTTCGTGCACGTCATCCATGCGCTCGAGTACGCCGGCCAGCACCTCGACGAGCTCATGCAGCGACTCGACCGGCGGACGCAGCGACGCAGCCTGAGCCACCGGCTGGTCGACCGGCGCGCCCATGTGTTCCAGCTCTTCGCCGGTGAGCTTCGTGATGCGGCCCCGCAAGGACGGAGCGATGTTGGGAGCGGCCGCGGCAAGGGCGCCTCGCGCGTCGGGTCCAAGCTCAGGCAGCCGTTCGAGGAATCCGATCAAATTCGGCTGCGCCTCGCGAGATGCCTGGGCCAGCGCCTCCGCAACCAGCGCCGCACTTCTCTGCGTCCGAGGAAGCAGCCGCAGCACGCCCTTCACAGTCGACGTCGCCTTTGCGTCGAGCGCCGGACGCAGCCGGTCGACGTGCTCGTCCGAAACACCGCCTGCTTCGACCAGCGCCTGCACCGCAAACGAAACGGTCGCGGGGGTCGGGCTGGTCAGGAGGGCGAGGTAATCGAGCACGCGCCCGCGCCGCTCATCCGGCGTCGGCTGCAGCGCCTCGTGAAATCGTGAGAACCATCCCGCCCGGAACGCGGCGAAATCGCGCCTCAGCGCGGCCAGGCTCACATCCAGCAGCCGCTCACGCGGGAGCAGTCCCTGGGCGCTGAGCCTGATCAGCGCTGCGTCCCAGCCCAGTTGCTCAGGCGTGTACTTGTCGTGCGCGGCGAGGCTTGTCTCGCCACCGCCCTCGACCTCGAACAGCCGCCAGACCTCGTGCTTCAGCAGGTCCGGGTCGGACATCAGGGCCTTGTAGACGCCGGTCCGTGGCTCCTCGAGCCCGCTGATCATCGCGAGGATGTAGCCAGGATTCGCCGGCTGCTCGACCAAGCCCGCCCGGACGATCGACCGCATCAACTTGAAGGTCGAGTTCCACCGCGTCGGCGGCTCGTCGGCGATCGCGTCCACGTAGTCCGCGAGCGGGATCGAACGCACTGTGAGCGCCTCGTACGCCAGGTCGGTCGGCGGCAGAGCCCAGCGGCCCGCCTTGCGAAGCTCGGCCGCGGTCATCGTGCCCAGGGCGAGGACCTGCGTCGCGTTGAGTACGGCCCGACTCTCGCCGGCATACGGCCAGTCCTTGTTCGTGACGGCTCCGATGTGTGCTGCGCGTACTTCGCGGAGCATTCGAATCGCCGTCGGTGCGATCGCGCGCCTTTCCTTTTCGGTCATGGGTTTCAGCGCGGCGCGCACCCCATCGACGTCGCCGTTGCGGACCAGGTCGATCATCGTTCGGCCCTGTCGATCAAACCCTCGACCAGGTCGAGGCTGGCACCTTTCGGTTGATCGGCGACAGCGCGGACGTCATTGCGCTCGATCGCAGACTCGAGGTCGTCGAACCGGTGCGTCATCTCCTCGCGACGAGCCGGGCCGCGAGGACGTGCTTGCACGGTCCTCGGGTGCCTGCGTATTTGCCCCACCAGGGACAGGTGCAGCGGTCCGTGTCGGCGGCGAAGGTGACGCGGTGCTCGATCTCGCCCGACTGCACTCTTGCGCCGCCTTCGATCAGGTGGACCATGCCCTCGTCGACAAGCTTGCGGGCCTCCATCAGTCGCGGATTCATCTTCATCAGCGCCTCGACCCGAAGCGGAAGCTCGCGGTGGAAGTACGCGCCTTGCGCGAGGTCGTATCCCACGCGTCCCTGCGCGCCGAGAAACATCAGCGCGGTGCGCGTCCGCTCGCGCGACAGGCCTGCGGCCCGTGCGAGCTCGTCAACGCTCACCGGAGTTCCCCAACCGAGATGGAGGACGACCTCTTCGGCGTCAGGCTCGGCATCGCCTGACGCAAGGTCGAGCAGCAGGCCGCCCTCGCCGGAAAATCCACGGCTGACCTCGGGGCTGAGAATGACCGTGTATCGCGAGCCGTCCAGGGTCAGCTCCCAGGCGCTTGCCGAGGGATCCGCGGACGACCGCGCGTCGATGCCGTAGACCCGGAGCCGGGTCGCAAATCGCAGCAGCGGCTCGAGCGACCAGAGCCGCTCTGGTCCCGCCAGGCACGCCGCGCCGGGTGCCGGCCGCGAGCTCAGGCGCAGTGACCGCCCCGCCCGCTGGGCCCACGCGAGATGTCGCGAGGATCGAGGCAGCGATCGGAGGAAGGTGCGCGCATCGGCTATCGGCATGTCCGCCAGCAGGTGCAGCTCGGCCGCGGCGACCTGGACCTCGGCGAAACCCTTGACCCATCGGTCGGGAAGCGGCACCTTCTGCTCGATTACCTGCCCGCCGAACGACTTGATTCCGACCTCATCCGCTCCGATGTGCAGGCGCACCGGCCAGGTGCCCCCAACCCTGGCCAGCGCCTCCCGCATCGGCGGGTTGAAGTCCACGTTCGTGGTGCCAACCGCCACCGGCTTGCGGTCGATGCCGTCCGCCAGGACGTCGAGCCGTGCGTATACACCGCAGCAGGCCGAGAACGACTCGAATCTCAGGTTCGTTGCCTCGCTTGTGGCCACGGGGTCGGCCGCGAGGAGGATCGCGGCGACCATGCCGGGCGGCCTGTAGTACCGCGTCCTCGCAACACGTGCGCAGGCGAGCAGCGCTACAGCGGTCTGTTCGGGCTGCGCCAGAAAGCCGTCGAAGAACCATGGGTGAGCGGCGGGGCGACTCTCGACGTTGCCGCCCGAAGTCGCGAGGTGGACCTCGGTCTTGCCGTCCCCCGACCGCACCTCGGAAGGGATCAGGTACTGGTAGACCTGCTCCGCGGCCGCCATGGGGCCAATGTTGCCCTAATCGGTGAGGTTTAGCGGCGGATAGAACGGACCCGCCGCGGGATCCTTGAGCGCCTCCTGGAAGTTGGTGCCATAGTCGCGCTCCATGTCACCGAAGCTCCAGGCCTGTCGCTTGTACGTCCAGTTCTCCGGCCGCAGCGCATGGGCCCGCTTGAAATAAACGAGCGCGTCGGCCGCCCCGCCGTGCTGGGCGAGATAGGTGCCGAGGTGGAAGAACGCCGCCGCGGTCACGTCGTCGAAGTCCAGGTCGGGCAAGCGCGAGTCCAGCTTCGACTCGTCCATCACGAAGGCGCTGTCCTTGCCTTTGGCGACCCAGTCGCGCACGGCGTCGAGGTAGCTGGTGTTGATCGTGACCTCGCCCGTCTCGCGGTTGCGCCGTTGGGCGTAGATGGGGTCCGCTGCGCGGACCATCTTGCCGCTTTCGTCGATCCAGAATGCGGCCGGCACGTTGCGCGCGTCATAGAGCTCGGCGACGAGCAGCTTCTGGTCGATGACGCTCGGGTGCTGCTGATGCGCGGCCGCGACGAACGGCTCGATCGCCGCGGCGCCCCTGGCGTCACAAGCGACCGTGAACACCTCGAAGTTCTTGCCTTTCAGCTCTTCGCGGAGGTCCTGCCAGACCGGCAGGTCAAAGCGGCAGCTTCACCAGCTGGCCCAGAAGAGAAGGAAGACCTTCTTGCCCCGGAGGTCGGAGAGGCTGTGCAGATTGCCTGAGAGGTCCGGCAGCGTGAAGTCCGGAGCGTGGCGGGAGGCGAGGCGGGTCTTCCACTCCCAGCTCGCGGGGCCGAAATACCAGACCTCGTTTTTCGGATCGTGGGCGACCGGCTGCTGGATGAGGTCCGCGAACTCGGCGAGGTTGAAGAGCTCGCCGTCGATGAGCTTCGATCGGCGCGCGTCCGGCACCGGGACGCAGATTCCGCCCTTGCAAACCCCCTCCGGCTCCAGGTCCCAGCCGGTGGCGGATTCGAGGGCGGGGAGGGTCAGCCACAGCTGGTCGCCGTCGACACGGGCGGCGTCGAGGCTTGTCTCGCTGTCTCCGTAAAGGACGGTTGCCCGCGGCACCTCATCAAGAACCGCCCCCCCAGGAAGACTATTCTGCATGTAAATTTACTTGACTCTCAGTACATCTGTTCGTACGATTTGAACGTGGTCGAGCTCTCTCCCCGCCAGGTGGATGTCGCCTACGAGATGGTCGGTATCAGGCAGGCCATCAACGAGCTCGAGCTTCAGTTCTCCCGCCTGGCCGCCGAGTTCGACCAGGGCGACTACTGGGACCAGGACGGCTCCAACAGCCCCATCGACTGGATCCGCTTCAACTGCCACATGACCTCGAACGCCGCCGGGGCGCGGATCGCGGTGGGCGAGAACCTGCCTCGAATGGCGGAGAGCGCGCAGGCCATGCAGGCCGGCGAGATCGGCTTCACCCACCTCACCTCGATGGCGCGGACGGCCAATGCCGTCGGCAAAGCCTTCGACGAGAAGAAGCTGCTCGAGCTGGCGCGGGAGAGCTCGCCCGGCAAGTTCCACTACCGGTGCCTGCACTACCGGCACTCGGTCCAGCCCAAGGTCGTTGCCGCGGAACAGGCCGAGCTGGCGGAAAGCAACTTCCTCCACCTGAACACCCAGGACGACGGCTGCCTGTTCTTCACCGGTTGCCTCGACCCGGTCGGCGGGGCGGTGGTGCGCAACGCGCTCGAGCCCTTCGCGCGCAAGTCGGGCACCGACGACTACCGCGATGCCCCCAAGCGGTGGGCTGACGCCCTGGTCGAGCTGGCGTCGACGAAGACGAACATCCAGATGCAGGTCACGAGCTCGGTCGAGACGCTGCTCGACCTGGTCGGCGCACCTGGCGCGGAGACCCAGTTCTCCCTCCCCATCTCATCGAAGACAGTGGAGCGCTGGGCCTGCGACTCGAGCCTGACCAGGATCCTGATGCAGGACTCGGTGGTGATCGACGTCGGCCGGGCGGAGCGGACGATCAAAGGGCCGCGGCGCCGGGCTCTCATCGCGCGCGACCGGCACTGCCAGTGGACCGGCTGCGAGCGCCCCGCCTCACATTGCGATGGCCACCACGTGGTGCATTGGCTGCACGGTGGCGGCGGAGAGATCGAGAACCAGGTCCTGCTCTGCCGGAGGCACCACTGGATGGTCCATGAAGGCGGCTGGCAGGTGATCAAAACGGACGACGATCGGCTGATGACAATTGCTCCTCCCCATTCATGGGGAGGTGGCCGCAGAGCGGCCGGAGGGGCTCCAGACTAGAGCGCGTCCATGCTCACCAAAACGCAGAAAGGAGCAGTCGGCGAGCTGATGCTCTCTGCATGCGTGATGCTGGCCTCGGACGGCGACCTCGAGCTGTTCAAGCCGGTCACCGACGATGACCACACTGATATCACCGCCGGCGAGCGTGGCAAGGTGCCCGCGCTGGCGATCCAGGTGAAGACAGCGTTGAGCATCGACAAGCAGGGCTATGCCGCCGCGAACATGAAGTTCCCGAGTGGTGAACCGCGCGAGCACCCGGCTTTCGTCTACGCGGTCGTCTACGTCGTGGATGGAACGATCGACGCCGCCTGGATCGTCCCGAGCGCCGACTTCAACCGGATGGCGTACCGCGGCAAGCTTCGCGACGGCAAGGGGCTGGAGCTGGTGTTCATGGCGAGCCCCACCAGGGGAGACCAGTGGTCCCCGTTTCGCTGCGGACGGATGGAGATCGGGCCGACGCTCTTGGACCTCATCGACTCACTCCCCAGGACGGCCGCGCCTCGCGTCCCCGGCGCCCACCTGCTGCTCCGCCGCGCCGGCAGCATCGAGTAAACCGACGAACACAGGGTGCGGCGCGCCCGGAGCGGAGCGCAACTGCGGCTGGTACAGCGTGCCGACGAAGAAAGGATGGTCGCCGCGCTCGATTGCCCGGACCTCGCCGGTGTCGTCTGTCGCCGCAACGCGCATGCCGTGTTCGCTCGCAATGTGTTGCATCTCTGGCGCCAGGCCATAGGAACACGTCGTGTACTCGATGACCCTGGGGCTGCCATACAGCCTCGCCAGGATCGAATCAGCCGCCAGCTCGACATCGATCGTCTGGTCCAGCAGCGAACAGGCGAGAAGCGTGATCACAGGAGTGCCCCCGGTGCCGTACTCGGTGTGGGCGGCGTCGGCAATCCCCGCCAGGCTCCGAGCGTGCTCGACGAGCACGTGTTGATAGCCGCCTCATGTCCCGACCAGAGGGATGCGTCGCTCGCGCGCTTCACGGACCATCGCCAGCGCCGCCTCGGGATCGCGGTATGGACTTCCCGGGCCGATGACGATCGCGGATGAGCCCGTCGCGACACCCGCAAAGTCGTGAATCGTGTCGGTCGGCACCACCCGAACATTGATTGGTAGGGCTCGTGCATTTGCCGCATGTTCGAGGGCGGAGAGGGTCGCTCGGTGAAACCGATGGTCGGCTGGGATGTCCATCAGCACGGTGATGACGACCGGGCGCATCGTTGAACGCTACCACTACCGGCCGCATGAATCAGACCGGTCGGGTGGCCTTCCGATTCACTAACGTGAGAAGCCGTGAGGTTCAGCGAGCTGGCGGCACACCTCGATCGGATGGAGGCGACCCGCAGTCGCAACGAGCTCGTCCGCATCCTGGCCGACGTGTACGCGGCCAGCTCGGGAGAGGAGCTCGAGCCGACCACATACCTGGTCCAGGGCCGGCTCGCACCGTTCTTCGAGCCGGTCGAGATCGGTCTCGGCGAACGGCTGCTGATCACAGCGATCGCGGCCGCTTACGAAACTCCCAAGGAGGAGGTCGCAACGCTGAACCGCCAGACCGGCGACCTCGGCCTCACCGCTCAGCGCCTCGCGCCGGCCTCGCGGCGCGACTCACCGTCGGTGGTCGAGGTGCAACGGCGCCTGACGCAGATTGCTTCGACAAGCGGCGCCGGCAGCATGCAGAAGAAGCTGGATGGGTTCACCTCCCTGCTCGGCGACCTGGATGCATCGTCGGCGAAACACCTCGTCCGGATCACGCTCGGCAAGATGCGACTTGGAATCGGCGACCCGACCGTGCTGGACGCGATGTCGCTGGCGAAGAAGGGAGACAAGTCGCTCCGTCCTGTCCTCGAGGCCGCCTACAACCGGACGTCTGACCTCGGCCTCATCGCGCGGACGCTGTGGACCCAGGGCGAGGCCGGGCTCGACCTGTTGAAGATAAGAGCCGGCCATCCGCTTCGTCCTCAGCTCGCGGAGCGGCTTCCGAATCCCGAGGCCGTGATCAAGAAGCTTGGGACGGTCGGCGTCCAGCCGAAGTACGACGGTCTTCGGGTGCAGATCCACAAGGACGGAGATCGGGTGAGCATCTTCTCGCGAAACCTCGAGTCGATGACCGAGATGTTCCCCGAGCTCGTCGCGGCCGCCGGCGCGCTGGCGATCGAGAACGTCATCCTCGACGGTGAGGCAATCGCTTACAACCCCGAGTCGGAGGAGTACGTCCCATTCCAGGAGACGACCGCCCGCCAGCGCAAGGAGGACATCCCGGAGTTCGCCGCCCGAGCGCCGATGCGGGCCTTCGTCTTCGACGTGATGTTCCGCGACGGATCTGACCTCACTGGGCTGCCCTACGAACGACGCTTTGGGATCGTGGAGGAGCTCCTCCGCGAGTCGGACACGCTCCTGACAGCGCCTTTGACCACAACCGACTCGGCCGAGGTGCTGACGCGCGAGCTTCTCGACAACATCAGCCGGGGCCTGGAAGGCGTCGTGGCCAAGCGCCTCGACTCGCCCTACCAGGCCGGCGCTCGCAACTTCAACTGGGTGAAGCTGAAGCGGAACACGAGTGGGCAGCTGACCGACACGATCGACCTCGTGCTCCTCGGTTATTACAAGGGCAAGGGCAAGCGGGCCGAGTTCGGCGCGGGCGCCCTGCTCGCCGGCGTCTACGACACCGACAAGGACGAGTTCGTGACGATCAGCAAGCTCGGCACCGGTCTCTCCGACCAGGGCTGGCGTGAGCTCCACCAGCGGCTGGCGAGCCTCGAAGTCGCAGAGAAGCCGGCGCGGGTCAACTCGAACCTCGTCCCCGACTCCTGGCTCCAGCCGGCGGTCGTCGTGGAGGTGCTGGCTGACGAGATCACCCCGAGCCCGCGCCACACCGCGGGCATGACCCCCGAACAGCCGGGATTCGCATTGCGGTTCCCGCGCATCGTTTCCATGCGGACCGCGGACAAGAAGGCCGAAGACGCCACCACCGTGCGCGAGATCCGCGAGATGTTCGAGCAACAGCGACAGCGATCCGGCTAGGTCAACTCAGAAGCGGCGGCGTTCCGGCCATTCGGGCCCATCTGGTCGCATCCCTCGCGGTTCATGCGGCCATTCGGGCCCACTTGGTCGCATC
>WNFC01016573.1_pt1 | contig 13923 bp, 14 predicted proteins | sample 5400541 | NCBI WGS metagenome assembly WNFC01 (sample SAMN13153342, study PRJNA577476) | soil metagenome | isolation source: 120 cm saprolite under Douglas fir tree site 2 hole 2 replicate 1 | place: USA:California | collected 2015-04-18
CTCTCCTGCGATGTGCACAGGCAGAGCGGTTGGATCGAAGCGCGAAATTCGCTTGACGCCCGATTTGCCAACAAGCAGAGAGCGGCAAAAGGCCTCTTTACCAATGCCGTTAGGACTGACTACGCCCAAACCGGTGATGACAACGCGTGGAATCATAGATTGTTTGCAGTGCTACGAACTAGTTGAGATGCCTGCGGTCGCGCCGTAGTTCCGGCAAAGTGGGATAATTGTCACCAATGGCCTTGGGTGTCTACCTTTCGGTGCCTTTTTGCCGCACTAAATGCAGCTACTGCAACTTTGCGTCGGACGTGTTTTCTCGGGCAATGTTCGCGGGTTACATCGACCGCATTTGCTCTGACATCGAACGCGCTCCTCTTGTGGCTGAACAGATGGGCGGTCAGTATGAAAGTTCCGTGGACACCGTTTATCTGGGCGGTGGCACCCCCACTTTACTAGATTCTGCTCAACTGGAGAGATTGTTTATCACAATTTGGCAAAATTTTTGTCTCCAGCCCGAGACAGAAATTACCGTCGAATGCGCTCCTGGCACCCTGACTGCCCCGGTTCTGGAAGGTCTCCGGCGCTGTGGCGTCAATCGCGTAAGCCTGGGCGTGCAGTCATTTGTCGATGCCGAAGCTGCCGCCGTGGGACGTTTACACAAGCGCGCAACTGTGTTCAAGGACCTGGAACATCTGCGCGCCGCCGGAATTACCAATATCAACATCGATCTCATTGCTGGCTTGCCCTATCAGACGACCGAGAGTTGGGAACGGTCCCTTTCCGATGCCATCGCCACTGCTGCGCCGCACATCAGCGTCTACATGCTCGAAGCCGATGAAAATTCCCGGCTCGGCCGCGAGCTAATTGCGGGTGGCACAAAATATCATGCCCACTTTGTACCAGACGATGACTTAACCGCTGATTTCTATCTTGCAGCCTGCGAGCGCTTAAACGCGGTTGGCATATCCCATTATGAAATATCAAATTTCGCCCGCCACGGTTTTGAATCGCGCCATAACCTCAAGTACTGGACGCGCCAGCCTTATCTCGGCTTCGGCGTGGATGCCCATTCCATGCTCAAAGTAGATCGCGCTGGGAAGAACTTTAGTGACGACAAGCGGACCGAAACGGATGAGACTGTTAGCCCCTGGCGCGGGTTCGAGGGAGTGCGCTTCGCTATGCCGGACGGTCTAGAAGACTACATCGCTGTTAGGCCGCCGAAGCGAACTCCGCTATCGCGGCAAGCGGGGATCGAGGAAATCTTCTTTCTCGGGCTGCGTCTGATCCGGGGAGTAGATCTCAGACAGGCAGCAACGCAATTCGGAGTTGATTCAATAAATGAGTTTGCGGCCACGATCTCGGACCTCAAAGAGAATGGATTACTCGAAAGCGACGGCAGCGTCATCCGCCTGACCACCCGTGGCAGACTCCTCTCAAACGAAGTCTTCGAGAAATTCATCACCATCGCTGAAAGTGTTGGATGATTATTGGAGAAGATGATTCGGCACTCGACGTCTGTCAAGCGTAATCCTTCTACGCGGAGCCAGCGGAGAAAGCAGTGCGAGACAGGGGGAAGGCTGACTCTGATGGTTTCGCGCTGATTGCCTCAATCGTGTTCGACGAATTTCAGCGCGGTTGGTTTAGGCTGGTTTTCGCATGCTGGCGAAATGTTGTGGTTTCAAGACCGAGAAATGCCCAGTTGGTCGCCTACGATGAGGCCTGATGTGTACCAGTAGCGTTCCCCAACGCTGGGGCAGGAAGGGTTTTCCTTATAAGACCAACGATTGCGTACAGGATGAGAAGCGCGACTACCATCCGAATGACGATTACACTTTTGTTCCCTTGCATATTTTTCACCCTAGGTACACCGCCGGAAGCGGCTTTCCACACTCCAGGCAAAATTCTTTTGAGCGTGACGTGATCAACCCACAAGACGGGCACATCCTTTGGGATCCGAAACCCGCGATCTGTGGTTTCAGCCTTATAAAGCGCACCGATGCCTTGAAGTTCCTGAATGAACGAGCGATAAACGTCGGCAGTGCACGGAAACGAGGACCGAACGGACGGAAAACTGGTTCCATTGATGCACCCTCATTTCTATCGGTTGCGCAGAGGACCGTCGCAGAAGGTGTGAACGTTCAAAGAGCGACAGAGTAATGCGTAAGGGACTTCTTAAGTCTAGGCTCCTGCGGTACAAAAGCAATGAAATTCGCATGACTGGTTATCATGAATCCACGCATTGACTCGTTCTGGAGGTTCCCCCGGTCGAAATGAGCCGCCCTCGGAATGGTTTGCAAAGTCAGAGAACAGATCACGGGGCGTATACTGTGATATGGACAATACGATTGAAGATCAGTTAAAGAATTGGAGATCAGAGATAGCTGTGATCTCCAAACTCAATGGCCACTTTGGGTATCGCCGCAGAGGGCGAACAGTTATCCAGCAAGCCGAATTTGAAGGCAGACGCAACAGACTGGAAGAAATCGTACAGCAACTCGCTGTTCTTGCGAGTCATAAATCACCAATCAACCCGACGGTTCCCAGGGGACGGTTGATTGTTAGCTGTAACACTCAGAAATAGCTCTCTCCGTTAGACAAAATGGGAAGCGACCGTTGTCGCCTCCCATTTCTCTCGCTGGCCATTCGCAGCGAACAGCTAACTACTGGTTTTACGCGGCCTTGCCGGGGGCCTTTGCTTCGAGAGCCTTCTCGCCGCCGACGTTGACTTTAATCTGCTTAGGTTTGGCTTCGGCCTTCTTGGCCAACTTGATCTTTAGTACGCCGTTATCGTAGTTGGCGCTCACCTGTCCCGGATCCACGGAGTTGGGCAGCGTGAACGAGCGGGTGAAGCTTCCATACTGCCGCTCGACGCGACGGAAGTTCTCTTCTTTCTCTTCCTTCTCTAACTTGCGCTCGCCGTGAACGATGAGCGTATTGTTTTCGATGCGGACATCAATATCCTTTTCGTCGATGCCCGGGACTTCAATTTTCAAAGTGATGTCGTGCTCATCTTCGTAGACGTCCACCGGCGGTGCGAAGCTCGTGGTTGTCAACGCCTCTTCCGGGCCTTCGGGACTATACGACTCACGGAACAGACGGTTCATGCGGTTCATGCGGTCTTGTAGGGTGGAAAACTCACGGACGGGATCCCAACGAGTCAATACTGTCATAACGCAGTTCTCCTTCAGAGTGGGGAAATCTAAGAGGAAAGACTTCAGATGGGCTGACTTAGTTCAGGAGACCTGAAAGAGTGAGAAGGTGTGCTCGCTCGTTTACCACCCTAGTCTTAGGTGTTGCGATTGTCAAACAGCGGTGTAGTGGTGCCCGTTTGACTTCCCACTTTTCGGGCGCCCAGGCGCGTGGGCGTAGCATTGCTCACGCGATCTGTTTGGGGGTGCACAGGGCCCGCCTTAAAGAAGCTCCTATCGAAGTACCTTCCTTAAAAATCCTCCGAAAAATGACGACTGCGGAGCGTCGCATCTACTTCGCAAACGCAAGCCGAAATCCGAGGCCGGCAGGAACTCAAACTGCAGCGCTGTTTGACAATCACAGCTATGGGACTAGACTGGAGGATGAGCGATTAGACCCTGTCGCTCTTTCAGATTCTCTGAGCTAAGTCAGCCCCTCTGAAGTTTTCTCATCTTGGATCATCCGATGAATCGCAGTGCGGCAGTCGTGTCCGTGTTGGCGAGTGTGCTCCGAACCTAAGAGCCCAACACTCTGTCGGCATTTCGCATGCGTCGGTCGGAACCTTAAGGAGGTTCTTTCCATGAAAACTCTTTTATTGGCTACGCTCGCTATGTGCCTTGCGTTAAGTGTTTTTGCGGTCGCGCAGGACAGTTCTAGTCAGGCGCCACAGAAGGATCAGGCCAGTGCAACATCCCAACTGACAACCATCAGTGGCACAATTAAGACCGAAGGCGACAAACTAACGTTCGTGAGCGACACCGACCAAAAGGCGTGGACGGTAGATAATCCCGAGACACTGAAGGGCCACGAAGGACATCACGTGCAAGTTAAGGCCCAAGTAAACGCGGATAAGGCATCGATTCACATTGCAGAAGTCAAGATGCTCACCGCCCAGTGACAGCTACAAGAATGGTGTGAACTAAGCGAAAAGACCCCCGCACGCTCGGAGCGTGTCCTCCCACGTGGCTTGCCATCGACTGATCATGGCTGGCCATGTGGGTTTTCTTCTGTTCCTCTTACGGATAAATGTTGGCCGCACTAAGGCGAGTGCTATTATTCCCGTCAGATAAGGAGCGATGGCCATGTTGTTTGGTCTTTTCACGCAGTGGAAACAGCTTACTTCAGGCATCGCCTCCGTGCTCTCTGGACCGGGCATTGCTGGTGACGTGATCGGTCTTGACCCTTCTGGCGCAAAGAGCCACGGCGGCATTCAAAAGCTGGGCTACAACGGCCAGCCCGTCAATGGCAATCCTGTGGTTGCGCCGGTAGTCGTTCATGACGGCATGATTTACGTGTCTGGCCAAGGCGCTAACGATAATGGTTCGATTGAGGATCTCGACATTACGGCCCACGTCCGCAAGGTGATGGACAACGTGAAGAGACTCATTGAGGGCGCGGGGGGAGATATGGATAACGTTCTGCAACTTACAGTGTATTTGGCTACGCTTGAGTTTTATGAAGCCATGAACGCCGCGTATCGACCTTATTTCCCCAACCGGGGTCCAGCACGTGCGACGGTTTCGGTCGCCGGCATTCCTGGTAAGTCTCTTATTGAAGTCAGTTGTATCGCGAAAGTTATACGCCAGTAATCATGAGATCGAAGGGGAGAAAATCATGAGTTCAAGACGGAATTGGAACCGCCGGTCATTTCTAGGTACCTTCGCCGCGATTACCGGATCGATGCTGAGTGCATCATCGAGATTGTTCGCACAGGTCACTCCTCCCAAACCCGAACGGAAGCACGGACCCATGGTTCACAACGGGCTCATTTTTATTTCGGGGCAGGGTGCGAACGACAATGGGGCGGTACAAGGGGCCGACATTGAAGCCCACACACGCAAAACAATGGAGAACGTTAAAAGCGTCGTGGAGGCCGGTGGTGGCACGATGGACAGCATTCTGCAACTAAATGTGTATCTGGCAACACTCGAGGACTATGACGCCATGAATAAGGTGTATGCGACTTATTTTCCGAACGGAGGCCCGGCACGCATGACCGTCGCCGTCGCTGGTGTTCCCGGCCACTCGCGGCTCGAAATTAATGGCATTGCGGCGGTTGTCGACCATTAGAGGTTTACGGAGAGCCCGTGGAGTTCATGCGAAATTGAAATCGGCGCTCATGGAAGCTCCCTTCGCCAGGCAAACGAAAATTGAAAGAGATTCCCTGAAGACGTGAGACCGCACGTCGGAGAAAGGTATTGGTCGAATCGTGATCACCATAGTCTCGGGCCTGCCCCGCTCAGGTACATCCTTGATGATGCAGATGCTGGGGGCAGGCGGCATGATCGTCCTCACCGACCACGAACGCAAGCCGGACGCCGACAACCCACGGGGCTACTCTGAGTGGGAACCCGCCAAGCTTCTTCCCAAGCAGCCCGATCGCATCGACGAAGCTGAAGGCAAGGCCGTGAAGGTTATTTCTCAACTTCTCTTGTCGGTCCCTGAAGGGCGCAACTATAAAGTCATTTTTATGGAACGGCCTCTTCCGGAAGTACTCGCCTCGCAGGATGAGATGCTCAGACGCCGCGGCAAATACACTTAAGAGAAGTCAACGCGTGGCTCAAGCGGAGGACGGATATCTCCCTTTGCCGTGTGCAATACAAACAATTGCTTCACGATCCTGCCGGCAGTGTAGAAACGATCAGGAACTTCTTGGCACTTGATTTGAATGTGGAAGCCATGGTCCGAAAAGTGGATCTTTCGCTATACCGCAACCGAAGTTCCTAAATGTTCCAAGCGGCCATGCTCTGGACATTTGGAATTCGAATAATGTCTGGTAAGGTCAAGCCCGAGTCGCTAACCTGACGGGAAGATAGAAGCCTTGAATTTAATTTAAGATCTTTTTCGGACGTGCTGGCAGGTGCCTTGTCCTACTATTTTTCCGCAGGAGAGAGCCATCGTTTCAAAGGCGCGCTCGTATCGGAATTCCGGCTTCTTGTAGGGTTTCTTAGTTGTGGGACGAGAATCGGTCGAAACTTTTTCTTTCCCAGAAGCCTGGTTCTTCTGAGTCAAATTGCTACTCCCTAAATGCTCTCGGGTTTTTTACCCAGCACAGTATACAACAAGCTTTTCAAGAAGGATGTCACCGGCTAAGGTACCCCCGAGGTACGTCCTCCATCTATAAGACCACGTTATCCAGCCACTCGGCCGAAGAATCCTTTGCCAGGGGTGCCTATCGAAAGTCACTTTTAGCGATGGCGGCCTCGCGCTACAATTCCCGCAAAATTCATGGTTCAGCCGATCTGGCCCGAAGCTTCCTGCGACAGCACGACGCCTCGGGAGAAACTCGCTGCTTTTCTTGGCGCGGGGCTCGGCAAATGGACAGACAACAGCGGAGGGGCAATGACCTTAATAACGCGGCACACATTTAGGGTTCCACGTAGGTGTGTCCTTTTCTTACTGGCCGCGCTTGCCACGCTTCCGCTGCAAGGGCAGGAACCGCATGTCGGGTTAACGCAAGATTGGAGTACCAGACATGTGATCCTCACCAACGCCGCCTCGCCCGCAGTTGCTGCGGCTGCGTCTCGCGATCCCCGCACCTGGATCAATGGGTTACTACACCGGCCAGCGTACCTGTTTTCAACGTCCTCGCGCATCGATGGACTTTTAGAAAAACAAGTGAAAAGTGACGAAACGGCACCCAGCGCATCTGGGTGGCAAGGCACATATTCGGTTAATCGGCGATCCCGCATCGATTGGGCGGTTTCACTAGGGCCTACGGGCGGAATGGCAAGGGGAGAAACTCCCGCCAAATTTGGTTTCAGACCCACCGGCGCACCAGATTGCACCAATGACTTTGTCGTTTATACGATAAACGCGACTCCGGGAGTGGGGACGCAGGCGAATATCGTGGCCTTCAACAAACTCTACAGTGGTCCTGGGGCGAATCTGTGTGGCGCCGCGCCGGCTTTTATGTGGGCCTATGCGGTTGGCAACGGAAGAATTTTCCTGTCGCCCGTACTCTCGTTGGATGGTAAGAAAATCGCCTTCGTCGAAGCTTCGAATCCGCGTCCCACTTTTAATGTCTTGCAATGGGTGAGTGGACAGGGCACCAATGCAACCGGCGGTGCAGTAGCTCCGGGAGGCGGTTCGTCGGTGACCAGCCTGGATTTCTCGAACACCACAGTTGCGGGTTGTGTCGCAAATCCCGTTGCGGCGGACAACAATTCTTCGCCCTTTGTTGACTATGACAATGACGTTGCCTACGTGGGCGCCAACAATGGCGTGCTCTACCGCATCAAGAATGTGTTCAATGGCACGCCGACGTTAGATTACTGCATCACAGTGAATGCGGGCAGAGCTCTGACTTCGCCGGTTTACGACAGTGTAACCAAGAAGGTTTTTGTTTCGGACGGGCGATCTGTATTCGGTTATACGCCGGGTGCCGCGTCCTTCACTGCTGCAGGCTCCGTAACGGTTGCGGGTACCGCGGGTTCAATCATACTGGCGCCCATAATCGATGTCTCGAGCGCCTTGGTCTACGTTTTTTCCACGCACAATCTAACCAACACCAACGAGATTGTCTCGCAGATGCCGGAGTCTTTGACCACCCACGTGGATGCGCCTATCGGACCCGCCAGCGGCGGCTCCGTTTTGGATGGTGACTTTGATAACAATTACTATCAGAACGGCCCGGCAACGGGATCTCTTTATGCGTGCGGGACGCAAACCGCGTCCAATACCAGGCCCGCACTGTATACGCTTACATTTCTCGCAAGCGGTATGATGAGCCCGGTGCCTGCCATGTCAAACGATAGAAATATAAACGGCGCCGCCAATCCCCAAGGTACATGCTCGCCTCTCTTAGAGTTTTTCGATGGCACAACCGATCGGCTTTTTGTGGGAACAGGCGCCGCGGGGGCTACAACTGGGGCTAATCTGGTGACGATGTGGAACATTACCAGCCGAATTGTTTCGAATGCTGCAACGCCCACCGCCACTGCCACCAATGAACTGGGGGGCACCAGTGCCTTCACCGTAGATAACAACAGCCCTCTTCCCCAAGCCTCAAGCACTTATTTTGGAACGCTCGCCAGCGGCGCAGCCGCACCATGCGGAGCCGGGCTCTTTTGCGCGGTGAAGCTTACCCAATCCGCATTGCAATAGGGCAAAGACAGGGGAACAACCTTTGTATTTTCAGCTGGCTTGCCGCAGCGGGCTGGTTGGGTGACTTTCGGTTGTGATGCTCGGGCGAGCAGATACGCGGCTCACGAGCTTTAATCCGGTATAGAGTTTCGGCATCGATGGATTTGCCCAAGGCGCCGGACGCTCTTCTACCACAGCAAAGCGCCGGCAGAAAGTCGGTATCACGTTCTTACGTCTGTCCGCGAAGTCCTTCTTTGCATTCTCTCTGGTAAGCAATCTCAAGCCGGCATCGAGGATTGGCGAATCATGGGGCGTCACGACGAGAAGAACTCCTTGGTCGTTGAGCACGCGCTCGATTTCGTCGCAAGCGGCTTCCAGGTCGTCCACGAATTCAAAAACGCTTACTCCAACGATGCAGTCGAAATAGCGATCGGGAAACGGAAGGGACGTAACAGAAGCGCTATAGAGCTCGGCGTGAGTATTAGCCTTTGTCAGCCTCTCGGACACAGCGTCAGCATGGCAATGAACATCGACTCCATACAGTTCTCTGGCATGCAGCGCCAGCTCGGGCATTAAAACACCACTGCCGTAGCCTATTTCCAGCAGCCGCTCAAACTTCCCACCATTGAGCATGTTGCGAACCAGGCGAAAGCGGGTACGCGAAACTAGCCCCAGGAAGGGACGGAAATTCCAGTCAGCATGGTCGACCGGCCCAGTTTTTACCAAGAGTTCCTGCGGAAGCAGTTTCATAGGAAGGGCGCGACTCGCTGCTCCTAAGAGAGTACCGCACTTCGGACGGTTGTCCAACTCTTATGATTTTATTTGACAGGCATTTGCCATGGCCAAACCGCTGTGCGGAGGCATTACTTGGCGAAGTCGGGAGCCACTCGATTCAAGTTCAGGCAGGATACGTGTTTCGCATGCCGTTCGATCGGTACGATCTCAAAACGTTCGCGGAAAAGGTCCAGGACTCGGCCTACAAAAGAGACCTTCTTTGAGCTCCGGAGTTGCATCGCTGGAAAGAAGCTTAATGCCGTCGTGTCATCACATCCGAGAAAATCAAGCGGGTGCAAAAGCAGAGACGGCTGGGTTCCAGTCCAGCGGCACACTTCGAGCGCCGTTCGGAAATAGGCGAGAGCAAGCGCCGAGGAGAATTCGGATAGAAAGAGCAGATAACTTACGTGAATCGGCAATTTGAGACCCGGCATAGTCGTAACGGGTATCTCTATCAATTCGCCAGCTTGAGACCGCCAGCAAAAGGCCTTCGTGGACCGCAACCCATCAGAGAAAGACCCAAATAGATTCTTTCGTTCCTTCAAGTCATTCTCTGATAGACGGCTCTTCATGAAATAGTAGGCGCGTGCGATAGGGCCTAAGTAGGTTGGAAAGGTCGAGGCGTCATACAGATAACCGCGGTGGGTGAGCAATTCAATCAAATCGCTGGAAAGGCTGAACCCGGGGCCGCGAAACCCGATGGGCTTGCGGCCGGTGGCTTGTTCGATCGCCGTTTCCGCCTTCGTAATCTCAGTTAGTAGTTGCTCTTGGGAGTACAGATGTAGCCACGGCTCGTGATGGAACGAATGGTTCCCAATCTCATGTCCAGCCTCGGCGATAGAGCGCAGAACGGCATGATTTCGCTCCTGATCGGCGTCGAGGCCCACAATAAAAAAAGTAATGGTCAAGCCCTTCTCTTTCAATAACCGCAGGACACGAGGGACAACAATATCCAAATACGAAGGAAGCGATTCCCATCCCGCATCACCGTGCGTCTTCATGTAGGACCACTGATTGTCAAGGTCCAGGGAAAGGCTGGCCAGAGGCCTAGGCTCCCGCATGTTCAGTCCTTTCGGCATCAGCCGGCATGGAGACCAGTTCCGGAATGGTGCGTTCGGCCAACTGAACAGTCTCATTCACATTCAACGTTCCGTTGATGATATGCGCGGAGTTCACGATATGAACGCCGGGCACCGAGGTGGACATCGAGGGCAATTCGCGCGAGTAGTTCAAAGTTGGAATTGCGAACACGTAGCGGACCCGGCTGATCTGGAAACTCAAGACGTCAGACGGTTCGAAACTGGGATACATTCTCGTCAACGCCGCAAGGAAGCTCTGTTTTATTTTATCGTCTGACTCGTTGAACAAAGGATCGTCAGGAGCAACGTATTTGGGAAGATAAACCAGCGCGCTGCCGCCAAAGTGTTTGCGGTCCACCAGCGCCGACATTTCTATCACGGCGGTGAACGGCACCCAACTGTCTGTAATATTCGTAACGTAGTAGCCGGCGAGCGGTTTCTTTAATAGAACGGAGGCACATACGATGCCTTGGTATTGAATTCCCCGAAGCCTCGCTTTTTCCTCAGAGGTAAGCTGCGGACAAGCATCCGCCGCAACCGGCCCGGGAGTTGTGAGTACAACTTGATCGAACCTGACTTGATGACCTGCTTCAAAAGTTACATTAATTCCATCGCTGGAAGATTCGACACGTTTGACACGATGATTCAACTTCACCACTACTCCGGCATGTTCCAACTTTTTACCCAAGGCGTCAAGAATGCGGGCGTAGCCGCCGGGCACATAACCAAACATTTCCTTCTTCATGCCAGAACGCCGCGCGGCGTACATCCTGGCAATGATGGCCCAGATAAAGGCAGCAGAGGCTTTCTTGTAATTGTCGCTCAACTTGGCACGCAACAAGGGCAGCCATATTCGTTCCATGGTCCGCTTGCCAGACCACTGGTTCAGCCAGTCTTCTACTTTAATCTGCTCCAGACGCTGCCAGTTCTTGATGTGTGATGCGTAAAAGATGGTAAGTCCCAGGCGTAACTTGTCCCACAATCCTAAGGGAGGAAAGCGCAGGAACTCGATGGTGTTGGACATGGAGTACAGTTTTCCGTCCGTATAGAATCCGGTTTTTGTTTGCACCCACTGGATTTCCCGTTCAAAGCCAAGTTCCGAGAGCAGAGTTCGCAGATAAGTGTCGGAAAGTAGGGTGACGTGGTAGTGGCGGTCCCAGACAATATCGCCAAGCTGCCAGGCGCTGGCCAACCCGCCGAGTTGAGCAGCGCCCTCAAAGAGCGTAACCCGATGGCCGCGTTGTGCCAGGCGGAGGGCGAGCGTCATTCCCAGCATGCCACCACCGACGATGCCCCAGGATTGTGAGTCCAGCACGAATTTATCCTTCAGGTCAGCGAGGTGGATTCAGCTCGGAGATTGAGCCTCGATTACAGGAGTATGTTAACCCACAGGCGGCGCAGGTGAGCTTGTGTTCTGAATCCAATTCGAGGTTGGCAACGAGGGCGAGCACCTTGCCACAGCGGCAGACATAACCCACGGAGCGGGCTGGTTGCCCAATTGCCAGATGAAAGTCGGGAACACTCTTGGTTACCAGGCTTCCCATCCCGACCATTGCGAAACGGCCGATGGAAAGGTCGTTACCAATCGTACATTGCGCCCCGATGGTGGCACCTGCGCACACTCGAGTAGGCAGTGTTTCCTCGTCCGGTTCCGAGGGCCGAAGCTTTCTTAAATCGGTAGTGGTCGCACGCGGAAAACGGTCATTGGTGAATACAGTACCGGCACTGACCATAACACCATCTTCAATCGTAACCGCGTTACAGATGTACACGAAGCTGTTAATCTTGACGCGATTGCCGATTTTCACGTCGTACGCGACATACGACTTCTCGCCAATAATGCATTCCTCACCAATCTGTGCTCCATGCCGGATGTGAACATTGTCCCAAACAGAAGTGCCGGGCCCGATCTTTACGCCTTCTTCGATGATGGCTGTCGGATGGAGGCGGACGTTCGCGTAACGGAATAACGGCACAGCACAGCCTCCATCCTCGCTGGTTACGGCCGATTTCTGTTTTCCCATCATATCGCTGCGCACTGAATCTAGGCGGCTGGCTGGGCAGATTTGGGAGCGGGATTTGTTACTGAGGTTCTAGACGACCCGGGAAAGGGTATGGGCACCCAGTGCGAATCTCGCAAAGAGGCATAAGCGGCTTCGATGACTTGCACTGATGCCATAGCGTCTTCGAGTGACAGCAGCAGCTGCTCTTCTCCTCGCAATGCGCAGGCAAAATTCTCGATCTGGCTGCGGAAAGCCTGTACTTTATCGTAGCCCTTGCCAAACACATGCCAGTCGCGGCTGCCCGACAGCAAGAACCTTGAATCCTTCCAACCGACGGAAATCGTACCTTCCGATCCATAAATCCGCAGGTAACTCTCGATCTCCTTATTAATGGACCACGACAGGTCAACCGTACCTAGCACTCCACTCGTACTTCGCACGAATACGTGCACCGTCTCTTCAACCGGCAGATCACGGGCGCGCTTTCCTTCCACTACGTGAATTTCGGCCAACGGTCCGAGAAAGAAACGAATGAGGTCCACCGAGTGTGTTCCGTTGTCGATGAGGACACCTCCTCCACTGATCCCGGGGTCGGAGTTCCAGCGCTTGGTCATATTCACCCGCGAGGTAAAAACATTTTCAATGAGTACGATATCGCCAAGAATACCCGAAGTCAGCAGGGCTTTTGCCAGGACCACATCCTGTACAAAACGGAACTTGGAAGCCATGGTCATCTTGATACCGGTTCTGCGCGAAGTCTCGATCATCCTTTGTGCGCTGGGAACATCAATGCTGAGCGGTTTCTCACACAGCACGGCAATACCGCGTTCCAAAAATTCGACGCAAAGATCCGCGTGGGTGTTCGGCGGAGTGCAAATCAGCACCGCATCAAGCTCGCTCTTCTCTGCCATTTCCGAATGAGAAGTGAAACTCTTACATTTCAGCCGTTCTGCGAGAGCCGCTGCGGCGTCGGGCCGTGCGTCAACCACCGCAGCCACCTGGGCCATCGAGCATGACTCAAAAGCGAGCGCATAAGACTGAGCGATTGCACCCGCACCGACGATACCGAACCTGACTGCGTTCTGGTTCATATACTCAGTTGCTCCACTGACTCCTGTATAGACTCTGCGATGTATTCCAGGTGCTCATCCGTGTAGCGTTCGTTCCACGGCAGCACCAGCACATCGTGGAGTGCTTTGAAGGTCAGGGGGAAACGCTCCTTGCTGTAATCCAGAACTTCGGGTCGTGCCAGGGTGAAAGGAAACTGGCTGCTACCAAAGGTGCGCCGCTTCTGGAAAATCTCGCACATGAATGCCGGTTTTTGAATATACCTCGGAGCAGACATGATACCGCGATCCTTTAACAATTTCGCCAGACCAATCGCGCCATCTCGAATGACGCTGTCATCCACGTTCAGGCAATATTTCCAGTAGGTGTGTACAGCTCCGGGTTCAACGCGCGGTGTTTTCAGACCGGGAATCCCAGCTAACATGTCCGTAAGCTTGTCGGCGGCAGCGACTCGCCGCTCAACCACGGATTCAAGTTTCTCCAACTGCGCCAGGGCGACTGCGCCCTGCAGTTCACTGATGCGGTAGTTAAGAGAAAGAAAATAATGGTCCGGCTTCGCGTCTCCGTAACCCCAGGCTTTGTTGATGAACAGGAACATGCGGCGGGCCAGAGCATCATCATTGGTGACAACCAGGCCACCTTCACCCGTGGTCATATGCTTGCCCTGCTGCGTACTGAAACACCCAATCGCACCGAAAGTTCCGACGTATTGGCCGTCCGAACGT
>WNFC01025071.1_pt1 | contig 13923 bp, 14 predicted proteins | sample 5400541 | NCBI WGS metagenome assembly WNFC01 (sample SAMN13153342, study PRJNA577476) | soil metagenome | isolation source: 120 cm saprolite under Douglas fir tree site 2 hole 2 replicate 1 | place: USA:California | collected 2015-04-18
TCAGGCGCAGGCGCGCTCGGGCCCAAAGAGCAACAAAGGCGCGGAGGCGGCGCTTGCCGCCATCGAGATGGCAAACCTGCTGCGCACGATCCAGGGGTAGCGGTCGGTCTTAACAACCGGGGTTGTCTCGACCGTCTGACTTTGAATACCGTTGGCTCCAGGCTGGCTGGAGCGGGGGAGGGGTTCCAGCGGGAGAGGGAGGGCCCCGAAAGGGGTGGGCCGGTGCCGGGCGCGAGGATGTCCCGCTCATCGTGGAATTTCGGAGCGGTCCAGCTGCATGTAGGGTAGCGCAGCGCCCGACGACGGGCATGGTGGCAAGAGCGACACGCCTCGTCCATGAGGAATGAGTGTTTCGGTGACTCTGTAGTTCGCTTTGACCGCGCACCTAGGCCAGGATTGGGTGCGGCCCAGAATCATGCTGAACTATCCCTTTGCTCGACACGTCAATCCGGATCTACAATGGCGCCCTGACAACGTTCGGGAACGCCATGGGTACGTTCGGCATCGTGATGGGCGCATTCGGCATCGCGATGGGGCTTATTGGCCTGGCGATAGCGGCGCTCACGCGATCAAGCAGAAGGAGTTAGGCGGACCCGAACCTAGCCCACCTTCCCGAGCGCATAACGGCAGTGGGGATGTACCGCTCCGCTCCTCGTGAATTTCCGGACGATCCAGCCGCAGGTAGGGTAGTGCAGCGCTCGACGACGGTCATGGTGGCAAGAGCGACGAGCTCGTCCTTGAGGACTGGGTGTTTCGGTGACTCTGAAGGTCGTTTGACGAGGTCGGTCAAAAAAGGCGAGGGCCTGGGAGCCACCAGGAAGCCCCCAATGAAGCGACCCTGACTCCCAGGGCCTCGCCGATTCGATCGACGCGACGGTCAGACGACGGCAGCGGTTCCGATGGGTTCTCGGTAGGCCTCAAGTGCGATGTGGAGGAGCTGCAAATCTCGGAATCCGTTGATGCGCCGGAACTGCTTCTCCGCCTCCAAGATGCCGGCCGCTGTCCAGCGCACGATCATGGTGCCGTCCCGCCAACGTTTGACGTTGCGGTCACCGTCCTCGCCACTGAGATCATGGACTCGATCGGGTTGGTCGACTTCAAAGTGCGCAGCAGGCTGGGGCTGAGGTTGAGTCTGCTCACGGTCAGCGTCTCCTCCAGACCCTCGCGCAGACTGGCCGCAGCCCCGGGATGATCGGCCTGGAGTTGGGTGGCGAACGTGCGCAGATCGGACAGGGCGCGGTCGGCATCGGTCTCTCGCCAGGCCCGGTCCAACTTGCGACCAATGAAGGTGCGCTGGTCTTGGGGCAAGTGGTCGAGAACATTCCGCCGTTTGTGCGAGCGGCATCTTTGGATCAAGGCGTGCTTGCCGAAACTGGCCTTGACCGCTGAGCGGATGCCCTTCCCGCCGTCGATCACGACCAAGCGTGGCCGCTCGGGATCCAGTCCGCGCTGGATCAGGTCGTTGAGCAACGCCTGACAGACGGCGCGGTTCTCGGTGCTGCCCTCGACCAGGCCGAGCGGATGCTTGTGGCCCTGGGCATCGATGCCGAGCGCGACCACGATCGTGTGCTCGTCGGTCTCGATCCCGTCCAAGAACAACACCAGCAGATCCAGCTGGCTGAGGTCCCGGCTCATCAGGTCCTTCAGCTTGCGGACGGTGCCAGCCACGAAGCGGCGTGAGATCGCGGACTTGCCGGTGGCCAACGGCGGCAGATCACCGACCGGCTCTAGACACCTGCGGTAGCGCCGGGTGCTCAGCCCGTTCAGCACCCGGTCGAGCGCAGCATTGGTGAGCAGGTCACGGCCGGCGAACAGCCGATAGCTCTCGAGCTCTACCTCCTCGCCGCGCTTGGTCCGGGCGCGCGGCTTCATCACCTGCACCCGACGTCCTCCAGCGTCAGCTGACGAGGCTCTTCACCGTGTCGATAGGCCTGCCGCGTTCGATCGTGCCGACCCCGCGGGCCGACCAGCTCAGTGACTTCGGCATCGAAGATCTCGTCGACGACGGCGAGCCCAACTCCGACCGAGAGTGCCAGCAGCCCCTGCCTGACAGCACCCGCCAACTCGCCAAGCGCGATCGTCACGCGCTCTGGAAGATTGATCGCGGCCTCCTCGGCCGGACTGACGACGTGCAAACGACGGGGTATGGTTGCCATGAGCGGTCTCCTCCATTTGCTTGGTCGCCCCTTCCCTACCACATGGCAGGGCGGGGTGGAGGACCGCTCTTCAATTTCTACGAACTACGGGACAACCTCCCGGGCGCGGGCCTCAGGCGGTGGCCACGGCCACGATTTTGTTACCCGCGGGGACGACGACGTAGCCCTCGGTTGCCGCAGGCGTGTTGAAGTGCTGTCCGCCGTTGAGCCGCAGCTGGTAAAGGACGGCACCGGAAGCGGGACTCAGCGCGAACAGCGTCGTCGTGGTGACGTCGATCGCCCACACCGCGCCGCCTGCCACGATCGGCGACGCGAGCCGAGCCTGTCCGAACCGCCACGCCACCGAGAACGAGCTCGGCGTCACCGAAACCGCTACGAGAGCGTCGGCGCAGGGCAGGAAGACAGTCGAGCCCAGCCGTGCGGTGCCGCCCCACGCGCCGTTGCACACGCGTCGCGCCGCGATCTGCCCGCCGATCCCACCTGGCCTCGAGGCGTCAAGCAGATAGACGACGCCCTCCTTGCCGATAGAGATGAGGCGTCCGATGTCGGGCAGCACCGCCGACCGAGCCGAGGTCCGTGTCGGTGGCGTCCAGGGAGGCCCAGTTGGACGGAGCGAAGAAAGCCTGCAGCTTGAGGTCCGGCGACAACTGAACGACCGAGTTGCTGTAGGCGAACGACGACGTTTCGGAGCCGTTGCCGGTCGTCACGTACACCGTTCCCGAGTCCGTGACAGTCGCCCCCATGGCGCTCCAGATCCCTGACTCACGCGCGCTCGGTGTCCGGTAAACGACGTTCGCGCCGCCCGCCAATGGCACCCCGACCACATAGCCGTGATACGGACCGCAATCGCCATACAGTCCGCCGAACGGTATGTACACGTAGCCAGAGCCCAGGGACAGCGCACCGCGCTCCTGCTCCACGGCAGGGTTCGAGCCCGCAGGATCCACGACCTGCTGACTCAGCACCGAGCCGTCGATTGCATCCAGCGTGAACAGCTTGTGAACCGGCCCCGCCAGAAATGCGACCACGTAAATGCGACCCGACTGCGGATCGATCACAGGCGTGCCCGTGATGCCGGTGATCGGCTTGATGTTGCCGCACGGAAGCGCGTACCCGTTCACCGGCGTGCCCAGATGAACCGTCCAGAAGACCGTACCCCTGTCGAGATTGATCGAGTACAGCGTGTTGTTCTCGGTGGCCACGATCACCCGACCGTTGAAGATCAATGGAGACGCGTACACAGCCGCGTCGACGGGCACGCTCCAGGCTTGCCGCGGGTTGGAAACGGCGGGCGTGCTCGGGCCCTGCCCGATGCGCGCTGAGGTGCCGTGGTACTCGAGCCAGTCCGAGACCTTGCCGAGCGAAGATGGAGACGCGGACGGGGATGGCGAAAGCGGCGATGGCGTTCGCGCAGCCGAACTCGAGCCGCATGCGGGCGACAGCAGCAGCAGAACGACGAGCAGGACCAAGGCTGCGTGCCGGTTCACAGACCCCAGGAGAACTTGCGCTCGGGCGTCAGACGAGCGCGCTCGTGCCCGATCACCTCGGTGCGCCCCTGCACGGCGACGCCGCGTTTGGGCGACCCGTCGACGACCAGCGCCGCCCGCGGCTCCGCGGTGATGTTGCGCAGCTTGACGCCGTCTGCGTCGAACTCGAATGTGCCCGCGTCGGTCAGCTTGTACATGACCGGCACGACATGCGGCCAGCCTGTCGGGCCGACTGTGGCGAGCCGCGCGAGGCGCTGCGAGCGCAGGAACTCCTGCTCAGCCTCGGTGAACAGCATCGTCGTCCATCGTAGCCCGAGCCGGCAACTGGACCTCTCTAGACTGCTCGATTGATGTCCGAAGCAACGAAGAAGGGCGTGGGCACGATCGGCGGCTACAAGATTCTCAGACGCGAGCCGTTGGAGCGGCTCGAAGGCGAGTTCATCCAGCTCGAGCACGAACGCACAGGCGCGCGCCACATCCACATCGAGTGCGCGGACGACAACAACGGGTTCACGGTCCTCTTTCGGACCCCACCGCGCGACTCGACCGGAGTCGCGCACATCCTCGAGCACGCCGTCCTGGCGGGATCGCAGCGATTCCCGGTGCACGATCCGTTCTTCAGCATGACGCGACGCTCGCTCGCGACATTCATGAATGCGTTCACCAGCGCCGACTGGACCGCGTACCCATTCAGCACCCGCAACGCTAAGGACTTCTCGAACCTGCTCGACGTCTACCTCGACGCGACCTTCTTCCCGCGACTGGAGCAGGACGCGTTCATGCAGGAAGGCATCCGATTCGAGTTCGAGATACCTGACGACCCTCGCAGCGGCCTGCGCTACAAGGGCGTCGTCTTCAACGAGATGAAGGGCGCGCTTGCGTCGCCCGCGGCCGCGATGCAGCGCGCGACGGGCAAGGCGCTCTTCGCCGGACTCACGTACGAGCACGTCTCTGGCGGCGACCCCGAGCACATCCCCGAGCTGACCTGGCAGAAGTTGCGGGAGTTCCACGCGTCGCATTACCACCCGAGCAACGCGTACTTCTACACCTACGGCGACCGCCCGCTCGAATCCACGCTCGACGCCATCGAGCGCAACGTTCTGTCTCGATTCGAGCGCATCAGCGTCGACTCGTCGATTCCTGACGTCATGCGAGGCTCTCGACCGGCGGGAATCACCGAGCCCTATCCGGCCGTTGCGGGCGAGGACAACTCGCGGCGCTCGCAGGCGCTGACGGCATGGGTCACAGTCCCCAGCTCCGACTCGTTCCGGCTGCTGTCGATGAAGGTGCTCACCGAGGCTCTGCTAGGTAACCCGGGATCGCCTCTGCGCAAGGCGCTCATCGACTCCAAGCTGGGTACGGCCATGGCGGACGGCACCGGCCTGCAGGACGATTACAAGGAGAGCGTCTTCGGCGCTGGGCTCAAGGACATCAGGACCGAGGACGCAAGCAAAGTGCAGGACGTTGTCCTCGGCGCGCTGACGAAGCTTGCGAAGGACGGTCTTGACGCGGCGCAGGTGGACGCCGTCATCCATCGCCTCGAGTTCGAGAAGCGCGAGCGTTCCAACGCCGGATTCCCCTACGCGCTGAAGGTCATGTTCAGCTGCCTTCCCGCCTACAACTACGGCGGGGACCCGTACGCATCCATGAACTTCGACGCCGACCTCGATCGGCTGCAGCAGGAGAGAAAGAACGGGGGCTGGTTCGAGAACGTCATCCGTACCGAGCTGCTCGACAACACGCACCGAGCTCTGCTCACGATCGTGCCCGACCCCGACCTCGAGGAGCGAAAGCGCAAGACGGAGCTGGAGCGCCTCGCCCTCATCGAGGCCACTTTGTCCGAGCCGGACCGCAACAAGATCGTCGAGGACGCGCTGAGGCTGAAAGCCGCGCAGGACGCCAAGCAGGACCTGTCGGTGCTGCCGACTCTCGAGCTCACGGACATCCCGATGAAGTTCGAGGCGCTGGCGCCGAGGTCGACGGCCATCGGTGGCGCAGCCGTCGACTTCTACATCCTGCCGACCAACGGGGTCACGTACCTCGACATCCGGTCCGACTTCTCGGTGCTCACGCAGGAGGAGCTGGACCTGCTGCCGCTGTTCGGCCGCGCGCTCACCCAATCGGGCGCCGCGGGTCAGGACTACGTGCAGATCGCTCAGCGAATCGCCGCATACACCGGCGGTGTGGGCGCAGCCGCGCAGGTCCAGTCGCTCGCGGTGGTCGAAGACTTCGTGCAGTCCTTCATCGTGTCGGGCAGGGCCCTCGATCGCAACGTCAAGCCGTTCGTCGAGATCCTCTCCGACCTGACCTCGCGGCTGGAGATCGACCCGGCCCGGCTCAAGGAGATCATCGCGGAGACGGCGACCAGGCTCGAGAGCTCGCTGGCGAACCTGGGATTCCAGTTCGCGATCCTCCTCGCGCAGTCCAAGCTCACCTCCGAGGGCGCGCTCAACGAGAGGCTGCAGGGAATCCAGATGCTCCACTCCATGCGCGAGCTGGCGAAGCTCGACGAGCAGCAGCTCGGTCCGGTCATCGACACGCTCCAGGCGATTCGCACGAAGCTCTTTCGGGCCGAGGCGATCCAGGTCGTCGTCACATGCGAGGAAGCCACGGCGGCGACCGTCAGCGAGCACCTGGCGTCGCTCGTCGAATCCTTGCCCGCAAAGAAAGAAATGACGCGAAGCCCGAAACCGCCGGCCCACGACCCCGTCCCCGAAGCGCGCGTCGCTCCCGTGCCTGTGGCCTTCAACGTGCGCACCTTCAAAACGGTGCGCTACACGAACGCCGACGCGCCCGCGCTGCTGGTGCTCGCCAACTACCTGAGGGACACGTTCCTGCACAAAGAGCTGCGCGAGAAGGGCGGGGCATACGGCGGCTACGCGCAGGCCAGCACGGGCGCCGGTCTCTTCATGCTCGGCTCGTACCGCGATCCGAACATCATCAGGACCTACACCGTGTACGACCAGGCGGTGCGGTGGGTCCTCGACTCGCCCATCGAGGCGGAGCAGCTCAAGGAGGCGATCCTCGGCGCATGCGGCGACGTGGACCCGCTGGAGTCACCGGACATCAAGGGACGGCGCGAGGCCGTCAACAGGCTGACCGGATTCACGCTGCAGGAGCGGGAGAGATTCAAGCAGCGCCTGCTGCAGGTGAGCGCGGAGGACCTGCGCCGCGTGACCTCACGCTATCTCGCCAACGGGTCGAGCGTGCAGGTGACGGTGGCCGGCGCGGACCTGATCGAGGCCGCGCGCAAGGAGCACCCTGAACTTTTCGCGGTAGTCGAGCCGGTCTAGAATCGGACGGCATGAGGTGGCGCAGGGAGTACTTCTGGCCCGCGGCCCTGGTCCTGATCGGAGTCTATTTCCTGCTCAACAACCTCGGCTTCCTCGACCGGCTGCGGTTCGACATCGTCTGGCCCGTGCTTCTCATCCTGCTCGGCGCCTGGCTGATCATCAGGCGCCAGCGCCAGTAGGTTCGCCTTGAGCACGCAGACCCCCGGTTATCGGTTCCGGGGCCTGGTCTGGCCCGCCGCGCTGATCCTGCTCGGCGGGGTGGCCCTGCTCATAAACACCAACATCGTCTCCGCCGATCGGCTGTATCGCCTCGGCGACCTGTGGCCGCTCCTGCTGATCGTCATAGGGCTCGAGCTTCTGGTCACGCGAATGCCCATCTCGGCGAACGCGTCGGCTGTCGCGGCCGTTCTCATCCTGCTCGTGGCGCTCGGCGGCTCGATCGCGTATGTCGCGGCGGGCCCCAAGGTGCCCATTGGAACGCAGACCATCGACCGGTCCGCGTCCGCAGGCAACCTCACCCAGGCGTCCCTGGAGGTCGACGTCGGGGCGGCGACGATCAACGTGAGTGGAGCGGAACTAAAAGGTGACCTGTTCCGAGCTCATATCGAGTACACGGGGCCGGCGCCCGATGTGAGCGTCGATCGCTCGACGGGCACGGTCAACATATCGCAGAACAACAGCTTTCATTTGTTTGGGCCGCAGCGTTTCGTCCTCAATCTCCAGGTGAGCTCGAGTGTCCAATGGGCGATTACGATCCACAGTGGGGCGGCGGCCGACTCCTACCTGCTGACGTCGGTGAAGCTCACGTCGCTGGAGGTTGACACCGGGGCCAGTCGCGAGGAGATAGCGCTGGGGATGCCGAGCGGCAGCGTGCCGATCACGATCAATGGAGGCGCGCTCACCGTCCACATGCACAGGCCTTCTGGTGTCGCGGCCCAGGTGAGCGTGTCGGGCGGTGCCGTGAACCTCGATTTCGACGGGCGACATCACAGAGCAGTGGGCACGGTGTCCGACTCGTCGGGCAGCGCGTCTGACATGTTCAACGTCCAGATCGACGGCGGCGCCTGCACCGTCACCATGGACCCGAACTCGCAAGGGGGCTAGGCGAGCCGGCGTTCGAGGGCCGCGAGACGCTCGGAATATTTCGACCGGGTGGGCTCACTGACCGCCTCGCGCAGGCCGCGCGCCGCCAGATGGGCCATCGATTGGAGCTCGCCGTCGAGCAGCCCCGCCGCCTGGAGCACGGGCGGCATTGCCGCACAGCGCTCGGCGCCGGCGAGCAGGTCCTCTTGTGACGAACCGAGAGAGGCCATGCTCTCGGCCTCCCTGGCGAGCCCCTGACCCAGCGCCGCAAGCTCGTCGCCTCCTGACTGCCGGGCGCGGCGGGCGCCTTCTCGCGCCACCGCTCCGCCGATGCGTGCTTCCAGGATGCGCCCGGAAGCGGCTTTGCCGGCGGCCACCGCCGGGCAGAGGCCGACCACCTGTTGATCGCCCACATGGACGCCGCGACGGCGAAGCTCCTGGATGACCGCCTCCGGCGGGGACTCGTCGACGCGAAAGAGATTCATCGAGAGCTGGATACGGCCGCCAGGGAGCTCGAACACCAGAGCCTGCACACCGCGAACGCCGCCCGTGGACTCACGCAGGGATCTCGCCACGCGTCGGGCTTCACCGACCGTCGTGTGCGGGAGCAAGACGTTGAAGGCGACCAGCGGCTGGCGCGCGCCGACGCACACGGCCCCGGCGGTGGGGTGGAGGTCGGGTCCGCCGAGGTCTGGCTGGGCGCGTCCCGCGCGAATGTCCGCGAGCGACCACTCCTCGCCGTATCCATAGAAGAAGACGGGGATGTGGAGGCCGGACCAGATGCGCCGGCCGACCTCGTGCGCAACATCGCGACACGCGTCGATGGTGGCCGCGCCCATCGGCACGATCGGCACCACGTCTGCGGCGCCAACGCGTGGATGGACGCCGGCATGCTTGCGCAGGTCGATGCGCTCCGCTGCGGCGGCGACCGACCCGAGAAGGGCCTCGATCAGCCGCTCGCGCAGCGCCAGCAGCGACACGACGACGCGGTGGTGGTCGGGATCGGGGTCGACGTCGAGCACGTGCGCCGCTTCGGCGGCGGAGGCGATGGAATCGATCACCGCGCGGTCCTGGCCCTCGGAGAAATTGGGTACCGATTCGAACAGCTCGACCGCTTCCACGGGGTCCCCGCGAATTCGCGGCGGCGGGGTGCGGAATTCGCGGGGTGTTTCGCGGGGTGTTTCCACGCCCTGCTAGGTTAGCTGGGCGCCATGTCAGGACCGGTGACGCTCGTTTACCATCGAGGAGCTCGAGCTCGTCCATTCGCCGGAGTACGTCGATCTGGTGCGGACGCTGAGCGATCCCGCCTTGCGCAAGAGGGTCCCTCGTCAGCGCGTCATCGACGCGGGATTCGACTCCGCGGACAACCCCATCTCGAATCACCTGCACGATGGCACCGCGCTTGTTGCGGGAGCCACCATGGTGGCCGCGCAGGCGGTCGAGAGCGGCGCGGCGCTGCACGCGTTCAGCCCCGCAGGCGGTCTCCACCACGCGCACCGCGCGCGAGCTTCCGGGTTCTGCACCTACGACGACCCCGCAATCGCGTGCCGCTGGCTCAAGAACCAGGGCCATCGAGTCGCGTACATCGACGTCGATGTGCACCACGGCGATGGCGTCGAGGAGATCTTCTATAGCGAGCCCGACGTGCTCACCATCTCGCTGCACGAGAGCGGCCGTTTTCTTTTTCCGGGCACTGGTTTTCCCGAGGACACCGGCAGCGGCGCCGGCCGAGGCTCGGCCGTGAACCTACCGTACGTGCCGTTCACATGGGACGAGCCGTGGCTGGAAGGTTTCAACCGCGTGGTGCCGCCGGTGCTCAGGAAGTTCAGGCCGACGGTGCTCGTTACCCAGGATGGCTGCGACACGCACCACCTCGACCCGCTCGCGCACCTGGCCGGAACGACGCGCATCTGGCCGCACGTGGGACGGGTGTTTCACGAGCTGGCGCACGAGTTGTGCGACGGGAGATGGGTCGCGCTAGGTGGCGGTGGCTACGCGGTGCGCGAGGTCGTGCCGCGTGCGTGGACGATCTTCTTCGCCGAGATTGTCGAGCGTCCGGACCTTGCGGCGGATCTCAACGACCGCGAAAGCGTGATGCCGGGGCCCGAAGCGCAGGAGCGCGTCTGGGCCGCGCTGCACCGGGACATCGCCAGCCTTGGCGAGGTCCACGGCATGAACTTCTAGCGGCGGCCGGCCCGAAGAATCGAGACCACGGCCAGCTGAAGAGGAAGCGCCGCGCCGATGACGGCGCCGACAGCGGGCGCCGCCCAGGCAATGCCATGCAGGTGCCTCGACGCCATCACCGCGACGTAGGCGCCGGTCGCGAGCAGGACGAGCGTCTGAAATACCAGAACCGTCTTCACCCAGCGCCCGATCGCCGGTCGCGCGAGCTCGAGATCGGGGAGCCGCAGAGCGCGCTGCAACATCGATTGGTACAAGCCGAACTGGACGGCGGCGGCCGCGAGGAAGCCGACAAGTCCCAGGACGAGGTAGGTGCTGTCGCTCAGGCGGGCGAGGCTAAGCGGCGTACGTGCGCAGGCAGCGGGTGCAGACCCTGGCCCGCACGGGCCGCCCGGCGATGGTCACGCGGCCCATCTGGAGGTTGGGTTCGAACCTCCGGTTGACCCGGTTCTTGGCGTGACTCACGTGGTGTCCGTATTGCGGCTCTTTGCCGCAGATCGCGCAGCGTTTGGCCATGAAAAACCGCAATTGTACCATTTGCTTTTCATGGCATCCAAGACGACGACTGCGCTTGGCCATTCGCAGCCCTGGGGGCGGATCGAGGTCTTCCCGTCCGCCGTGGCTGCGGTCGCCGGGCACGCCGCACTGCGCTGCTACGGCATCGCGGGCATGTCCGCGCGGGGCCTTCGAGACGGGTTCGCGGAGCTGCTGCACCGCGAAAACGTCGATCGAGGTGTGGACGTCTCCGAGGTCGAAGGCGGGCTGGCCATCGACGTGTATGTGGTCATCCAGTACGGCATCCGGATCACCGAAGTCGCCCACAACCTCCAGGAGGCTGTGAAGTTTGCCGTGGAACGAACCGTCGACGTGCCGGTGATGGAGGTCAACGTCAACGTCCAGGGCGTCAGGGAAGAACGGCGTTAGGTTGGGGGGAGCGAGCCGGCCGTCCACTGTGGACGGTCCGCTCTTCAAGCAGGCCCTGCTCGGGAGCCTGAACTGGCTGGCTGCCAACCAGGAGGAGGTCAACCGCCTCAACGTGTTCCCGGTGCCGGACGGCGACACCGGCACCAACATGCTGCTGACGCTGCAGTCGGCGGTCGAAGACATCAAGGAGTCCAACGCCGTCGAGGTCAGCAGGATCGCTCGCCTCGCGTCGCACGGAAGCCTCATGGGCGCGCGCGGCAACTCTGGCGTGATCCTCTCGCAGATCTTTCGCGGCTTCGCGCGCGCGGTGGAGGGAAGGGCGGCGCTGCAGCCCAAGGAGCTGGCGGCCGCGTTCGAGGAGGCCGCCAACGCCGCTTACCGTGCGGTCAACCGGCCGACCGAGGGCACGATCCTCACCGTCGCCCGTGAAGCGGGCCGGGCCGCCAACGCGGCCGCGTTGGATCCCGACGCCAGCGCTACCAGCGTGATCGCGGCCGCCGCGGCCGGCGCGCGCACCGCGGTGCTCAAGACCCCAAGCCAGCTGCAGATCCTCCGCGACGCGGGCGTGGTCGACGCCGGCGGTTTTGGGCTGCAGATCATCTTCGAGGGAATGCTCAAGTCCATCGAGGAGGTCGACGTAGTCGTGCCCATGCCGAGCAAGACGAAGGCCGCGCAGGTCTCCATGGATCTGCCCGAAGGTGGCTGGGGTTACTGCACCGAGTTCCTCATCGAGGGCGAGGGACTAGACGTGGAGAGGATTCGCAACCACATCGAGTCGCTCGGCAACTCGGTGCTCGTGGTTGGTGAGCCCGAGCTCGTGAAGGTGCACGTGCACACTGACGACCCGACACGCGTGATCAGCGTGGCCGGCGGGTACGGCAAGCTGCTGAAGCTCAACGTCGGCGACATGTCGAGCCAGCACCGCCGCATCCTCGAGGGCGATGTCTTCGCGGCCGCCAGGCCGCCGCGCGCGAACGGCGTCGGCATGGTCGCGGTCGCGGCCGGCAAAGGTTTGGTCGAGATCTTCAAGGCGCTCGGCGTGGATGCCATCGTCGAAGGCGGCCAGACGCTGAACCCATCCACGCAGGACATGCTCACCGCTGTCGATGCTGTGCCGTACCACGACGTCGTCCTGCTGCCCAACAACGGCAACGTCATCCTCGCGGCGAAGGAGATCGCCGGCCTGACCAAGAAGAAGGTGCACCTCATCGAGACCCACAACGTTCCGCAGGGCATCGCCGCGGTGGTCGCCTTCAGCGCCGAGCGCAGTGTCGACGAGACCGTGGCCGCGATGCGCGCGGAGGCCGAGCGGGTGCAGACCATCGAGGTCACGCATGCGGTGCGCGACACGCGATCGAACGGGCTGCGAGTGAAGAAGGGCGACGTGATCGGGCTGGTGAACGACAAGCTCGAGTTCACGGGCACCGACTACGCGGAGGTCGTGAAGAGAGCGCTCAGCAGGCTTGGGCCCGATGACTACGAGCTGGTCACGGTCTACCGCGGCGAGGACGCGAGCGACGAGGAGCTCGAGAAGCTCGAGTCATCGATCCGGTCGAGCTACCCGGCGTTGGAGGTCGAGGTCCAGCAGGGCGGGCAGCTGCACTACCCGTTCATTCTTTCCGTCGAGTAGGTCATCGAGCCCGACAGGCTCACGTTTCGGCCCGGCAAGGGCCAAACCCGCAGCAGTGGCGGGGTGAACCTCACCACACGCGGCACCGTCGCCGCGGCAACACCAAAGGCGCGCCGCTGCGCCGCGCCCCAGGCGAGGCCGTACTGCTCGCGCAGCGATTGCGGCAGCAGGCCCGCGGTGACGATCTCGAACGGGATCATCGCGGGGCCCGGCAGCAACCGCAGCCGCGGCCGCAGCACGAGCCGGCCCAACGCGCGAGCGCGGTCCGTGACCGACACCGTGCCCGAGGCGATCATGTCCGCGACGTAGCGGTCGAAGTCTGAAATCGACCGCGGAAAGACATCGCCGGGGATGCGCAGCAGCTCGCCGAGCAGCTTCGACTCCTGGTAGAAATCGTCGCGCTCGCGATCGGTGAGCGGCTGCACGAACGTCGCGTACGTGACCAGCGCCGAGTCGACCAGCGTGGCGTGCACCCAGAGCAGCAGCTGGGGATCCAGCGCGTGGTAGTCGTCGCCGCGGACACGCGCGTGCACTCCGTTGACTGCGCGAGCCGCGGCCAGCGCGGTTTCGCGGTCGCCGAACACGATCGCCATCGTCATGTGGATCGTGCGGCGCAGGCGGCGTACGGGGTGGGTGCGGAAGTCGGAATGGACGTCGACGCCGATGGCCACGAACGGATGCGCGAGCTGCATCAGCAGCGCCCGGCCGCCGCCGAGCAGCAGCACGTTCTCGCGGTTGATGCGCCTGGTTATCGACTGCTCGCTGTAGAGGCCGGGCTGCACCGCCCCATTAAACGCCCGCAGGCGCTTAGGTAATCTCTCTTTCGATGGGCGCACAGCTGCTGACGTTCGGCGCCGCGTTCCTGGGCTCGGCGGTCGAGTCGGTGGAGGCGCTCACGATCGTGCTCGCGGTCGGCCTCACCCGGGGCTGGCGCGCGCCGCTGCTCGGCACGCTCTCGGCGCTGGGACTGCTTGCCTTGCTGGTGGCGATTTTCGGCCAGCTGATCGTCACGCGGGTGCCCGAGCTGACGCTCAAGCTGATCATCGGCACGCTGATCGTCTTGTTCGGGCTGCGCTGGCTGCACAAGGCAGTGCTCCGTTCGGCGGGCGTGGTCGCGATGCATGACGAGAACCGCGCGTACGCGGAGACCGTCGAGTCGCTCCGGGGGG
>WNFC01005481.1_pt2 | contig 13917 bp, 12 predicted proteins | sample 5400541 | NCBI WGS metagenome assembly WNFC01 (sample SAMN13153342, study PRJNA577476) | soil metagenome | isolation source: 120 cm saprolite under Douglas fir tree site 2 hole 2 replicate 1 | place: USA:California | collected 2015-04-18
CCCAGTTCCGGAACGTCGCCCGGACCGCGGTGGGATCGGTGGCCCACGAGCCACCCCGGAGCACCTTGAAGTCGTCGCCCCTCTCGAAGAACACCGCCGAATACTCCTTGTAGGGGAACGCGGTGTAGCCCGGATAGGGCCTGAAGGCCGACGAGGTCCACTCCCAGACGTCGCCGATCATCTGCTCGCATCCCCAGGGGCTGACACCCTGCGGGTAGGCACCCGCCGCGGCGGGCCGGAAGTGGCGCTGCCCGAGGTTGGCAAGATCCGGGGTTGGGGCGGCGTCCCCCCACGGGTACCGGCGTTTCGCACCGGTGGGCTCCACCGAGGCAGCCTTCTCCCACTCCGCCTCGGCCGGCAGGCGCTTGCCGGCCCAGCGGGCGTAGGCGTCGGCCTCGAACCAGCACACGTGACAGACCGGCTCGTTCGGCGGGAGGTCCTCACGCCAGCCGAACCGCAGGCGGCTCCAGACACCTTCGCATTCCTTGCGCCAGAACTGCGGGGCGACCAGGCCGGCCCTCTGGCGGTACGCCCAACCTTGCGGGGTCCACCAGCGTGGGTCGTCGTAGCCGCCCGCCTCCACGAAGGCGAGGTAGTCCCGGTTCGTCACCGGGGTGACGTCGATGAAGAACGGGGCCAGCTCCACCGTGTGGGCGGGGCGCTCGTTGTCGTAGGCCCAAGGCTCCAGGGAGGACCCCATGACGAAGGGCCCGCCCTCGACGAGGACCTCGGTCGTGGTCATCTTCCGCCCCCGGGGTGGCACGGGGGCCTGGGGCCGGTAGCCGTCGCCGTCCATCAGTTGCAGGGTCGCCAGCATGGTTTCGTCGTGCTGATGTTCGTGCTGGACGACCATGCCGTAGACGTAGGCGCCGCCGAGCAGCCGGTGGTCGGGATCGAACTCGACGCGCTCGAGGACCTCCAGCGCCTTGCCCCGGACCCCGGCGATGTAGGTGCGGGCCTCGGCTGGGCCGAGCAGCGGCAGCGCCAGGCGCTCGGCGCGGGAGTGCCGGAAGGCGTCGTAGAGGTCGTCGTAGTTGCGGGGTCCCGCCCGCATCCCCGCAACGGCATCGAGGAGCCAGATCTCCTCGTAGTTGCCGACGTGGGCGAGATCCCAGACCAGCGGCGACATGATCGGCGAGTGTTGCCGGAGGAGGTCGGACTCCGGCAGCGGGTCGAGCAGGGCGAGAGAGCGGCGCCGGACGGCGCCGAGCTGATCGGCGATCGTCTGCTTCAGGGATCCTTCGTCTAGGTCCATGCTGGCTCCAGGGGCTGGTCGTTGGGGAACAGAGCGCCGGTGGACGCCCAGGCATCGAGGAGATCGTCGGCGGGGCTGCGGCCGCGGCTGGTGAAGCGGTCGTGGAATGCCTCGACTGCCCACGCGGCCCCCCCGAAGGCGCCGATGCGCGGGAGGGCATCGAGGGCGGCGGCGAAGGACTCGGCCGCCGCCGCGGCGAGGGCCGGGTGGGCGAGCCCGTGACGGGCCGCTTTGGCCCACAGCCCCGAGGTGTCCGCACACGCCCGGGCGGCGCGCTCGGCCGCCTCGGCATCGGAGACCAGGGCCGTGGCGACGATCACGGGGACGCGCCACCACGGGTCGGGCAGCGAGTCGATCATCCGGAGTTCCAGCCAGCCGCGTGGCCGCACCGGCGGGAACAGGGTCGAGAGGTGGTAGTCGAGGTCGCCGGCGTCGGGGAAGCCCTCCTCGTGGCCGCGCACGAGCCACTCGCCGAACGTGAGGCGGTCGGTCACGGGGAGGAAGCGGTCCTCACCCTGGCGGATCAGCATCACCCGAGCGTTGAAGGCGTAGCTGGCCCACGCTTCCGGGCCGGGGGTCCAGAGGCTCACGGGTGCGGTCCGGCTGCGATCGATCGCTTGCCACACCGCGAGCCGGGTGGAGCGCCACCCGCTGGGGCCGCCCTCCTGGAATGGCGAGTTCGCGAAGGCGGCGGCGAGCATCGGCCCGACGAGGTGCGCCTGCTGCCACCGCCGCTCGGCCTCCTGTTCGGACCCGAAGTCGAGATTGGCCTGGACCGAGGCGGTCCCGGACATCATGGCGCGCCCGGCGGAGCCAAGCGCGTCGAAGTAGGCCTCCATCGCCACGTACCTGGCGGAGTCGAGCACGCGTCGTTCGGGTCGCAGCGGGTCCCGGCCCATGCCGACGAGGGCGATGCCGTAGTCCGCCAGATGGCGGCGGAGGTGGGCGGCGTCCTCGGCGACCGCCTGGCAGGCGGCCGTCGGCAGGTCGGCGGGCGAGCTGAGCTCGAGCTGGCCGCCCGGCTCGTAGGTGACCCGGCAACCGCCAGGCAGCGTTCCCGCCGCTGCGACGGCGCCGCGCGTGTCTCGGAGGGGGATGTGGATCTCCTTGTTGTGGAGGGAGACGGTCAGCCATTCGACCTCGACACCGGCGTGTGCCTCGAGCGGTGATCCCACCGGCCCCCGATCGCCGCGTGGGGAGAAGCTCTGTTCACCGATGAGGCGACGTGCATCTTCGGTCCGAAGGATGGGAGTTTTTGAAGGCATGGCTCTTGTACCTAGGAGTGGCACCGCCCCCGCACGCAAGCTGGCGGGGTCGCCCTGGCGTCTAGCAGCTTAGGCCAAAATCACATATAGATTGAGTTCTCCACGCGAGCCGCTCCTTCCTCGCCCGTTACCAAATGATACGCACCCTGGATGGCCGCGGATTGAGATCGTTTGCACGATGCTCATACCCACACCGGGTGTCGTCGCCACCCTGGGTGACTGCCCGTATCTCCGAGCAACGGGCATGCCGAATTCTTTGAGTACGGACCGGGGTTCTACGACACTTTGTACTCACAGTTTTTCGGTCAGAATGTGAAATCGGACGAAGCGGTCCCACGGGGCTCCCAGCTGTCACTCGACGATCACTCTGGGTGAGTGACCTGGGTGAGTGACCTGGGTGAGTGACCGCCCCGGTCCTCAGCGCTCGAGGTGTGCGGCCCGCACGCCGCGCTCCGCGAGGAGCGCGAGGAACCGCCCCGGCTCGAACGCGGACTCGGGGGGAGAGATCCCCCGGGACTGGACCTCGCCCCATCCCGCCATCAGGCACGCGACGACCAGGGGGGCCGTTTCGAGGTTGCCGAGGTGGTCGACGATGCCGTAGGTCTCGTGGCGAGCCGCCCCGGCGCTGCGGCCTCGGACGTCGACGCGCAGCGCCGACCATCCCGAACCCCGGGTGTTCGGCGGTGTGAGGCCCGCGGCCGCCGTCCGAGCGACGACCCCCAGCGTCGGCCGGACCGCTCTGCCGAGCACGCCTCCCCGGCCTCGGGTGCGGGCGGCGGCGAGGGCCACCGAGGCTGCGGACCCCCCGTCCGTGCCGGCTTCGACGTGCAGGGACCGCATGTCGCCGACGGTCTCCGCCAGGGTGAGCACCTCCGCCCCGCGTGCGAGGCTGACGCGCTGCCAGCCCACGGGTTCGGGGAAGAAGCGTCGCTCCGGGTTGGTGCCCGCTGGCCGGTGCCGGCGTTCGCCATCCTCGATGACCTCCGCCGTGCCGGACCAGGCGGCGAGCAGGCGGGCCAGGTCGGCACCCTCGTCCCGGCGGGAGACGGTCCAGGCGATGCGCACGGACTCGATCGTGTCGAGCTGGTCGGCGGCTGCGCGGACCAGCAGGTTGCTCACCCCCGGCGTCCAGCTCATACCCGGGACGGCGACGGCGGGCGCAGCATCGACTTTGGCGCATTGGCCGAGCATCGCCTCGATCGTGTCCGGGTCTTCGCAGGCGGAGACGTAGGGGACGCCGGTCGCGACGGCAGCCTCGAACGCAGTCAGCTCCGGCTCTCCGGCCCTCTGGAGGCAGGCGACCGCCACGTCGAGGCCGTTGAAGGCCCCGGAGATCCCCTCGACGGTGAAGGGGACGGCCGCCGCCGACACCCTTCGCGGATCCCATGCGGCCACCAGCCGGGCGAGTTCACGTTCGTGGGGGCCGACGAGGACGACGCTGGAGACTTCCGGTCGCTCGAGGAGATCCCGGACGACCCGTCGCCCGCGTCCGCCGGGCGCCCCGAGGACTGCTACTCGCATCTGGGAGGGTCCGGCTCAGCGGCGGTCGCCGGAAACCAACCCGTTCCCAGAGATCCCTTCATGCCAATGGCCCTCAGGAGGGACCTGGCGTGGGCGCAGCAGGCGGGCCGCCACCACGCCCAGCGCCGCCAGCGCCGAGACGCGGAGAAGGCGGACAAGGATGCGCTTCGTCGACGCCGAGGCCATGCCTGAAGGCTAGCACGGACCTCATGCGGCGCCGCCGCCGCTATCCGCTCCCTGCCGGGGGCGCTTAGGGGGCCCGAACGGGTAGCCTATAAAGCATGGGGAGGCTGGCAGATCTTGATGCTTCGCCCGAGGCCCTGCTCGACAAGCTCGGGCGACCGGTTCGCGACCTGCGCATATCGGTCACGGACCGGTGCAATTTCCGGTGCGTCTACTGCATGCCCAAGGCGGTCTTCGGGCCCGGGTACCGCTTCCTCAAGATGTCGAGCCTCCTCACATACGAGGAGATGGAGCGCCTGGCTCGCATCTTCGCCGGCCTGGGGGTAACGAAGCTCCGCCTGACCGGCGGCGAGCCGCTGGTCCGGCGCCACATCGAGCGGCTGATCCGGATGCTGGCGGCCATCCCGGACATGGACATCGCCCTGACGACGAACGGCTCGCTGCTCACGGACAAGGCCCAGCCCCTGGCCGACGCGGGCCTCAAGCGCATCACCATCAGCCTCGACTCGCTGGACAACGACGTGTTCATGGCGATGAACGACGTCGAGTTCCCGGTCGAGAAGGTCCTTGCCGGCATCGATGCCGCCGCGGCGGCGGGCCTGGACCCGATCAAGATCAACACAGTCGTCAAGCGGGGAGTCAACGACGACTCGATCCTGGCGCTGGCCCGCTACTTCCAGGGGACCGGCCACGTCGTGCGGTTCATCGAGTACATGGACGTCGGCAACGCCAACGGGTGGCGGATGGACGACGTCGTGACGGCGGCGGAGATCGTCGCCAAAATCGACGCCGAGCTTCCCCTCGAACCGGTGGACCCCAACTACACGGGGGAGGTCGCCTCCCGCTGGCGCTACCGGGACGGCAGCGGCGAGGTCGGCGTGATCTCCTCGGTCAGCCAGCCCTTCTGCAGCACCTGCACGAGGGCCCGGCTGTCATCGGAGGGCCGGCTGTACACCTGCCTCTTCGCCACGCAGGGCCACGACCTGCGCAGCCTGATCCGGGCGGGGCGCACCGACGAGGAGATCGCCGATTCGATCCGCGACATCTGGCGGAGCCGGGCCGACCGCTACTCGGAGATCCGCTCCTCCCACACGCGGACCGACCTGCCCCTGCTGCCGAAGGTGGAAATGTCCCACATCGGGGGCTGACCTCCCGGTAGTTTGGCCTTTTGGGCCGCACCCCGCGACTCAACGGAATCGGGCGAAGCCCTTCCTGCGGGGGACGGGGGCCTCTTCGGGCTCCGGCTCCGGTGCCGCAGGCGGTTCGGGAGCGGGTGCCCCGTTGCCGCCTCCGGCGTCACCGCCGAGTGCCCGCCAGAAGCCCAGGTAGCCGAGGAAGTCGTCCACGTGCTGGCGGACCTCGGCGATCTGCCCCGAGCGGATCCGGTAGGCGGTCAGGGTCGTGTAGTTGACCGCCGTCCCGGCCGCCTCGGCCCGGGTCTCGATGTAGACGAAGACGTGGTCGTCGCTGCCTGCGACTGCCCGGAGGTCGGCCTCGAAGACCTCTGCGGCGTCGAGGAGGTCTGCCTGGCGGTCCCAGGTGGCGAGGAGGTTGTCCCGGCCCACGGTCGACTCCTCGCCCGGAAGGATCAGCGCGACGTCCTCGGCGAGCAGGCGCCGGAGGGCGGCCTGGTCGTCGTCCCGGCGGGCGTCCAACAATGCCCGGACCAGCGCTTCGTTGGCCTGGCGGGGGGTCGGCCTGGGTGCTGCGGGCGCGGGTGGAGCGGCGGCCGCAGGGGCTTCGGTCGCGGGGGCCGGAGCGGGCTCGGGAGCGGGAGCAGGTTCGGGGGCGGCGGGCGGAGCGGGGGCCTCTTCGGCTTTGGCACCGAGCTTCATGCGACGCCGGCGACGCTGGATCGGCGACCCTTCCTCGGGCGTGGGAGTGGGCTCGGGGACCGCGGACTCGGGAGCTGGCGGTTCAGGCGTGGGAGTGGGCTCGGGGGCTGGCGTCGCCGGCCCGGACGAGGAGGAGCTCCGGCCCCGGCGACGCGGCCGGAGCGGGGGGGCCTCCTCCGCTGCAGCCGGCTCGGGTGCCGCGGGCGCGGGTGCTTCCGGCTCGGCTGGCGATCCCAGGGAGCTGCGTCCGCGGCGCCGGGGCTTCGAGGTTTCCGGCTGCGGTTCTGGCTCCCGCGTGGGCTCGGGTACCGGGGGGGTCTCGGCGGCCTTGACGAAGGACGACCCGCCTCGACGGCGAGGCGCGGGCGCAGGAGGCGGCGCTGCCTCGGGAGGGGGAGCCGGAGCCTCGGCCGGTGGCGGGGCGGCTGCCTTCTTGCTCTTGGCCTTGGCGGGCTTCTCGTCGTCCGAGAGGTAGCGGAATTTCTTTGACATGCCTCTGTCTCCGTCCTGGTTCGCCGCTCAAACCGGTCAGTGGGATCTTCGTCAGGTGCCTACCCGGACCAGCCTAATTCATCTCCGTCAACAGTCCGTTTCCTCGTATCCTCCGCCTATGCCCGGAGCGTTGTTCGTCAACATCCCGGCCAGGGGCCACATTCATCCGACCCTGCCCGTCGTCGCCGATCTCGTAGGGGCCGGCGAGCCGGTCACGTACTGCCTGCCGGCTGAAGACGAGTCCCTCATCTTGGCAACCGGGGCACGGTTACGGCCGGTCGGCAACAACCTACCCGAAGCCCGGGCTCGCAAGGGCGGCGCCATGTCGCTCGCCGAGCTCCCTGCGGCAGCCGTGCGGGGAGCCATCCGGACCCTGCCCGAGCTGCTGGACGTGGTCGCCGATGTCCGGCCCTCCTATGTCGTCTACGACGCCTACTGCTATGCGGGACGCCTGGTGGCCCAACTGGCCGGACTCCCGGCCGTCGCCACCTACGCCACCTACGGGTTCAACGTGCAGGCGCTCGGCTCCGGCGCCTTCGGGAGCCTCTCCAGCCCCTCGTCGGGCCCCTCCTCGGGGCAGCGGACCCTCCCCGGCTTCGAGGAGGCGGTCGCCGAGCTCGTCCAGCGCTTCGGCGTCGGCCCGCCTACCCTCTTCGATCTGCTCCTGCACGCCGAGCCGCTCAACCTCGTGTTCCTTCCTCGGGAGTTCCAACCCGCCGGGGACTCGTTCGACGACAGTTGGGTCTTCGTCGGTCCGTCGATGGGGTCCCGGGGAGAAACCGCCGACTTGCCGTTGGGGCACCTGGAAGGAGGGCCGGCGGCCTACGTTTCGCTCGGCACCATTTACAACGAGCGGCCTGGCTTCTTCCGGGCGTGCCTCGAGGCCTTCGCCGGAACCGAGTGGCGGGTGGTGGTCGCCACCGGCGAGTGGGTCGACGCCGGGACGCTCGGGCCCGTGCCGCCCAACGTGGCCCTCAGCCGTTGGGTGCCCCAGCTCGAGATGCTCGCCAGGGCAAGGGTCTTCGTGACCCACGGTGGGATGAACTCGACGATGGAGGCGCTGGCACACGCCGTCCCACTGGTCGTGGTGCCGCAGCAGTCGGAGCAGCGGGTGACGGCAGACCGGGTCGCCACGCTCGGCCTGGGGCGGCGGCTCGACCCCGACGACGTCACGCCTGCAGCGCTCGGGGAAGCGGTGGCGTCTGTCGCGTTCAACGAGGATGTCGCCGGGCGCCTCGCCTCGATGCAGGCGGCGGTGCTGGCAGGTGGTGGCCACCGCCGGGCTGCCGACGAGGTCCTCCGGTTCGCTGGCGGCCTCGCCCAGGTGCCGGACCGGCGTTGAGCTGTGCAGGAGGTCGCTGATGATCGCGCCTGCGGGCGTCTGGCCGAATTTCCCACTCTCAGCGGGCCCCCACGTGTTACTCTTGAGGGCAGGGACGACGATGTTGTCCCGTGAGGTTCTTCGCTTGAAGCTGCTCCTTTCGGAATTCTCGGGCGATCGATACCTCTCCTGAGATACGCCTCGGCCTTCATTGGCCGGAAAGGAGTTGCTTCACATCATGTCGACATCGTTCGCCGCGGACACCGACCCACAGGAGTTCGACACTCTGCCTGAACTTGACGATGAGGCCGCCGAGCTTGAGCTCGACGGGTCCGATATCGAGATCGAGTCCGCACAATTCCCCACGTTCGCCGAGCTCGGTGCCTCCGAGGGTGTCATCGCTGCCCTGGCGGCCACCGGGGTCATCGCCCCGTTCGAGATCCAGGCCCGGGTCATCCCGGACGCCATCGCCGGGCGTGACGTCCTCGCCAAGAGCCGCACCGGATCGGGCAAGACCCTGGCGTTTGCCATCCCGATCGTCGAGCGCCTGAAAGGTGCCCCCAGCCGGCCGGCCGCCGTCATCATGGTGCCGACCCGGGAGCTCTGTTCGCAGGTCACGGCAGAGCTGCAGATCGTCGCCAAGCCGCAGGGGCTCAAGGTGGCCGCCGTCTATGGCGGCGTCGGGCTGATCGACCAGGCCCGCATCGCTTCACGGGCCCAGATCATCGTGGCCACGCCGGGGCGCCTGTTCGACCTGATCCAGCGCAGGAGCGTCAGCCTCCGGGAGGTGCGGATCCTCGTGCTCGACGAGGCGGACCGCCTGCTCGACATGGGGTTCAAGCCTCAGGTCGACCGGATCGCCACCACCATCCCGACCGACCGCCAGACCATGTTCTTCTCCGCCACGCTCGACGGCGAGGTCGGCATCCTGGCCGCCCAGTACACGAGGGAGCCCCGCCGCCACGAGACGATCTCCCCCAGGGAGACCGTCGACTCGGTGGAACACCGGTTCGTGCCGGTCACCATCGACGGCAAGACGACGGCGCTGGCCGACCTGCTCTCGCAGGAGGCGGGCCGGGCGCTCGTCTTCGTGAAGACCAAGCGGGGCGCCGACCGGCTCGTGCAGCGGCTCAAGAGCCACGGGATCAGCGCAGCCGCCATGCACGGCGACCTCAGCCAGAGCCAGCGTGAGCGGGCACTGGCCTCGTTCGATGCGGGCCGGGTGCAGACCCTGATCGCGACGGACGTCGCGGCCCGGGGACTCGACCTTGACTGCATCACGCACGTCATCAACTTCGACCCACCGGAGGACGACAAGGCGTACGTCCACCGGGTCGGCCGCACGGCCCGTGCCGGCCGCAACGGAATCGGGATCACGTTCGTCCTGCCGGATCAGGAGCGTGAGGTGAGCCGCATCGCCGCCCGCCTGAAGCTGCGGGACGAGTTCGAGGGCGAGGGCCTGAAGGTCGCCGCACCGGCGCCCGTCTACCAGAGCCGCAGGCGGGGCCGGAGCAACACGCTGCTCGGCCGCCGTCCCCGCCGGCGCTAGGCTTTTTCCGTGCCCGGCCGGCCGCCGCCGGGGACGTGACACACCTTCATCGGAACGACTCGGTTCGTTCGCGGGTCGTTTACATGGGCCGTGTAAGGTGGTGGTGTTAGTAAAGTAAGCAGTTGCTAACTACGTTGCTAGCTACCCCATGATGCGAGCATGGGACCGTCCCCCGAGACCTGTTGCCCCACCCGCCCGGACTTCGGGCGAGGTGCGCCCCGTCCGTGAGACACCGTCCGCGAGACACCCCAACCCAAAGGAGAACCACATGGCATCCACGCGCATCACGATCGTCCTGGAGGTCGAGCACGAACCCGAGGTGGACCTGCCCCTGCGGGCCGCCGCGTTCCTCGAGCGGACGGCGTCGAGGGCTTCGGCAGCGTTGACGTGATCCGGGGCGAGACCGACGACGTAGTCTGGACGCCGTTGTCGACGCCGCAGCGGGTCAGGCGAGCGAGTTAGGGGGTCGCGTTTGGGGGTCGCTGCCCCCCGCCCAAGCCAACAGCGCCGCCTCGTCGCGGAACACGGGGATGCCCAGCGATGCCGCCTCGTCGGTCTCGATGTCGGCCCCCTTGCTCGGGCCGGCCACCCGGAGGACGGCATCGCAACGCCGGAGCAGGTGGAGGTCGTACTCGTACCAGTACTCCGCCGGGTGGGGCTCGACCGCGTGCCACAGCAGCGTGAGGTGTGGAACGAGCGGGACGACCAGTTCCGTCTCGTACAGCCGCGAGGCGAGCTTGATCACGTCATGGGTGTTCCAGACGGGGTCGGGCACGAGGTACGGGGCGGCGATGTAGACCAGCGGTAGCGGCTGCTCCGGCGTCTGCTTGGTCACGTCGGTGGCGTCGGTCACGTCGGTGGCGTCGGTCGCGAGACGAACGGCACGGGGAGCAGCTCGGCCAGCGGCATCGTGCAGCGGCCCTTCTCGCCGATGAAGGAGACTTGCGGGTTCCCGAACTCGGCGAGGACCTGGCGGCAGGCTCCGCACGGGGGGGCGACCATCGGAGGATCGCTGGTGATGTAGATGGCCACGAGCTCCGGTCTCCGATCCGAAGCGGTCACGGCAGAGAAGACGGCGTTGCGCTCGGCGCAGATCGTGAGCCCGTAGGAGACGTTCTCGACGTTGCAACCTGCGAAGACCTTCCCGTCGCTGGTGAGGACCGCCGCCCCAACCCCGAAGCGGGAGTAGGGGGCATAGGCGTGACCGGAGGCCTCCTCGGCTGCGGCGCCGAGCGCTTGCCAGGTCGACTCGTCGATGGGGGCGGGGGGCACGGTCCTGCCATCCTATTGGTCCGGACCTCTGGTCCCCAGATACTCGTCCGGACCTCTGGTCCTGGGGGCCCCGACCATTGTTGGATGACTGGCACTGATGACTGGCACTATGGCCAACAACGAGCAACCGCCTCCGGCCACGGTCGCCCTGTCGTACATCGATGTCTTGTTCGGCCTTGCCGCCGGGCGGGCGTTCATGTCCGCGTTCGACGACGTCTCACGGCTCTCGTCGGTGGAGTGGTCACACTTCCTCGTGGCCCTGGTCCTCATCACCTGCAGCTGGATCGGCTACCACCTCAACCGATCCCGGACCCACCCAAAGGAGGCGGAGTTCACCCGGGACGCCCGTGCCCCTCTGGCCCAGATCGGGATCGATATCGCCCTCGTGGCGCTGTACTACCGGCTGGCCTCGCGGATCCGCCTCGACCACACGACCCACACCGAGCTTCGCATCGTGCTCCTGGTCTTCGTGCTGTACGCCGTATGGGACTTCGTGAACCTCCAGGTCAGCCCGGACCGGAAGGACACCAGGGTCCGGGCGATGGTCGACGTGGCCTGGGTGGGCCTCTTCCTTGCGGTCGCCAACCTGCACCTCGCCACCCCCTGGACCGAGGCGAGGGTGGTCCTGGTGGACGTTGTGCTCATGGGCCTGCTGTTGGTCTACCGCTACGCGCCGGGCACCCTGACGAAGTTGCCGAGTCGCTCGTGGCTGTCGTGACGCCGGGCAGCCGCTTCCGGTTGCCCTTCGGCCTCAGCACAAGTGTCCGTGGCCGTGAAAAGCAGACCGCCGAGCCGGGGAGACCCCGGGGCGGCCCCCAGTCGGGCAGGGCCTGCTCCGGCGGGACGTTGGAGGCCGGCGTGAATGGGTCGGGAGGCGTCGCCTCGCGTCCCCCCTGGTGACGGAAGGGGCCCCGAGAGTCGAGAAGTGTGGTGACTTTTCGTCGCACACATGGCGGCGATTTCCTACCAGACCTCGCCGGTCCCAGGGCTCAACGGCCTCACCGGCGAAGCGGAAGCCCTCCCAGGGTGGCGGCGGCTACGGCCAAGTCGGACCAGCAGGAACCGGACGTTTATAGTTCCTCTGCAGCCGGCTAGGTTACGTCGATGGACGACGTCGCGCACGTCGCATCTGCCTGCGGATTGGAGACCGCTTTGGATCGGCCCGCAGGGGTTGCGTGAAACGCGGCCCCGACGGCCACGCATCCGTTGAACCAGGCGTCAGCGATCGCGTTGGGGGTCCCGCCCATTGCCGCCCAGCAGGCTGCGTCCGCTGCCGCCGGCGTCGCCCCTGGAAACTTGCTGTTGGCGGCCTTCGCAGCTGTCACCTTGTCGTCCCAGGGCTTGATGGTTGCGTTGAACTGGACCTGGTGGTCCGCCGCATGGTGGTTTTCGTGGGTGCGATTCTCGGCCTGGCACGCCGGACCCGTCGGCAACCCGTTGGCAGTGAATGTGGTGTTGCCTGCGCCGGTGCAGCTGGCTTGGCCAAATCTGGCACCGACAGCGGTCTTAGTGGTCACCGTCGTCCAAGGGGGGGCGCTCAGAACCGTCTCGTCGTAGCTTCCGGTGTTGGTAGGGACCGTGTCCACCCAGGAACGGGCGGTCCCGTCCGGAAGTGATTCCCCGCCCAGACCGGCAGGACTGAGCCGGGCTCTGGTCTCCGCAGTTGAGCGAACCGGGCTGCCATTGAGGGCCGGGAGGGTCACGCCTGCCGGACCTCCGGTCATGAGTTGGTTGGCGAGATTGAAGGACTCATGCACGGCCCCGGCCGCGAACGTAGCGACCCGCTGCAGAGTCGGGGCCCCACCCCCGCGCGAGTGCCTGTGGCCGTCGGTCACGGACTGGACGAACGCGTCCTCTTCGGAGGTTGGCTCGCCCCCTTCGATTGCTTGGTCGAGCTCGCCTTGTGCTGCTTCGTCGCAGTTACCCGAACAGGCCCGCTGGACACCCAACCAACGCTGGACGGCCCGGTTGCCGGCGCGCGCCTGGAGGTGGAGCACCGCTGCCGGCGAGAGGGGTTGCCGTAGATCCCGAACGGGCGCGACGTTCCGCTCGCGCTCCGGGAGGAGGCGATCCCGGCGACGGGGTTCGAGCAACTCTCGCTCTTGCATGGGCATCGTGGTATCCCGTCCGTCAGCCGGCCATCCGCTAGAGTTACCCAGTTTGGACGATTTCCCGGTCGGCGGCAAGGGCGCTCCGGGCCGACGTGGGGACATACTCTTCTGCCCTTTTGGGCAGAGAGCACCACGGGGTGGGTCGGCCGCCGGAGACGAAGGAGAGGATGGCGGGACGTGGCCGAAACAGGTCTGCAGGCGACGATTGCCCCCCAGGGGGAGTTGGAGATCGGTAGCCCAATCCGCATCGTTCTGGTGGTTACCAATGGCGGGGATCGTCCCGTCACGCTTCCGAACCCCGACATGGGGACGCCGCCGGACGAACTAGCTTGGACCTTCGGCCAGGAGACATACCAGATCGCCACATTGAAGTGGTTGGGTCTCCTCGCCTTGGCCGTGGTGGACCCCAACGGGGAGACCCTGGACGACATCGGTCCCGTTCCGTGGACCTCGCCCATCCTGCGCCCAGATCTCGAGCTGGCGCCCGGAGAGTCCATGGAGCTGAGCATGACGCTGACCGACTTTGTGGAACTTCCGGCGCCGGGCCTGTACGAGGTAGACGTCGGCTACGGACCTCCGAGCGGCCGCATCTGGGCGCACACAGAACTTCCGGTCCACAAAGGGCGGGCCGAGGGGAGGGGGGCTCGAAGCTCGCAAGACTGATAACCTCTGCCCCCAGACCCTCGGCAGAGGTGGACGGAATCGAGTTGAATTCTCGAATGGGTTCTCCGATGGTTTGCGCCCTTTCTGCGCCTCTGGAACGGAAGCCACAGCGCGGCGATGCGGTGGAGAGCCTGGCCGACGAGACCGTACGATCCGTCGATCGTACTGCTCGAAGTAGGGCGTGCAGCCCCCGGGTTCCCTCGCCTATGCTTCCGGAGAAATACAATGTAAGTAGTATTCTCTCAGCCGGGCAAGCGGCTCGAACGTTCTCTGCTTCTCGTGTTTTCGGCAAATCCATCTTTTTGGGAAAGCCGCTTCCGGTCCCTGAGGCACGCTTGATCGATGTCCGCGTAGTTCCGGGCTCGGAACACAGAGCAAGCGCAGCGCGATGATGAGCGACACGCCCTGGACGAAGGAAGGGTGAAGACATGCGGCAGTTGAAACCGATGG
>WNFC01018683.1_pt1 | contig 13917 bp, 9 predicted proteins | sample 5400541 | NCBI WGS metagenome assembly WNFC01 (sample SAMN13153342, study PRJNA577476) | soil metagenome | isolation source: 120 cm saprolite under Douglas fir tree site 2 hole 2 replicate 1 | place: USA:California | collected 2015-04-18
GCCGCGGAGGTCCCACCTTCGGTGAGTGAGGCCGACCGACCGCACGCGTCGCCCGTCGCCCGGCGCCTGGCCGAAGAACACGGTGTGGACCTGGGCAAGGTCGATGGCACCGGCACGGGCGGACGCGTCACACGCGGAGACGTCGAACGGCACATCGGCGCGTCCATGCCAGGTGGTCCCGGCCCGGCGACAAGCGAACGGCCCACCCTGACCCCTGACCCCCGACCCCTGACCCCTGATTCGACCCCTGAGCGAAGCGAGTCGCGCAGGCGCATGTCCCGCCGCCGTCTGACGATTGCCCAGCGACTACTCGAAGCCCAGCGTACCGCGGCCATGCTGACCACCTTCAACGAAGCCGACATGTCCGCGATCATGGAGATTCGCGCCCGTCGCCGCGAAGCCTTTCAGAAGCGCCACGGCGTCGGCCTCGGCTTCATGTCTTTTTTCACCAGGGCCGTGATCGGTGCCCTGCAGGCATTTCCGGCGCTGAATTCTGAGATTCGCGGCGATGAGATCGTCGAAAAACACTACTACGACATCGGTATCGCCGTCGGCGCCGAGGGTGGCCTGGTCGTGCCTGTCGTGCGCGACGCCGATCGCAAGAGTTTCGCCGAGCTGGAACGCGAGATCGCTCAATTGGCCGAGAAGGTCCGCGGCAACACGCTGACGCTCGACGATCTGCGCGGCGGGACGTTCACGATTACCAATGGCGGCGTCTACGGGTCACTGATGTCAACGCCCATCCTGAGTCTGCCCCAGGTCGGCATTCTGGGCATGCACAAGATTCAGCAACGCCCAATCGCCGTCGATGGCCAGGTCGTGATCCGCCCGATGATGTACCTGGCGCTGACTTACGACCACCGCATCGTCGATGGCCGTGAAGCCGTCCAGTTCCTGGTCCGTGTCAAAGAGCTCGTCGAAGACCCGACGGCGCTGCTCCTCGATCTCTAGGCCTCAGGGTTCAGCGGCAGCGTGAAGCCGAACGTGCTGCCCTGGCCCAGGCCGTTGGACTCGGCCCAGATCCGGCCACCGTGGGCGACGACGATCGCGTGGCAAATATAGAGTCCCAGCCCAGTCCCCTCGAGGCCTTGCAGATTGTGGCCGCGATAGTAGCGCTCAAACACGTGTGACGCATCCTCTGCCGTGAGCCCGATGCCCGTGTCGGTTACGCGCACCGTGGCGCTGGTCTCGTCGACGTCTAGCTCGACCTCGATTCGACCGCCGTGCGGCGAGTACTTGACCGCGTTGCTCAGCAGATTCTGGACGACTTCTTCGATGCGGCGCGCATCCCAGTGGCCGATGACTCCGGTTGGCGCGTGGACTTCGATCAGATGTGCATCCGTAGTCACCTGCAACGCGCGCGTCATGCTGGTCAGAATGCTGTTCAAATCGGTCGGCGCGAGGTCCGTCTGGAGTCGACCGGATTCAATGTTCGACACGTCGAGGAGGCGGTTGAGCAGCTTCGCCAGCCGGTCTGCTTGATCGGCGATCATCGACAGGCCTTCTGCCACGTCGCCGTGCTCACCAGCATTGACCTGCCGCTTGAGCCACTGTGCTTGAGCTTTGATGACCGTGGCCGGCGTTTTGAGATCGTGCGAAGCGATCGACAGCATTTCGTCCTTCAAGCGTTCGACCTCGCGTCGGCCGCTGACGTCGCTGAAGACAATCACTCCACCGCTGTATCGGCCGTCGGCGTCGTGCAGCGGACTGGCGCGGAAGCTCATCGTGCGCCGGGTAGGGCCAGGCAGCTCGGCCTCGAGCTCTTGAGCTTCTTCGGTGCATTGCAGCTGGTCGATAACGGGTCGCAGCGCCTCGGCGACGGCTTTGCCGCCCACGGGCCACTGATCCCACAGCTCCTGGTCGAGCGGCTGGCCGAGGACGATGCTGAAGTCGTCGAGGCACAGCACCTCGCGGGCCACTTTGTTCAGACGAACAAGCCGGCCCTTGTCGTCGATGATCAGGAGCGCATCGGCCATGCTCGCCAGGATGGCCTCGAGCTCCGAGACGCGCTGACGCACCTGGGGACCCAGGCGCTCGGTGTAGTGCAACCCAGCGATGACCCCGGCGGCCTCGTCGGCCAGAGATTCGAGCAAATGCAAATCACGCTCCTGATAGACGCCCTCGCCGTAAGCCTGCACGCAAGCGAGGCCAATGACCTCATCGCCCAGCTTGAGCGGTACCGCGACGGCTGATTCTGGTAACCCAGGTGTGCCAGTTGCGTACTGCACCTGAACGCGCGGACCTTCGTAGGACCAGTGACCAATCAGGCGTGATTGCCCGCTCAGGATGACCTGGCTGGTCAGACCCTTGCCCAATGGGAAGGAGCCGCCCGACAGCTCCTTCCCGTTCTCGGCCTGCCAGACAACCTCGACGGTTTGACTGGCCGCGTCGTACAACCCGAGGAAGAAGATCGTGGCGTCCATTTGATTCACCACGATCTGGTGGAACAGTCGGCACAACTCGACCAGATCGTGCGTCGCGATCAGACTTGCGCCGTGCTTCGCGTGGCTGGTCGGCGACCGCCGACGGCGTGGCCGAGGCATCTTATCGGCCGGTAAGGGGCTGATCTCTTGTGCGCGCATCTGCATGGGTACCTATCGCACGACTGCTCTTGTTGAAGATTAGTCGCGACTCAACCACTTCACTCAATTTGGCTCAATGCGCTAACGATGTTGGTCAACTTAAGGTGACGATTGCATAGTTTTCCGAGAGGGTTCAGTGACACCCAGGACTTGCCGATAGTCCTTCTTAGAGCCAATGCCACTCCCTCCCAAGCGCGATCGTCCGAGCCGCGAGCTTGATCCGCAGACTGCCGTCGCCAAGGACTCGCCGTGGGGCGGCCTGCGCAGCCGATATCTGGCGTCGCTCGACCCCGCGGAGCAGGTGCGCATCTTCGACCTGAGCGCGCGAACATCACAGACCCTCCATCGCTGGGCCGCGCGCTACCCGCTGATCCGGCGCGTGCGGGTGTGGCCGTTGTCCCTGTCGGTCGCCGCCGGCGCGCCGTTCACGACCGTCGAAGGTTTGATCTCCACGGCTCGGCTCAGCTTGTGGGTCTTCACTCTGGACGACCTGTTCGACGAAGAACGTGTGCCCCAGGTTGAGCTGATCAAGCGCGCCGAGCGCTACCGGGCGTTGGCCCACAACGAGATCCCGTGCCCGACTGGTGACAGCCTGGCCACAGCGCTGTGCGAGCTGCGCGACGACCTGGCCAGCTACCCACTCTTTGAATCCCTCGGGCACGAGTGGGCCAACGCGCTGTGCGGAACCATCGACGGCATGATGCGCGAATATCAGTGGCGTCTGGCCTATCGCAAGGGCACCGACGCTCGCGCCACGCTGCCGAGCTACGAGGAGTACGTCGCCACCGGCCGCTACAGCATTGGCGGGCCACCGCACATGTGGGCGGCACTGATTACGTCCGACGACCCCTCGACACCGGCTCACCTGGATCACCTCGGCGCGATGGAGAAGCTCGCGTCGACCTGCATTCGGTTGGCCAACGACCTGCAGAGCTACCAGAAGGAAGTCGACGAGGGCAAGATCAACGCCCTGGTGATCCTCAGCCGCGAGCTGCGCGCTCAGGGTGTGCTGCAAGAGGCGGCCTACAAGCAGGCCGAGGCGCGCGTCCATGCCGACATCGTCGCCGGCCTCAACCAGCTGACGGAACTGCGCAAGGCCGCGGTCACCCAGACCGGCCGCCCCGAGGCCGCCATCGACAACATCGCCCGCTTTGTGTGCGACTTCTATACGCACCACGACTACCACACCTTCCTGGCCCAGGCGGCCTAGTCATGCCCGCGAAATGGCGGACTACGCCTATTACATCTGTGGTGTCGATCGATCGCTCCGCTTCGGGAGGCAATTCCGGTGCGGGTGGTCAATACCCTGAGGGGGGCGATTCGTCATTGACAATGTCAGGGCCAATCGGTCGGGGCCAACATGTCGGACCTCGGCGTAGCACCAGGCAACTCCTGGGCGATCCGTCGACCCGGCCGGGTATCACCGGCGTGCCCTATGACACCGCCTGGCTCGCCGGCCTGCCAACTGACAGCGACCGACGCTCGAGCCGCTATCCGACGACGCTGCGTTGGTTGGCCGATAACCAGCTCGCCGACGGCAGCTGGGGCAGCAGCGTGCGCTACGAGCACGATCGCATCCTGTGCACCCTGGCCTCCCTCGCCCCCCTGGCCGAGTTCGGGCGCCGCGCTGAAGACCGCCGCGCGGTCGAGGCCGGCACCCGCTATCTCTGGCAACACGGCCACTTGCTTGGACATGAGCCGGTCGAGCTGGTTGGCTTCGAGCTCCTTCTCCCCGCTCTGGTCGAGCGTGCTCGCAAGGCTGGCGTACCCGTCCCACCCCATCTCGATATCTACGCCGCCGAGCGCGCGCGCAAGCTCGATCTGATTCCCGCGTCAGCCCTGTACTCGCCACGTGCGACCGTGGTCCATTCGCTGGAATTCCTTGGCGATCGGGCCGATTTGGCCCGCCTGCACGGGGCGCAAGGCGACAACGGCGCGATTGGCAACTCGCCCGCCGCGACTGCTTTTTACCTCGGCCAAACCGATCTGCACGATGCCCGCGCCATCAGCTATCTGGAAAGCTGCCTCGACCACAGCGGCGGTGCGACGGCGCCAGTTCTGCACCCGTGCGAGACGTTCGAGCTCCTGTGGGCCGCCTATCACCTGTTTCTGGGGGGTGCCTCCAGCCAGCGCCTGCTCCGCCCGCGCGAACGCCAACGCCTCCTGGCCGACCTGGCTCGAGCCGGCGTCAGCCTGTCGCCCACCTTTCCCATCCCCGACGCGGACGACACCGCGGTCGCGCTCTTGCTCCTGCACGACCTGGGCGAACGGGTCGACCCACGGGTGCTAAATGCGTTCGAGGCGGCCGACGGCTCGTTCGTCAGCTTTCCCTACGAGCGCCACTCGTCGGTGGGCGTCAACGCCCACGTCCTGCACGCTCTTGCCCGTGTACCCGGCTACCCGCAAGCGGACGTCGCTATCGACCGCATCCTGACCTATCTCGCCGACCAGCACACCGGGATGTACTGGATCGACAAGTGGCACATCTCGCCGCTGTACGCCACAGCGCACGTGCTGCGCGCGCTGGACGACCTGCCGCCCGCGCACTTCGGCCGGCTTGGCCACCTGGTCGACCGCTCTCGGCTGTGGCTGCGCCAATCGCAGAACGGCGACGGCTCGTGGGGCTTCTACGGCCAGCCCACACCTGAGGAAACCGCCTACGGGCTGCTGGCCCTGCTGACGACTCGCGACCTCGACGAGCGTGATGCCGATCGCTGCCAGGCTGCCGCTAATTTCCTGGGGGCCGCGGTTCGGAACCACGTCCCAAATCCACCGCTGTGGATCGACAAGTGTCTGTACATCCCGCCGCTCGTCGTCAATGCGGCCATCGAAGCGGCTTTGACCGCCTGGAATCTACGCAACAACACCATGAAGAGGAGTTGAACACCGCCATGTTCGAGCAAACGACCCGCGGTCTTGCGGGGCAGAACGACCCAGCCCAGACCGCGGGTAAGGACCTGTTGGAGGGCGACATGTCGGGGCCAATCCTCGTCATCGACGATGAGCCATACATCCTGCGCTCGCTCAGTTATCTGCTGGCGCGCGAGGGCTACACCGTAGAGACAGCTTCCAACGGCGAAGAAGGTTTACGGCGTGTCCGCAGCCTGCATCCGCCGCTGGTCTTCCTGGACATCATGATGCCGCACATGAACGGCTACGAGGTCTGCGAGCAGGTCAAACAGGACCCGGCGCTCGACGGCACCTACGTCATCATGCTCAGCGCCAAGGGCCAACAAATCGATCGTGAGCGCGGCCTGCTCGGTGGCGCGGACGAATATATGACCAAGCCCTTTAGCCCACGCGAGGTCGCCCAGCGCGTGCGGACCATCCTTGCCGAACGCGCCGCGGCCAACGCCGCTTAGTCGATGAGCCAGCTGATGCGCCTTTTTGCCAAACTCCCGCTGGCCAACCGTCTGAGCTCGTTGTGGAACGGTCCCGAGGACCTGCCCCGCAACCTCAAGCTCGAATGGCGCTTCGTCGCCGTCCGCTGGCTCGGCATCGCTTCCCTCGCACCCATCCTGCTGCTCGCCCACCTGCCCACCGAGCGGCTCATCGCGGCCTATGCCGTGCTGTTCGTGGCGAGCGTCTACAACGCTGGACTCCAGCGGGTAATGCCCCGTCGGCCCCAGTGGCTGGCCAATGGCTACGTCTCGACGATCGGCGACGCGCTGCTCGACATCGCGATGGTCATCGTCGGCGGCGGGTTCGACTCGCCGTTCTACTTCATCCAGCAGGCCGAAGCTGCGCTGCAGGAACGCTTACGCCAATCGAATACGTTGAACGAGGCCACGGCGGCCCTCGGCGCGAGCCTGGAACTCGACGCCGTCCTGCGCGCCGCGGTCGGCGCCACGGCCCAATTGTTCGGCAGCCCGACCGCTGTCCTGCAGGCATCGACCGGCCTCGACGGCCACGCCGCCATGTTGCCCACGCCGACCTTCTACGCCGGCGACGGCCAGAGCGGGACCGAGCGCGCCCTCGAACGCCTGTGCCAGCACTACGCGCAGCGCGGCTTGAGCTCGCGCAACGAGGAGCTGATCAGCATCGATCGACTGCCAACGGGCGAACAAGCCGTGGTCCTCGAGCTGGCTCTGCCTACCCGGCAGATCTCACTCGCCACACTTGCGGTGGCCGTGCCATTCGGCGCGACGATCACGCTCGACTCGGACATTCTGGACTCGTTCGTCGAGCGCATCACCCTGGCCGTCGAGAACGCGTCGCTGTACCGCACCCTGGCCGATCGCAGCCAGGACCTCCAGCGTGCGTATTCCGACCTGGCCACCGCGCACCAGGAGTTGTTGAGCGTCGACGAGATGAAGACCAATTTCCTGGCCAACGTCTCGCACGAGCTGCGCACGCCCCTGACTTCGATTCGCTCGTTCTCAGAGTTGTTGCTGGCGTACGAAGACGACCCCAGCGTGCAGAAGGAGTTCCTGCGCATCATCAGCACCGAGTCCGAGCGCCTCACCCGCCTGGTCAACGACGTGCTCGACATCAGCCGCATCGAAGCCGGTCACATGGACTGGAAGATGGACAGCATCGACGTTGCCGAGCTGCTTACCGACCTTGGTCGAACGTTCAGTCCGCTTGTCTCTCTGGCTCAGCTGAGTTTCGACATCCGCCTCGACGAAAACCTGGCGTGGGTCTACGGCGATCGCGACCGACTGCATCAGGTGGTCGCCAACCTGCTCAACAACGCGATGAAGTTCACTCGGCCAGGCGGCACGATCGTGCTGCGCGGCGAGATTATCGACGACGAGATGCGCGTTACCGTTTCGGACACTGGCATCGGGGTGGCCACAGCCGATCAACAGCGCATTTTCGAAAAGTTCCAGCAGGTGGGCGATACCTTGACCGACAAGCCACGCGGCACAGGTCTGGGTCTGGCCATCTGTCGGGACATCGTCGAGCACCACCAGGGCCGCATGTGGGTCGATTCGCTGCCGGGTGTGGGCAGCACGTTTGCGGTGGCACTGCCATCAGAGCCTGAGCCGGTGGCGAGGGCGGCGTGAGCCAGGCCGATCCCGGCTTGCAAAACGAGATCCACAGCCTGGCGGCCGAGATCGTTCACGCCTATGAGGAACTGCACCTCCTCTACGAACTGGGCCAGGTGCTCACCAGCGACCTGACCGTTTCAGAGGTCACGAGCCTGATCGTGGAGAAGATCTTCCAGGCTCTCAGCGCTGGTGACGCCGAGCTCAGCCTGACCTCCGCCAGCCTGCCGGTGCGCATTTCGCGCGGATCGGTGGCCACGGCTGGGCCCGATCACCGTCTGAGCACCACGTTGCGCAGCGCAGGTGAGACCGTCGGCCGGATCAGTCTGGCGCGCCCGTTGGACGTCGAACCCTTTTCGTCGGCGGATGGCAAGCTCCTCGACGCGGTCGGCACCCTGGCCGCCAACGCGATCCGCAACGCGCAGCTCCTCCAGGAGCTACGGTCCAACGAGGCCCACCTGCGCGCGGTGCTGGACAACGTGGCCGAAGGCATCGTCACCGTCGACGAAGCGCACTGCATTACCTCGTTCAACCCGTCCGCCGAGCGACTCTTCGGCTACGCGGCAGTCGACGTCATCGGCAGTGACGCGCGCCTGCTGCTGGATAGCCTGAGTCCCGGTGAGACGATCGCCCATCGCCGCGGCGGGCCTTTGTCCACCTTCCCGGTCGATCTGTCCGTGGGCGAGATGCGCCGAGATTGCGCTGGCGACGAGCAACACCTGCTCATTTTCAGCATCCGCGACATCACCGCGCGCAAACACGCCGAGGCCGCCCTCGAGCACCAGGCGTTGCACGATGCACTGACCGACCTGCCGAATCGCGTCCTGCTGCACGACCGTCTGCAGCAAGCGATCCGCGCTGCCCAACGCGACCACACCGCCGTCGCGCTGTTGATCATGGACCTCGATCGCTTCAAAGAAGTCAACGACACGTTCGGCCACCACACCGGCGATCAACTCCTGGAGCAGCTCGGCGAGCGCCTCGGCAGCGTTTTGCGCGGCTCGGACACCATCGCCCGGCTGGGCGGCGACGAGTTCGCGGTGCTGCTACCGACAGCCACCCTCGAGGATGCCAACCACATCGCCAGACGCTTGTTGGAGATGCTCGACGAGCCATTCAGCCTGGGTGGCCTGCAGCTCGAGATCGATGCGAGCATCGGCATCGCCTTGTCGCCCGAGCACGGCACCGATGCCGACACGTTGCTGCGCCGCGCCGACGTAGCCATGTACATCGCCAAGCGTAACGGCAGCGGACACGCGCTCTACACTGCGGAGCAAGACCAGCACAGCCCGATGCGGCTCGCGTTGGTCGGCGAGCTGCGGCGGGCTATCGACCAGAACGAGCTGTCCCTGTACTTCCAACCCAAGGTCTCGCTCAAAGACAGCCGCCTGCTGTGCGCCGAAGCGCTCGTGCGCTGGCAGCATTCGCGGCACGGCATGCTCGGTCCCGACCAGTTCGTGCCTGTTGCCGAGCAGACCGGTTTGATCCGCCCACTTGCGCGATCGGTGCTCGAAGCGGCTGTGCGCCAGTGCAATCGCTGGCGGCGGGAAGGTCTGGATCTAGCCGTGGCTGTCAACCTGTCGATGCGTAACCTGCACGACGCTGAAATTGTCGACATGATTCGGCAGCTGCTGGGCCGCTGGGGCATCCCGCCGGCGCGCCTGGTCATCGAGATCACCGAGAGCAGCTTGATGGCCGACGCGGCGCGGGCGATGGAAGTCCTGAGTCGGCTGCGTGAGATGGGCGTCGGTATTTCGATCGACGATTTTGGGACAGGCTACTCGTCGCTGGCGTACCTCAAGCGGTTGCCCGTGGACGAGCTGAAAATCGATAAGTCCTTCGTCGCCAACATGGCCAGAGACGAAAACGACGCGGCCATCGTGCGCTCCACGATTGGGCTCGCCCATGACCTGGGCTTGACCGTTGTCGCCGAAGGGATCGAAGACCAGGCCACCTGGGATTTACTGGCCGCGCTGGGCTGTGACGTCGGCCAGGGCTACTTCGTCAGCCGACCGATGCCGGCCGCCGCGCTCGGCGTGTGGTTGACCACATGCGGCTGGGAACCGAGGTACTGGCGTGCAGCCTGACAGTCACCATGAAATTCACGTAGAAACGGCGCGGCTCAAGAAGGCCGATCGGCCGGCCGATACTTTACCCGACATGCAAGTGCTCCGTCGTAACCGACCCACCACCGCGGTAAACATGCGGCGTCTGGCCTTCGAAACGACAGAGCCGATTCAGTTCGTCGATATTACCGATGAGGTCGCCGAGAGCATCCGCCTGGCCGGCATTTCCGATGGCATCGTGACGATCGTGTCACGTCACACGACCGCCGCGGTGCGCATTCAAGAGGCCGAGCCGCTGCTGCTGGAAGACCTGCTTGGGTTCTTGCACCGTCTGGCGCCGTCGAACGTGCACTACCAGCACAACGACTTTCGCATCCGCACGCACCACATGCACGACGACGAGAGCCCCAACGGACACTCGCACTGCCTGCAGTTCTTGCTCGGCACGAGCGAGACGGTCCCCATCATGGACGGCGACCTGCAGCTCGGCCAATGGCAGCGCATCTTCCTGGTCGAGCTAGACGGCCCACGGCCCAAACGCGAAGTCCTGGTCCAAATCGTGGGCGTCTCCGACGACCTGTCCGACGCCGCCTGACGCCGATTCGCTGGCGACCCCTTTTTAAGAGAGTTTTCCCCTCTCGTGGCCGCAAAGAAGCGAGCGGAGCGATGCGGTAGGCAATGTTCTCGTCGACGTGGCGGACGCCGATTCGTTGGCGACCCTCCCGGAGGATGAGATTCTTTTTCCTCTCCATGGGCGCGAAGGAGCGAGCGAAGCGATGCGGCAGGCACTGTCAATAATGGAGCTGGTCGAGCCACGCTTTCGTCACGCCAGTGACGACTCGCGGCTGCTGCCGCAGTGACGCGAGATCGGCCGAGCCCGTCAGGAACAGCGCGGTGCGCAACTCGCTGAGGAACTGGTCGATCCACGTGTCGACGGCTGCATCGCCCTCGAGCGCGGCCTGAAGAAGCGGCCGAGCAACGCCGACCAACGTGGCCCCGAGCGCGATAGCTTTGGCCGCGTCGAGGCCAGTGCGGATGCCGCCGGTCGCAATCACCGGCAACCCAGCCTGCTGGACGCCAACCACCGAGACAGGCGTCGGAATGCCCCAATCGCGAAAGACTTCGCCCAGCCGCTGCGCCCCTGCGGCGCCCTGCGCTTCGGCTCGCAAACCCTCGACCGCGGCGAAGCTCGTGCCACCGACGCCGCCCACGTCCAACGCCTGTACACCCAGGGCCTTCAAAGTCAGCGCCGTCGCCTGGGACAAGCCTGCGCCCGTCTCCTTGGCGATGACCGGAATGCGCAGGTGGTCCACGACGTCGTGGATCGCCGCCGCGCACCCAAGGGCTCGCCGCTCGCCCTCCGGCTGAACGCTTTCCTGCAGAAAATTGAGGTGCACGGCCAGCGCGTCAGCGCGAATCATGCAGACGGCCGCGTCGACCTCGTCGAGTCGCAGCGGCGGCGTGTCATTCTGGGCGATGAGCTGCGGTGCCCCAATGTTGGCGATCAGCAAGGCGCCAGGCGCCTGCTCGCGCACGACGGTATAGGTATAGGCCAGTTCAGCGCGGCGCAGCGCCGCCCGCTGGCTACCCACACCCATCGCCAACCCGTGGCGCTCGGCCGCCCTGGCCAGCACCGCGTTGACGTCGTGCGCCGTGCGGTGGCCACCGGTCATCCCGGCGATAACGAGCGGTGCGCGTAGATTCTGACCCAGAAACGAAACTGACAGGTCGATCGCGCACTGGTCGACTTCCGGGAGCGCCTCGTGCACCAGGCGCACGTCGTCCCAGCCAGGCCCGACGAGCGCATCCACGTCGCCGCTGGCCGACAGGCGCAAGTGGTCGGCCTTGCGCGTTTCGATCAGGTCGTCCACAGGTGTGGTTATAGCCGTCTGCCGGCGCAGCCGTGGGGTGATGTTTGGCGCGCGGGCGCGTCGTGGCTATAATGTTCCAACGGATTCAAATCCAATGGAGTCAAACACGAACGGAGCGTCGCGCGTGAGAGACGGCGAGCCAACCGAGGCGCCGCGGGGTGGCGGGCAAGTCGCGGGCCGCCGGCCCGAGCCGCGGCTCAATCCCAATGCCGTCGTCGCCGTCGACGTCGTGGTCTTCACTCTCCGTCCCGTCTCCGCGACCGAGGATCGCTGGCAGGTCCTGCTCGTCCGCCGCGACGAGCCAGCCTTCGGCAACAAGCTCTCGCTGCCCGGCGTGCTTGTCCGCGCCGAAGAGACCTTTGATGCCGCCGCCCGCCGCGCAGTCCAGACCAAAGCCGGCCTTGACGCGCGGGACTGGTACCTCGAACAGCTCGGCACGTTCGGCGATCCCGGCCGCGACACGCGCGGCCGGGTCGTGTCCGTCGCCCATGTTGCTCTCGTCCGCTCAGACGATGTCGACCTGGTGCGCGGCAGCGGCATTCGTTCCATCGACTGGATGCCCGTGCGTGGGCTGCCGGCCGAGACCCTGGCGTTCGACCAGGCCGACATGCTGCGCGTGGCGATCAATCGGGTCCAGGCCAAGCTGCGCTACTCGTGGGTGGCCTTCCAGTTGTTGCCCGACGAATTCACGCTGTCCGAGCTGCGCGCCGCCTACTCGGCCATCCTCGACCCGTCGCTCGAGCGGCTGAACACGAGCAACTTCAAGAAAGCCTTCGCGGCGCTGTTCGCGTCCGACACGCTGGTCCAGGTCGGCCACCGCGCCAGCGTTGGCAAGGTTGGCCGGCCAGGCGAGTTGTACCGCTTCGACGGCCCCGTGACAGGCACGCGCACGCGCGAGCTGCCCTGGGATTCCGTCCGCGCCCGCGGGAGCGCCCATGCCTGACCAGTTCGATCTGCTCGTTGTCGACTCTAGGACTGCCCATGCCTGACCAGTTCGATCTGCTCGTCGTCGGCTCAGGCGCGGCCGGCCTGTCGGCTGCCCTACGCGCCGCGGAGCTGGGCGCGCGTGTCGGCGTGCTGACTGCCGGCGAGCTGCTCGGCGGGTCGAGCGTGCGCGCGCAAGGTGGCGTGGCAGCCGCCGTGGGGGCCGACGATGCGCCGGCGCTGCACGCGGCCGATACCCTGGCCGTCGGCGCAGGCCTCAACGATGCTGCCGCCGTCGACGTGCTGACCCGCGAAGGCCGCCGCTCGCTCCAGCACATCTGGAACGACGATGCGATGGGCTTCGAAGCCGATCTGGGGCTCGAGGCCGGTCACGCCCGAAGGCGCATCCTGCACGCCGGCGGCGGCGCAACCGGCCAGGTGCTGACCAGCGCCCTGCTCGCCCGAGCCGCCCGCCATCCGCGCATCAGCCTCTTCGACCACTCGCCCGTCTCATCGCTCGAGCGCGCGCCAGCCTCCGCGGTCGACCATTCGCGCGCATCGCCACTCGGCAACGGCGAAACGCGGATCGTCGGCGCAAGGGTTGGCCCACGTCTTTTTCGCGCGCGTGCGGTCATCCTGGCGACCGGCGGCTATGGGGCGCTCTGGGCACGTTCCACCAACGGGGCCGACAATCGCGGCGCAGGCCTCGGACTGGCCTGGCGGGCCGGCGCGAGCCTGGCCGACCTGGAGTTCGTCCAGTTCCATCCGACTGCGCTGAGCATCACGGGCCGGCCAGCGTTTCTGCTGTCCGAAGCGCTCCGCGGCGAAGGCGCGCGCCTGATCGACGACGCAGGTCGCGAGGTGGTCGAGCCGCTGCGGCCGCGCGACGTGGTCGCCCGTGCCCTGCACCGCCACCTGCAAACGGGACGCCCAGTATTCCTCTCCATGCAACACCTGGCGCCCGGCGCGGTCCACGAACGCTTCGGCCATCTGGCCGCCACGCTCCGCTCGGCCTACGACGGTCTCGATCTGGCGCGTGACCTGCTGCCAGTAGCGCCCGCGGCGCACTACTGCATGGGCGGCATTCGCACCGATACCTGGGGTCGCACCGACATGCCCGGCCTCTACGCCGCCGGCGAAGTTGCCTGCAGCGGTGTCCAGGGCGCCAACCGGCTGGCGTCGAACTCGCTGCTGGAATGCATCGTTTTCGGCGCACGAGCCGCCGAAGCCGCGCTCAACGACCCAGCACATGTCCCGACTGTCTGGAACACGACTGCCATCAGAAGCCGTAGTGGGTCTCCCAGGAGGGTCGGGGTGAGGGGTGCGCTCACCCATGAACGCTTCGAGGCGATGGATGCCGCCGTGTTGGGCGCGCGCCTGGACGCCGACCTGGGTGTCGAACGCGACGCCCGGCGCCTGAATCGACTTATCGCCGACTTGCCGTCCCCTGACGCTACCAGGTCGACGGACCTGCTAGTTGCCG
>WNFC01008064.1_pt1 | contig 13916 bp, 13 predicted proteins | sample 5400541 | NCBI WGS metagenome assembly WNFC01 (sample SAMN13153342, study PRJNA577476) | soil metagenome | isolation source: 120 cm saprolite under Douglas fir tree site 2 hole 2 replicate 1 | place: USA:California | collected 2015-04-18
GTGTTCCAGTGCTCGGCGGATTTGTCGGCTCCACACGCGACGGCATCCCCACGACTCTTGGCCGCGGCGGATCGGATTTCAGTGCTGCAATCGTAGGAGCCGCACTGGGGGCGCAGCGAATCGAAATCTGGACCGACGTTGATGGCGTCATGACCACGGACCCTGATCTATGCGTTGATGCCCGTCTCATCGAGAAGATGAGCTTCGATGAAGCTGCTGAGCTAGCGTATTTCGGGGCCAAGGTTTTACATCCCGCGACGCTGCTGCCGGCGATGCGCCACGATATCCCCGTCTGGGTCCGCAATTCACGCAATCCCGAGTGCAGTGGAACCGAGATTCTTGCCCACACGAGCGACGGCATCGAAGTAAAAGCGATCAGTGTGAAGTGCGGTGTCGCATCGGTGGATGTCGAACCGCTGCGCTGGCTGGCTCCAGAACTGGTTCGCGAAGTTTGCGATGTGTTCGAGCGGCATCACTACAGTCTCGATCTGTTGTCCGCATCCCGAGGCAGTTTGTCAGTGTTGGTGAGTACGACCGCAGCCCTGCCTGCGATCGCGGAAGAATTGCAAGGCTTGGCAAAAGTGCGATGGAAAAATCACCAGGCACTGGTTTGCCTGGTAGGTGAGAAGATCCGGCGGCGGCCGGAGATTGCCAGCCGAGTATTCCGTGCCATTTCCGATATCGACGTTCGAATGATTTGTCAGGGCGCCTCGGAACGAAACATCAGTTTTCTGGTCGATGAGTCGAAAGCCGAAGAAGCGGTGCAGCGCCTCCATCGCTTGTTCTTCCCGCCGAAAAAAGTCCAACCGTTGGATGACTCTTCGCACGCATTGTGCCAGGCAGGTGAATCATGGGTCTAAGTCTGCGTGACACACTTATCGACGAACCTGCAAAGCGGCCCCACAGTCGTGCGCGTCTCGAGCCCCTTCCATCGATTTGTAAAGTGGCAATTCTCGGTTTTGGCACCGTCGGGAAAGCCGTAACCGAATTGCTATGTTGCAGTCCTTCTCTTCAGCTTCGCCTCACGCATATTTACAACCGCAATGTGGATCGGAAACGGGTTCCGTGGGTACCGAGCCAGGTGCGTTGGACTGACAATTTCGCCGAGATCCTGGCCAGCGACGTAGACGTCATTGTCGAACTAGTTGGCGGCGTACGACCGGCGGGAGATTGGGTACGGCAAGCACTGCGTGCAGGGAAGTCCGTGGTCACCGCCAACAAGCATTTGATCGCCACTGAAGGAGACGAACTGCTCGAGCTCGCGCGAAAAGCGAATCAAAGGTTGTTATACGGAGCGTCTGTCGCCGGTGGCGTCCCCGTACTTTGTGGTCTTGAGCAGGGATTAGCAGGCGACGCTTTTCCGGCTGACTGGCGTTCGCAATGGCACGTGCAATTACATCCTGAGCCAGATGCAGAACGAAGTTGTCAGTTTTACCACAGCGCTCGCACGAGCACAGGAATTGGGATACGCCGAAGCAGATCCTTCGCATGATCTCGGCGGTTTTGATGCGAGTTGCAAATTGGCGATCCTGGCGCGAGTTGGTTTCGGCGCTCAACTGCGTCCGCAGGATGCTTATTCCCGTTCCATCGAGGGCGTCGAGGCCGTCGATTTCGAGTGCGCCAGAAAACTAGGATGCACCGTTCGGCAAGTCTCACTTGCTGAATTACGCGGTACACAACTTTACGCAGCAGTGCAACCCGCCCTGGTGCCGCTTGCGTCGCCGCTCGCGCAGGTTAAAGACAATCAGAATGTGCTGATCACCGCCGGGGTCCACGGCGGCGAGACTGTTTTCTCCGGCCGCGGTGCGGGAGGCGGACCTACATCGGTCGCTGTCGTTTCGGATCTGGTATCGATATCCCGCACAGAATCTTTTCTGGGATCGACCAACACACGAGAGCTGAAGGCTTACCCACTTAACCACGACCTGGAATCGCCGCGCTACTTGCGGCTGCGCGCGCCAAAAGACGCAGATATCTCAGATGCTGTGAGTCGTGTTCTTTCGGAAAGCGGAGTGTCCGTGCATTCCGTACTGCAACAATCGGCCAGCGGAAGCATGGGATCAGCGCCGGTCATGACACTGGAGCCTTGCCGCCTCTCCAATCTGGAGGTTGCATTGGAACGCCTTCAAAAACTTGAACACTGCTTCGCGAAACCACTGAGTTTGCCCATCATGAACTGACCAGAGTGAACGACAAGTTCGCTCTAAAGACCTCGCCGGCCAAGGTCCGTTTATTTTCTGCTTGACACCAACTCCCATTCCCTTAACAATATGAATAATTATTCATGCAGATGAATATACATTCACTATGAGCAAGCCCTTGAGACAGAAGGTCATCCTGGATTTGCTGGAGCGTGGCCCAGTCGCGAGCCAGGAAGAGCTGCAGCGCGCTTTGAGCCGCCGCGGCCTCCGAGTCGGACAGGCAACCTTGTCTCGAGACATCCGCGATCTGGGTTTAGTGAAGACTGCCACAGGCTATGCTCAGCCGCAGGGAGAGACCGCATCAGAATCTGCCTTGCCGCCAGTCTCACGATTGGTGCGGGAGTTTGTGCTCGAAGTGCGGCCCGCTCAGAATCTGCTGGTGATCAAGACCACGGTCGGCAGCGCTCAGCCCGTCGCGGCGGCTCTGGATGGCGAGGACTGGCCGGAAGCTGTGGGCACCATCGCCGGTGATGACACCATCCTGATCGTTTGTCCGGACAAGCGGGCCGCCAGCCGCCTTGCATCACGCACTCACGAGATGCTTGCCTGATGCCGGCCAAACTCAAAACCGCAGTGATAGGCGCCACCGGCTATTCCGGCAGCGAATTGGCGCGCCTCCTTCTACACCATCCGCGAGTGGACACGCCTTTGCTGCTTCGCCGCCAGAGCGAGACGAACGGAGAAAAGTCTGCGGGGATGCCGCCGTCTTTTGCCGGGAACGGATGCCCTCCGCTACAGCCCTTCTCATGGACAGCGCTGCAGCAACACGAAACAGAACTCTTGTTTCTCGCCACTCCGCACGAGGCCTCGCGCTCGCTCGTTCCTGAGGCTCTCGCTGGAGGACTTCGCGTAATTGACCTAAGCGGCGCCTGGCGCTTGAAACAGGCTCAGCACCGTGCCCTCTACGGCTTCCGCGATGAAGATGCCGTGACCGCGGCCGAACTCACCGAGAAAGCTGTCTACGGACTTCCAGAACTAAATGGCGATCGCATTCCGAATGCAGCGTTGGTTGCCAATCCCGGGTGTTACGCGACCTCCGTCATCCTGGCGTTGGCTCCTTTGCTCGCGGCGGGTATCGTAGATCGGAAAAAAGGAATTATCTCAGATTCGAAATCAGGAGTTTCCGGCGCGGGCAAGGAGCCAAATGCACGCACGCATTTTGTTTCAGTAGCCGATAACCTCTCTGCGTACTCTGTATTCGGCCACCGGCACGTGGGAGAAATTCTCGAACAGTTAGAGCTGAATACATCCGAATTGATTTTTACTCCCCATTTGCTTCCTATCCCGCGGGGAATTCTCTCCACCCTCTATGTGCACTTGAATCGTGAGATGAAACCCGTCGAAATCGAGTCCTGCTTCCGTGGTTTTTATGCTGGCAAGCGCTGGGTCCGTGTCTTCGCCACGCCGCAACTCCCGGAAATCCAGTTTTCTCTGCATACGAATTATTGCGATCTCGGCTTCTGCCTTGCCGAAGACGGGTGCCGCCTCGTGCTGGTTTCTTGCGTGGATAACCTGCTGAAAGGCGGGGCAGGTCAGGCAGTGCAGAACATGAACCTGATGTATGGATGGAAAGAAGAGGAAGGCTTGCAGTGAAGATGGTGATCAAGATCGGCGGTGCGGCCCTCGAAGATAAATCCACCCTCCACAAATGCGCTCACGCCGTCGTGGAACTGGCGCGCGACGGGCACGGTATTGCGGTAGTGCATGGCGGAGGAACCGCGCTTACCCGCACGCTCAAGCTGTTGGGCAAGGAAAGCGATTTCGTAAACGGGCTCCGTATCACTGACGCCGAGACTCGTGACGTGGCGCTGATGGTATTGGCAGGCATCGTCAATAAAAGTCTGGTAGCGGGAATTGCCGCAGCAGGACACCCGGCCGTTGGTCTGTGCGGGGGGGACGGCATGGCCTTCCGAGCCCGCAAGAAGCAGACCGAAGGATACGACCTCGGATTTGTGGGGGAGATTTCCTGGGCAGAGCCACGCTGGATCGAAGCCATCTGGAGCGCGGGCGGTATCCCCGTGATGTCATCCGTAGCGCTAGGTTCCGATGGAGAGTACTACAACATTAATGCCGATCAGATGGCTTCCGCCTGCGCCGTGGCGTGCGATGCCGACGCGCTGATTTTCCTCACCGATGTAGCGGGCGTGAGGAATGCCGAGGGTGTAGTGATTCCCCGGCTGAACATTCGCGAGGTGGCCGCTCTGATCGAGCATTCGGTAGTCACCGGCGGAATGTTGCCCAAACTGGATGCTTGCAGCCAGGCAATCATGAAGGGAGTAGGACGGGTACGCATTCTGCCTGCCGCGCAGGCGGAAATTCTGCCGCAGTTCTACCTCACCAAACTTGAATACGGAACCGAGGTGACATCTTGATGAACCTCGCGACCGTCATCCGTTCCGAAGAAAAGTGGTTGCTGCCGACCTATATATTTGCTCTGCACCTTGCTGGGTTGATGAGGTCCGAACTTCGGGGTGGGTTTGAGAGTAAAAAGACGGTCATATTTTTTGAGAAGCCATCTCTGCGCACGCGTCTGGCCTATGCTATTCATGACGTTCCCGGCGATACAAGGCGCCGCATCGAGTTCATACGCGAGGAAGCGCATGCGCACGCGTGAAGCCCTTCTGCCTGACGCGCAGCGAATCCATGATCTGATCGCCGCGTATTCCGCGGACGGCACACTGCTGCCGCGCTCCTTGGCCGAGATTTGCGAAAACGTCCGCGACTTTCTGGTTTTGGAAGAAGGCGATGAGATCATCGGTTGCGGCGCGCTCCATCTCTACGGGACGCATTTAGCGGAAATTCGCTCGATCACCGTCAGTCCGTTATATCAAGGTTGCGCCGGCGGTAAACGTCTGGTGAAAGCCTTGCTGACCCAAGCGAAAAAACATGGCGTGAGCTGTATTTGTCTCTTTACGCGCATTCCGGAGTTCTTCGCAAGAATGGGATTCGCCATGGCACATCGCGAAGATTTGCCCGACAAAATCCATAAGGACTGCTTTAATTGCCCGCGCCTTCAGTGCTGCGACGAGGTGGCCATGGTTCGTGGTGAACTGCCCAAGTTTGCCATCCTCCCCGAACCACCGACCAGTTCGTTGGTGAAGCTCCAGGCATGACCCTGTCTCGCCGTTCTCCAGGCAAAATCTATATGCCGCAAGGATTCAGTTTTTCCGCTGCCTGCGCCGGGATCAAGGCAAGCGGCCGGCTAGATCTGGGGTTGGTCGAGGCCGCTCCCAGAACCTTTGCCGCTGTTTTTACGACGAACCGAGTTGTTGCCCGCTCCAGTGGAGATCGGACGGAAATGTCACTTGCGCCACTGGAAATCACAACTACCTAGCTTGTCAGCAGATTTCTCGCCTCGTCGGACGATTGCTTGGCGTGCCGCCTGTAGAAGTGTTCCCTTCATCGACGGGCATCCTCGACGTTCCTCTCCTACTGCAAAGATTCTCGCAACCCGAGCCATTCCGTTGCTGGAAAAATATGCGGCGCAACGTTCCTGCCGATGCTAAAGGATGGCCGGCGGAACATACTCAACGCGAGGCTGGTTTGTCTTGAGTGCGATTCAGCTACTTTCTAAGACGGTCTAGAGCTCTCCAGCTGCACCGCAGGTTCTTTGAGAGAATATTTCACGAGACACCAGAGGGCCCGTAGACCATCTTTCCAGCCGATTTTCTTACCCTCTTCGTAGGTTCGTCCCCAGTAACTGATGCCAACTTCGTAAATTCGCAGATGCCGTTTCGCAACTTTCACAGTAATCTCCGGCTCGAACCCAAAGCGGTCTTCTTCAATCGGAATAGATTGGATGACCTCGCGGCGAAAAACCTTGTAGCACGTTTCCATATCGCTCAGATTGATGTTGGTGAGGCTATTGGAGAGCAGGGTCAACAGCCAATTTCCCATCGAGTGCCAAAAATACAACACACGATGAGGTCCGCTGCCCAGAAACCTCGAGCCGTAGACCACATCGGCTTTCCCCTGAATGAGTGGATCTAGAAGGCGCGGATAATCATGTGGGTCGTACTCCAGGTCGGCGTCCTGAATAATCACGAACTCTCCTGTGGCTTTCTCGATGCCGAGACGTAACGCCGCTCCCTTCCCCATGTTTTGCGGCTGTAAAAGCACGCGGACTTGTTGCGGATGCTCGTCTTGTAATTTGCCGAGAATTTCTCTAGAACCGTCGTGTGATCCATCGTCAATGCAGATTAATTCCAGTGGAATATCTGTGACCGACAGAACTCTCTCTACCACGGTGCGAAGAGTGGCATGCTCGTTGTACACCGGCATGACTACCGACAATTTCATAATTGAAAAAGAATACTAGATCAGATCAGATGTTGACAGAGGGGGCTGGTCGCCGGTGAAAGGAGCAGAATCCACTTTTGTGACGTGTTTTCCTTCATCTCGCCAATCATGATTGGCCCCAAAAAACAATAAGTATGAAGGTGTAATTAGTACCAAAACGGCCACATCTGAAGGGAATTTTCTCCTAAGGGATTCACCTTAGGCCGCGTCTTGTTTTACGCGAGACGGTCGGGGCTTGGGCAATAACCCTACCGAAGGGTCGGCGCGGCGGCGGGGGAAAGAAGGCTACGGTAAAGCTGGAACTTGCACTTGGCCGCTGTGGATTTCGCACCCGCAGCGATTTCTCTCGCCATTTCCGACTGTTTGGCGCGTTGCCATCCTTCCTTAGGATATGTCTAACTAACTAAAGAAAGATTGCGCAAAACTAAATTCGGTTTTCGCATCCTCAGGGATCCTGTTCTGCTTGTGGAAATTCCCGACTTGTGGGCACCTGTGCAAACAATCTGCGACGTGGCACTGTGAATGCTATGAATTTTAGAAGAATCAGTTGGATAGGTCGTCCTTCGCGGCTCGCAGGGTACTCTGCGCGAGACGTGTCTTTACGGGAAGTTGCCTGGTTGGCAGGCGATATTCGTTATGGGGGATCCGTGTGAAGGAGAAGTTGATTGGGCTAGGTCCGCGTGAACAACAGATTGTGGAGCTTCTGCTGCAGGGCTGCGAGAATTCAGAAATCGCTCGCCAGCTAAAAATGGCGCGCCGTACAGTGAAGGCGCATTTCAATCGTCTTTTTTTACGGTTCGGAATCAACGATGGTATCAAGCGAGTGAAACTCGCAACTCTTTTATATCGGAGGCAATTATGTTCGGAGGCGAGCGTTACGGAAAACGTACTCCCAGCGAGCGAGAGCAGCGTGTCATCGAGCTCGTCGCCCGGGGACTCAAAAACAAGGAAGTGGCAGATGAAATCGGAACTACCGAGCACGTCGTCAAAAACTATTTGCGAGTCATCTACGACAAGCTCGGACTCTGGAACCGAGTCGAACTCGCCTTGTGGTACGAAGCCCGCAAACATGGAGCCCCAGCCCACGCCTGACGTATTGGAGAGTTGGGAACACAGAATACTCGATCTCGATCAATCGGATACCGGTACGGGCCTGATCGAGTAATCAACAAGAAAAAATCAGAGGAAGAAAAAACCTCCGTGTGCGGAGGTTTTTTATTTACGCAGGTCGGTTCACGAACAACCGTTGGATTCTAAACTGCGGAGTTTTTGGGCTGCGTCGCTTGCGCCTCTTTTAGCAGCTGCTACCAATAAGAGCCGGGCCTGATCGCAATTCTTGGGCACACCGTCGCCAATGAGATACAGGTTTGCCAGCAATATTACGGCGCTGGTGTTCTGCTTGCCCACCGCCTTCCACAGCCACTTTACAGCTTCTGGTGTATCTCGCATTCCTCCCTTGCCGTCAAGAAAGTGCCGGGCAAGGAGTAACTCCTGCACACCGTCTCCCGCCCCTGTGTCTGAAGTCGGCACAGGAGAATTCGGCACAAGCCTCTGTCTCTGGACGGCCAGTGTCGCTGCTGGCATGGTGCGGTCGAGATTTGGGCGACTCTCTACTTTGTTCGCTGGTGGCAATGCAGGTTCAGAAACTGGGACTCCGATCTGCGCCGAATGGTTTTTCTCAACCGTCGACTCAGAGGCAACCGAGATCGACGGTTTTTGGGACGGCTCACGGTCGGATCGCGCCGACCACTCGAAATACCCAAGCCCCGCCAGCGCCACCACACCCATTGCGAATAGATATTTTTTCCACGGTTGGCGCCTGGGAACATCAGAGTCAAAGCTGGCAAATGCTCTGTCGCGCAACCATTGCGCATCGCCTTCAGGCGAGATCGGAGTTGAATCTGGGACGGCAAGGCTTGCGGCGAAAGCTCGGTCATGTTCAGCAGCGTCCGAAAGAGTTGTCAGGGAGGAACCGCAAATTACACAAAACCTCTGGCCGGGCTCGCCTTGGCGTTGGCAGCGGGGGCAGAAGGCCCTGCCATCTTCGAGCTTCTTGCTGCTGCTCACATGAGGTGCCGGTACAACTCCGGTCTCCAGTTCGCGCAAAAGCTCCACAACTGCCTGTTCTCGCTTCTCGGGGGGGCTGGTGAAATACACCTGAGCCCATCTCCCCAGGTTCCTGCCCAGAGTCGGATTTTGAAGTGGGTTTAGCTCTGAGCTGGATATTTGCTCAGTGCCCTCGGATGCATTATTGGTTGAATTCGTCACTTCCTCACCCTTGAAGCCATAAACAATTCCACTCCTCATTTCGAGGAACCGTCAAACCTCGGAAGGATAAAAAACTTCGATTCTCTCGCGAAGAAATTAATCGCAAGCCCTTCGTGACGCCGGTTCGAACTGGTCCTGTTGCGCATCCTTCTGAGTAGTCAGTTTGCCCCCCTCCGTCTTGCCATATAGGTCGGCACCCGGACAGTAGTAAAGTGCAGTATGAAGATCGACCCAGACCTGGGTCTGGGGATTTCCAACATAAGTAAGCGATGCCGGGGGCTCGGCTATACCCAGACTAACCAGTACCTTCTCAGAAAAGGTGAGCTCGGGCGCTTTTGGTTTGCGCCCTTTCGTTGTGGACGTTTGCCCCGTAGCGCCGATTTGCGCAGCTGGAAACCCCCAATCGAAAATCGCAGAGAGCAGAAGAAAGGCCGCGACAGCAATATAGACAGTGCCGCGATAGGCACGCCACTGGGCGGTAATCCACAAATGTCCCGGCAGTCGCGGCATTTTCAGAATCTCTAGTACACGGGCCGTGCTCCATGTCCGATGTGGCTTTTCCTTCAATGCCAGATTGGTATAGCTACCCACACGGGCGTCAGTCATTATCCCGTCGATCATTGCAGACTCGTCATCCCAAACACCGTCCAACGTCTGCTGCACTGCCGATGGATATGAACTCTCAGTTGTTTCCGAGGCGGTGAGATCATGCGCAACCAAGCTTTCGCTATTCTGTTTCTGCGCTTCCTGCATGTGCCAGAGAGAAGCCCATTTGCTCTGGGTATCCCCCCGCGCCGATATTTCATGGCGCGCGGTCCCACAGCTACCGCAGAAATATTCTTCTTCGCTGAACTCATGTCCGCAACCGCGGCATACTTCCGAGGAGTTTTCTGTTTCCAGATCGCTGGAAACAACGGATTCCTCCTGACCCTGGGCCAAACGCTCCAGCTGTGGTTTGATTCTTTCCAAGACTTCCAGCATGGAAGCGCGTTCTGTGGCCAGCGACTGCTTCCATTCCAGCCCGGAAGCTCGGGCAATGGCATCGCTCACCAATCCAGCCATCAATTGCGAGCTGCGCACGTCGTGCTCCCCGAAAGAATTGGCTTCCGCGAATCGAACCTCGAGTACGCCCGCAATTTTGCCCTCGTGATAAACCGGAACGGCAATCAAAGACAGCACGCCCCGAACTCGGCAGAGTTCATAGCGTAATCGTGTATCTCTCCTTACATCTGAACACTGCAGGATTTGGCCGCTGTGGAGGCAATAGGCAGACAAGCCAAAAGCCATAGGCACACGCGACCCCATCTCGCCGACGGCGCTTCCCCGGCTCGCCTGGTACACCAGTTCATTTCCTTCCACGATGCCCACGGCGACGCCGCTTGCCTTGGTTATCTTCTCCACCTGTTCGGCAATCAGCATCGTCGCGGCCGGCAAATCCAGCTGACGACTTTGAATTAGCTTTTGGGTTTCTGCGATATGAACGAGAACTTGGATAGGATCCGCACCAGCCTCGCGCAGATTAATGCCCTCGCTCTGCTGCTGAACTACATAGGCGGCAGCCAGGAGTTGCTGGAAGGATATCTCTCCCCGAAGGGGACTACGCTGCGTCACCATGGATGGTTGCTTCAAAGTGGCGGTAGACTCCACGAACCTGCAATCAAGGGCCGAGTTGCCCTATTGTAGTGCAATTGACAATCCAATGAGCCGCATAAAATCTTGCAGACTATGGGTTAAGCAAGTATGACGAAGGAGGCCACAAAGAAACCTGCGTGTATTGTCCCCTACCCAAGTGCTTGAAAATCCAAGGATTATAGTTTTTGTAGCGTGTCTCAGTCTTTAATGTCGCACCTTTATGACGCTGTGGTTGTTTTCCAACAGGGGGAGTGCAGTCCAAGGTTCGCATCGAGTGCAATGTTCTGCACTTTCGTTGGGAGAACCATTCTCTATTTTGGAAAGCCGTTTAAGGCGAGGACTGAGACAAACCTTCCGTTCATATCCGTGCCGGCGACAACTCTTCCACCTTCGTCTCCTCATGACTCAGATAGTAGTGAACGGCAGGGGTGATGACCAGAGACAACACCATCGAGATCAATATTCCGCCAATCACGGCGATGGCCAGCGGCTGTAGCATCTGCGAGCCTGCACCCCAGGCGAAAGCCAGGGGCAGCATGCCCGCCATCGTGGCCAGCGCGGTCATGACGATCGGCCGCAATCGGCGTCGGCTCGCCTGCAGCATCGCCTTTTCCGCGGAGAGTCCCAACTTACGGAATTTCTCGTCGGCATCGAGCAGCAGGATTCCATTCTTGGCCACGATACCGATCACCATAATCATTCCCATGAAGGAGGAAACGTTAAACGTGGTTCGCGTTATCACCAGTGCTATGAAAACTCCTGAAGTTGACAATAGGGCGGAAGCGAGAATCGCTATCGGCGCTGCGAACGTTCCAAACTCGAACAGCAGCACAATGAACACCAGAACAATGGCCAGAATCAGAACGAACATAAGATCACGGAATGATTTCTGCTCTTCTTTGTAAGTCCCGCCATATTCCACCCGGATTGCCGATGGCAAATGCAATGCGTCCACCGCCTTCTGCACCGCGGCCATTCCGTTACCCAAGTCGATACCTTCCAGGCGCGCGGTAACGGCGATGTCGCGTTGCAGATTCTCGCGACGGATTTCGGTTTGCGGTGGCAATTCGATGATAGTTGCTAGCGCTCCTAATGTCGCAGTCCTGCCGCTGCTGCTAGTGAGCAAAGTATCGCGCATCGCCTCAAGCGAGACGCGGCTTCCGGCAGGGAAGCGGACGCGTACCGTGTAGGGGCGGCCATTGGTAACTATCTGAAAAGTGACCGCCGGGCCGCTGATGGTGTTCTCAATCCCGTCCAGTAAATCCACCACGCCGTGAATCTTGCCAATGCTTTCGGCTACCTTACGAGCCCATGTTTGCAACAGCTCAGCATTCTCGGAGAAGAGCTTGATTTGAACCGGCTGCGGTGCGCTGGTGAGGTCGCCAATCATATCCTGCAAGACTTGAATAAATTCCACCTCAACGGCAGGCTCTTGCGTTGTGATCTGTGAGCGTACGTCCGCCATGATTTCGTCGATATTCCGGCTGCGATCTCTCTTCAACCTGACTAAAATATCGCCGGTGTTGGCTTCCGTGACTGCGGCCAAGCCCAGTTGTAATCCGGTGCGGCGCGAAGTGCTTTCCACTTCAGGCACGGATTTCATGATCTGTTCTATGTGGGTCACCATTCGGTTGGTCTCAGCCAATGACGTCCCCGCCGGGGTGAGGTAATCTACGGTGAATCCGCCCTCATCCATTGCTGGCATCAAATCCGATCCAGAGGTCCGGTAGCAAACATAGGAGGCGATCACCAGCACCAGACTGATTCCCGCCAGCCACAGGGGTTTACTCAGCGCGCGGCGCAACCACCTCTCGTGGAAGTTAACCAATCTGAGGAAAAAGACACCCAGAGAAGCTTCCTCTGCCGCCAACAGGCGCGTCATCGATTCTTCTTCGGGCTCGCCGTCGGCACTTTCTCCATCCCTGCCCTTCTTCCTGCCAATGAAGTATTGGCTGAGATTGGGAGTCCAGGTGAGAGCCAGCACCAGCGATGTGAAAAGAGAAATCCCCATGGTGATGGCTAGTGCACGAAAGAACGTACCGGTAACCCCGGTAATGGAAATTAAGGGCAGGAACACCACTACGGGAGTGACAGTGGAACCGACCAGGGGAATTGTGATTTCTCGTAGCGCGCTATGAATTGCTTGCAGGCGCCCTTGCCCGGCATCGCGATGCAACACGATGTTCTCTACCACCACGATAGCGTCGTCAATTACCAATCCCACAGCGGCGGCCAGTCCGCCCAGCGTCATCAGGTTGAAGCTTTCATTGAGAAGCTTGAGTGCAATGAATGTCACCAGAATCGTGACTGGAATCACCAGGCCGGCGACGATGGACGTCCCCCAGTCCCGCAGGAACACCACCAAAATAATGGAAGCGAGAATCAATCCCAGCAGAATGGCATCCCGCACGCTCTTGATGGAATCATCGACGATGATCGACTGATCATAGAATGGCCGGATCTCAATCCCAGGCGGCAACGACTTCCGTATGCGATCCACTTCCGCGTGCACCAGCGTGGCAACCTGCACCGTGTTGCTCTCGGGTTGCCGGTTGATGTTGAGCAGCACTGCCGGCTTACCGTTCGCCGTAACGATCGTATATACAGGTTTTACCCCGGGAACCACCGTGCCTACGTCTCCGATACGAACTGGGATCCCCGCGGGAGTTGTCTTGACCACTGCGTCTGCGATCTGTTCGGGCGTACGCACCTGACCGCTAACCAAGCCCAGGACCAGTTGATGATTGCGCTCAAAAAGTCCTGGCGAATCGATCAGGTTTGTTTTTTGCAGTGTGTCCAGAACGTCAGTAACCGTGACGTTGGCGGTGAGCAGTTTCGTAGGCTGGAGCGTAATGTGAAACTCGGGCTGTTGGCCGCCTTGAACCAGCACCGTGGAAACACCATCCAGCCGATTCAGCCGCGGTTTCATCTCGTAGGTGGCTCGTTCCCAGAGTTGGGTCTGCGGTACGGTATCGGACGTGAGGCTGTAGCCCATGATGGGGAAGCTGGCGAACGTCATTCGGTTCGCAATCACAGTGGCGGTTGGGGGCAATTCTCCTTGAACCCGCGAGATCGCTGCATTTACGTATTGCAGCGTCTGGAACATGTCCACGCCCCAGTTAAAAAACAAATCGATTTCCGCTGAACCACGACTGGTGATGGAACGAACTTCCTGCAGCCCCGGAACGCTGTTCACCGCTTCCTCAATAGGACGAGTGACAGTCACCATCATCTGATCAATCGGCATTACGCCGTTGTCGACGGCGATCAGGATTCGCGGAAAATTGGTTTCTGGGAAAACCGCGACTGGAATGGTAAAGGCAAGATAGGCTCCAAGCAGCGCTAGCGTCAGGATCAGAAAGATCACGGGTTTGGAGTGCCGCGAAAACCAGTAAGTGGATTCTCCATTCACTGTACCCGGTTCATGGCGCTTCATCCGGCACCGCCGGTGCAGCATTGAAAGCAGACGTCTTCAGCTGGACAATGGACACTATTTTTCATTCTGCTTTTCATCCT
>WNFC01009591.1_pt1 | contig 13915 bp, 9 predicted proteins | sample 5400541 | NCBI WGS metagenome assembly WNFC01 (sample SAMN13153342, study PRJNA577476) | soil metagenome | isolation source: 120 cm saprolite under Douglas fir tree site 2 hole 2 replicate 1 | place: USA:California | collected 2015-04-18
GGACATCCAGATTCTCGAAGGCCTGGAGGCCGTGCGTGTGCGCCCCGGCATGTATATCGGCGCGACAGATCAACGTGGTCTGCACCATCTCATCTACGAAGTCGTCGATAACAGCATCGACGAAGTCATGGCGGGCATTGCCGACACCATCACCGTTCTTATCCACCCCGGTGGTTCGGTCATCAAAGACGATAACGGGCGCGGCATCCCCGTGGAGGAACATCGGCAGCGTCCCGGCCTTTCCACACTTGAAGTAGTCATGACCATTCTCCACGCCGGCGGCAAATTTGGCGGCAGCGGCTACCAGATCAGCAGTGGCCTGCACGGCGTGGGCGTCTCAGTCGTCAACGGCCTCTCCGAGTGGTGCCAGGTCGATGTCAGGCGCGACGATCACCTGTATCGCCAGCGCTACGAAAGAGGCATCGCGGTAACCCCGCTGCTCGACCTGGGACCGGCGGAAGGCACAGGCACCACCACCTCTTTCATACCCGACCTGGAGGTCATGGAGACGCGCGATTATAACTTCGACATCCTGGCGCAGCGTTTCCGCGAGATGGCCTACCTGAATCGCGGGCTGACCATTTCAATACGTGATGAGCGCAGCGACCGCGAAGCAACCTTTTACTTCGAGGGCGGGCTCGTCTCGTTCATGCGCTACCTGAACAAGAACCGCAGCTGCATACAGGCGCGCCCGGTGAGCATCGTGCGCGAGATCGACAACATCAAGGTCGAGCTGGCGGTGCAGTACAACGATAGCTGGACGAGCACCGAGTTTTCGTTCGCCAACGGCATCAACACCGCCGACGGCGGCATGCACATCACCGGCTTCCGCAGCGCCCTCACCCGTTCGCTCAATGACTACGCGCGCAAGATGAACCTGCTCAAAGAAAAAGATAGCAACCTGACGGGCGATGACGTGCGGCAGGGGTTGACGGCGGTCGTCAGCGTCAAGATGCCCAACCCGCAGTTTGAGGCGCAGACGAAGGCCAAGCTGAACAACGCCGAGGTGCGCCCCATTGTAGAGACGGTGACCGCGGATATGCTGACCAAGTACCTGGAGGAGACGCCCAGCGAGGCCAAAGCCATCATCGAAAAGTGCCTGCTGTCCGCTCGTGCGCGCGAAGCGGCTCGCGCTGCCCGCGACCTGATCCAGCGCAAGAACGTGCTGGACACGACCCTCCCCGGCAAGCTCGCCGATTGTTCCGAGAAACACGCCGACCGCTGCGAACTCTACCTCGTGGAAGGCGATTCTGCAGGCGGTTGTTTCTCTGGAGATACACTTGTTGCGCTAGCCGATGGCCGTGCGCTCAGCTTCAGAGATTTGGTTGTGGAGCAGGCCGAAGGAAAAGAGCACTTCGGCTACACCATTCGCAAGGATGGCACGATTGGACTGGAGCGCTTGATCAATGCACGAATGACAAAAGTAAATGCCAAAGTGATTCGGGTAACATTAGACAATGGAGAAACAATTGTCTGCACCCCTGATCACCGCTTCATGTTACGCGATAGTACCTACAAAGCCGCCGTGGATCTTACACCGGATGACTCTCTGATGCCATTGTATCGCAAACAGTCGGACATGAACGAGCCAGGAATCACCATCCAGGGCTACGAAATGGTGAGAGCTGTTGCTAGCTACAACCATCGTATCGTTGCAATTGAACCACTAGAGGAAGAGCTAGATGTGTACGATGTCGAGGTCCCCCATACTCATAACTTTGCGCTAACAAGTGGCATTTTTGTCCATAATAGTGCAAAACAGGGGCGTGACCGCCACTTCCAGGCCATCCTGCCCCTACGCGGTAAAATCCTCAACGTCGAGCGAGCGCGTCTTGACAAAATGCTAGAAAACGTCGAAGTCAAGAACATCATCACGGCCATCGGCGTGGGCATTGGCGAGCACTTCAACATAACCAAGCTGCGCTACGGCCGCATCGTAATCATGAGCGACGCCGACGTTGACGGGGCGCACATCCGCACGCTCTTGCTCACCTTCTTCTTCCGCTACATGGAGCCGCTCATCACGGACGGGCACCTCTACATCGCGCAGCCCCCGCTCTTCCACATCAAGATGGGCAAGCAAACGCGCTACGTCTACACCGAAGAGGAACGCGACGCGCTGATTGCCGAATACAAGGCTGCCCACAACGGCAAAGAACCCGATGTTGGCCGCTACAAAGGCCTCGGCGAGATGAACCCCGACACGCTCTGGGAGACGACGATGGACCCCGCCAAACGCACGATTCTAAAGGTGAACATCGAGGAAGCGGTGGAGGCAGACAAAACCTTCAATATGCTGATGGGCGACGAGGTGGCGCCGCGAAGAAGGTTTATTGAGAGTCATGCGAAGAATGCGAATTTGGATATATAGGGATTGTATCAGGTGTTCCCCCAGCTCTCAGTCGGTTACTACGATCTGGTCATTGCTGACGAAAGTCATCACTCAATTTACAAACCTCTATGTTTGCACATTTGTAAGGGGGGAGTGGTAGGAAAGGACACCGTGTGGTATCAAGAAGAATACAATCGCTTGAGACCACGGAGGTGTCCGATGCCTGTCCCCATTATATGTCTGGATGAAGACTTGTGTCACTTTGCCGAGCGATACCGCGAATGCCTGAGCAAACCGCAATACCAGTACTTCGTGATCGTACTGTTGGGGCTGATGCTCTGTGAGGGCAGGCGAACGCTTTCGGGAGTGGTGCGACAGGTGGCTGAGAGATCGAGTCTGGCAGGGCTGAGCCGCTTTCTGGCACAGACACCGTGGGACGCTCAGGCAATGGGAGAGCAGTGGATGAAGCACTTTCGGGAAGAGATGCAGCCGCTGGTGGGGCTGAGCAGCAACGGCTGCGCGTGATACAGCCCAAGCGTCGAGGACGCCCCAGGCCACCCGTCGTGACAGGGTATCTGATCGGGGATGATTCGACGATGCACAAGCCGAAAGGGAAGAAACATGTCTTGCTGGACAGTTGGTACTGTGCCAAATGCCTTTGGCGTGCGGCGCGGGAGCGTGACTTCCAGATCACGACGGGCATCAAAAGCAATCGCTGGCTGCGCGTCGATGCCCCGACGGATCCACGCGGCTGGCGGTCGCAAGCTCTATCGCTGTCAGGTGGTGATCGTGCGGCACTCGCTCGATGCTCCGCTCTCGCAGACGCGCTCCTGGGCTTCCAGTGACCTGGAAGCCGATGCGCAAACGCTGCTGTCGCATATCGCCGCGCGGTAGCGCTCGGGATGGCGCTCACACAACAGGGCTGGATCGCGTTCGAGTTGAGAGACCACCCAGGGCCAGTCTTCCTCAAACGGATTCTCACGGGTATTCCAGTCATCGGGGCGCTTGAGTTGAGAGGGAAGCTGCCTCCTCTTTTCGTATTTGCGGGCAGTGCGTTCACTCATGCCCGCTCGCGCCGCCGCAAGCCGTTGCGGGCTTCCTTTTCTTCGCTCTTGCATATACAGTCTCACTTCTCAATCATTCTTCAATGACACTCACCTCGTAGCTGTTGATGAGTATCATCCTAGGCCATCAATCGAGCAGCCGTCTAGTTTGATGGCCGTAATTGCCATCAGTGGATGCGGTAATCTCCTGCTGCGGATCTCGCTCGAAATGCACCCAACACATTATGCAAACCACCTCTGGCAATTAGTCTTTGTGAAGAAAAACAGGTTCGTCAACCGGCAATTCTAATTGGTCAACACCGGTACTTCTTATGGCTTTCCGGTAATCGATGAGACCAGAACCAGATCTAATTCCGTGTGATCCAGATGTGCTCGCTCAAAGGGACGACTTCCGTGTCGCGGGGTGGTCCGATCTAAATAGTAAAAAGGCTGTGACACATAAGCGGCCCGCTTGCCTCGGCGCGTGGTAGTCACTTCCTGAGAGGTAAAGCGTGCGCGTTCTCGGTAAAAGGTTCGCTCGCCGATGGGAGCGATTCCCTGCTGGGCGCATTCCTCTCGATAGAGTCGATAGACTGCCGCTGCACATTTGGCCTGTGGGACTGCGTAATGGTTCCTCAAATACTCCTCTAACAGTTGCTTGGAGGCATCTGGAATGCGGGTGTTGCGGTTACCGCGCTCTGCTACCCGATCGAGGAGTCCCAGATACCCACATCCTGACTCGGCTTCGGCACGGCGAAAGGCCGCCATCCAGTTTTGGACGGAGCGCGCTGTCACGGTGATCGCTTCTCCACGGGTGTACGCCAGGATCTCGCGCCAGCGTCGATTCGCGGCTTCCAATGCTTTTGGCCCGGCATGAGACAAGATTTCCCGTGTGGAATCGCGCAGAGGTGAGGGAGTCTCCAGCCGCTCTGGCTTGATCACGCCCTCGTTCACGAGACGTTGGAAATGTTGCAAGGTGAGGGCGAAAACGGCACCGCTTTCTGGCCGAAGCACTACCGTTGTCGCTTCTACCTCAGCTTCCCAGAGTCGCCCATCCCACAGCAGGCGCGAAATTCCTCATCTGTGAGCCTGGCCATCGCGTCTTTTTTCCTCTCTTTATCTCGGAGAAGCGAGTTGGAATCTCGCGCAAGGTCACCGCGATCGGAGTCAAAGGCAAGTATACCAGAGATTGGTGAAAGAGACAAGTTTCCACCCCATATCTTTTCGTTTTTGTCAAATATCACTTCGCTGCTCTGCCCAGATGGCATCAAAGGAGGAGAATGATTGTGCGCAAAAGATGATAAAAGATGCAGAGAAAATTTATGCGTCGGAGTATGCCTGTTTTACATCTTAAACAAAGACGTGCTGCGAAAAATTAGTATCGAGATGCGGAAAATTGATTCTACAAACAACAAAGCGGTGCCACCTTCGATGCCAGAAGGCTCAGGTCCGGTGTTCACCAGATCACGGTGAGGATTAAGGATCAATCTGGAGCTATGATCAGTCAGGTGCTGGGTGTATATGACGGAGAGACTGGGCTGCTGGTCCCTCCGAAGGTGGAACTGTAGGCACACCTTCGAGCTTATGATAAGGAGTCGGCTTCTGGAAGTCCACTCCTAATTTTGGATAGGTCATCTTTCTCAAATGAATTTGTCGTTTTTATGTCGACTTCTTTAGCGCCTCCCCTCTCATTTCGTCGTTTTCGTCAATGCCAATACCCATTTGGCTCATTGGAGGTCACACAAATGGCAAATGAAGAAGAGGCTGGCTCCACTGACCAGCCTACCAGGAGACCATTCCAAACCAGGGGCTGACTGAGTCTCCGATTTGGAATGGTCTCCACTTACTACACTGCGCCTGGGTAGCACGTTCACACATCGCAAAACATTTACAGCTTTACCTGACGCAAGGCAAATGTGCTCCCACCAACAATAGTTCCCTCCGTCTCCTGCACAATCGACACTTGTGCTGCATGGGCATATCTTGATGGAGGAGCCAGCAGCAACATCGCCCGAAGCCCTTCCTTGGGAATGATGACCCCCGCTACTCTTGCCCCCTCCGCCAGACTCCCCACTTTATAGAGGACCGTCGTATCGTATCTTTCAATGTCCGCCCCGATCTTTGTCTCGAGGGCCTCGAGTTCCCTTTTTGTTGGCTCTACGCGAACAATGCCTTCCAGCCTCAGTTCTTTTTGCGTCCCCCTTGGGAACAGCAGGCCGAGGCCCCACCCGTTCCCCCGCGACTGGGGAATGCTGATTATGTGACGAAACTCGGAGTCTCCAAAGAATTGGAAAGGGGTCCAGTAGATCGTCCCCGGAGGGATAGTGACCACATGTAGGTTTTTCAAGCCCACATGTTTTTCGTTGGCGATCAGGGTTCCAACATTCAAGACTTTATTCCCCACTGGAATTGGGTCGGATGGGCAATCCATAACGACCAGTAAACAAGAATGATCCGCCGCCACCGTGGGCGTATTCCACTCCCACTCCAGCACGGTCGGCTCGGTTGGCAAAAGCAAGGGTATCGTCTGTGCTGTTCCAATCGGTTTCCAATGGGACGTATCAACGGAATCAGCAGGGAATACCGTCCAGAAATCAGTCGGCAGGTCGGGCAACCCCGCGGAAGCATCCGCGTAGAGAATCTTTACCGTCACAGTAGGGGCCGCTTGAATACCGCGATTGTGGATCTGCACATAGACGCGGTTGACACGTCCACGTTGTGGATTGCGATGTTCAAGCCTACTTTCAAAGGCGGCATAATCCACCTCGTCCACATTCATCTGATAAGCCGGGATGGAGCCTTCCAACGCATCGATTTTGACATCGGCACACTGCCACCACCACGCGGGATCGCCAAGCGCGACATGCTGAAGCGGATCTTCAAACGCAGCGGTCACAGCTGAGGAAGAAGGCTGCCTCCCCGTATGCATGAGATTGTCCCGTACGAAAGTGTCTACGTCGGGCATAGACAATGTATCCAATTTTCGTTCCCACACACCACGACCGTGCGTAGCCACGCGTAAGAGTCGTGCCGGCGCATGAAGCCGCATGTCAAAAACGGCACAGTTGGGAAGCCCATCGCTGAACAATGTCCAGGTCGTGCCGCCATCAATCGTACGGAAAACGGCGATGTCTGTCGCAATATACATGGTGTCAGGAGCAAGGGGTTCGATGACGAGCGCATTGACAGGAATATCGCGCAATCGCCCCGCTCCGGTGCCACTGATATCCGTCCATGTCGCGGCCCCACCTGCAGGAACAGCTCCACTCCAGACATGGGGAGCGCCAAAACCGGACATGACGACAATGACAGTATTGATGTTATCCGGGCGCGGAGCGATATCCCAGATGAAGCGTGCAGGCAGCGGAGCAGCATGAATGGCCGCTGGGGTCCATGTGCCCCCACTATTCGTCAGACGATAGACTTTTCCTGTCTCCGTACCAACGTAGATGAGATTGGAGTTGGCATAGTTGAGCGCCGAAACTCTCTCTCCCGCCGCTAAGCCGGGCAGCGTGACAGTGACTGGCCATCCTCCTGTTCCCTGTGCCGCATCCAGGAACACGCGGTCCGCTCCGATAGCGCTATTGCTCGAATTCGACTGATCGAGGGTCAGAGGCGGATAGAAAATCGCCTTCCCAGAAAGTCCACTTGCTTCAGACACCCAACTACCAAAGGCCCCGCCAGCAGTGGAGCGTTTCGGACGCAGGCCGTAGTAAGTACTCAGAACGTTACTTGGGTTCGTCGGATCGATGGCGACGAAACCCCCATCGCCGTCATCGGCGTGGTAAAACACTGGACTGTTGCGGAATTGCTCGGTTCCGTTGTCCTGCGTACCAATGAAGATCACGGCATCGGAGGTGGGATGCTGCTCCATGAACTCGCACTGGGTGATGCAGAGACCGCTATTGATAGTGTCGCTCCATGTCATGCCCCCGTCGCCGGACGTGTAGATACCCCCATCGCTTCCCGCGTAGATCATCAGGTGATCGGCCGGATCGAACGCGAAGGCGTGATTATCGGGATGGAAAGGGCCACCAATATCCGTGAACGTCCATGCACCAGTCATCGGGTCGCGGGTAGCTTTCCACAAGGAGATCGCGCTCAAATACACGATATCCGGCGTTGTCGGGTCTACCGCAACGTTCAGGTTATAGAACCCTTGCCCGCCTATCCCGTCGGTGACTCCTCCCGGCAGGGGGACCGACGTCCAGGAGGTCCCGCCGTTAGTCGTAACGTAAAACTTGTCGATCGCGTAGTTGTATGGCGGACCGATGTGCTGGGCATATTGCGTATTGTCATTGTTCGCCATTAGGGCATACACGGTTTGCGGGTTGGTGGCTGATATGCCCAGTGCAAAACGACTAACTCCGTTAGGTATCGCCGCCGTCGCCACGGGAAGGCCGGAGGTGAGTTGTATGAACGTAGGGGTAGCGGAGTTTGCGTTCGTGCTCTTGTAAATGCCGCGATTCAGGAACGCTGCATACACGGTAGTGGGCATTGTCGGGTCTATCATTATATCTGTCGCTTTCGCCGCGGACAAACCGCTCGTCATCTGCGTCCAGTTCACGCCCCCATCCAGGCTGCGGTACACACCGAGGCTTGTCGCGGCAAAAACTGTTGTGGGGGTTGCAGGATTGACAACGATACGGGAGAATCGTGCACCAGAGAAGGTCGTCGCACCTAACAACGTCCACGAATTTCCACCATCCGTCGTTTTGAGGACGCCATTGCCGTAGTAGCTATCACCAGAGAAGTTCCCTTCACCCGTGCCGACATACAATGTGAGATGATCAGTCGGGTCCATAGCCAGAGCACCAATGGCAAGTGAATCTTCGTTGTCCGATTTTGGACCCCAGGTTTTTCCCTGGTCAGTCGTTTTCCAGATACCTCCTTGCGCCGCGCCCACATAGATGGTGTTGGAGTCGGTTGGATCTACCACGATACTGGTGATCCTCCCCGTTACCAGCACTCTTGCAGCGCTATAGGTCTGACCCTTGGGAGTAGCTGTCGGTCCCAATTGCACCCAATTGCTCCCTCCAGGAAGCGGTGGAACTCCCTCACTGTCACCAGCGGAAGTTGGCATTGCACGAGCATGTTTCAATGCGGCGAGTCGTAACTCGGTAAGAGACTTCCCCTCGCTTCCGAACTTGCGGTCAGCATTGAGTTCCTCATGACGTAATACCGGGTCATCTTGAGGTGATATTGCCCATTGAGGTTTCTTCGCTCTAGTTTTTTCCGCCATTGCTTTTCTCCTTTGAAAGAATTACTCGCGCACCGAGGCCGCCTTAACTACGGTGCCATGTGCAAGACGTGCTTCCAGTACTGGTTTCCACAAGAGCTGATAAGCGAGTTGTGAACCGGTGTAGACGAGCGAGGTGTCAATGATAATCGCCATGAGGCTATCAGGTAGCTCACCTGACAGTTCTCCTGCCCATGCACTGATACAGACGCCTAGCACAAGCGCAGGTAGGAACGCAGCTGCGGACCTGAGCAGCCCCGACCACTGGGGACGAACGATCAGCATGATCAGTGGAGGAATAATCATGCCTACAAGGAATGGAACCATTTCGTGCAGCATATCTATCGACCGCCTTTCTGTGTGTGATATTCTCTGGTCTACGAGATCTATCCGCATTCAGATCTCTACGTTTTTAAGTTGAATCTTCCCAATAGAAGGACGACGGCAAAGTATCTTTTTATCGCACGAGATAGGAGACCATTCCAAACCTTGGTAGGCATCGCTCTTCCCCAAGCAGGCCCAATACATACATGGGGGTCGAGTAGTAATGGACCCATACGCACCAACTTAAGGACTGAGCTCCCAGGTGTGTAAATGAGATCGCTCTGTGGCGGCGAATTGAGACCATTCGATTCAAAGGTGCGTGGTTTTATTCGTTGGCTCAGTTCAAGAGCCAATTTACATTGTTCAGCCTAATTCCTGCGAAAATTTGAACAGATCCGAGTGGCGGTCTAAGCTGAACAGAAATGTGAGATTTTACGCTCCAGGCATGCCTCTCAGATTTTTGCATCACGACCTTCTATGCTTCTCTGAAGTCCTCGATCAATAACGCATCTTGCCCCGTCTGGACGAGCAACCTCTCATCGGAACGTTCAAGCACTGTGCCGGGTTGCGCCAGAGAAGAAGTGGGAACCACGCGGGCGCGCCGCACGAGATATACTTTGCCATCAATCCTGGCAAGCGCCCCTTGACTGCCCCAGGCGCGTACCTGGTTGCGTAGTTGCACTGCTGAGCGGTTCCAGTCCAGATTGCGCTCGGCCTCAGTCACCATTGGGGCGTAGCTGCCCTCGACAGGCTGCGGCGTGCCTGGAACGCCGGCAGCTACGGCTGCAAGCGCCTCTGGGAGCAGCGGCCCACCCAGTGTAAGCAATTTAGAGAAAACGCTGTCAATGTCGTCATCTTCGGAAATGCCCATCGCTCGTTGGACCAGAATCGGACCAGTATCGAACTGGGCGTCCATGCGGTGGATCGTCATGCCGATCTGCGGTTCCCCGTTCATGATTTGCCAGAAAACCGGTTCGGGGCCGCGATACTTCGGCAGCAGAGCGGGGTGCGCGTTTATGCAACCCAGGCGCGGGATTTCCAGCAATGCCGGAGGGAATTTCCACGGGAAACCTGCCGAAAAGATCACGTCGGGTTCCAGCCCTCGCAGGATAGCAGGCAACCGGGACATATGGCTGGTTACCAGCACGTCCAGGTCGCGGCGGGCACTGGCGACGATGCGGTGGTAGTTTTCGTTTGGCCGACTGCGTGTTCCCGGCGTTGTGACGACCAGTAACACTTGCTGGCCCATCGCTCCCAGCGATTCCACTACAGCATTGACGAGCGGCGGCGGCTGGTTCGAGAAAAGGATGATGCGCATAGATGGTAGAGAGGACTGTGACATACAACATCTCCCTGCTTTTTGCAGTATAGCCCATGGTGTTTATCGACGATGAAAAGAAAAGAGCAACGCTTGTAAAGCGTACCTCTCCTCGCTCGTTGTTTCATATCGCCATTCAGCGACCTTCCATTCTCCCATTCTGGGAGACATGTTACCACCTGACTCTAGTATTTTAAATCCTGAAAACGCTCCAGGGCAAACGATCTGGAAAGAAGAGGCGGCGGTCGCGTTGTATGCTGCGGTGGTCTTTTGCGTACGGGCTGTCCGTGTAAGATAATGCACTGAGTACCATACCTTCACAGGAGAAGCGTATGCACCAGGCCGACATCCTCGTCATCGGTGGAGGAAGAGTATGCCTTTGCCCGGCGAGAAACGCGGGAACTCCTGGACGGGGGACATCAGGTGGACCTCCTGAACAGCCGCGGCGCGCTTGATATCGAACCCACACTTGACCCGCGCATCCTTGGCTGCCTGTACTATCCTCATGGAGGCAACGCCAACCCAGTGAAGACGGTCCTGGCTCTTGCCTCCCTCGCGCCATTCTCTCCGTAGCTGATCCCGCGCGGCAGGTGAGCCTGCGATCGATGTGAAAGTGGCAGCCAGCGCACTTTCTTGAAAGGAGTGTTCACTGGCTATCATCATGCTTTCATAGAGCTGTATCATTCTTCAACTTCCATCATTGTCTCACCTATCTTCCTGGGCAGTAGTATCAGAGGACCAAGAAGTTGACATCGTGCCCAGGAAGAGGATATCATGACCGCACCGATAAGAAGAAATCAAGTTCGGTTCGCCAAATATTCGTGAAAAAGCTGCCAGAAATTCGTGACGATAAGCGTTCCCTTACGCTCAACACTGCTGAGCTTCTGCCAAATATGTGTGACAATCACCACTAGTGACAGGCCCTACACGCTCTTGGCTGGTTGTGTAATCTGTGTCTTGACCGCATCTGTACGAGGTGATGTCACGGATGTGAAACGCTGCAAGAAAAGATCGACAAAACTATCGATGCTATAACCTACAAAGAAAGCAGCTCCCCAATCTGCCCCTTGTAATAGAATGAGACCCACAAACCCTATCCACAATAGTACTGTGCCAGCAATGATAGGGGCTTGCTTAACGTGTATCCACATGAGCAAGTCGCCCAGTGCTGTAAACGTCTGTCCTTGGCTCGTACGATACTGTTTGACTGTGTCTACAGCCGTATGGGCAAAGCCACCGGCAATGATAGAGGTGTACGTTGTCACATACGGTAACACATCATTGTAGTTGTGTGGCACATTGCCTTTGAGGAACGGGAGGTAGGTGTAGCCCAGGTAGACCAGGACTCCGCCCAGAATTGCAGGCAGAGCAATGTATACAGGGCTGAGCCGTCGCTGCCAGATACTTGAAGAGGCACGATAAATTAACCCGTTCTCTACATCAACCACCCCTAGCACAATCAAGGGATGATCGTGCAGGTAGTGTAATGCTAGCACGCGCGCCGCTGGTTCCGGCAACTCTTCTGAGAATTCAGCATGAAAATTGATGGTTTGACCCACACGTAACTCTCTCAAACGTTCGTTGACCCGCTCTGGAAGCGTGAGTATTTCTGCTGCTTTTATCACTTCACACAGCAGCGCGTCTACTGCAGCTACCCTGGCCAGCAGCGCGTTCTCATCTGGGGCCTCGTTCTCTGCAAATCTCGGCCATTGTGGGTCTACTCGCTCCCACACGTCTCCCATTTGAGTGATTGCATCAGCATTACGATCCAGCAACACAGGGTTGTCTTCCATCAGTTTTCTGATCAGAGCGAACAGGTCTTTTACGTTGGCCTGGTGTGGCTGATAAATTGGCAACTGAACCGCTTGCCATTCCTTTGCTACATCTGTGATATTCAAGTGCGGATCCATCAGCTTGCCCTTGAGTTCACTCGCGTATCGGATCAGATTCTGTGCTTCTGCCCGTATTTCGCGTACATGACCCAGGAAACGCAGGTTGGCATTACTTCTATCATCTAATGGTAACTGTGAACTATTGTACTGACCAGACACACGACGTAGAGGAGATGACGCAGTAGCCATAGGGTTCTCCTTCTCGCCCACGACAAATGGGGGAGCTACTAGCAGGTGAATGTACGCTATCGCTCAAAAATTCTGTATTTGGACGCGATAAATATGTTCCCTATGGATAGACGTTCCCATTATACCTTTTTCGGTTCTGTGATCCTGCCAAAAATCGGGCCAGGGTCGGCGCCCCCTTGCGCGCCCACGCGATCAGCTTCGACGGTCTTCGATCTCCCAGAGGTGATCGACCACATGCCACGCCATGCGCCGGACCGCGTAACTGGTGTTCCATCCCCCAGAAACCAGGGGCTCGCCGCTGGAGGGCTTGCTCAGCACGGCAGCGATTTCTTCCCGCATGGCTTTGAGGCGGCCCGGGTCGTTCACCTCGAACGGGGTGTGTCGCACCCCGATCTTGCGCGCATAAGCCCGTTCGGCTTCGATGACGTGGCGCCAGATCTCGTCTCGGTCGCGACCTCCACCGCGTGGACCTTTGCGCAGTTCCTCCGGCGAAGCCGCGACGATCTCTTCCAGCAGGTCCCACGACGCGCGCAGGAGCGCCACGTTGCGCTGCGCCGTCACGGCATTGATTGGTCTGGTTTCGGCAGATGCCAGAACCGAAGGCACTCCCCAGGCCGTGTTGGCATCACCTGGGAGACGTTCAACCACGACGAGATCACCAGGTGCAAACTCCAGCCCTGCCTGCTGCGCGATCAGCAGGTAGCGTGCCTCGGTATCGATCAACGCCTGCACCGCCGCCGCCTCGCTCGTGCGAATGCGGCACCAACCGGGCCACTCCAGCGACCAGGCAATAGCCTTCTTGCCACCCAGTTCGACATAGATAGCAGTCATCCCTCTTTTCTCCGATCTGTGGATTCGTGGTGATGAGACACCAGCTGCGGTTCCCTCATGTCGAGCAGCTTTGTATTCTAACACGTTTTGCTCACTCATCGTCATGCTCTGGTGTGAAAGGGTTCCACCCATCGTTGGGTGTTTGCGCGCTGGCCCGCAGCTTGCACAAGGGACGCTGCTCCATGCACGATCTCGTCGCGGCGCGTCTGGCAGCACCCGATCGTTGGTGGAACCTCGCTCTGTGGAAGACGTGACTCTTGCCTCCTGTTTGAAGCTGAGAATTTCCCGTGTGTATACTGTGAGTACGCATAGAAAAGTGGAGGATCCATGATAGATCGCTACTTACCGGTGCCGGTATGGAATAACCGGCTCGGTCATTGGGAACCCGTCGATTTGGCAACAGAGATATTCGCCGACGAGGTCACCAAGGCCCTCGCGGATATGCAGACTGCGGCGCGCCGCGCTACCCCAAAGACGGTGCTGGTGGATGGTCAGCAGCGATCCGTGCCATACCCCTTCCCCTCGCCAGGTGACTGGCGTAACTGCTGGATCTACATGCTCATAATCGACCGCTTCGACAACCCAACCGCGCCACCAAACTCGACCCGTGCCACGCCGCCGATCGGATGGGATCAGAAGTACAACTACCGACAAGGCGGGACATTTAAAGGCGTACAGAGTCGTCTCGGGTACCTCGAAGCGCTTGGAGTAGGCGCTATCTGGCTGTCGCCTGTGCTGAAGAACGCG
>WNFC01015571.1_pt1 | contig 13914 bp, 10 predicted proteins | sample 5400541 | NCBI WGS metagenome assembly WNFC01 (sample SAMN13153342, study PRJNA577476) | soil metagenome | isolation source: 120 cm saprolite under Douglas fir tree site 2 hole 2 replicate 1 | place: USA:California | collected 2015-04-18
GTATTGTTGGCGAGCTGACGCTCTCTTGACAAACCACCGGGCCTGCGCAATGCTTCGGGCGCGGAACCTCTGAGTAGACCTGCTGTCGGCGCACTCTCGCCCCGGCTTTTGGAACGGGAAGAAGGCAGCGGGAACCCGTCAATTGTGTGAGGTAGTGCGCATGAAGTTGTCCCGGTTATTGCCCGCTTTCGCGGTGGTGGGCGTGATTCTCACCGCCTGCGGTGGCAACGCGCCCCAGTCGTCCACGAGCGCGACCGTCCCCTCGGACCTGAGCATCTCGTCGTTCACGGCGGACTTCAGCTACATGCCGAAGCTGAAGGACCTCGTCGGCGCCGGCAAGGGCAAGGTCGGAGTGATCCTTCCCGACACCACGTCGTCGGTCCGCTACGTGCAGTTCGACCAGCCGTACCTGCAGAAGGCGTTCGAACAGGCCGGCTACAAGTCCTCTGACTTCACGATCGGCAACGCCCAGGGCCAGGAGGCCCAGGAGCTCGCGCTCGCGCAGGCCGACATCACCAACGGTGCGACCGTCCTGATCATGGACCCGTTGAACAGCACCGTCGGTTCGCAGATCCAGCAGCTGGCGCAGTCGAAGGGCGTCAAGGTGATCAGCTACGACCGGGCGACTTTCACCGGCACCAACACCTACTACGTGAGCTTTGACAACGTGCAGGTGGGCGAGCTGATCGGCAAGGGCTTCGTCCAGTGCGTCTCGGACTGGGGCATCAAGAACGCCCAGGTCTTCGAGCTGGACGGCGGCCAGAACTCGGACCCGAACGCGGTCTCGTTCGCGCAGGGCTACAACGACGCGATCTGGACCAAGAAGCAGGCTCACGTCGACACCGGGACGACCAACAGCCAGGGCATGAAGCTCGTCAACGAGCAGGTGGCGACCGACTGGAAGAACGACGTCGGCCAGACGATCTTCCAGCAGGCGTACACCGCCCACCCGAACATCAACGCCACGGTCGAGGCCAACGACGGCCTCGGCAACGCCGTGGTGACCGTCCTCAAGAGCAGGGGCGTCAAGGCCAAGAGCGTCCCGACCACCGGCCAGGACGCGACGCCTGACGGCATGGCCAACGTGCTGACCGACTTCCAGTGCGGCTCGGTCTACAAGGCCGTCTACCTCGAGGCGCAGGCCGCGGTCGCGCTCGCGACCGTCCTGCGCGCCAGCGCCACTCCTCCGTCGGCGCTGGTCAACAGCACCACCTCTCCCCCGTCCGGCGTGTCTGGCAACCAGCAGCCGGCGGTTCTTCTCGTCCCGATCTGGGTCACCAAGGCCAACATGAAGGACACGGTGATCAAGGACAACTTCGTCGACAAGGCGGCTCTCTGCCAGAAGGTCACGGCCGCCGTCTGTTCGGCCGCCGGGATCTCGTAAGACGTTTCTGACGACGCCGCCGCAACTCTGCGGCGGCGTCACTTTTTGTGGGGGGAGATAATTTCGGAGTGGCAGTCGCCGCCGCCGCCGAGCCGTTGCTGAAGGTCCGCGAGATCGACAAGCACTTCGGCCCGGTCCAGGCCCTTTACCACGTCGACCTCGACCTCCCTACAGGCAAGGTGACCGCGCTGTGCGGCGACAACGGCGCCGGCAAGTCTGTGCTCACCAAGTGCATCGCCGGGGTCTACCAACCCGACCACGGCCAGGTGTTCTTTGAAGGGCGGCCGGTCCACATCCACAACGCGCGCGACGCGGCGCGCCTGGGCATCGAGACCGTCTACCAGGACCTCGCCCTGTGCGACAACCTCGACATCGTCCAGAACATGTTCCTGGGGCGAGAGCGTCTGCGGAACGGCCTGCTCGACGAGGACAACATGGAGCGGGCCGCGGCGGAGACGCTCGCCGGCCTGCGGGTCACGACCGTCAGGTCCATCCGCCAGCCGGTGGCCTCACTGTCCGGCGGCCAGCGCCAGTCGATCGCCGTCGCCAAGGCGGTGATGTGGAACTCGAAGCTGGTCATCATGGACGAGCCGACCGCGGCCCTCGGCGTCGTCCAGACGCGCAACGTGCTCGACCTGATCAAGACCCTGCGTGACAAGGGACTCGCCGTGATGGTCATCTCGCACAACCTCAACGACGTATTCGAGGTCGCGGACAGGATCGCGGTCATGTACCTCGGGCGGCTGGTGGTGCAGGACGACGTGGCCAACTTCGACAGGCAGTCGGTGGTGGACTACATGACCACAGGAGGTTCGAGCCGCGGCGGTGGCAGAGCCAAAGAGAGCTGACGTCAGCAGCGGGGCATCAGACCTGACGGCGGTGCCGGATGTCGTCGCGGAGGTTCCGCCAGAGCTCGTCGCCCAGTCGCTCGAGGAGTACGTCCGCGGCTACGTCGCGCGCATCCGCGCGGGCGAGAGCGGGGTCCTCCCGGTCATCGTGGCGATGGTCGCCATCATCGTCGTCTTCGGCGCGCTCAGCCCCGTCTACCTGTCGGCGGGCAACATCGTGAACCTGTTCCAGCAGAGCGCCGTGATCATGGTGCTCGCCATGGCGGAGGGATTCGCCCTGGTCCTGGGCGAGATCGACCTCTCAGTGGGATTCGTCGGCGCCTGTGGCGCGGCCATCACCGTGCAGCTCATCCAGCCGGCGACGACGAACTGGCCGTGGCCGCTCGCAATCGTCGCCGGACTTGTCTTCTGCCTCGTTTTCGGGATGATCCAGGGCCTCCTGATCACCCAGCTTCGCCTGCCCTCGTTCATCGTCACGCTGGGCGGGTACCTGGTCGCCAACGGGCTCTTCCTGAAGATCCTTTTGTTCGGGCCCTTCTCCGGCTACCCGAACCTGATCGGCCAGAGCGACAACCTGCACCTCATCTACAACCTGATGTGGGCCAACATCGATCCTCTCGTCTCCTGGATCGGCGCAGCCGTCGTGGTGGCAGCGCTCGGCCTCTTCATCTGGCTCGCCGACGCGCGCCGCCGCAAGAGCGGCCTCGTGGCGCCGCCGGCCAGCCTGACCCTGATCAAGATCGGCGCGATCGCCGTGGTCGCGATCGTGGTGGTGGGGATATGCAACCTGAACCGAGGCGTTCTGATCGTCCAGGAGGGCGTGCCCTGGGTCATCCCGATTGTGCTGGCGGTGCTGGCCGCATGGACGGTGCTGCTTGGCCGCACGAAGTACGGCCGATACATTTACGCGATCGGCGGCAACCCGGAGGCCGCGCGACGCGCCGGCGTCAACCTCTCGTTGATTCGCACAACCGCTTTCATGCTGTGCTCTTTCACGGCGGGCATCGGGTTGCTGCTGTACGCGTCCTACCTGAACGGGATGTCCAACAATGTGCAGGCGGGGTATTACGTCCTCTACGCGGTCGCCGCGGCGGTCATCGGAGGCACGAGCCTGATGGGAGGCCGAGGCAAGCCGCTGCACGGCGTGCTGGGCGGGCTCGTAATCGGCGCCATCTACAACGGCATGTACTTGCTTCAGCTTTCGTTTGAGTGGCAGTACATCGTGACGGGCCTGGTGCTGCTGGCCGCGATCATCATCGACGCCGTCTCGCGCCGGGGCTCATCCTCGGGGAGCGTGACCCGGGTCTGAGCCGGACCGGAATCCGCGGATAGTCCGGACTATCCGCCGGTCCGGCGGTCGAACGTAGCCGTTAGTCCGGACTATCCGCTCAGAGGGGACGCCAGCCCAGGATTGGGAATTCCCCTGCCTGGGTAAACGTTCTTTCGAACAGATGGCAACCACCCCCCCCAGACCCGAACTCCTACCCGTCCTCCCCATGGACGACGTCGTCGTCCTCCCGCACATGTCCGTCACCCTCGCCGTCGAAGGCGACGACCAGAAGGCCGCGATCGAGGCTGCCCGCCAGGGCAACCGGATGATCCTCCTGGTCCCCAGGATCGACGGCAAGTTCGGCGCCATCGGCACGGCCGCCCGCCTGGGCGAGTCGGCCGAGCTGCCGACCGGGGCCGAGGCGTTCATGATCCGCGGCGAGTACCGCGCCCGCCTGGGCGGCGGCCAGGCCGACATGGGCGGCGCGCTCTTCGTCAAGGCGGACCCGATCGTGGACCCCGAGCCTCCCACCGAGCGCTCCCAGGAGCTGGCCCGCGAGTATCGCGCCCTGCTCGAGAACCTGGTCGAGTCGCGGGGGGTCCCGCAGGTCGTCCAGTTCTTGCGAGCGGCCCGCACGCCGGGCCATCTTGCCGACCTGGCCGGCTATTCGCCGGACCTGTCGACCGAGCAGAAGCTTCAGATCCTGGAAGAGCCCGACCTGGAGACGCGCCTGGCCACCCTCATCCAGTGGACCAAGGGCATCCTGGCCGAGGCGTCGCTGAAGGAGAAGATCCGCAGCGAGGTCACCGAAGGCATGGAGAAGACCCAGCGCGAGTTCCTCCTGCGCCAGCAGATGGAGGCGATCAAGAAGCAGCTCAACGAGGGCCAGATCGACGTGGTCTCGACCTACCGGGAGCGGGTCGCCAAGGCAGGCATGCCGGAAGCGGTCCTGACCGAGGTCAACCGCGAGCTCGACCGTCTCGAGCGGACCAGCGAGCAGAACCCAGAGTATGGGTGGATCCGCACGTACCTCGACTGGATGCTCGACATCCCGTGGAACGTGCGCTCAGAAGACAACTACGACCTGAAGAAGGCGCGCGAGATCCTCGACCAGGACCACACGGGCCTCTCGGACGTGAAGGACCGCATCATCGAGTTCCTCGCCGTGCGCAAGCTGCGCCAGGAGCGCGGGCTCGAGGTGCTGAGCGGCCGCGGATCCGGCGCGATCATCACGCTCGTCGGACCTCCCGGCGTCGGAAAGACGTCGCTCGGCGAGTCGGTAGCGCGCGCGCTCGGACGCAAGTTCACCCGCGTCTCGCTCGGAGGCATTCGCGATGAGGCCGACATCCGCGGCCACCGCCGCACGTACGTCGGCGCGATGCCCGGCCGGATCGTGCGCGCCCTCAAGGACGCCGGCACGAAGAACCCGGTGATCATGCTGGACGAGATCGACAAGGTCGGCAGCGACTGGCGGGGTGACCCGTCCGCGGCGCTGCTCGAGGTCCTCGACCCGGCGCAGAACCACACGTTCCGCGACCACTACCTCGAGGTCGACCTGGACCTGTCCGAGGTGCTGTTCATCCCCACGGCCAACGTCTCGGAGACGATCCCGGCGCCGCTGCTCGACCGCATGGAGCTGATCCGCCTCGACGGCTACACCGAAGAGGAGAAGGTCGCGATCGCGCGCGACCACCTGCTCCAGCGGCAGGTGCAGCAGTCCGGGCTGACGCCCGAGGAAGTGACGGTCGACGACGCGGCGATCATGAAGGTGATCACCGACCACACTCGCGAGGCGGGCGTCCGCAACCTGGAGCGCGAGCTGGGCAAGATCACGCGCAAGGTCGCGACCAAGATCGCTACCAGCCAGCTCGTGCCGCCGGTGGCGATCACGCCGGAGCGCGTGCGCGAGTTCCTGGGCAAGGCGAAGTTCGACAACGAGGTCGCAGCTCGCACAGCGGTGCCCGGCGTGGCGACGGGACTGGCTGTGACCGGGATCGGCGGGGACGTGCTCTTCGTCGAGGCGACCGCGGTCGATGCCGGCAACGGCCACGGCGGCGGCGGGCTGACCCTGACCGGGCAGTTGGGCGACGTGATGAAGGAGTCGGCGCAGATCGCGCTCTCCTACGTCCGCTCGCACGCCGAGGAGCTGGGCATAGGCACCGAACAGATCAACAAGTCGTTCCACATCCACGTCCCCGAGGGCGCGGTGCCGAAGGACGGCCCGTCCGCCGGCGTGACGATGACGACGGCGATCGTGTCGCTCCTGACCGGGCGGCCGGTGCGCAACACCGTGGGCATGACCGGCGAGGTCACGCTGCAGGGGTTGGTGCTGCCGATCGGCGGTGTGAAGCAGAAGGTGCTGGCGGCTCACCGCATGGGATTGAAGGAAGTCATCCTGCCGCAGCGGAATGAGAAGGACATCGACGATGTGCCGCAGACGGTGCGGGAGGCGATGACGTTCCACCTCGCGAGTCGCGTGGACGAGGTGCTGAAGTTCGCGCTCGAGCCGGCCCGCTCGACGAAGACGGAAGCCGCCTAAGCCCACTCCTGCCGGGCCGCGGCTGCCAGTCGGTCCAGACGAGGATGGGTACTGGTGGGTCCGTGGTGACCGTCTTCGCGTGCCGAGATCACCATTTGATAACCCGATTGGTGGTCCGACAGTTCGTCCAGGACTGCGATCGCCAGGCGATCGATCGCCTTTGACCTGACGAAATTTCTGGTCATCCAGGCGTCGATCCAACGGTAACGGCGCGGGACGAGCATCCTGATCAACCCGCCGGCGGCGGGTTGCCCGATAAGAAGCGCTTCACCCCGCCGCGGCATTCGAGTCTTTCCGCCCGCGCTCAGCGATGCCATCACAGCCGATTTGAAATCGGTTCCGGTCGCCACGCCGGCAGCATCATGCCACGGCAGCGAGCTTGGCCACCGACTCCGGCGGCTCGGGCATGTCAGGAATATTCGCAGCCTCGGCCAGCTTGGAATCGCTGATGGCGAAAAGCGCGCACGAGGTCCTGCGCGGCGCAAGGACGATCGCGGTCGTGGGCGCCTCGCGTGACCCGAGCAAGGCCGGCGGCTCGGTGCCCGTGGGCTTGCAGCGCCGCGGGTTTCGCGTCATCCCGATCAACCCCTACGCCGACACGCTCTTCGGCGAACGCGTATACCGCTCTCTGCTCGACGTGCCCGAGAAGATCGACCTCGTCGACGTCTTCAGGCCGCCCCCCGACACGCCCGAGATCGCCCGCCAGGCCGCCGCGGTCGGCGCCGGGGCGCTGTGGCTCCAGCTCGACATCCGCTCCGCGGAGGCGCGGCAGATCGCCGAAGAAGCGGGCATGGACTACGTCGAGGACGAGTGCACAGGGGTGGTCGCGTCGCTCTACAGGATTCGCAAGACTGCGGCCTAGCCGTTAACCTCCCGTCGGTGGCACGAGCGAAGCGCGACCGCACGATCGAGTCCGAGCTCAAGTTCCGACTCACCGGCGAGAAGGACCACGTCAACCTGCGCCGGATGCTGCGTGACCGCGGCGCGCACATGAGCGGGCGCTACCGCGAGGAGAACCACCGCTTCAGCGGGCCTGGCAAGTCGACGCGCAACACGACGCTGCGCCTTCGCGTCCTGAACGGCGGGCCGCACGGCGTGTTGACGGCGAAGGGCCCGGCGAAGTTCGACGGCGGTGTCAAGACGCGCGAGGAGACGGAGATCGAGGTCAAGGACGTCCACGCGACGCTCGACATGCTCGAGCAGCTCGGCTTTCGCGTGGGCTGGACGTACCCGAAGCGCCGCACCGTCTGGATGCTGGACGGAGTGGCCGTCACCCTCGACGTGCTCGACTTCGGATGGTTCGTCGAGCTCGAGGGTCCGGCGGCCGCGCTGCCCGAGATGGCGCGCAGCTTCGGCCTCGATCCTGCACACGCCCTCAAGGACAGCTACTCGGTGATGGCGCGCAAGCACCTCAAAGCGAAGAAGCTGACCAAGTCACCTCCAGTTCCGGTGACACCGCAGCATCACGAGGAGAAGCGCAGCTCATAGGCCTCCGCGGCGAAGTCGCCAAGGCCTCCCTCCGGCCTCCAGTCCAGCGGCCCCAGGTGGACGAATCCGAGCTTCTCGGCCACGCGCCTGCTCGCGTGGTTTTCGCGACCGGCCCAAAGCGTCAGGCGCGCGAGGCCGAGCTCGTCGCGGGCCCACGCGACCAACGCATGGCACGCCTCCGTGGTCAGCCCGCGGCCGGCGTGGTCCGAGCGGATCCAGTAGTGGAGCTCGGCGCCGTCATCCCCCTCCCGGTTCAGCCCGGCCACGCCCAGCGCCTGGCGCGAGGCCCGGTCGAGGATGACGAACTGAAACGCAGTGTCCTCGCGCCACGCCTTCTCGTCGCGCAAGGCCATCGCCAGGTTGGGCTCCAGCGCCGGCTCCTTCGCCCAGGGCATCCACGGCAGCAGCTCCGGACGCGACGCCACGACCGCGTCGTGGATGCCCTCGGCGTGGGCGGTCGTCACCGGCTCGAGGACAAGCCGCTCGGTGTCGAGGACTACTCGCTGCGTGGTGGCGGCGCGGCCTTTTGGCCGTCTTTCGCGGGCCCGACCCAGACGGTCTGGATGTTGGTGAACTCCTTGATCCCGTACTCCGAAAGCTCGCGCCCGTAGCCCGACCGCTTCACGCCGCCGAACGGCAGGCGCGCGTCCGAAGCGACCATGCCGTTGATGAACACGAGCCCGGCCTCGACGCGCTCGGCGAGCTTCTTGCCGCGCTCGACGTCGGAGGTCCACAGGTTGGAGCCGAGGCCGAAATCCGTGTCGTTGGCGACGCGCAGCGCGTCCTCGGCGTCCCTCACGCGGATGACCGCAGCGACCGGCCCGAACGTCTCCTCGTGGTACGCGGGCATGCCAGGCCGCACGTTCGTGAGCACGGTCGGCTCGAAGTAGTAACCGTCGCCGGCGATGCGCTTGCCGCCGACCACCGCCCGCGCGCCCATGCGCACCGACTCATCGACCTGGCGCTCGAGCTCGTCGACGAGGTCGGCCGTTGTTCTGGTTGCGCGCCCGGCAGGCGACCGTCGCCGCGGTGTTGATGTCCGCGTCGGCGAGGACGATGAACGGGTCCGAGCCGCCCAGCTCCAGCACTGTCTTCTTCAGGGCTTTGCCCGCGGCTTCGGCGACCAGAGACCCGGCCCCCTCAGAACCGGTGAGCGTGACGCCGGCAATCCGGCGGTCGGCGATGATGCGCTCCACCGCGGCGGATCCGATCAGCAGAGTCTGGAACACGCCCTCCGGCACACCCGCCTCGCGGAACACCTCCTCGATCGCCAGCGCCGCCTGAGGCACGTTCGAGGAGTGCTTGAGCAGCATCACGTTGCCCGCGCTCAGCACGGGCAGGCCGGCGCGGAACGCCTGCCAGAACGGAAAGTTCCAGGGCATCACGGCGAGGATCACGCCCAGCGGCTGGAAGCGGACGTAGCTCTCGGTGGCGGTGCTTTCGACGGCCTCGTCAGCAAGAAGGCGCTCGGCGTTCTCCGCGAACCACGCCGCGGTCCAGGCGCACTTCTCGACCTCGGCCTCGGCCTCGACGATCGGCTTGCCCATCTCGGAGGTGAGAAGCGCGGCGTAGCGTGACCTGTCCGCGCGCAGCACCCCCGCCACCGAGCGCATCAGCGAAGCCCGCATCCCGACACCGGAGTCGCGCCAGTCGTGGCGGACGTCCCAGGCTTTCGCGAGCGCGGTCTCGATCGCGGGCTCGTCGGCCTCGGGGAAGGTCGCGAGCTCCCGGCCCGTGGCCGGGTCGATGGATTTCAGCACCCTCCCGAATCATGGCAGGATTTGCTACGTGGCCCGAACAACCGCCCGAGGACCAATCGATCGGCAGCGTGGCGAACGTTCGTCCGCGCGCCGGACGAAAGCCGTCCTCCCGGTGGACGGCCGGAAGCGTGTCGTCATCGAGGGAGTCAGCCCCGAGATCGACGCGGGTCGCTTCCCCGCCAGGCGCGTGACCGGCGAGACCGTCGTGGTCGAGGCGGACGTCTTCGGCGACAGCCATGACGCGGTCGCCGCCGCGCTTCTCTTCCGCCACGAAAGAGCCCGGTCGTGGACAACGGTCGCGATGTCACCGCTGGTCAACGACCGCTGGCGCGCCGAGTTCCCCGTCACCGAGCTGGGCCGATACGTCTACACCGTCGAGGGCTGGATCGACCACTTCGGGACGTGGAGCCGGCAGCTTGCCAAGCGGCTCGATGCAGGGCAGGACGTGAAGGTCGAGCTGGAGGTCGGGGCGCGCATTGTCGAGGCGGCCTCGCAGCGCGCCGACGGCGCCGCCCGCGACGCCGCCCGGCTCGCCGCCCTGTCGAAGGCCCTTCGCGAAGGCAAGACCGACGTGGACCCGAACGCACTCGCGCTCGTGCGCCGCTACGCGGAGCGCGACGTGACGCCCTACGGGCGGCAGCTGGAGGTGCTGGTCGACCCGGTCAAGGCCCGGTTCAGCACCTGGTACGAGCTGTTCCCGCGCACCGTCGGTACGTTCAAGGACGTCCAGCGCCTGCTGCCGAAGATCGCCGAGATGGGCTTCGACGTCCTCTATCTGCCGCCCATCCACCCCATCGGCCACACGCACCGCAAGGGCGCGAACAACAAACCAGCGCAGCCCGGCGAGCCGGGCAGCCCCTGGGCGATCGGTTCCGAGGACGGCGGCCACAAGGCCATCCACAAGGACCTCGGCACCCTCGCCGACTTCCGCAACCTGGTCCAGGCTGCGGCCGGCCAGAAGATGGACATCGCCCTCGACATCGCGTTTCAGTGCTCGCCCGACCACCCTTACACCCGCGAGCACCCGGAATGGTTCAAGCACCGGGCGGACGGCTCGATCCAGTACGCCGAAAACCCGCCGAAGAAGTACGAGGACATCTACCCCTTCGACTTCGAGACCGAGCACTGGCGGGAGCTGTGGCAGGAGCTGCTCTCGATCTTCACCTACTGGGCGGAGCAGGGCGTGCGCGTGTTTCGAGTCGACAACCCGCACACCAAGCCGTTCGCGTTCTGGGAGTGGACGATCGCCGAGCTCCGGCGCGCCTACCCCGAGGTCATCCTCCTGTCGGAGGCTTTCACGCGACCGAAGGTCATGTACCGGCTGGCCAAGCTCGGCTTCAGCCAGTCCTACACCTACTTCGCCTGGCGCCACACCGCCTACGAGCTGTACCAGTACTTCACCGAGCTCTCGCAGCCGCCGGTGCGCGAGTTCTTCCGGACGAACCTGTGGCCGAACACACCGGACATCCTCACCGAGTACCTGCAGACGGGCGGCCGTCCCGCGTTTCAGGCCCGCCTGATCCTGGCCGCGACGCTGGGCGCGAGCTACGGCATCTACGGCCCGCCTTACGAGGCGCTCGAGGGCCGGGCGCGGGAGCACGGGTCGGAGGAGTACCTGGACTCAGAGAAGTACCAGCTGCGCGACTGGAAGCCCGACGAAGGCATGCGCGAGCTGATCACCATCGTCAACCGCATCCGCCACGAGAACCCGGCGCTCCAGACCGACCGCAGCCTCCGCTTCCACTACGCGGAGAACGACCAGCTCCTCGCCTACACCAAGAGCACGTCCGACAATGCCAACGTGATCCTTACCGTGGTCAACGTCGACCCGCACCACGTGCAGCGCGGCATCATCAACCTCCCGCTGGAGGAGCTGGGCCTCGAGCGCGACCGCTCATACCAGGCGCACGAGCTGATCTCCGGCGCGCGCTACCTGTGGAACGGCCCGCGCAACTTCGTCGAGCTGAACCCGTTATCGATGCCCGGCCAGATCTTCCGGTTCCGCCGTCGTGTCCGCAGCGAGCACGACTTCGAGTACTTCCTGTGATCGCGACGCCGGCCACCACCAAGCGCAACAAGAAGATCGAGCTTTCGCAGCTCGACGACGACCCGCTCTGGTACAAGGACGCGCTCGTCTACGAGCTGTCCGTGCGCGCCTTCATGGACAGCGACGCGGACGGAAGCGGCGACTTCCGCGGCCTGCTGGAAAAGCTCCCTTACCTGCAGGACCTCGGGGTCAACGCGATCTGGCTCTTGCCCTTCTACCCGTCGCCGATGCGCGACGACGGATACGACATCGCCGACTACAACAACGTCAACCCGATGTACGGCACGCTGGGCGACGCCCACCAGGTGATTCGCGAGGCACACCGCCGCGGCATCCGGGTCATCAACGAGCTCGTCGCCAATCACACGTCCGACCAGCACCCGTGGTTCCAGCGCGCGCGGCGGGCCAAGCCCGGCAGCCCGCCGCGGGACTTCTACGTCTGGAGCGAGACGAACCAGAAGTACCAGGACGTCCGCATCATCTTCAAGGACTTCGAGAATTCCAACTGGACGTGGGACCACGTCGCGAACGCGTACTACTGGCACCGGTTCTACTCCAGCCAGCCGGACCTCAACTACGACAACCCGAAGGTGCACGAGGCGATCTTCAAGGCCCTCGACTTCTGGATGGAAATGGGTATTGACGGCGTGCGGCTCGACGCGGTCCCGTACCTCTACGAACGTGAGGGCACAAACGGAGAGAACCTCCCCGAGACCCACACGTTCCTCAAGGACCTGCGCAAGCACGTCGACGCCGGCTACCGCAACCGCATGCTGCTCGCAGAGGCGAACCAGTGGCCGGAGGACGCGGTCGCCTACTTCGGCTCGGGCGACGAGTGCCACATGTCGTTCCACTTCCCGCTCATGCCGAGGCTGTTCATGGCGATCCGCATGGAGGACCGCTTCCCGATCATCGACATCCTCGCCCAGACGCCGGCGATCCCTGAGGGCGCGCAGTGGGCGCTGTTCCTCCGCAACCACGACGAGCTGACGCTCGAGATGGTGACCGACGAGGAGCGCGACTACATGTACCGCGCGTATACCCAGGACCGGCTCGCGCGGTTGAACCTCGGCATCCGCCGCCGGCTCGCGCCGCTGCTGGGCAACGACCGCCGCAGGATCGAGCTGATGAACGGGCTGCTGTTCTCGCTGCCCGGCACGCCTGTCCTCTACTACGGCGACGAGATCGGGATGGGTGACAACATCTTCCTCGGCGACCGGAACGGCGTGCGGACGCCGATGCAGTGGAGCGCGGACCGCAACGCCGGCTTCTCGCGCGCCAACCGGCAGCGCCTCTACCTGCCGGTCATCACCGACCCCGAGTACCACTACGAGACCGTCAACGTCGAGGCGCAGCAGGGCAACCCGCACTCGATGTACTCGTGGACCAAGCGCCTGATCGCGCTGCGCAAGCGGCACCGCGCGTTCGGCCGCGGCACGCTCGACCTGCTCAGGCCCGAGAACCGCAAAATCCTGGCGTACGTACGCCGGTACGAGTCGGAGCAGATCCTGTGCGTCGCCAACCTTTCCCGCTTCCTGCAGGCGGTCGAGCTGGACCTGTCGGCGTGGAAGGGCCTCGTCCCCGTCGAGCTGTTCAGCAGCAACGAGATGCCTGTGATCGGCGACAGCCCGTACTTCCTGACCCTCGGCCCGCACGCCTTCTACTGGTTCTCGATGCAGCCGCGCGCCGTGCCGACGGTCCAGAGCGACGGCACGCAGGCCGCGGCGGCGCTGCCGGAGGTGCGTACCGTCGGCGGTTGGGAAGCCGCGCTCGTCGGGCGCTCGAAGGAGCGGTTGGAGAGCGTGCTGCTCGGCTACATCCCGCAGCGGCGGTGGTTCGCGGGCAAGGCCCGGAGGATCAAGACGGCGACGGTGAGCGACGTCGTCACCGTGCCGGGCGGGGAGGGCTCCTCCTACCTGACGGCGGTGACCGTCGGCTACGCCGAAGGCGACCCCGACACGTACATGCTGCCCATCGCCTACGCCAACGCGGCCGAGGCGCCGCACATCCTCGAGCGCTGGCCGCAGTCGGCGATCGCCTGGGTGCGCAACCAGAACGAGGAAGCGCGTGGTCTCCTGTACGACGCGCTCGCCACGCCGGGCTTCGCCGAGGCGGTCCTGGGTGCCATCGCGCGCCGACGCCGGGCGACCGGCGGTTCCGGGACGCTGATCGGCTCCACGACGCGCGCCTTCGCACGCCTCCGCGGCCCAGAGACGGTGCGACTTGAGGCGCAGCTCTCGATCGCCGAGCAGAGCAACAACTCGGTGATCTTCGGCGAGCGCCTGATGCTCAAGGTCTTTCGCCGCCTGGAGGAGGGCGTGAACCCGGAGCTGGAGGTCGGTCGCTTCCTGACCGAGAAGACGACCTTCAGCCACATCGCGCCGCTGGCGGGAAGCCTCGAGTACCGCCGCGGCAAGGGCGAGCCGGCCTCGATCGCGATCCTCCAGGGCTACCTGCCCAACCAGGGCGACGCCTGGCAGTACACCCTCAACACGGTCAATCACTTCTTCACGTCGCCCGACCTGGTCGGCATCACGCCGCCCCAGCTGCCCCGGAGCATCCTCGAGGCGAGCCGGCT
>WNFC01005829.1_pt1 | contig 13911 bp, 18 predicted proteins | sample 5400541 | NCBI WGS metagenome assembly WNFC01 (sample SAMN13153342, study PRJNA577476) | soil metagenome | isolation source: 120 cm saprolite under Douglas fir tree site 2 hole 2 replicate 1 | place: USA:California | collected 2015-04-18
GGGGTCGCGGTCGGGGTCGCGGCGGATTAGTCCCCTTTCAAGATCCGTCGCGAGGCAAGCGCGCGCCAGCGCTGCGCGCCGGCACTGGCGCTTGCTCGATGTCTGGCAGGTCCCGTTTGCGTGGGGGCGGTGCCCGGTCGTCTCCCGTCATCGGCGTTTCTCCTTCGCAGGTCGTGAAAGGAGAAACGCCGATGACGGAGATGCCGAAATTGCCCCACCACAAGCTGATCGCCTTTGGGGTCGCGAGGGACCTGTTGCTCGCGGTGCGCGCTGCGCAGGTGAGGGATGCGAAGCTGAGGGACGAGGCGCTGCGGTCTGCGAAGAGCGCTTGCCTGAATTGCGCGGAGGGCGCCGGGCGGGTCTCGCTGCCGGACAAGGCGCGGGCATTTACCATCGCCCGGGGCGAGGCCTGTGAGGCGGCGGCTGCAGTCGAGGTCGCTGCTCTGTGTGGTGACGCTTCGGCTGAAGACGCCCGGCTGGTGGCCCAACTGACCCACCGGCTGGTCGCGATGCTGACCGCGCTCATCCGGCGCGGAGCTTCCCGAGCATCCGCTTGAAGCGGAGCGTCCAGCGCCCCGATTCCGGCAGCCAGGTCCACGGCGGCCATGGTCTCGTGGAGCGAGTTGTTGGATTCGACCAACGGATCGGTTTGCCGCGCGGCTGCCCTTCGCCGTGGTGATCGACCTGGCGGCGAAGAAGCCACGCCGCGGGCGCCGCCGCCGCTCGGCCTGAATGTTAGCGGCTACATGGGTCTCCGGACCCCTGATCAGTTTTCACGGTGCGCGCGTACCCTTCACTATCGCGGTGCACCTAGCCTAGCGGCGGGGCGACGAGCGGAGAGCCAGCGGCCAGGGCCCCCGCTTTACGGTTGGAGTCGGATCACCGACTGATCGACGGCCCTCTCCTGTTCCCGGTAAAGTGCGCCACCATGAAAGACAAGAGCGCGTTGAGCGGCTTCAAGATCGAGATGGTGCCGATCAGCAGCTTGAGGCTGGACGACCAAAACCCCCGCCTCGCGACTGCGACAGAAGCGGCTGACTCGCAAGAGGAAATCGTACGAGCGCTCTGGGTGGAGGAGTCCGTCAACGAGGTGGCACACTCGATCGCGCGCAACGGCTTCTACGCTTGGGAACCGCTGCTCATCGTCCCTGCGCCGGCCGGTAGGTTTCGCGTCGTTGAGGGCAACCGGCGGCTGGCTGCAGTCCGACTCCTCCTCGAGCCAGAGCTGCGGAAGAGACTCAAGGTTACCGAGCTTCCGCCGATAACGAGCGAGCGGCGGAACGAGTTGGCTCAACTGCCGTGCGTGAAGTTCGGCGATCGGGAGGAACTCTGGGCGTATCTAGGTTTCAGGCACATCAACGGTACTAAGCCCTGGGATTCGTTCAGCAAGGCCATGTATGTCGCCCACGTGCACGATAACTATGGGGTGTCGCTCGCGGAGATCGCAGACAGGATCGGGGACCGCCACTCCACCGTGCAGCGGCTGTATCGCGGGTTCTCGGTGCTTGACCAAGCTGAGCGGCAAGCGCGGTTTTCGAAGGACAACCGCATCGCGAGCAAGTTCTATTTTTCGCACCTGTACACGGCTGTAGACCAGCCCGAGTACCGCCGTTTCTTGGGCCTGGACGATGAGGGCAACGGCGACCCCAAGAAGGACCCTGTTCCGAAGGGAAAGCTAAAGGAGCTCAAGGAGTTCATGACGTGGCTGTACGGAGATCGCTCAGACAAGAAGGAGCCGGTCGTCAAGACCCAGGCTCCCGATCTGAATCTGTTGCGCGACGTGATCGGCAAGCCAGCCGCCTTGAACGCCCTGCGTGCCGGTAAGTCGCTCGAGGTCGCTCACGCAATCAGCGTCGGTGAGGCGCAGCGCTTCCTGCAGTCCATTTCCGTTGCGAAAGAGGAGCTGCTACAGGCCAACGCGACAGTCACGACGGGGTACAGGGGCGATGCCGATCCCCTGGAAACCGTGAAGTCGATCGAGACAATCACCACGAACATCCTCAAGGAGATGCATCAGATTCGGACTGCCAAGGGGAAGGCCTAGCGGTGCTTCCGCTCCCCCGGGATCCGAGAGATCCCTTGAAGCTTGCGGATTGGTTGGAACTGTACGCCCTCGTTTCAGGGGACCGAAACAGCAGCTACGGCGATCTGGTCACGGCGTTGAAGGCAGCCTCCATTATCAATCCACGCGAGATCACCGCAGACGAACTGCCAACGATCGTCTTTGAGGAGCTTGCGCATCGGGAGAAGGCAGCCATCGATGCGTATCCCTTCGAGGTGGTTGGTGGTGTCGTCCGCTGCAAGAAGCGGCCGCTCTCGTACGAGACGTACATCTTCTGCCTGTGTCTCTCCTACTTCTCATGGAAGGCACAGGGCGCCCAGATCCGGCCGGACCGCGTTTTTGAGCATCTCTGCACAGACGTGGCGCGTGCCTTCGTTGTTGGCGAGGCGCGGCGATTCGGAGCTCCTCGCGTAAGCCAGGTGTTCGCCTCCGCGTTCCCGAAAGCCGTCGATCAACTTGTCACGCGGGATCTTCTGGAGGGAGTAGGCTACAAAACGCAGGAGGAGGTGTCAGCATCCGGTGATGCCGGCCTCGACATCGTTGCTTGGCGCCACCACCCCGACGAGATGCCGGGGAAGCTGATCTTCTTCGGGGCGTGCGCGACAGGGGGCGACTGGAAGGACAAGCTTCATGAGCAACACAGCCCAGCAACCTTCGCGGAGAACTTCTTTGCCGACTCGATGGTCAGCCGGATCGTCAGTGGGTTCTTCATTCCGCACCGCGTGCCCAAGGCGAAGTGGGATCGGTTTAGCCGTCGAGCGGGCGGTATCCTGTTCGACCGCTGCAGGATTGCGCACTGGAGCCCGCGCCTTCCGAGGCGCTGTCCTGCTGGAAGTGGGCTACAGTGGGCGAAATCGGAGCTCGACGCGGTGAAACGATCGTGAGAAACCCGCTCCACGCCATCTGCCCCTACTTCGCGATGTTCCCAGAGACCTTTGTGGAGAAGGTGCTGAATCGTTTCACGGCGAAGGGCGACGTAGTCTTCGACCCGTTCTCCGGACGCGGTACCACGCTGTTGCAGTCGCTCTTGATGGGTCGGCGGGCCGCCGCATCCGACATCAATCCGGTCGCGTACGTGATCTCGGCGGCCAAGGCGCGACCGCCGTCCACCGGTGCAGCTATCCGCCGGCTGGACGAGTTGCAGTTCATGTTCCTGGCTGATCGGGGTCCCTGGCGTCGGCAGCGGACGAAGCTTCCCGACTTTTTCGGTCGCGGCTTCTACTACGAGACGCTCGAAGAGATTCTCTTCTTACGAGCTACTCTCAGGTGGTCAGCCAATCCGATCGACTGCTTCATCGCCGCCCTTGTGCTCGGGATCCTTCACGGCGAAATGGACCGGTCAAGCAGGTATCTGAGTAACCAGATGCCGCGCACCATCAGCTCCAAGCCCGGCTACAGTGTACGGTACTGGCGCGAGCATGACCTCTGGGCCGAGAAGCGAGACACGTTCGAGCGGCTGCGCGAAGACACGTTCCTGCGCCTTCGTGAAAAGCCCGATCTCAACGGCAAGGTCGCGCTCGCTGACGCGCGCAACTGCGACGTTGCGTTCCCGCGTTTCGCGGGCAAGGTGAACGCGGTCATCACCTCTCCCCCCTACTTCAACGTGACGAGGTTCGAAGAGGACCAGTGGTTGCGTCTTTGGTTCCTGGGCAACCCTCCACGACCGACGTACCGCTCGATTTCAAAGGACGATCGACACGAGCAGAAAGACGGCTACTGGAAGTTCCTGACTGAGGCATGGGTCGGGCTGGCACGAATGGTCGCGAAGGGCGCAGTGCTCGTGTGCAGGCTCGGGGGATCGTCGATGGACCAGACGGAACTCACGCGCGGCTTCATGGGTTCGCTCCGCGCCGCCTTCCCTGATGCGCGGATCATTGGCCGGCCGGTACAGAGCAAGTTCGAGCGGCGCCAGACCGACGCGTTCCGTCCCAACAGCGTAGGTTGCAGGTTTGAGATTGACTACGCGGTCGCACTGCATGGCTGAGAGCCTGCTCCCGTTCGAACTACGAGATCGCGTCGCCCTGTACGCCTGCGGTCGTAGCACAGCCCTGCGACAATGGCTGGTGGTGAGCTAGTCCGCCGGCACGAGCGCTGCTCCCAAGGCGAACAGCCGCTCCGGCAACCACACATCGACCAGCCGGTCGATGATCGAACCTCGGCTGAGCTTCAACTCACTGCCGTCCAACATCCCCGTCCACCCGGTGATGACGCGATACCGCATCGACTTGGCCAGCCTGGCAGGTCGCTGATAGCCGAGCAGCTCGATCATCTCGACCATCTTCTCGGGGTGCCGCACGAACGTCTCTACAAGTCGGCGCAACGCGTCGCTGCGGGCGGTCCGCCATTGCGACCAAGCAAGGCGGTCGAACGCATCGGCAGTCTGCCGGCCGACGCGCCCGCTGAGCACTGCGCTGTTCGATAGACCGCCCATGACAGAACGAATGGTAGCAAACCACGCGCAATGATGCATTGCGCGCGCCGCAGGTGGCCGGTCAAGCTTAGGGGAGCGGCTGCAACAGCGCGCCGCGCCGGTACAAGTCAGCGAGGAAGTCGTACGCGTGGCCGTCAAGGGTGACGACCTGCCCGCGCTTGAGCTCGACCTCGAAGGTCCCCACCAGCTTCTTGAAGGGGGCCACCACCCGGTAGCGCATCACGCGGGGCAACTGGGGCAGCCGAACGAAGGCGGCCTCTCGCACGAACTCGCGCACCTCGGGCGACTTCGCCCATGCTCGCACCACTGCGCGGAGGGCATCGGACCTCGACTTGCAGTCCAAGTCTTCCGCCATGGCATCGACCACGGCGTGCTCCTCGGGTTCGAACCGCACCGAGGTGGGGCTGGTGGGCTTGTCGCTTGCGGGCTTCTGGGGCTGGGGCTCTGGCACCGTGTCCGTCATCCCTCGTAGTCTGGACCCGGGTGCCATCGCGAGCAACGAACGTCGCAAGCCGCGAGTGGCGGCGTCGAGACAGCCTGCCGAGGTGGGCAGCAGCGGTCCTGGGCTACGCGCCCAGCCAAACATGCAGGCCCCCATCAATCGCCGCCCGTGGAAGCGGGCAGCAAGCGAGCATTGCAGTAGTGCCGGTAGACCAATCGAGCAGCACGGCCATGTGGCAGCCACGCTCGAAACTGGCCCCTGACTACGTGAGCGCTACGGCTCCTCCCTGGGGAAGAAGCGAAGCAACGTCAATGGCTTGCTGAGGCCGCCGGTACGCACCGGAGGCCCTCCTCGCGACGGTCGTTGACCCCCCCGGGAATGCGGCGAAAGCAGGGCCGAGGGGTCGAGGCCGTGAGAAAATTTCTCGCTGCGCACAGAGGGGAAGCGCTGGCCCAGAAGTCTACTTACGGGCCAGTGAGATCCTGGCGAGGTCGTCAGAGGGAAGCGGTGGCCCAGAAGTCGGGCAGGATTTCGGGCCAGCGGATCCGGGGCCTGCGTTCCGAAAGACCCCCCTTATGGGCCAGCGGGGTCAGCCCGCCTTGGTGAGCAGGCGTTGCACCGTGCTCCTGGGCGTGCCCGTGGCACTGGCGATCTCGCTCAGGCTTGCGCCGTCCTCGTGCAGCTTCAACACCTTGGCCACCTGCTCGTCGTCGAGGCTGCGAGGCCGACCCCAGCTGCCGCCCTCGGCTTCCACGCGCACCCTGGCCGCAGCGATCCTGTCGGCGATGGCAGCGCGCTCCAGCTTGGCTCCCAGGGACAGGGCGAAGATCACGGCGTCCGCGGCGGGGCTGTCGTCGAACTTGTAGCCGTCCGCCACGCAGACCAGCTCGGTGCCGTTGTCGCGCATCTCCTGCACGACGGCGAAGGTGTCGGCGACGCCGCTCCTCGTGAGGCGGTCCAGCTTGAAGGTGTAGATGCGCCGCACGGTACCCAGGCGGACCTGGGTGCGCAGCTGGTCCAGCACCGGGCGCTTCAACGTCTTCCCGGACAGCTTCTCCTCAAGCCAGAGGGTGATCGTGTCGCTGCGCTGGCCAGCGCACTGCTCGATCGCGTGCCGCTGGGTGGCGTAGTTCTGCGCCTTGCTCGACACCCTGACGTAGCCGACGACGAGCCCGCCGCCCTGCTGTGCCACCTGCACCGTCCGCTGCGGCCTGCTCGTCTTTCGTAGCTGCGCCACGACCGACCTCCTCGAGCGCCTCGGGCGCTCTCGCCCACCTTCCCATCTCCTCGGGTCTAGGCCGACCCGCGGGATCCAGCGGCCCCAGGGCTCGCCCGGGATCCCGCCCCCGTAGGGGAAGGCCGCCCAGGACCCCCGCGCGCCGTGGCGGGTCGCCCCCGTTCGCCAGGGAACCGCCGCCAGGGCCGAGGCGCCTGCGATGCCGAGGGCGAGGGCGAGCCCTTCCGCTCAGCTCGTCGTTCACGGGGGACCGCGCCATGGGCGCTCGGCGTTGTCCGGGACCCCCAAGGACAAGAGCGTGCCGCGCCGCTGAGGGCATGCCGCCCCCAGGTGAAGGCGAGGCTGGACATGAAGAACGCGAAGAAGGCTGAGCAGTCGAAGAAGAAGACCATCGAGGCGCAGGAGCAGCAGACCAAGGCCCCCGAGGCCCCGGCGCCGGCCGGCACCGCCACCACCACCCCGAAGAAGACGGCGAAGACCAAGGCCGAGGGGTCCAAGAGAGAGCGCGTGATCGCGTTGGCAGCCAACATCTCGGCGCTGCGCAGCGAGTTGAAGCGCGTCGAGGCCGAGTTCGACGCCGCACTCGGCTCTCCATCTCCATCGTCGTCGGGCAGCAAGGCCAAGGAGTCCGGCACGTCGATGGCGGCCCGGATCCTCCAGGCGATGGGGTCCGACAAGGAGAAGACGTTCACCGCGGCGGGGTTGGCCCAGGCAATGGGGACCGACATCGTGAAGGTTCGCAGTGCGCTGTACGGGATGCTCAAGGGTGGCAGGGTCGCTCGTGGCGAGCGCGGCCAGTACAGGCCGGTGCAGCCGTGAGCGCGCTGCTGGTCTTCGGGGCGCTGATCCCGCTCGCCGTGAGCATCGGCTTCCTGATGGGGGTCGCGTGGTGCAGGCGATCCCGGTGCAGGCGCGATGGCGATCCAGGCGCAGGACCGCGGGCTCTCGAAGCGCAGCTGCGCGAGGAGCGCCAGCGCCGGACGGACCGGGGATGAAGCGGCCGCCCACGGACCCGGCGAGCAGGTGGGGCCACCTCGCCCTGGCCAAGCTGCACCGGCAGATGGCGAGGGACGCGCAAAGTCCGGCCGAGAAGAACGCACACCGCGCCGCCGCACGTCAGCACGAGCTGGCCGCCCGCGACCCCACCCTGGCGGACGAGGCACAGCGGTACAGCGAGCAGGCCCAGGCCGAGACCCAGCTGCGCATGAAGTACGCCAGGGTCTTGCGCGAGCGCGTCCCCTGCCCGGGCCGCAGGCCCAGGGGCCGCCGCCCCAGCAGGTAGCAAAGGGCAAGGGGCGCGCCGGTGGTGATACGGCGCGCCCTTCGCATGTTGATCAGTCCAATCGGAACGGTGCGAAGTGCTTGGAGCAGTACGTCCGGTATCCCATGCCGGCGTCGTCACGCACGATCCCCCAATCGTTTGGCAGCATCGCTTTCATGGCGTGCCAGAGTGGATCTTCGTTAGTGCGACGCTGGCGTCGCCTGGAGCGCCTCTATGGCGCGACGTGGGCAAGGTCGAGAAGCGCCGCAACCGGTGGCGTCGCACTCAACAACAATCTCGAAGAAGATCGGCAATCACTCACCCTGGGCGCAGGTCCAGCACCACCACCACCACCAGGGCCGGGGCGCAGGTTGCCTCGGCCCTTCGTATGTCGACGTGCGGAACGCTGCGGCGTGCTGCGGGCAGTACGTCACGAACCGGCGTGCGTCGCTGTGCAGCTGCATCCACCCCGCAGGCAGGATGTAGGACAGGAGTTCATCGCCCGGCCGAAGCGGCCGGTCTTGGCGCCGCCCACGGCGAGGAACGAGCTCCATCACGGCCTCCGCGATCGTCTTGCAGCCCGGCACGTCACAATCAACGATGATCGGCATGTCAGCTACCTCATCCTGGGTACACGAACGTAGCTCACTTCGCATCGCGCAGCTGGCGCACGACGATCTCCCGCAAGTGTCGGTCGCGGTGGAGGTCATGCTGCTCGCGAAGGCGTCGGTCGCGAGATGGGTAATCGTCCCTCTCGCCACAGATCCGGCAATGAAACCTCGTGTAGCCAGGTCCGTGCTTGCTGCTGACCTCCTGCTCCCACCAGATACGTGGGCGAACGAACACACCCCCTCGCTTCGCCTCCTGCACCAACAGTGCCTCGACCCGCTCCTTGCCACCGCGCTGGTACATCGCGACTTCGGCCTCCACCTCGGGCCGATCCGTCTTCCTGTTCCGAGTCATGCTGCGACCTCCCCAGAGGGTAGGCTTATCCAACCGACCCCTCGATTTCGGTGGGCACCTTCGCGGGGTCCCCCCTGTCCGACCAGACGTACTCGCCGCGCATGATCGCCCGCTCGATCTCCTCCTGCGTCGCCCGCGTTTCCGCACGCGCCCGCTGCACCATGTCGTTGTACGCATCGCCGGGGAAGTGCCTCTCCACTACCCCGCGCACCTCCTCCTCGCTGTTGGTGGCCAACAGCTCCACCCGCATCCGCTCGTAGCGGTGCAGCAGGGCGCGCAGCCGCGGGCCGAAGATCGCGCGCGAGAAGCTGTCTGCCTCCGCGCAGTACCAGCCGCCGTCCGCGGTCTGCTTCTCGATGCGTGCCGGGCTGAACACCCAGAGGAGACCGGGGCGCCGGGTCTCGCGGACGTAACGCTTCCACACGTCCATGCTGAACATCGCCCAGACCGCGGGCGCGATCCCCTCCTGGCGCAACCGCTGGCCGGCGGCGACGAGTGTATCGAACCCTCGCCACCTACTGAGGTGGTCCGCATCGGTGAAGTAGTTGTGCGGCGGAGGGTGGTCGAAGGCCGCCTCGAATGCGCCGCGGAACGTACCGAGGAGCGTCCATGCGAGCTCGCGGTCATCCGCATCCCCAGGCAGCTGCGGCGGGGAGTGGGTGATCGCAGGTCCCGCGACATCCCAGCTCGGGAACCGCGGGATGCCATCGCCCAACAACATCCGGCGTTGCAGATCCCAGCGTGGGTGTGCGGTGCCGCCGAGCGAGGTCCCGAGGTCTGCCGCGGCCGAGGGCTTCTGCTCAACCTCGACCTCCTCGGACGCGGGCACCAGCTCATAGCAGACCTCTCCGGATCCGCTGTCGGCCATGCACAAGCGCAGCACCCTGGTCGCGACGAGACGGGAGAGCTGGGCCTCGGCCTCGGTGTCGGACTTCGCGCTGCCCACCTGTTCGAGCACGTCGACGGCGCCGCCCGTCCGCAGGAACTTCTCGTGAACGCGCAACCTCGCGATCAGCTCGGCGCGGAGAGCGGGGTCTGTGATGAGCCGCGGCCGGTACCTCGGGTATCGCCGACGGTAGGCGATGCGACGCGCTCGTTGCTTGCACGCCTCGCTGCACACTTGCTTGTGACGGCGACGATGTGCAGGGAGCGGCTTGCCGCAGACGACACAGGTGGTGTGGAGGGCCGGCTTCTTCCTGCTCGCCGGGCGGTAGGGAGCGCGAAGGGCGAACGTCCGCACCACCTCGGCCCAGACGGGCGCGAACACCCCGCTGGCGACCACCACGCGCTCGGCGACGGTGTACTGCGGCCGGCAGCCGTCGGGGAGCGCCTTGAAGCCGTAGGCGACGACCCGCATGAGGTTCGTCTCGAACCTCTGGCGTACCCGCGAGGTGGACATCCCCTTGGTGTGGATCTCGTTGAAGTAGTGGTAGGCGCCCGTCACCGGATTCGTGCGACAGCCCTCGTGGTGCGCTCCAGTGACGGAACGCCACTTCGCAGTGGCGGTGTGAAGCTCATCCTCGGTGCCCAGGCCAAGACCGTAGAGATGCAGCCTGCCGGTCTCGCTCAGGTCGAGTATGAGTTTCGCGCCGGCAAGGTCGCGGGTCGCCTCGACCGCAGCCACACGCATCAGCGCGAGGTCCAAGTACGTGTCAGGGACCGTCCACGAGAAGCGGAACAGCGCGAGCCCGGAAGGCACGTTCGCGAGTACCGGCCACAACGAGTCTAGCGTGGCTGACGTGATGTCGTCGGGCGGTGGGTCTGAGCGCGAGTTTTTGGATCCGTGCCTTGCAGGCACCCCGCTATCAAGGGAACACCCCCTGGACGATGGATCCCCGGAGCGCTGCGCCCCGTCGAGAAATGCGGTGCGGAGGGAGGCGCTTGGGGGAGGCGGCGCGTACCGTTTTGGGGAGGCGGAGTCAGAAGCGACTTGCGGCCCGAGTCGCTCGCTAACCGAAAATGTGGTACATGCGTGCCGCACGTCGTCTCCTACCCGGAGTCGGATCAGTTCCAGCGCCCCGCGCGGTTGGCAGCCGTCGCGGGGCGCAGCGTTCTAGGGGGAGATCGCCGGCTGCTCGGTGGACGCCGCGGATGGCGGCGTGTCGCTGACCTTGTCGCCGTTCAGCCAGGCGTCCAGCGCCGCCGCCGAGACGAGGTAGCTTCTGCCGTACCTGCGCCCGATCTCCTTGGCGAGTCGGCGGACCTTGTTGCGGCCGAAGGGTAGCAGCTCGTGGAGCTCATTCACGTCGTACGCGAGGGGCGTTGCAGGCATGGCGTACCTCCAGAGGAACAATCTGGAGGTGGGACGTACGCCTCCGCTCTAAGTCACCGTCCACCGGCCTCACGGCTTCCGCGTGTCGTCGGCAGCCACCGCGAGGCTGGACCGGATTTACTCCAAAGCCATTTTGGGATCAACAATCGCTCGCCGTTGCCGACTGGCGCCTGCTGGGAGGGACGACTCCCCAATAGCGCGCCGCTGTTGGTAGCCAAAGGTACCGAATTGTAAGCTAGACTTGCGACTTGGTTAGGCGGACGATTCCCGATGCCGCAACGCTGAGACGGCCGCTGCTGCGCCGGGCGGCGGCCTCGTCGGCCGTGGAACCGAACGGGGCAAGGGGACGCGAGAGGCCCACCGGCGCGTTCTCCTCTGGGAGAGGGTGGAGGTCGACGATGAAGCGGGATCTGCTCGTTGAACAAGGCCAGCACGAACACCGTGACGACCGAAACGGAAATGATGCACGTCCGAGGCGTGGCCCGAGTGGCCGATCATCCACTACCTCGTCGGCGCCGTCGTCACCCGCGCGAGGCACAACCTCAGGCGGGCCGAGGGCGGCAGCGCGCGAGAAGGGGCTTGCGCGCGATGGGCTCGCTATGCGTTGCCATCCTCCCGATCGCTACACGGGCGATGGACAACAGGTATTCCAGTCCAGTGGACGGGTCGAGTGGGACGCGGCTGCGGGTACGCCGGTCGACGGTTTCATCGGCGATCACGGTGAACACATCGATAGCGGCGGACATTATCGAAACCCCGTCAGTGACGGCCGCAAGATGACATCGAACGCGGCGCCGCGCTCGCAGCCGAGCCTGTTCAAGAACATGAAGGACGGACGGGGCGGCTGACATGCCCGTAGGCGTCAGGCTCGATCGAGCAAGGTACGACCAGCTGGCCAAGGCGCTGCGCGAGCACAAGGGCAACTGCAGCGCGAGCGCGCGTGCCGCCGGAGTATCGCGAGGGACTGCTGAAAGGGCATGGTCGAGGGGATGGGTTTCGCGCGGCTGGGAGGCCGTCGGGCCGTTGATCGCGACGGAGCAGCGGGAGCAAGCAGCGCGGCCTGCTGTTCCAGTGGTCGAGGTTGATGAAGCCGAGCGGCAGCGCCAGTACACCGCGAAGATGGCTGGCGCGGCACTCACCCGCGGCGGCAATTTGTTGCATCTCGCGTCCAGGTTGGAGAAGTACGGCGTTCAACTCGTCACGATTACCGAAAAGGCATCGGTGGAGGGTGTCCCCCCGGCAGATGCAGTACGGCTGCTAGGCGCCATCGCGCGGTTCCAGGCGAAGTCGGTTGATGTCGCGAACGCGGCGATTGCGATCGGTAAGTTGGTCGCTGGTGACGCGCCGCCGACCATCAACGTGAACCTGTTGACCGACAAGACCTCCGCGCAGATCCAGCTCGAGCTGGAAGCGGCCTTGGCAGACTTGAAAGCAGGCGAGGCGGCCGGTTTGGATGGCGACGGTTCGTCACCAACACCCCCCTCGCCAGATACCTGGGCACCGGCCAGCACTCCTGCCCGGCCACAGGTGAGCGCTGCTGCAACAAGCGAGAACTCGGCGCCACTCTCTCCAGTCGATCCGCTTCCGACAATGCGGTGCTGCGGTGCCGCGATCATGGTTCGTAACGGCGCGACCCCGGACCCAATGCACATCGTCTTGGTTTGCCCGTCGTGTCGCGGTCAGGTGCGTAGCGAAGATGGTGGTCGGAGTTGGTCGCCGCTGGAGAAGCTCCTGCCCGTCGCTGCCACACAACAGGGGCTGCTGAACTAAGGAGGTTTCACACATGCCTGCGAAACTGCTCACCCCCGAAGAGATGCGCGCGTTTCGCGATCACTGGCAGCCGCCCACCGCGGCACCGATCCCGCAGGCGATCCCGCCCGCTCCTGCACCAGCCGCACCACCGACAGCACCACCCGCGCGGCAGGCTGCGCGTCCGCCCATCTACCTGGACGCGATGACCCCGGATGAGTTGTCATCGTTCTACGCCGAGTTCGGGTACGAGCTTGGCGATGCGCCCGCCCCGAATACGATGCAGCGACCCTGGAACAACCCAGATCCCCGCGCGCGACGCGAACGCTTGCGCAAGGCGCAAATGAACGAGATCGCAATCGCGCAGATGCGCCGAGAGAAAGCCGCCGTGGAGTCCGCGCGCATTGCGAAGTTGGAGGCGGCCAGGATGACGAGGGAGAAAACGCTCGCGGCGTCCTCCGACGAGCTCCGGGCGCAGGCGGACAAGCAGGGACTTGGCGGTTACGGCGGTTTGTACGAGGGAATCGAAATTCGGGAGCCATGGCGCCCCCTGCCGCCCCCTCGACCTTCCCTTACGATCCGTGACCAGCAGGAGGCTGCGCGGCGCTTGCGGCGCCAGGAGGCGAACCAGCCTCCGCCGCAGCTGGGCAGCGACGCCTACAGCCAGGAGCTCGCCGCCGCGGGCATGGCCGACGCAACCGTAGTAGTAGCTGCGGCGCCACAACCCCCCCAGCCAACGCCCGCGGCGCCACAACCCCATGTGACCAAGGCGAGCAAGTTGTCGGCGACCGCGTTCGCAGACTTGCTCAGGAAGAAGTTTGGAATGTGAGATCCCCTGGAGAGAAGCATGGCGACTGGCACGGTGAAGTGGTTCAACGACGCGAAGGGCTACGGGTTCATCACCCCGGACGGCGGCGGCAAGGACGTTTTCGTCCATCACACCGCGATCGAGATGTCAGGATTTCGCACCCTCACGATCGGCGAGCTTGTCGAGTACGAGGTTACGGAGGGACCGAGGGGTCCGCTTGCTCTGGACGTTCGCCGGCTCGGTGGCGCGCCTGGGTACGTGGCGCGCGAGCGAGGTGGGTGATGAGCACGGCGGGGAACACTGACAGTCGCACGTTTGGGCGTTTGCTCGTCGCCGAGCGCCGACGCGACGAGGCGCTCGACGAGCTGCGCGCCCTTCGCTCTCGGGCAAAGCGCCACGGCGCGGAGGTGGAGCGGTTACGTGCTCGCGTGATCGCTGTCGCGGGCACCAACACCACCGTCTGCGAGAAGTGCCTCAGCGAGACGGAGGCGACCAACCTGCGCGCGCTCGTACGCGACCAGGCGGCCGAGATCGCGCAACTCCGACAGCTCCTCGCCGCGCGCGGAGATGCCGTCGAGCGAGAGGCGCCACGCGGCGCGGTGGTGATGTCACAGACGTAACTTTTCTTTCCAACGATGAGGAGAACCCCATGACCGTACAGATCAAGAGCCGCATTCCATCTCCGT
>WNFC01009540.1_pt1 | contig 13910 bp, 10 predicted proteins | sample 5400541 | NCBI WGS metagenome assembly WNFC01 (sample SAMN13153342, study PRJNA577476) | soil metagenome | isolation source: 120 cm saprolite under Douglas fir tree site 2 hole 2 replicate 1 | place: USA:California | collected 2015-04-18
CCACGGTCGTGCTCATCGCTTTCCTGATCGTGATCAACATCGTCGGCATCCAGGAGTCGAGCGCCCTGAACTTGGCGCTCGCCATGATCGATCTCGTCACCCAGTTTGCCCTTGTGATCCTCGGCATCTTCTTTTTGCTCCGGATCGACGTTGTTCTCAGCAACATCCAACACTTGGGCGTCGCGCCGACGTGGGGCAACTTCCTGGCGAGCATCTCCATTGCAATGGTTACGTACACGGGTATCGAGACCATTTCGAACCTCTCGGAGGAAGCCAAGAATCCGGGGCGATCTGTGCCCCGCGCGACCTACGCCGTCATCATCGCGGTGCTGTTCGTGGCCGCGTTTCTACCCACGATCGGACTGAGCGTTTTCCCGGTGTACCAGGACCATGGCGTTTACGTGACCGACCTCGCCACGAAGTACAAGGGCGACCCGGTGGCGGGCATCGTCATGGGCTTCAACCGGGTGTCGCAGACGCTGGCGTTCTGGGCCGGGATCTGGGTCGGCTTCCTCGCCTTCACGATCCTGCTCATCGCAACCAACGCGGGGCTGATCGGCATCTCGCGGCTCAGCTACTCGCTCGCCGGGGCGGAGATGCTGCCCAAAGGTTTCGCGGCATTGCATCCGAAGTTCAAGACTCCGTACGTGTCGATCGTAGTCTTCGGAATCCTTGCCGCGATGCTCGTCGTGCCCGGCATCCTCGTCGGCGGCAAGGAGATCGACCTCATGAGCGCCGTCTATTCGCTGGCGGCCACCTTCGCTTTCTGCTCGGCGCATCTTTCCGTAATGCGCTTGCGATTTATCGAGCCGGACCTCTACCGGCCGTATCGCATGCCCTTCAACATCAAATTCGGCCGCGACAGCATTCCCATCCTCTCGCTGGTCGGCGCGCTTGCGATCGGCACTGTGTTCACGCAGCTCCTGTTTCAGAACATCTCCAACTCGACCTGGATCTATCTCGGCTGGCTGATGCTCGGCGTGCTGAGCTGGGTCGTGTACCAAACGTATCGGAAGCACCCTCTATGGGAGCCGCTCGAGGTGCCGCCACCTCCCGACCGCGAGATCGAGCACCTGCCAGCGGCGCCGATGCCGCAGATCGCCCGCTACAAGCACGGACGCCGCATCCCTGCACATGCGGCCGCCACGCCTCTTCGGGGCCGGCCCCACCGCCGATCCTGGCGCGTCGGCTGGGAGCTTTACTGGAAGCGGCACGGCAACGTGCGGGGCGCTTTGATCGTCGTCGTTTTCGCTGGGGTCAGCGGTCTTGCCGTCTGGCTCGACCTCTCGTCATACGACCCGTTCGGACCAGGCCTCGGATGGTCGCCCGGAATCGTGCTGGTCGCTTTGATCGCGGCTTACCTGTTGAACCGAGGCCACCTCGAGCAGTAGCTACGCCTGAAGCCGGTACCCGACTCCTGGTTCGTTGACGATGTAGCGCGGGTTGGCCGGATCGTCGCCCAGCTTCTTGCGGATCTGCGCCACTACGTAGCGCGTGTTGTATTTGTCGCCTACCGCGTACTCGCCCCACACCTGTCGCAGCAGGGTCGTGTGCGTGACCGGCTTGCCTGCGTGCAGCGCCAGGTAGCGCAGCAGCTCGTACTCCGTCGGGGTGAGCTTCACGACACGCCCGCCCGCTGTCACGGACCGGCGGGCGAGATCGATCTCGAGGTCACCCGCTCGGATGACCGGCTCGCCGGTCGACACGTCGGCTTGCCGCCGCAGCACCGCCCTGATCCGCGCCACCAGCTCGTCGGTCCCAAATGGCTTGACGACGTAATCGTCCGCGCCCGCATCGAGGGCGCGAACCTTGTCCTTCTCGCCCGGCATGACGCTGACGACGATCACGGCGGCGCGCGTCGCGGGCCGGAGCGCACGCAGGGTGGCGAACCCGTCCATGCCAGGCAGGCCGAGGTCGAGCAATATCACGTCGGGGCGCCACGCCGCCGACTCGCGCACGGCCTCCTCCCCTGTCCCCACGGCCCGCACGTCGAAGTCGTGGTAGCGCAGCCCGGTGCGGAGTGCGCGCTGCATCTCGACTTCGTCGTCTACTACCAACACTCGACCGCTCATCGCGTGGCGGCTATGCGAGCGAGGGGCAGCGTGAAGGTGAATCGTGGGCCGCGCCTCCGGTTCTCGGCGCGGATGGTGCCGCCGTGCGCCTCCACGACCCTTTTGCTGATCGCGAGCCCTAGCCCGCTGCCGCGCGCGCGGCGGCTCCAGAACGTTTCGAAAACGCGATCGAGGTCGGTCGGGGCGATGGCGGGCCCGTCGTTCTCCACCCACGCCGTGAGCCTCTCTTCGTTGGTGCTCGCCCCGATTGTGATCCGCCCATCGGCGGAAGCCCACTCATTCGCGTTCTCGATCAGGTTCGTGAGCACGCGCCCGACCTGCAGCTCGTCGACCTCGACTGGGGGCAGGTCGTCAGCGATCTCGAGCGTGACCGCGCGGCCCTTGAGGACGGGACGCAGCTGGTGCAGCGCGGTCCCGACCAGGTCTGCGAACTGATGCGGCTCGCGCTCGAGCTCCATGCCGGCCTCGAGGCGCGACAAGGCCAGCATGTCCCCGACGAGCCGATCCAGCCGGCTCGCCTGACCGTCCAGGTCGCCGAGCAGCTCGCGCTGCTCCGGCTGCAGGCGCCGACGAGCGCCGCGAGCATGCGCAGGTCGCCGGGTTCCGAGGCGCCGGGGTCGATCGTCATCACCGCCACGCCGCTGGCCAGGGGCAGGTAGGCGGGCTCCTTGCTCTCGGGACTCGTCTTCATCAACCGTACTGCGCCTTTCGAGAGCGCAACGCCGATCGGACGCTTGTTTTCGTAGGACCACATGGCCTGGCGGATCTCATCCGCGCTCTCGTCGCCGCCGGCCAGTGGCACCGCCGACCCGAAATCCATCGCCACCAACGCGAACCGGCTCACGCCCTGCAGGCGCATCGCCCGCTCGCTCAGCAGGCCGAGTGCCACTGTGACCTCGGGCGAGCGCAAGGCGGCCGTGGCCAGCTCGTACATGGCGCGCTCATCGGTCGCCAGAGCCTCGGCGGCGCTTTGCGTGCGGCGCAGCGAACCCGCGAGCTGCCCGGTGACGAGGGCGACCGCGAGCAGCACCACGAGCTCCAGCAGCTCGGTCTGGCCCCTGACCGCGAAGGTCCCGACCGGGGGGACGAAGAAGTAGTCATACAGCAGGAAGGCGGCGAAACTGCCCGCGACCGCGGGCCCTCTTCCCCACGTGGCGCCGAGCCAAAGGACCAGCAGCAGATAGAGCGCGCTGAGCCCCGGGATTTCGAATCGCATCGAGACCAGGCCGATGGCGATCGTGACCACCACGGCCCCGGCGACGGCAATCACATAGGGCGCCAGCCGCCGCATCATGGCGTGAAGAATACGAGCCGGGGCGAGACCCTCGATTTCGCGCTTTTTGCGCGAAACGCGCGTATGGGACGGGCGGGATGCGCGCGTTTAGCTCAAGGCGTGCGGAATTACGTTTAAGCCGGGCCCGCCAGGGCCAGCTCCGCGGCCCGGTTGGCGTAACCGGGATGCGAAGGCCGCGCCACCCGAAACCACGCCAGCGTCTCTGCGAGCGCGTCTTCCAGCGCCGAAGGCTCGAAACCCAGATCGCGACGAGCCTTGCCGAGCTCGTAGCCTGCCGACCGCCGCGGATCAGGACCGTAGGGACTCGCATCGGGAGGCAGTTCGGCGAAGGGAAGCGGGTGGATGCGCGCGGGCACGCCCAGGACTCCCGCGATCGCTTCGATGAGGTCCCGCAGGCTCACCCCTTCGAAGGCGACGTTATAGGCCTGGCGAGTGGTGTCCTTGCGAAGGTCGCACGCAAGCGCGCAGGCATAGCCGACGTCCTTGACCCAGGCCAGGCCCGCCTGCCGCTCGTAAGACTCCGCGGGCACCAGGAGCGGGCCGCCGTCCGCGACGCGTTGGATGTATGCCGCGATTCTGAGCGTCCAGTCGGCGGGGCCGAAGATGGCAGGCGGGCGAATCACAGTCCACGGAACGTCGCTCGTGCGCGCGAGCATCGTCTCGCACCAGCGCTTGCCCCCCAGATAGTCGAGCGCTTCAGTTGGCTCACCCTCGAGCGCGACGAAATCCTCCTCGCGCGCCGGCTTGCCGTTGAGATTCGGATACACGCCGGTCGAGACGAAGATGTACCGCTCGCCTTTGAAGATCCTGGTTGCCGCCTCCACCTGAGCGGGCAAGTAACACGCGAGGTCGAGCAACACGTCGGGCTGCACCGTGTCGATCGCCCGGCGCAGCTGCTCCCCGTCGGTGCGGTCGAACGCGATATAGCTGGTGAAGACGCCGTACGGCCGCTCCTTGCGTCCCGCCGCGATAGTTTCGACGCCGCGCCGCATCAGCTCCTTGCACGCTGCGGTACCCACGAATCCGCAACCTCCTAACACAAGAGCGCGGGTCAATCGAGATCGCGAGGGGTGAACTCAATATCCACCCCATCGATGCTTTCGAGGCGCGCGGCCATCTCCTTGGCCATCGCGACCGAACGGTGCCTGCCGCCGGTGCAGCCGAAGGCCACGATCAACTGCGAGCGGCCGCGCTCGCGGTAGTGGGGCAGCGCGTCTTTGAGCGTGCGCTCCAGGTTGTCGAGCAGGTCTGTGGCCGCCGGCTGGGCCAGCACGAATTCGCGCACCCGCGGATCGCGCCCATCTAGCGGCCGCAGCTCATCCACCCAGTAGGGATTGTCGAGCAGCCGAACGTCGACGACCCACGCCGCGCCCTCCGGGATGCCGCGCTTGTAGCCGAAGGCCAGGCAGGTGATGAGCATTCGCTCCCGGGACTTGAGCTGCTGCGCCAGCTCGCGCAGCTGCGCGACGTCGACGCGGTGATGCGCGCGGTCGTGGCTGCCGCCGGCCTTCCCGTCAGCAGGGCCGACGTGAACAAGCACGTATTTGATGCCCCGGTCGTCGGCGTCCTTGAGCACCACTGCGCCATCTCCGCGTAGAGGCAACACTGCGTCGGAGTCGTCGAATGGAGCAAGCCAGCGCGCGAGCTGGAACCCGGTGTCGATGAAAACGCCGACCGCCTCGTCGAGCTCTGGCTCTTTCGTGCCACCGACGATGACCAGAGTCACAGAGTTTCTTTGAGCCTCCTGGCCAGGCGCTCGGGGACACCTAGGGCCACGATGTCCTCCACCGCAGCTTCGCGAATCGCCTGCACGGAGCCGAAGTGTCGCAGCAGGGCGCGCTTACGCGCAGGCCCGATCCCCTCGACCGAGTCGAGAGGCGACGTCAAGGCCTTGCGCGCACGCACCTTGCGGTGATGGGTGATCGCAAATCGATGTGCCTCGTCGCGAATGCGCTGAACGAGGAACATTCCCGGCGAGTTCCTCTCCTGCACGATCGGCTCTGAGCGGCCGGGCGCGAATATCTCCTCGTGCTCCTTGGCCAGGGCGAAGGTCGGGATGTCCGCGTAACCGGCCGACTCGAGCACCTCGAGCGCTGCGCTCAGCTGCCCCTTGCCGCCGTCGATGAGGATGAGGTCCGGCCGGCTCGTGAACGAGCGATCGCCGACGGCGTCAGCATCCTCTCGGCGCTGCGCGGATTCCAGCCTTTCCAGGCGGCGGCGCAGCACCTCCTGCAGCATCGCGAAGTCATTCGGGCCGGGGACGAACTTGATCTTGAAGGAGCGGTAGTGATCGTTCCTCGGCCGGCCGTCCTCGAAGACGACCATCGCGCCGACTGCCGAGTCGCCCTGCATGTTGGAGATGTCGTAGCACTCGATTCGTTTCGGCGGAGCCTCGAGGCCGAGTGCCTCGGCTAGCGCGGCCAGCATCGGCTCGGTGCGGCTGCGGTCGTAATCGGCCTGGATGCGCAGCTGCTCCAGCTCTTGCTTGGCGGTTTCGGCGAGCTGCGTCACGAGCGCCCGCTTGCGGCCGCGCTGTGGCACCTCGATCGTGACTGGACCTCCGCGGCGCTCCGTGAGCCAGCCCGTGAGCAGGTCCGGTTCCTCCACCGCGCCCGGAACGATCACGGCACGCGGGACGTGCGTGGCGCTGGCGTAGTACTGCAGGAGGAAGCCGCGCAGAAGCTCGCTCTCCGCGGCATCGGCGGCGCCGTCGAGCGCGTGCCCGTCGTGGCCGACCATCTTGCCCTGGCGGACGTATGCGACCTCGACGAACACCTGCTCACCGCTGCGCGCGTAAGCAATGAGGTCCTCGTCGTCGCGGCCGCGTGTGAGCACCTTCTGCCGGTCGGCGATCTTCTCGATCGACTGCAGCTGGTCTCGATATCGGGCCGCGTTCTCGAAGTCGAGCCTGCCCGCCGACGAGTCCATGCGGTCCTTCAGCTCGCGCACCAGGACGTCCGAGCGCCCTTCCATGAAGAGGGCCACCTCATGGATGCGCGCCCTGTAGTCCTCGGGGCTGATGCGCTTCTCGCAGGGTCCGGGGCACCGCTTGATGTGGAAGTCGAGGCACACCTTGCCCTGCTTGAAGATCTCGTCGGAGCAGGTCCGAAACGGCAGCAGCTGGCGAATCGACTTGACAGTGCCGCGCAGCGACTGCGCCGATGTGTACGGGCCGAAGTACTGAGCCCCGTCCTTCTGGACCCGCCGCGAATAGTGGACGCGCGGATACTCCTCGGTGATCGGCAGCTTCAGGTAGAGGTAGTTCTTGTCGTCCTTGAGGCGGATGTTGAAGCGCGGCCGGTAGTTCTTGATGAGGTTGCACTCGAGGACCAGCGCCTCCACCTCGTTCGCTGTGGTTACGAATTCGAAGTCGTAGACCTTGCGGACGAGTTCGGCGACCCGCGCGGTCTCCCCGTAGCCGGGTGTGAAATACGAGCGCAGGCGGTCGCGAAGTCGCAGCGCCTTGCCGACGTAGATGACCTGTGCGCGGTGGTCGCGGAACAGGTACACGCCGGGTCCGTCGGGGACCGCGCGCAGCCTCCGCTTGACCGCATCTTCCTGGGTGATCGCCACTCAATCAAGGTTAGTTAGACTGGCATCCTTGTGAGCACACCGCCCCCGACCCCGACGCAGATCGTGGGCCAGCAGGCGGCCCCGACGAGCACGGTGCCGGTTGGACCGCCAGGCGGCATGGTCGCCGCGCCCGGTCAGACCAACACGCTGGCGGTCGTGAGCCTCGTCTCCGCTCTGGCCGCCCCCTTTGCACACTTCACGGGCATCGGCGGGCTGACGCTCACCATCGTCTCGATCGTCACCGGCCATATGGCCCGGAGACAGATCCGCCAGACTGGCGAACGCGGCGACGGATTCGCGCTGGCCGGCCTGATCATCTCCTACGTCCACCTGGCCTTGACGGCGCTCTTCGTGATTCTCTTCTTCGGCGCGATCATCGCGGGCATCGCCTTCCTCCTGGCCGCGGCGAGCGGGCACTAGCCTAGAAGTGAATTCCCCTCATTAGATAGGCCATCGCGGCCGCCTCGACCGAGATCTCCTCCTCCGCCGGCTGCGCCGTCTGGCCGTCCTTGCCGGCGCTCTCGGGGAACACGTGATAGGCGCCCGTCATCACGAACTGCAGCAAACCAGGCGCCACCGCGCTGACCGTCTCGCCGAGCTTGCCCAGCCGCGTTGAAACCTCTGGCTGCCGGGTGAGGATCGCCGCCGCCACCATCTCCGCGGCCTCCTCCGGCGAGCTGGTGGGGAAGTTCTTGTACATGCCGGTGGGCGCGATCATCGGCGTGCGCACGAGCGGCATGTGGATGTTGGTGATCGCGACACCGTCGTCTGCGACCTCGGGCCCGATGCACCGGCTGAGCGCGGCCAGCGCCGACTTGGAGGCCACGTAAGCGCCAAATCGCGGCGGATAGGCCTGCGTGCCGATGCTCGAAATATTGATGATGTGACCGCGGCGCCGCTGGCGCATGCCGGGCAGCACCGCCAGCATCAGCTTCACCGCACCGAAATAGTTGAGCTGCATGGTGCGCTGGAAGTCGTGAAACCGGTCGTACGAAGCGTCGATCGAGCGCCGGATCGAGCGCCCGGCGTTGTTGACCAGGATGTCGACCCCGCCTTGATCGGCGAGCACGCGCTTGATCATCGCGTCGCACTGCTCGAGGTCGGAGAGATCGGTCGGGTACACGAAGGCGCGACCTCCGCCCGCTTCGATCTCGCCCTTCAACGCGTCCAGCTTTTCTCTGGTACGCGAGACGAGCACCACCTTCGCCCCGTGGCGCCCGACCAGCTGCGCGGTGGCGCGGCCGATGCCACTTGAAGCGCCCGTCACCAGCACGACCCGGTCTTGCAAGACGGCGCGCAGGTTGCGTTCGGTCGGGGCCTCAGGGTCGAGGTGGCGCTCCCAGTAGTCCCAGATCTTCCATGCATATGTATGCAGCGGAGGACACTCGACGCCGCTGCCGGCAAGGGCCGCTTGGGCCTTGTCGCATGTGAACTTCGCGCGGTTGGTCACGTACTGGAGCGCCGGCTCGGGGATGCGCACGCCCTCCAGCAATCGCCGTTTCAAGGTCTGCGCCACGCGCCAGTGCTGGAGCATGCCAGTCATCTCGCGCGGGAGCATCGAAGCGGCGCGGCTGTCGAGCCGCAACGTGAACTGAGGCGCGTGGGCAGCTCGGCAGAACTCGTTGGTGACCTCGCCGAGGCTGCGCGCGGCGGGGTCGGTGAGGTGGAATGTCTGGCCGTCGAGGTCGGGCTTTGACCCGATCTCGGCGAGGGCACGAGCGACGAAATCGACCGGGACGATGTTGATCTCGCCGCCCTCGAGACCCACGAGCGGCACCCATGGCGGGATGGTGTTGCGAAGGCGCTGGATGAGCTTGAACGCGTAGTACGGCCCGTCGATGCGGTCGGCTGCGCCCGTCTCGGACGTCCCGATGACGAGGCCGGGACGGTAGATGCGGTACCGAACGCTCGAGGCGCGGACGAGGCTCTCCGCCTCGTACTTCGTCTTGTAGTACGGATGGTCGAGGGCCTGGCCCGCTTCGAACATGTCCTCAGTGAACTTGCCCTTCCATTTCCCGCCCGCGACCGCAATCGAGCTCACGTGGTGGAGTCGGGCGCCCACCTGGTCGGCCAGCGCGACCACGTTGCGCGTGCCACCCACATTGGCCCGCTCGTTGGCTTCCTCTGAGGCCTCGAGGTCGTAGACGGCCGCGAGGTGATAGATATCGGCGCCGTGCAGTCTGGCCTGGTTCGCCGCCGAAAGCCCGAGTCCCGGAGCCGTGATGTCGCCGGCCAGCGCGCGCATGCAGTTGGCGGCGCCGAGCGATGCTATGAGCCGCTCGAGGCGCGCGCGCGACGGCTCGCGGACAAGCACGTAGGTTTCTCCGTCGCGCTTGGCCAGCTCGCGTAGCAGGTGGCGACCGATGAACCCTGTGCCCCCGGTGACCAGCCTCACCATGACGAGACGAACCTTAGCTCGTCAATCCTGCCGTCCTCGCGGTTACCATTCCGCCCATGGCAGATATACCGCCTCCACCGCCAGGGACTCCGCCCCCCACGCCCCCGAACTACCAGCCGCCGCGGCGGAGCTTCTCTGATATTCCGCCCAGCGCCCAGGGCTACGGGATGCCAACCGGCGCCCCGGGCTACGGCAATGTGCCCCAGGCCGGCTATCCCCAGGCGCGGCCGGGCATCAGCCTCGCGTCCCAGTTCACCGGCCTGGCGATGTGGTCGATTATTCTCGGCCTGGTCTCGGTCGGAGTTCCGATTGCGACCGGCCTCATGGGTAACGGGGGAATTGTTTTCTTCTACGTCCTTCCGATCTTTGGCTTCATCCGAGGGATTCAGGCTGCCACGCGCGGGCAGGTAATCGGCGGAGTCATTGGCATCGTGCTCAATGTCCTCGGCGGCATCATCAGCGCGACGATGCTTCTCGTCCACTAGCAACGCCACCATCGTCGCCGGCCGGGATCGAAAGTAGCGGAAACAGAGCGGCGACCAAGCACGCGGCCACCGCCGCCCACAACGCCGCGTTCAAAGACCACGCGACCAGCGGACCTGCGAGCGCCGATCCGATCGGATTCCCCACTGAGTTCAGCGACATCGAAACGGCAAACGCCCGGCCGAACCAAGCTGGATCGGTTCGTCGCTGCCGGAGTGTAAACAGTCCGATATCGAATGGCCCGTTGGCCAGGCCAACCACGAAAATCGCAACCGCGACCAAGGCGACGTTGTCGGCAAACGGAAGGATCGATTGGGCCGCGGCCACAACGAGGATCGCGCCGACCATGAGCTGTCGCTCCTTGCCCTGGCTAGAGATGCGGCCCGCAAGCAGCGCCGACACCAGGCCGGCTCCGCCCATGGCTCCCCAAACCAGGCCGACCGTGGCTGGACCGGAGTGGAGCTTGTCGAGAATGAGCACCGGCACCGCGATCACGAGCAGTCCGCCGCCGATGTTGAAAGTGCCGAGCGTCAGGGCGAGGCCTCGCAAGGTCGGGTTTCGCAGTGTGTAGACGAGCCCGAGCCAGGCGTTGCGCAGCACAGAGCCGACTTGCGTGGCGCTGTTTCTTGGGTCGGGCAGCCGCAGCATGACGGCGGCCGCAGCAACGAAGACGCCGCCTGACACGGCGAGCGCCCACTCGCCGCCGAGCAAACCCACAAGGACCCCGGCCAGTGGAGACGCGAGGAGTGTCGCGATTACGTGCCCGCTGCTATCGAGCCCGTTCGCCCGCTCCCACAGGTGGCGCGGCGCCAGAATCGGAAACAGGGATCGGGCGCCCGCCCAGCTCAACGGGTTTGTGAGCGACGAGATCGTAACGATGGCCAGGAGCAGCGGCGGGGGCAGCAGATGCGCTGCCGACAAGGCCGCGATCGAGCCCAAGGCGGCCGCCGCCACGACATAGTCGAGGACGACGAGCCGGGCGCGCCCATACCGATCGAGCAGAGCTCCAGCCAGCGGCGAAACTACGACGCCGGGGAACGCGGCCATGAACGCGGTCAGGCCAGCGAGCTGCGGTGAGTGATAGCGCTGCAGCACGAACAGGACCAGCGCCACGAACATCATCGAGCCGCCCATGCGGCCGAGCAGTAGCCCGGCGTAGAGGCGCGCGAAGCCGGGCACGCGCATCAGAGCGCCATAGCCGGCCGGACGCGAGTCGCTCAGGTGCTAGACCGCGACGCGGACTGCGCTCGCCTTCGCCGGTCGGCGCGCCTTGACGGCCCCATTGAGGCGGCCCTTCTTCTCCAGGATCCTGCGGAGGTACTGCCCGGTCGCCGACTCCGGCTGCACCGCCAGGCCCTCAGGCGTCCCCTCAGCGATCACGAACCCGCCCTTGTCGCCGCCCTCCGGGCCGAGGTCGATGAGCCAGTCGGCGGTCTTGAGAACGTCGAGGTTGTGCTCGATGACGACCACCGTGTTGCCGTTGTCGACCAGCCGGTGCAGGACCTGCAACAGTCTCTCGACGTCGGCGTAGTGGAGGCCGGTGGTCGGCTCGTCGAGGAGGTACAGGGTGCGGCCGGTCTCCCGGCGCGACAGCTCGGCTGACAGCTTCACGCGCTGCGCCTCACCTCCCGACAACTGCGTCGCCGGCTGCCCGAGCCTGATGTAGCCGAGGCCGACGTCGTGCAGCGTGCGCAGCTTGACCTTGATCCTCGGCACGTTCTCGAAAACTTCGAGCGCCTCGTCGACCGTCAGCTCGAGAACGTCGGCGATCGAATGGCCGCGGAACTTGACCTCCTGCACCTCACGCGAGTAACGCGTCCCGTGACAAACCTCACAGGGGACGTACACGTCGGGCAGGAAGTGCATCTCGATCTGGATGATCCCGTCGCCCTCGCATGCCTCACAACGCCCGCCTTTCACGTTGAAGCTGAATCGCCCCGCCTTGTACCCGCGCATCTTCGCCTCGGGCAGGCTCGCGAACAGCTCGCGCATGTAGGTGAACATGCCCGTGTAGGTCGCCGGGTTGGAGCGCGGCGTGCGCCCGATCGGCGACTGGTCGATGTCGATTGCCTTGTCGAGATACTCGAGCCCCTCGACCGCCCGATGGGGCCCTGGCTTGTCCTTGGCTCTGTAGAAGTGCTGCGCCACCTTCCGGCTGAGGATGTCGGTGATGAGCGACGACTTGCCGGAGCCGCTGACACCTGACACCGCCACGAAGGTGCCCAGCGGAAGGGCCACGTCGATGTCCTTCAGGTTGTTGGCGCGTGCGCCTCGGATGACGAGCTTCTTGCCATTCCCCGGTCGTCGTTCTGTCGGCATCGGGATCTCCCGGTCGCCACGCAGGTAAGCGCCAGTGACGGAGTTCGGATTGTTGATCACCTGCTCGACCGTGCCCGCCGCGATGATTTCGCCTCCGTGCTCACCCGCCGCGGGCCCGATGTCGACCATGTAGTCGGCGGATCGAATCGTCTCCTCGTCGTGCTCGACCACGATGAGCGTGTTGCCGAGGTCCCGGAGTCGCAGCAGGGTGTTGATCAGTCGCCGGTTATCGCGCTGGTGGAGTCCGATCGATGGCTCGTCAAGGATGTAGAGGACACCCATCAGCTTGGAACCGATCTGGGTCGCGAGCCGGATTCGCTGCGACTCGCCGCCCGACAGCGTGTTGGCGGCGCGGTCGACCGTCAAGTACTCGAGCCCAACGTCGATCATGAACTGCAGCCGCTCCAGGATCTCCTTCAAGATCCCGCGCGCGATCAGCTGCTCACGTTCGGTGAGCGCCAGCCCTTCAAAGAAGCCGATGGCCCCGCTCACCGACAACTCGCACACCTGGGCGATGTTGCGGTCGGCGACTGTCACCGCCAGGGATTCAGGCTTCAACCGCTGGCCCTTGCAGGCCGGGCAGGGCTTGTCCGACATGTAGCGCTCCAGCTCCGCCTTCAGGAAGTCGGACTGGGTCTCTTCATAGCGGCGTTGCAGGTTGGCGACCACGCCCTCGAACGGCGCCTCGTACCACCGCTCGTGCCCGTACTGGTTCTTGTATCCGAATCGGATCTTCTTGTCGCCGGTCCCGTTGAGGAGCACATCGCGGTGCTGCTTGCTCACCTTCGACCACGCCTTGTCCATGTCGATGCCGAAGTACTTGCTCACCGTCTCCAGCAGCTCGGGGTAGAAGAACTGCGACTTGCTCCACGCTGCGATCGCGCCCTCGCGCAGAGATAGCGAAGGGTCGGGAACGACGAGGTCGCCGTCGACATCCCCGTGCAGACCGGGCATGCTCCGTGCGGGCTGTTGAAGGAGAAGTTGCGCGGCTCGGGCTCTGACACGCTCGTCCCGTCGTACGGGCACGCGTAGTCCTGCGACATCTTGATCTCTTCGCCTTCGGCTGGAACGATGATCACCGACCCGCCGCCCAACCTCGCCGCGGTCTCGATCGAATCGACCAATCGAGTTCGCTGGTCGGGACCGACCACGATCCGGTCGACGACGACCTCGATGTCGTGTTTCTTGTTCTTGTCCATCGGGATCTTTTCGCCGATCTCATACAGGCTGCCGTCGACCCGCGCACGCACGAAGCCCGACTTGCGGACGTCATCGATCAACGACCTGTACTCGCCCTTGCGGCCCTTGACCACGGGGCCGAGGACCATCACGCGCGTTCCCTTCGGCAGCTTCTCGACGTGGTCCGCCATCTGCTCGACCGTCTGGCGCCGGACCTCGCGGCCGCACACCGGGCAGTGCGGCACGCCGACGCGCGCATAGAGCAGCCGGAGGTAGTCGTACACCTCCGTGACTGTGCCCACGGTCGAGCGCGGGTTCTTGGACGTGCCCTTCTGGTCGATCGAGATCGCGGGCGACAGCCCCTCGATGACGTCCACGTCCGGCTTTTCCATCTGGCCGAGGAACTGCCGTGCGTACGCCGACAGCGACTCCACGTAGCGGCGCTGGCCTTCGGCGTAGATCGTGTCGAAGGCGAGCGACGACTTGCCCGACCCGGACAGGCCGGTAAACACGACCAGCTTGTCGCGTGGGATCGACAGCGTGACGTTCTTGAGGTTGTGCTCGCGCGCGCCGCGAATCGTTATCTGATCAG
>WNFC01012600.1_pt1 | contig 13910 bp, 11 predicted proteins | sample 5400541 | NCBI WGS metagenome assembly WNFC01 (sample SAMN13153342, study PRJNA577476) | soil metagenome | isolation source: 120 cm saprolite under Douglas fir tree site 2 hole 2 replicate 1 | place: USA:California | collected 2015-04-18
CGCCAGCGCAAAGTCGCGCCCGTAGCCACAACTGCCGCGTGGATTGGTGTAGAGCACGACGTAGCCAGCCGCGACCAGCAGCTGCATCTCGTGGAAGAAACCGTAGCCGTACTGGGTATTCGGACCGCCATGGATCTCCACGATCAACGGGTACTTCTTCTTGGGGTCAAAGTCCTGCGGCTTTAGAATCCAGCCATCCATCGACCAGCCATCCGCTCCCTTGTAGGGCATGTACTCCGGCGTGGCAAGCGCTAATTCGTTGAATAACGCGTCATTGAAATTTGTCACGCGATGCAGTTCGCCCGGAGAGGCAGGTGAGCATACAAATATCTCCGGCGCGCTGGTCGCGCTGGCAACGAGCATCGACAATTTGCCAGATGAGCGGTCAGCAGTGAAATCGCGCACATGCACATCACCGGGCGTGAGCGTTGGCGGCTGCTTCCCTGCTCCACTGGTAGGAACGGCATAGACGCGAGAAGCGCCGCGCTGCGAGGCAAGTAGATATAGCGTCTTGCCATCGGATGACCAGGCTGGCGGCGGCATGAGGTGATCATCTCCCATGTCGCTGTTCGTCCAATCCATGGAGGTGCCCTCGAAATCCCACGTCAGGCACGTTGCCTGGGCATTCACAGCACTCGCAGGAACGGTGTAGAGATCGATATGGTTGCCCGAGCGCAGCTTGAGCGCCGCCAGGAAGGCCAGGGTTTTGCCATCGGGCGACCAGGATGGAGAACTGCAAGAGATGGAACCATCGGTCAGGCACTGCAGGTTAGCGGCTTTGCCATCTTCGATGGTCAACGTGTATAGATCGGGGCAGGGTATACGCCAGCGATCCTCTGCACGACTGGAGACAAAAGCAATATGTGTCCCATCGGTCGACCATGCCGCGTCGCTATCGTCCCAGTCGCCACCGGTCAACTGCTGAGGCTCACCACCAGCAACATCCAGCAGGAACAGATGTTGGCGGCGCTCGTAAATGAAACCAACTCCGTCGAGCCGGTACCAGAGGTGATCTATGACTCGCGCCTTGGGCAGAGGTTTGCCATCTCCGGTTTCCTGGTCGGCGGGACCAACGGCGGCGTTGAACAACAACTGCTTGCTATCGGGCGACCAGACAGGATTTGAAGCGCCGTGCTGCATGAAGGTCAATTGACGAGCCTCGCCTCCATCGGTCGGGATCAGCCAGACCTGGGGTTTGCCCTTACCCTGCTTCTTCTGCTCTTTATCATCTTTGCCGCTTGTCTCCCCTTCGCGCTCGGAGACGAAAGCCAGCCAGCGCCCATCGGGGGACCATGCCGGGTTATACGTCCTGGCCGGGCCGGTGGTGAAGCGCTTCGCCTCGCCGCCAGCACTGGGAACCAACCAGATAGAGGAACGATATTCGTGCTTGCGCTCGTCGATCGTGGTGACGACAAAAGCCACGTGCTGGCCATCGGGGGAGATGCGCGGCCTGCTGAGAAATTTGAATTGATACAGGTCTTCAATTGTGATTGATCTTGACATTATTATCTACTCCGAATCATAGATTCAAAACGCATCACCGGCGGCGACGGCGGCTGGTTCGCTCGCGGTTAAGGGCAAAATCGAGCGTCTCGTGCAAATGCGAGAAATCTTCTACGTCCAGTTGCAATTCAACCGCAGGTAGATCATCAGCCCTGGTACGTCCTTCCTCGAAGAGCTGCAGGACGAGCGCCAGTTCAAGCTCCAGGTCTATTTCATTCTCTCCGTCTACTGTTTCCGACTCATCCTCGTCCTCGTCTCGTTCGGCACGCGTAAAGCCGATGCCTGTACGCACGCAACGGAAGCGGCTTGTGATCTTGAGCGCATCGGTCGAAAGTTCTTCAGCCAGCTCACGTACCACCTCCATCATCTGGACAAAGGCATCCTGCAATTGTTCCAGGGCATCTTCTTCCTCGGTGGTGGTGGTCTCCTCGTTCGATAGCTCGCTACTGGCTGGATTGCCGCTGCCTCCGGCATCAGGGAGCCGTTGACGCGCCAGGTCGTTCAGCTTCTCGAGCGTCTGGGCGAAGGGAGGAGAAAATGTGCTGCTTTCTCTCTCTGATGATTTTGTACTCTCACTTTCACTCGCCTCATCTTCATCCTCATCCTCATTCTTGTCCTCCGCTTCGTCATCGACGTCCAACCCCGCCGCCTCTTCCACCGTCAGTACCTGCTGGTGCAATTGCTCGGCCACCTCTCGAGTCATATATGCCAGAATCCGCGCCTGCCGTGATGCAGCAAGCAGCAAAAACGGCGGCCAATCTCGAAAACGTTCCCGGCCGCGCAGGTAATGCACCTCCGCTATGCCCAATGTATCCAGCCGCAGCGAAAGTTCCATGAATCCCTCCTCTAGAACAGGCCGAGGTAGCAGATGTTATAGGAGATTGTCTGCTCCGGGGTTGCCCGGTCTGCTGTGTAATCCACACCATCATACCACAAGAATCAGCACCTGGCATCATTTTTATCAGAGATACTTTCAGCAAGCGAGCTTGTAGCCAGCAGGGCCACACAGTTCCCCAGACGGCGTCCGCAAGGGGCGGCCCATAAGCGTCAAGTCGAAATTGGCCTCCCACCGCCTCCCGGGCGACCGCAAGGGATCGCCCCTACTCGGTACGGCGGCGGCGTACCGAGTAGGGGCTGAGGCTTGCCCCAGCCCTGGGAGGCGCGGGGCGATTGGATATCCCGCCGCAAGGGTCGCTAATTTGACGCCTAAGGGCGACCGCAAGGGTCGCCCCTACATTTCCTGTCTTACTGCCCTGCGCCATTGTGCCTTTATTCCCAGCGGCTCCAGGCTAGCTGTAAGCGATGGCGGGCTATGCTCAGTCCGGTGGCGATGGCGATGAGTATCAATCCCAGCAGCGTCAGCGAAAGAGGCAGAGCAAACGCCTGCAGGAAAAGCGAGTGCAGGATTGCTACGATCACCAGACCTGCGCCGCTGAGGACAAAGATGCGCAGGCGCGTCCCAATGCCGAGCAGCAACAGGGCCATGGCTTCTCCGGCAAGGATCAAGGTGGGAAGGAGGTTGTTATCATTGAAACTCAACCAGAGTGTGGGCAGCAGCAGCAACGCAGCACCCAGGACGGCGGCAGCCTGGCCGGTGCGAAGATGCTCCGGCAGCGACTCGTCACGCATGAGCAGTGGAGCTATTATCGCGAGGTAGCTGGCAGGGCCTAGCGCGAGCAGGTCCAGGCTCGTCTGCCGGAAAGCGATCAACTCCCATGGAAGCACTAGAGAGAGTAACAGGCCCGCGCCATAATAGCTGTAACGCCGGTACGCGTGGGTGTTCTGCAAACGTCCATGCCAGAAGAGCAACAAGGCCAGGATAAGCAATGCTCCTGCTCCCACGTGAACCAGCGGCCGTGCATTTTCCGAGAAACCTCCCTGCGCGATAATGGCCAGCACGACACATGCCTGACCACCGAGAGCGAGTAGGCGATGCAACCATGTTGGCGGGAGCCAGTTCGTAGCGGCAGGAGGGATGACTTGCCAGGTGAACTGTGAGGCGAAGGTCAGGACGCACAGCAGGCTATAGGCGACCATGAGTTGCCATACTTCCCCGTGGCTTAGCCCGATAGCCCAGGCTGCCAGGCCTACTGGAAACACCAGCAACTCTGGCGTGCGCTCTACCAGCATAATCAGCAGCGCCAGCGCGGTAAAGGCCAGCAGGCTCAGCTCTATAAATCCCACGCCGGGCTGCTCTAGAGGCAAACTTCTCCAGCTACCCAGCAGCAGCGCTGCCACCAGCGCCGTTCCATACCACGGCCAACTCCATGTAAATCTCGCCGTTGCGCCTCTGAAGGCTGATTCCCCCGCATTCACCAGCGGATGCTTCACAAAACGACCCACCAGCAAGCCTACCATGCCCATACCGATGCCTATGCCAACCACGTAATAGGCAGTAGTCTGAGTCGCAAGCAACATCCCCCATACAGCAAACCCGGCGGCCAGCCACGACCACCCTGGCCGGTTTTCAAAGAGCACCACGCCGAAGGCCACCACGGCATAGACCAGCATGGCATCTGGAATAGCGCCGTAGAAGGGATGGTAAACACCTCCAAGCGTGCCATAGACCCCTGTCAGGACAGCGGCTGCTACAGTAGTGGCGTAAAATGGCAGCGCATATCTGAGCACCCGGTTATACCTTGTTCTAAGGAGCGGTGGCAGGTAAGAATGGAGGCGGCCAACTGCTACCCCCAGGGCTGCGCATAGCAACGCTACTGTTGGCGGGCGATAGAGATCTCCCAGCACAGCGGAATCGAAGACCGACCACGTTGCGAACAAAGGAGCGACCCACAGGAACAACGCCATGTCTTCCACAACCCCGATGATATAGATGAGAGCAGCGAAGCCTAGCAATGCCCAGGCGCTGGCAAAGAGCTGCTGCTCGAACCCTCTGACTCCCATCATCACTGCCGCAAGCAGGGCCACGCTGTACAATGGCAATGCCCAATCCCTGCCGGGTCTACCTCCATTAAGGGGAACGAGCGGGCGACCATAAAGGCCCTCCCCGCCACTCGTCACCACCCTCGCCCCTACGGGAACGGTCGTCCCTACGGGAACCGCATTTCCCCCGGAAGCAGGGAGAGCCTCCCTGCCATTTGACTCGTGCCAGTGCGGCGGACACGTACCAGGCCATGGCAACGATTCCCAACTCCAGCGTAACGGGGAAGGTTATACCCAACCAGTTGTGGACTGCGCTTCCTGACGAGGCCACATCAAAGAGGCAGGTCGCGGCTCCATTGAGCAAGCCCATGACGAGCAGCGGCCATTCCCAGCCAACCGTTATGCGCGGCTTGCCCGTCCCTGCCGGATCGGAGGATAACAGCAGCGCGGGCATAAAACGGTGAACGGCCACCGCAGCAAGTGGGAGCAGTACGGCCATCAGCAGTATCACCTGTTGACGCGGGATAAACGCCAGGATCAACAATGCTGCAAGGGCAAAGACGACGGGCAAGAAGAGCCAGTCGCGACGGCGCTGGTAGAGCAACACAGCATAAGAGAGGGCCGCGAAGAAGAGCAACAGCGCCCACATAGTATCCAGGTTCCGGATCAGAGCGAGGGTGACGATCGCTTCCCCAAGCGCCAGCACGTCAAGCGGGTCCGCCCAGGCTGCTCCGAAACGCTGGCGTACAGCTACAACTGCTGCTGCCATTGCCAGCGTTAGCCCGAGGAAGGACCATACCGGCACAGCATCCAGCGCCAGCACTACGAGGCCAAGCTCCCAGGTGAGCAACGCGCCGGCAAGCAGGAGCAGCCAGGGCCAGGCATTTCGCCGGGGGGCTGTCGTTTCTTGCGCATTCGCACGCCTGAGCATGATGCTCATTGTCAGTGCGAGGCCAATTGCTATTACAATGAATTCAGCGATGGTCTCCCAGCCACCGATGAGGTGCCATGGTGAGGCTGCTGTCAAAGACAGTAAGTCTGCCTTCAGCAGAAGTTGCTGCGGCAGCAGCGGCGAGCTGATAACAGGCACGATAGCTACAAGCGCCAGCGCGAGCTGATCCAGGCGCAGGCCGAGCGTACCAAACCTCTGGAGAAGACTAGTGGCAAAGCGGTTAAACGCATGATAGAAAACGGCAACACCTGTCAACGCCAGCGCGTAACCGGCTGCCTGATAATCGAAGGCATAGCAGAAAGCCAGCACGCACGCCAGCAGCAGGTAGGCAAGCCCGAGCACCCACTTCCCGCGCCTGGTTAGCCCCAGGTAGAGACCCGCCCACAGGAGCAGCAGCAGCGTCATACTCAGGATCGAGAAGCGTAATCCTGGTACTGAAGCCGAGGAGCTATCGAGCATAAGGGAAGACAGGGACATGAGCACGACACCTGTGGCGCTGGCGGCAACGATAAGAAGCATGAAGACGCGGATAGGTTCGCGCAGCACCGCCAGGGGGCCTGCTAAAGGCCAGTCCACGGGCAACGCTGCATTGACCGCAGGTCGCAGGACGGAGAGAAGAGCTGGCAGTGCCAGCAGCATCAACATGCTCGTCCACCACCAGTAATCCAGGTTGAGATCGCGTGCGATCGCCAGGTCTGCAACCACCAGGGACATCGCAGCCAGGTAGCCGAAGAGCGCGAAGCGCTGCGATACCGCCAGCACGCTGTAGACAATGGCGGCGTAGATCGCGGCTATGGCGATCAATATTGGCGTAGAGAGGTGAACGAGGTTTCCTTGCGCCAGATTGTAGCTAGCGAAGCCTACCAGAGGAACCAGCAGGGCAAAGACGCCGCTGTAGATGCGCGCCACCAGGCGCAGGCTGGCGAAACGATAGGCGACTGCACTGCCTATGCCAAAAAGGGCGTGTACAATGAAAACGACCAGGAATGCGAGCAAGATGTTGGTGGTGGTAACGATGAAACTCAGTGACCCTACCAAAAGGAGGATAGCGCCTATGGAAGCGAGTATAGTAATCCCCTGATCTTCGAAGAAGGAACGCCACGAAAAGACGCGCTGTGGTGCGCTTCGATTCTCCGGCGTAACGATGGCCTGTTCTGTGCCGGGTCTACCTCCATCAGGGGGAGCGAGCGGGCGACCATAAAGGCCCACCCCACCACTCTCCTCCACCCTCGCCCCTACGGGAACGGGCGCTGCTTGTTCTGTACCTATGCCAGGCAGCTTAACATCTATCGCTTCCTGTGGTAACAGGACAAACTGCTCGGCGGGAGCTACCCGTTTTGTCGCCGCGAGAGGTGTGCCAACCGTCGCTGCCGCTGCATCTAATTGGCGCAGGTAGTTCAGACGCGCCTGGTAGCGATGCACGAGGCCAGCCACGGTTATATTTGCCCCACCATATGTAATAACACGTTGAAGATTCTCTATAGTAGCTATTAGAAAGTTTTTTTCTTGAGCGGCATTGATGGGATAATCGCATCTTGGACAATTATCGCCCGACTGCGTAGCGACGGGCAAGCCGCAGCAGTCACAACGTTGTATAGGTGTTTGTATCATCTTAGAAGACTCCTTTGCTCCTAAAGCACGTCAAGGTTCAATTGATGGGTGAGGCATGGTCAGCAGGACCACACCGTCCCCCAGAGCCCCTCCAGGGCGACCGCGAGGGTCGCCCCTACATTTCTGCCTAGCAAACCAAGCAGGTCAGCTGGGCGACCGCAAGGGTCGCCCCTACATTTCTACCTATCCAATCAAGGTTGACAGAACACTAACTCCTGACCAAACCAAGCAGGGTGCGGATGCGAGCGGCCGCTTCGTCGCGGGTGATCTTGCCAGCCTGTAGTTCGTCCAGTACATCTTCGATCGTAGGTCAAGCCAGTGGCGCTTCCGGCTTTTCCGTCACTGATCCTGGCGCCGTGGCGGCTGCGCCAGTCGTCTCTAGTGGAGTCAGCACCGGTGCAGGCTGCGTGGCTCTCTGCGTTTCTTCCGCTTCAGCAGCCTGGCCCAGTCTGCGCGTGCTGAAGAGGTGTTCGCGTATAGCTACCCACAGGTAAATGCCCACGATGAGAGCGCCGACTATGAATATCGCCCCGCCCTGGCGAGCTGCATTCTGCCAGTTGTCGACAGGCGACCCCAGCAGGGCTGTCAGCACAGTGTACAGCAGGATCACCACGCCAACGGCTCCGGCCAGCATCCCACCGCCGAGCAAGACGAAGACAAAGGCCCGCCGTGGGCCGATTGATGCAGCACGGGCGCTGCGCAGGCGCAGGTCAATGTCGAGCGCGATATACCCAAGGCCTGTGATTACAAAAGCGATAGCCATCGACCAGGCCTCCACGTCCGGCCGGGTATTGGAGCCTGCAATGCTTTCCATCACGTGAAACAGCACGAGGCCTATGCCAAACCAGAATGAGGCTGCCATCAGCGCTGCACCAATGGCTTCCTCCATCAGCAGTGTCGTTATTTTCCCGGTAGGCCGCTGCCTGGCAGCAGCACTCAGCCAGAAGCCGTAGACACCTATGACAAGCAGGCCCAGTGTAATAGAAGGCACAAATGCATATTCGGCCGTAGGGCCTGTAATATCGGTCAGAGATGCAGGGGACCCGAGAAGCGCGCGCAAAGCAAGCTCCAGGGCACGCTCGATACCATAAAGCAGGTAGCCCGCGCCGAAGGCAAAACTGAAAAAGTGCAGGATCTGGCGCAGGAGAGAATAGCTATCTTTGCGCGAGAAGAGGCCATAGCCCACCCAGAAAAGGAGCACCCAGAGCGTGCTCAAGGTTGAGCCGAGCAGGTTGGGCCCCGGGCAGTTCGCAGGACTGCCACAGAAGCAGTTCGCGGGACTGCCACAGGAGTTCTGATAACCTTTACCGGCGAACACGATGGCATCCAGCAATTGATTTGTCGTGGGAAGCCAGTAAGAGGTCAGGATAAACAGCAATACGAGCTGCACGCCATAGACTTGCAGCCGCTGGAACACGATGGGAGCACCGGGACCGGCCTGAGATCGCCGCCTTTCCCATTCAACCAGGGCAAACAGGCCAAGGGTGGAAATGGCCAGCGCCAGCGCCCCGGGTACAGCAAAGAAGTTCGCCTGGCCAATTTGTCCAATGGCAAACGCGGAAGACGCCACACCAATTGGCAAACTGACTGCCTCGGTGGCATTGAGAAAGAACGCGCGCACTCCGCTACTGCCTGCCGCAGGATCAGCGCGCATATCGCGACGAATGAGCCAGTAGTGCGAGCCTCCAAGCGCAAGAGCGATGAACCAGGCCACTACGGCGAATACCGCCGCCTGCACGATCACCGCGCTGGCGGGAATGCTGTCACCGCCATGCAATGGGGTGAGTGCAAGCAATGGCTGCAGCAGCATACCCAAACCTGTCGCGGCCAGGATGAGCATACCAATGAAGATGATATAGAGGTAGAAACGATAAAGATTGCGGGCCATAAAATCTGGCTCCCTTCTTACTCACAATAGTGATACATCAACCGGCATACCAAGAGCACCTATATAAATCCTTCGTATATGATACTCTATGGTAGAGTATAGAGCATGCTATTGCTGGTGATCAGTGTCAAATGTCATATTTATGGTCTTTAGCCTGGAGGAAATGGAATAGATCCATGCGAAACACCCGCTTCATCTTTGTGGAAGGGATTATGGGGGGCAGGTAAATCTACCACGGCCTGGTTCCTCTGCGGGCAACTCCAGCAGCATGGGACTGCTGCTCGCTTCATGCTAGAAGGACCCACCATAGACGAGCCGGAACATCCCCTGCGGGTTGCGACAGAGCTGCCACATCCCAACGCGGCCTGGCTCGATGTGACGGTCGAGGAATTCATTGAGCGGAGCTTGCAGAAATGGCGCAGCTTTATGCGAGATGCCCGCCAATCTGCAGTGGTTACTGTCTGTGATGGGCTGCTGTTTCACGGCAATATGACGGATGTGCTGCTCATGAACGCTGAGCCTGCAGTACTGCGGCGCTATGTGGCGCAGGTGATCGAGATCATCGATGGCCTCAACCCGGTGGTCATCTATTTCTATCGCGCGGATATCGCCCGGGCGCTGCGTACGATATGTGATGAGCGCGGGAGCGCGTGGGAGGCGTACCAGGTGAACTGGAAGGTCTCCAGCCCGTACGGGGCGCAGCGATCATTGCAGGGATTTGATGGGCTGGTCCAGCTCTACCAGGACTATCGCGCTCTCTGCGATGACGTCTTCGCACAGCTTACTCTGCCAAAGCTGACGATTTGCAATGAAGGCGACTGGGCTGCTACTATCGCGAGATTCTTACGTTTCTCCAGCTGCCTCTAAAGGGTCAAGAACCCAATCGCCTCAAGGCGATGGGTTTGTGTGAACAAGCCCTGCTTGACTAGCCTGAGTCTACACTACGTTCGACAGGTCATGCTACCTACGGGTGCCTACTCTAGCCTGTAGCTCTAGCGTCTGTGCTTAACAGTTCTGATGGGTAGGAACGGTGGTGCAGACACGACAAGCCCGTTGAACCTTGGCGAAGAGTACCAGACATCCGAAAGGATGGTAAACGTTATGTTCGTTTACATGTTACATTGTCACGGGCAACCCTTAATGCCCTGCCAACCGCGTACAGCAAGGTTGCTGCTCCAGGAGGGCAAGGCCAAAGTGGTCAAGATGGTCCCATTCACGCTGCAACTGCTCTATGGCAGTAGTGGGTATACACAGGAAATCTCTCTTGGGATTGATGCGGGGACACACCATCTTGGTGTCTCAGCGACCACCGAACAGCATGTGCTTTTTGAAGCGGAAGTGCAGCCACGAACCGATATTCAAGCATTGCTGGCGACCCGCCGTCAGTTCCGCCGTGCCAGGCGCAGCCGCAAGACGCGCTATCGCAAGTGCCGTTGCCTCAATAGAGTGAATCCTATCTATGCTGGTTCGATAGGGAAAACCGGCTTAGAAGACGTTCCATGGATCAGAGCAGATCCTCTCTCTTCTCGAGTCACAGCCTTACTCTTCTTCGTGGAGCAAACCTATAAGCAAACCCATACCTATCAACCCCTACATACCGGAGGGCGTTATCCTGATGGCAGCAGGAATACAAAAATCCTCTGGATTCTGGATGAATCCAATGCCCCTGACACGATGACGATTAAGAGGAGTAAAGGTGTCCTCGCCCCAGGAGACATTTCAATAAACGCTCTCTCTGGCCGGTTCGGCCACCCCTGGTGCGAATTATCCATCCATCGTGAAAGTTCCTACCCCTGGCTGCTGGCAAATCCAGTTCAACGGGACCGCGTCCATTATATTCTGGGTAATAGGCAATTAGAGCAAGCATCGAAAGCCATACACCTTGTGACAGTTACGCAGCTCTACCCCTACTTGTAGACCGACACGACCTCCAGGTATCCGGCCTGGTCCGGCTCCCCGAGCTCGGCGAGCAGGCTCGCAAAGTTGAGTGGCTCCCGGCTGAACGTGATTGCTCCATCCCTGCGCGGCCACTGGCTGGGGTGCCGGTCCCAGGCCAACTCGATCCCGTTGAAATCCGGATCGTGCAGGTAGATGGCCTCGTGGGTGCCATGATCGGACGCCCCGTCGATCGACCAGCCATGATCGAGCAGGCGTTTGAGGGCGGTTGCCAGATCTTTGCGCTCCGGATAGTTGATGGCGAAGTGGTACAGGCCAGTCGTGCCTGCCGCCGGGGGCTGCCCGTCCTTGCTCTCCCAGGTGTTGAGGCCGATGTGGTGGTGGTAGCCGCCGGCGGAGAGGAAGGCTGCGCTGCCGAGGTTGAAGAGCAGGTCGAAGCCCAGGTAGTCGCGATAGAAGCCGATAGCGCGCTCCAGGTCGGCGACTTTGAGGTGGACGTGTCCGATGCGGGCCCCGGCCGGGATGGATGTGCCAGTCATGGTTTACTCCTTCTTTCTTACCATTGCAATGCTCTTTCTCTGTTATATGGCAATAAGTATTTGTTCGTCAAGGTCACTCTGCCACGGGCAAAGAGAGCAGCGGCAAAGAGCCTTAGAATCGAGGGGAAGCTGAGCATCCATAACCCAAGCATTAAACATAAGCGTGTTGGGTTCGTACAAAGGATGATACGACGTTTGGTTCCACGTCTCCATCGTTCTCTCCTCTGCAATGCTGAAAGGACAGGCTTATGGGCTACGAATATTGGGTCATCCCAGGCATCTGGTTGCTCTGGGCCATCTATTGGATCGTGTCCGCACGCCACACCCAGCAGTCTACGCACTCCGAGTCAGCGCCATCTCGCCTGACCCATCTCCTCCTGCTTGCGGTCGCGTTCGCCATGGTCACTCCTGCCTGATCGGCTCATCGCTTTCGTGATCGGGGTGACGCTCCAGGTGCTGGGCCTGGGATTCGCCGTGTAGGCACGTGTTCACCTGGGACAATACTGGAGTGGCACCATCGATATCAAGGTTGAGCACCAGCTTATTCGCAGCGGACCATACGCTCTGGTCCGGCATCCTATCTACAGCGGGCTGGTGCTGGCGTTCCTGGGCACAGCGCTGGCGGGAGACGAGGTACGCGGATTGCTTGCTTTAGCGCTGTTCATCAGTGCTTACGCTCGCAAGATGTGGATCGAGGAACAATGGCTCGTGCGCCAGTTTGGGGAGGAGTATGCAGGGCAATCACTCTTGACTTTTGCCATAAAATCAACTAAAATATGACTAGATAAGTCATATTAGTCATATTGACTTACCTGGTCATATGGTCATAATGAGATGGAGGGAGCGTATTGGCCAGCCAACGCAAGAGTGAACACGGTCAAATCGAGGGACGGTCAAAGCGAGAGCAACGCGCGGACAGGATTCTGGACGCTGCGGCAGAGTTGATGTTGCGCTGGGGATACAACAAAACGACGATCGATGATATCGCCCGGTTAGCAGGTGTGGCAAAAGGGACGATTTACCTGCACTGGAAGACGCGCGAAGACCTGTTTTTGGCGCTGATGAGGCGCGAATATGTTCGCCTGATGGAGGACATCCAGCAGCGCATCGCCAGTTCCCCCGAAGGGGGAACTTTACATGGGATAACGAAACACACGATGCTGGCTACCATGAAGAGTCCGCTCATGAAAGCGGTCCTTTTGCGTGATACCGATCTGCTCGGTGAATGGATGCACAAAGAATATGCCAGCGAGACCTTCTCCCAACAAATCGCCCAATCGCTCGCGCTGCTTGAACTCTTCCGCACTCGTGGCGTTGTGCGCGATGATAGAGCTGTTCGCAAGCAGGTATATATGCTCGACGCCATCACGCTGGGTTTTTTACTGATTGACCAGTATATGCCCGACGACTTCAAATATTCTGACGAGGAGGTTGCGGATATGACGGCTGAGGCAGTCAAGAGGACATTCGAGCCATCTCGGCCCGCAGATTCGCAGCCAGACGAGAAGACAAAGCAGGAGATAGCGAACAGTTTCATTTCGTCTCTCGATAGCATCTTAGCTCTCAGGAGCAGAATAGATCAGGAGGAGGCTACATGTGTGACGCAGTCTCCAGAATCGCTGTGAGCACCAGCAGAAACAGGAGGGCTCGGGCAACATGCGTACCATCGTCAAAGTTTCCATCTTTCGCCTGATTCAATTCGCCTGACCGGTTATGTCCCCCGGATCTACCGCTTCCCCTTTGAGGGTGAACCGCAGATGGCACAAGAGCCGACTGCGCGAACGACCTTTTTCGATGCTGCTCTGACCCGCCATCTCGGGGACATTGATCAGCTTGTTATTCTCGGTGCGGGATGGGATGGGACACACGATCATACCGGATGCCGAAAGGAATCCACTGTTTCGAGGTCGATATCCCGAAGACTCAGGAGACAAAACGCCAGATGCTGAAAAAGGCCGGCCTGGACACGACTCGGATCACGTTCGTGCCTGCTGATTTCATGACGGAGGACTGGCTCGAGAAGCTTGTGAATGCAGGCTTCGATCCGAACAAACCGACATTCTTCCTTTGGGATGGTGTGACGATGTACCTGGACCGGGAGGCCGTCGAAAGCACTCTGCGTAAGATCTCTGGCACCGCCAGTGGCAGTGTCGTCGCATTCGACTACTTCAATGCCGACCTCATCGAAGCACGAGGGGGGCCCTCCATACGCTACGTAAGAGCCGTGCTCAATGCCATTGGCGAGCCACTGAGGTTTGGCATCGAAAGTACGCCGCCTGTGAGAAAGCATGTGGCTGAATTCCTCACGTCTTGCGGCCTGTCGATGGAAGAGCAACGGAACTTCGGGCAGGAGACTGACCGGAAACCCGCCATGGCAGGCTTCACTACCGCGATCGTGTCCGTGCGGTGACTCGCCTTGCCTGCCCACGAGGCCAAGAAGGCGTGCCGAGTGCGAAGCTCCTTCTTCTAGCCAGGCTCGCACGGGCATAATCTCGCGGGTGCGCTCCTTGCCCCATCCCTCAACGAGCACCGAGCCCAGAGTGTACAGGAGCGGGTGCTGGACTGTGATGGAGACACCGAGCCGAATGGCACGCGCTCGTTGCTCAGCATCAGCCAGGAACCCATGCTCAATCACGAGTGT
>WNFC01005489.1_pt1 | contig 13909 bp, 17 predicted proteins | sample 5400541 | NCBI WGS metagenome assembly WNFC01 (sample SAMN13153342, study PRJNA577476) | soil metagenome | isolation source: 120 cm saprolite under Douglas fir tree site 2 hole 2 replicate 1 | place: USA:California | collected 2015-04-18
ACGATGTGAGGTGTGATCGCAAAAACGATTTCGGTTTCGCGCCGATCTTTCTCCTCCTGACCAAACAAGTACTTCAAGAGGGGAATTTTTGCCAGCCAAGGATAACCGCTAATCGCATGTGTTTCTTCATCCGTCAGAATCCCGCCCACCAGGTTAATCTCACCGTCCTCCAATCGCGTTTCGTGCTCGATGCGGCGCTGTCCGATTGTGGGTTGATTGATTCCACCGATATTTTGAGAACCCGTGACCGATGAAACCTCCAGAACCATTTTCAAGGTAACCTCGCGATTCGAGTGAATGTGCGGAGTGATGTCAATATTCACGCCAACATCGAGATATTGAAATTGAGTGTTGACCAAAGGACTGATACCTCCCCCACTCACCCCGCCGCCTGCCTGGAACGAACCGGTTGCGATCGGCACCCGATCGCCGATTTTCAAGGTAGCCTTTTCTTGGTCAAGGACGCGAATTTCCGGGTTCTGGAGGACCTTGGTGTTGCTGTTGCTCATGAGAGCAGTGACCGAAGCGCCTGGAATCGCTAAAGCAAAATCTTTGGAGGTAAGATGAGATATAGATTTCAGTGTTAGCGATGACGGGGGAGCGATGGAGTACGTCGTTGGCACCGTAGTGCCCAGTGTGCGTAGCTGGGTGCGGCTGATTTGCAACACGGCGATATCGATCACCACTTCGGCCTTCGGCTTGTCAATGTCGGAAATCAATTTTTGTGCCAGTACCAGCTGGTCAGGCGTGCCTCTGAGGGTGATCGCGCCGTGCGTGGGATTTACTTGAACCCGGCTGATGTCCAGAATTCCCTTAAGCGTGTTGACCACCTCTTGTAACTCGTTCGGCGTCGATGCATTGCGAAGATAGAACGTCGTCATCACGTTGTCTTCAAAGTCCTTGCGTCTGCCTTCCGAGGCGACAAAGATCGCCTTGGTCGATATAGGCCGCCAGAAGGTCTTCGATTGCAAGGCGACCATCCTGAGCGCCTCGCGCAAGGGGACGTCGTCCAGCTCGATATTGATACGCTGTGCCTTGTAGTCCAGGTCAAACAGCACGTTGATTCCGACTAGCTTGCCAATCGTCTTGTAGACGTTATCCGCCGTAGTCGTCATGCGTAGTGTAAGCGGAGTGTCAGAAAAGGGTTCCAGGTCGACGGGACCTTCAACCTCCTCCATCATTTTGCTCAATGGTGACTCCGCAGTCGGGGTGGTGGCAACCCCTGCCTGCTGGGCTTGCTTTTTGAGCATTGTGGCGGTGCGGCTCATCTCTTCTTGCGCCCCCATGTTGGACCTGTCAATCTCTGCGGCGCGCTGAAATTCCACGAGTGCTTCCTCTAATTTGAGGTTATCGCGCAGCGATTGGCCCTTTCGCATATGCTCGGCTGCGGCAGACGCTCGCGATCGCAGGTAGGCGGCCATGTATTTCGGATCCTTGGGCTTCAGCGCGTACGCTTCCTGGTATGCTTCGTAGGCAGCTTCGGTTTGGTTCCGCGACTCGGCGCGAACACCGCGAGTATACGCAGCCTTCGCTTGATTGGAATAGGTGGGCGCGCTGATCGCCAAAATCAGGATCGAAGCCAGCATAATGCGCAGACGTTTCATGTTATTGCTGCCTCCACGGAACCCGCCATCCAGGCCTCATTCGGACCATGAAAAGCCGACCGAACCACGCGAGGTTTCTGAAAATGCCAAACCCAGTGGATGACTAAGAGCAAATGTACGGCCACGGCGCGAAATCACTTATCTCAAAGCACCGCCACTTATAACCCGCAACTAGGCCTACTTGTTTGACTTAGCGCAAAGAAAGACCCCCTTCGCTCCCCTTAGATACTCGTGTTGGCAATTGGGATTAGCGTCCCTAAGAATTAAATGTCCTTTTAATGGAAATTTTGAAGCAGGCTAGCCAGAAAAAGAGACCGGGCCAGGTGGGAAAGGCGTAGGAAGGTGTTCAAGCTGCGGAAGTCAGGTCGATTACCCACGGCAATCGGGATTACTGAATAAGTCATTCAAGGTCTTACAGCAATCCATGAATTTTCCTAGGCCGAGAATTCGCCGTCAAGGTTGTTGTAGCGCAAAGACGAACTGACAAGATATGTTGATATTCGCTCTTGCCTGGCCCGGCTGACTGCTGAATTCGCGGCTCCCTATGCGGGAGATCCTAGTCCCGTGGAGTAAGTGTCTTAGGTATGAAACTTGGCCACAAACTTGGCATCGTCGCGGCTTTGATCTTTCTGGCCAGTCCATCAGCGTCCGCTGCCGACATGGCCATCTTGCGCAATGGCTTTGCCATATGGCATGAACGTCGCGAAGCGCGAGAAACGGCGACTCGCCTATACCTAAGCGCGACACCAGCCGATTACATTGACGTGCCTACTGCCGACATCGTCCGCTTCGAAGAATTGGAGTCACCCTTGCGGCCAGCCGTCGGCTCCGCACCTCCCCGCGGCCTCGACTCGGTCGTCACTGCCGCCAGCAAACGAAACAATGTTGACCCCGATCTGGTCAACTCCTTGATTCTTGTCGAAAGCGGATTCGATCCCAATGCAGTCTCCCCGAAGGGCGCGCGGGGGCTAATGCAGTTGATGCCGCAGACTGCTGCCCGGATGGGCGTGCAGAACGCCACCGACCCCGTTGCCAACGTGGAAGGTGGCACGCGCTACTTGGGTGAACTGATGTCCCGCTATCACAACGATCTTAGTAAAGCGCTGGCGGCCTACAATGCCGGACCAGATCGCGTCGAGCAATATCACGGCGTGCCTCCCTTCCCGGAGACCATGGCCTATGTCGCTCGAATCCTCGGCGATTTCAACCGAAAGAAAGATGCCCAGCGACGCCCGCAGCCGGATCCCGGCAGTAACCGCTCGCAGGACCAGAATTCCGTTGCCACCGAGTTCTCCGTGCCCGGCCAGCCCAGAGTCGTGGGCCCAGCTGTAGTGCGCTACACGCCCAGCGCTAACGCTGCTTCCAGGGCTGCAATTTCTGATGCCGCCAGATTGATTTCCATGGTGAATTCATTTCCTCAGGGGGATCAACCTGAGTGAACTCTAGCGGTCTTCGGGGCCATGCGCTGGGTCGTCCTCACGGCTTCGATGCGGTCCCTCTCTTCGAACCTCCCTACACGATCTCCCATTGCTCTTTCGTTGTCCTCTGCAGCGGCTCACGCTTGCCCACACTGCTTCTCGTGATCCCGAAGGCTCCGAATCAAACGTAAGCGGCCTGTCTCATTTTGAGCGGGGCACTCCCCAAAGGCTCATCTTCCGATAACAGGAAAGCGGGGAGCGACACGCAACTGCTTCTATACCATCACGACATCCTCCCCGCGAGCGACCGCACATTAAGCTACCTTGATAGGGTCAACGCCTGCTGCCCATTGCGAATGCATAGCTGAAGGAGGAATGCATGAAGTTCTCTGGTCCCTCACCCATCAGAGTCAATTTGGCTCTGAAGCTCATCGGTCGGATGATCGTATGGCGGATATTCCCGCTGCTTCTGGGAATTCTCGTCAGCACCACGATTCTCCGGGCGCAGCAACCCGCCGCGGCTGCAGACAAGCAAACATTGCAGCTCTTGCTCCAACGAATTGATCAGTTGGAGGCTAGAGTCCAGCAATTAGAAGCGGCCAAGCAGCAAACGGCCCCTATAAGTCTTCCTTCTGCACCCGTCCAAACAAGTTCGCCTCAAGTAAGTGAAACTGAGCTGCAGACGGACAACGCGGTAACTGAGAGAATGGATGCTGGCAAGACATTGTTGCGCATGCGCGGTTTCGGCGATATCACACTTCATGGGGATAGCCAGAGGCATGATACGACCGCCTTCAGTCTTGGCCAACTCAACCTTTTCATCACCTCGGACATCTCGGAAAAATTCAAGTTCCTCAGTGAAATTATCTTTGAAGGCGGACCGGACAACATTTTCGGCGAAACACGTGGAGAAAATAATTCCTTCGGTGTGGATGTCGAACGCATGGTTCTTCAGTATTCCCGCAGTGATTATTTCAAGCTTGCCGTCGGCAGATATCATACAGCGATCGGCTACTACAACACGGCCTATCACCATAGCACTTGGTTTCAAACAACGACGGGCCGCCTCTTTCTCTTTCAATTCGAGGACCGCGGAGGAATTCTGCCGGTTCATACTGTGGGTGCGTCGGCGTCGGGCTTGATCCCCTCCGGCCATCTCGGCTTGCACTACGTCGCAGAGGTTGGGAACGGGCGTGCCTCGCGTTCCCCGATTACTGAGGAACCGGTGCAGAATGTGGTTGATGACCAGAACCATAAGGCCTTCAACCTTGCACTTTTCTTTCGTCCCGACGCAGTTCGTGGCCTGCAAGTAGGCTTTTCGGCTTACCGTGACCTGCTTGCGCCGGCAAACCTCCCCAGAATCGGAGAAACTATCTTTGCGGCGCACGCCGTCTTGGTGCGTTCGAAGTTTGAATGGCTGAACGAAGCCCTTATTGTTCGTCATGCCCCTAACGGTATTCCACGCGTATTCAATACCCCCGGGTTTTACACCCAGGTTTCAAAACAATTCGGCTCCTATCGGCCCTACTTCCGATACCAGTATGTGAACGCCTCTAGGACAGAGCCCATCTTCCCCGACGTTGGATTGCGCCAAGGCCCGTCCGTAGGTCTTCGTTATGATGCCAGCGAGACAGTGGCTCTGAAGCTGCAATATGACTACACTGCCTTGCGAGGACAGCCGGCGGTCAATGCGCTTGCTCTTCAAGTCGGGTTTACGTTCTAGAAAGACCAACGCATGCGCCGCCTGGCAGGTTTACGGTTCATTTTGGTGAGTGCCGTTTTCTCCATTGCGGCGCTCTGTTCGGGGTTTGCGCCAAACGCCCGTTCATTGCCGGAGCCGCAGATCGCGTCCGAGCAAAATTTGGCCGTTGTCGTTAACCTTTCTAACCCGGTTCAGAATCTTTCCATGCCCGAACTGAGAAGAATTTTTCTTGGTGGGCGCAGTCACTGGCCAAATGGCCGCCGCATCACCCTCGTGATGATGGAGCCCGGCCAGCCTGAGCGCGCCGTCGTGCTTCGCGAAATCTGCCAGATGAATGAAACCGATTTCAATAATCACTTCCTGCACGGTGTTTTCACTGGCGAAGTGCTTGTTTCACCAAAAACCCTGGCAACTCCCGCGGGTATGCGCAAATTCGTATTTAACGTGCCCGGCGCCATTGGCTATCTTCGTGTCTCGGATTTGGACCCCTCGGTAAGAGCCATTCGGATCGATGAGCGCGGTCCCGAGGATAAGGGATACAGGCTTCACGTGCCACCACGCTCTTCCAAATAGATATGAACGGGCAGAACAAACGCGCACGCAAAGGGACATCGGCCGGCCCGGCTGCGCTGTTGGACCGTGTCTTGGCTCTTGCATCCCCCTACAATTCATCCTTGCTGCTTCTCATGGTGTTCCTTGTCGTTATCATTGTTGGCCTATTCGTGATACGCGATCTTCATGCTACGAACGTTGAGGCGCAGAAAATGTACGCTGGGTACGTGCAGGGGCTTCAGAGGATTGGAGAGCTGCAATATGAAGTCCAGGAGACCCGTCGTAGCACTTTCTACGCCTTGACTACCAACGACAGCAATCTCCAATTGGAATATGCCGACCAGTCGCGCGAAGCCGACCGGCTTGTTAACGAGGGGATCAGCCAATATCTGCGTCAGGCTCGCATACCTCACGAAATCGAGGTGGGCAGGCGTCTCCAACTCGATTGGTCCGGCTATCTTGGTGTGCGCAATGAAGTGTTAGCTTCGATTCTTGAGGGCAGCACCAAAGAAGCGGTCAACCTGGATCTTAAAGGGGGTGTGCCGTCCTTCGAACGAGTCCGCCAAGACTTGCAGGAAATCAAGCGGCTCTACGATGAGCAGGCATCTCAGCAGCTTGCCAATGTCGCTGCCACCTCTCGGCGCACCATCTTCAGGCTGATCGGTGTCCTCGGTATTACCTTGGCGTTGGCCAGCGCTTCCGTCTGGGCCATCCAGCGAAGCAAAATGCTCGGCGCGATCCAGCTGGCCAAGCTGCAAATGGGGTTTGTTGCCTCCGTCTCTCATGAGCTGCGCACGTCCCTGGCGGTCATCTCCTCCGCGGCGGATAATATTGCAGACGGTCTTGTGGGCGGGAAGGACCAGCTGAAGAGTTATGGCTCCGCAATCCAAAACCAATGTCGGCAGATCACCGAGCTGGTAAACCAGATTCTGCTGTTTGCCTCGACCAAAGAAGGCAAGAACCGCTATACTCTGCGCCCCCTGCAGGTGTCGCGAATCATCGATGCCGTGCTGGATAATACTGCGGAATTGGTGCGGGGAGCAGGCTTTGTGATTGAGCGGCGCATCGAATCCGGGCTGCCCTGCGTAATGGGTGATTTGTCCGCGCTCTCTCAATGCCTGCAGAACTTGATCGTAAATGCCGTGAAGTACAGTGGGGAAAGCCGCTGGATCGGTATCCACGCTTTCGTCCACGATTCCGAAGAGCGAAGCAGCAAGGAAATCCGGATCACCGTTCGAGATCGCGGTATGGGCATTGACCGCTTGGAGATGCTGCACATTTTCGAGCCCTTTTATCGCGGAGCGGCGGTCACGGCTGCCCAGATTCACGGGACAGGTTTGGGATTGTCTCTCGCAAAGAGCATTGCCGAAGCTATGGGAGGAACGCTTTCCGTGGTTAGTGAACTGGCGGTTGGGAGTATATTCACCCTCCACTTGCCAATCGTCGAGAAACAAGAATCGGAAATGGCGTCCGTCACTTCTAAACCGGATCCGTCTATTCGAACATGAACGAGAGCATTCTGTTGGTGGAAGACGAACAAGCATTGCGGATGACCCTGAGCGATCGTCTGCAAAGCGAGGGTTACGTCGTTGATTTCTCTCCCGATGGGGAACAAGGCTTCGAAAAGGCGACCAGTTTACCCTTCGATTTGATCATCCTCGATATCATGCTGCCTCGCCGCAGTGGTCTTGACGTCTGTCGCGACATCCGGCTGGCGGGGTTGGCAACCCCCATTCTTCTGCTTACCGCTCGTGGCCAAATTGTCGACAAGGTGGCTGGTCTCAAACTGGGTGCGGATGACTACGTTACCAAACCATTCGATACTTTGGAACTCATGGCCCGTATCGAGGCTTTATTGCGTCGCGCCCCCACACGAACCGGCCAGGGCATTCTCCACTTTGGCTCAATCCGCGTGGATATTCGCGGCACTCAGGTTACCCGCGAAGGCAAACCTATTTATCTTTCTGCTCGGGAATTTCAGCTCCTGCGCTATTTCACGGAGCACAACGGGATCACTCTTTCCCGTGATGAGATCTTGCGCGAGGTGTGGGGCTACGAGATGGGCACCTTCTCACGCACCGTTGATGTTCACGTCGCCGGCTTACGCCAGAAATTGGAGAAGGCTCCCAAAAAACCTGAGCTGATCATCACCGTCCCCGGCATCGGCTATAAGTTTCAGGGATGAAAGGGTATTGACCGCATCATCCGAATAGCGGCCGTCGCCCGTTGTTCTTCAGAACTTTTTCATTGATCGCAGCGCGGACTCCGCTCTTTCATGGTGATCGAATGTGTACCACGTCGGAGCATAGCCCTCCAGAAGCTCGTATAACTCTGCGAGTGCTTCTGCCAATTGTGTCAACTGCAGCCTCATTTCAGATGCCTCGTTCCTTTGCTTTGGAAAACTGCGCACCTCGAGTTGTCCAGTGTGGCCAAGGATCACGTCTCTACCCCCCTCAGCTGGTCCGTAACTATTACCGATGTTATAAAACATTTAGACTTTTTATACGCTTCTTGACCGACCGAGATAGTAACCACCTCTCTGAGTGTTAGACTGGAGATCGTCCAAGCTCGCCGTAAAAACACGCAAGATGCCTGTAAATCTCACGTAAGCGTTTTCGCAGGCTGCTTATCTCACGCCATGCTGCCCAGAATCATTCCTCCAAGAAAGCTATTCCACTAGTTCAAATCACTTCTGTTCAATTTTGCACACCTGTTGAAAGTTTCCGATTGCCCCCTGTCGGAATCGGCGGATGCCCGCTTCTGCCAGGGGAGTTTTGTTCATGAGGAAAAATAGGGGTCTAACGGTTGCGTCCAGAAGATACTCTGTCGCCCTTTCGAGTATGGACACCATCCGTAGTGAGGTGCGCGAAAAACTCTTTCTCGTGTGCTACCATGCCGTCACCTAGCCCTCGTACCATGGATTCGAATCCCCTTGAGGGAGGGATTGGTGCACTTCAACGGGCCATCCGCAAAGGGTGCTTCGGCGATACCTCTTTCCGTTTTATTCATACTCGTTTTCTTAGCGTGCATTCCTGCGCAGGCACAAATCTCACCAGGCCCTCTTGCGAAGGCCCACCAGTCCTTAAGCGGAACCATACAATGCGCGAGCTGCCACCAATTCGGCACCAGCACGCCTACTTTCAAATGCCTGGATTGCCATAAAGAAGTGGCCCAGCGATTGGCCGCGAAGCACGGATATCACGCCCAGATCCAGATGAAGAATCCTAATGGCAAAGATTGTGTCCGCTGCCACCTCGATCACAACGGCGTGGATTTCGGCCTCATCCATTGGGAGCCTTCACAAAAACAGTTCGATCACCGATTGACGGGCTACGTCCTGGAAGGAAAGCATGCGGGCCTTGCTTGCGAGAAGTGCCACATGCCGGCATACATGGTTTCCAATGAACGCGCGCTCATCAAGATGAAAGATCTTTCGAAGTCCTTTTTTGGGTTGTCGCAAAATTGCGTACCGTGCCACAAAGATGTGCACAAAGGCCAGCTCGGAGACAATTGCCTGCAATGTCATAATTACGTGGACTGGAAGGCGGCAAAGCAATTCGATCACTCCAAGACGCGCTATCCTCTGACGGGTCTTCACATCAAGGTCGAGTGCGAGAAGTGCCACAAGCCGGATGTGCCCGGCGGTCCGGCACGCTACCGGGACATGAAGTTCCAGGCCTGCATCGACTGCCATATCGATCCGCACAAAGGCTCCTTCAAGCAGCGTTGCGAAGAATGTCACACCACCGCGGGCTGGAAAAAATTGCTACCGCGCTTTGAATTCGACCATTCCAAGACCAAGTACCCGCTCCTCGGAAAGCACGCCATGGTCGGCTGCGCTGAGTGCCATTTGAAGGGTGATTTCAAACGTGTCCTTCCGTTTGGTAATTGCAATGATTGTCACAAACCGGACCCCCACAAGGGCCAGTTCGAAGCACGTCCCAAAAAGGGCGAGTGCGCGGAATGCCACACCGTGGATGGCTGGAAGCCCTCGCTGTTCGGCGTGAAAGAGCACGACACATCCAAATACCCGCTTAAGGGCAAACACATCACCGTTGAATGCGACAAGTGCCATCTACCCGCGGGCAAGGACACCATCTATAAGGTGAAATTCGCAGCCTGCACCGACTGTCACAAGGATGCCCATGACGGACAATTTGCAGCCGCACCGTATTCAAACAAATGCGAGGATTGTCATACCGTTCTGGATTTTCACCGTTCCACATTTACGATCGCCAAACATCGCAAAGCACGTTTCGCCCTGACCGGAGCCCACGCGGCTGTGCCTTGTTCCGACTGTCACAAAGTCGGTGCGGCCGGACGGAAGGATAAAATCCTCCCGTTCCATTTCGAAGATCGGACCTGCACCGCCTGCCACGAAGATGTCCATCATGGCGAATTCAAAGAACGCATGGCGCGGCGCCGTGCCGACGGCACGCCTCAGGGATGCGAAGCCTGCCATGACGTGAGGTCCTGGGCGGACGTGAATGGCTTCGACCATTCGAAAACCAAATTCCCGTTGCTCGGAGCGCATCGCGCCGTCAAGTGCGGTGATTGTCACAAGGCGCCTGTCGGCAAAAAGGAAATACAGTTCAAGGACACGTCGCAAGTCTGCGAGGATTGTCACAAAGATGCGCATGACGGCCAATTCGCCAAGGCCGGGAAGACTCCGTGTGCGGACTGCCACGACTCGCAGCGCTGGGTGCCCTCCACCTTCAACCATGACACCCGGACGCATTTCCCCTTGCAGGGTGGGCACGCAGGCGTTGCTTGCGACAAATGCCATAAGCAGACGCGCACGGTCGACGCCAAGCCTGTGATAATCTACAAACAAGCCCCTTCAAAGTGTACCGATTGCCACGGCCCGAATATCGGCCCTTTGAAGTCAAGTGCTCTGCCGTATGCAAACCCTCCCGCCATTGGGAGAACGCTTCTTACCGAACCATTGAATCTGTCCCCCTCTCTGGCCGCGCTGCCGTCCCAGCCGATGGATTTCGCGCAAAGAGGGATGTGCAGCAGAAGTGAGCTCCGAAGCTTGGCAAAGAACCCACCACCTTTAGAATCTGGCTCTCTCGTTTATAGGCAAGGTTACGAGAGTACTGGCAGTCTTGGTACTAATTTGGCGTTAAATTTGTCCCTGGCCAAAAACTGAACGTCAGTACAGTTGTTATTGCCCCAGCGCAAAGACCATAATCTTCCCTGGAGTTACTTTAATGATGGCGTACCACAACTCGTCCAGCGGAATCGACTTCATGGAAGCTGAAGCTTAGGGAGGCTGTTACGTCTAAGTCCATTCAGATCCTGTGTTGCTTGCTGCTCTTCTCTTGGTCGGCAGCGAGCGCTCCCGTACCCGCACCGCAGCGGGAGACCACGCGCAGTCCGCACGGACCGCTGGCCATCCCCTGCGAGAACTGCCACACCGCTACTGGCTGGCGCCCCATCCGCGCCGTCCCTGAATTTGATCACAATAAAACGAGGTATCCGCTGCGTGGAATGCACGAGAAAGTTCAATGCACGCAGTGCCACGTAAAACCGATATTCGCAGACGTGGGCAAGAACTGTCAGGATTGCCACGCCGATATTCACCAGCGCAAAATGGGCACGGACTGCGCGCAGTGCCACTCGGTTCTCGGTTGGAACAATGCCGTTCAGCAAGTTAAGGATCACCAAAATCGCTTCCCGCTTTTCGGCGCTCACGCCGCCGTGCAATGCGAAGACTGCCACAAGGGAGCGGCAGTGGGCCAATTCCAGGGCCTGTCGACGGCCTGCGCTTCCTGCCACTTGCAGGACTTTCAGAAGACCACGAATCCGAATCACGTCAGTGCAAAGTTCGCGACCACCTGCGACTCCTGCCACACTTTTGACAGCTGGCTGGGCGCGAAGTTCGACCACAGCACCACCGGGTTCCTGCTGACGAATGGCCATGCCAACGTGGCCTGTGCCGCCTGCCACATCAACAACAATTACAATTTGACCACCGCCCCGACGGACTGCGGCAATTCCGGCTGCCACTTGACGACTTGGCAGCAGACGAATAATCCGGTGCACCCCTCGGCAGGGGCGGCTTTTGGCGTGGCCAGCTGCGCGGGATGCCACAACACCATTTCCTGGACCACGGCGATCTTCGATCACAGCACCACGGGCTTCCTGCTGACCAACGGGCACGCCAACGTGCCCTGCGCTTCTTGCCATGTCAACAACAACTACACTTTGACGATCACGCCGAACGACTGCGGCAACTCCGGATGCCATTTGACGAGGTGGCAACAGACCACCACACCGGTACACTCGACATCGGGGCCCGCTTTTGCACCGACGAATTGCGCGACTTGCCATACCACGAAAGGCTGGGACTCCGCTTCTTTCGACCACAGCACCACCGGTTTCGCGCTGACGGGCACGCACGCTTCTCCTTCGCCTACGCCCTGCGCTTCCTGCCACGTCAGCAACAATTACACACTGAACTCGGCCGACTGTATGGGCTGCCACCAGGCGGCGTGGAACACCACGCCTTCGTTCGGCGGCAATGTGCCGGACCACATCAAGGCGGGCTTTCCCTCGACGGCCGCTGCTTGCGCCCAGTGCCACACCATCACCAAGTGGGCCGACGGCAAGTTCGATCACACCGCTTTCGGGTTCCCGCTGACAAACTCGCACGCCCTGGTGACCGACGGCGGCAAGGTGCCGTCCTGCGCTTCCTGCCACATCAATAACAATTACAGCTTGACGACCTTGCTGTCGGACTGCGGGAATTCCGGATGCCATTTGACCACCTGGCAGCAGACCAACAACCCGACGCACTCAACCTCGGGACCGACGTTCGCTGTCGCGAACTGCATGACATGCCACAACACCATCTCATGGACTACCGCAGCCTTTGATCACAGCACCACGGGCTGGGCGCTGACGGGTTCGCATCAGATGGCGCCCGCCGGTAAAGTCGTGGCCTGCACCGACTGCCACGTGAGCAACAACTACACCTTCACGGTGGCGAACACGGATTGCTACGGCTGCCACCAGGCTGCTTGGCAAAGCACCACGACGATGGGTGGAACTGTACCGAATCACATCACGGCGGGCTTCCCGACCTCACAATGCTCGACCTGCCACAACACGAATACTTGGACTTCAACCTTCAACCACGCGACCACGGGTTTCCCGCTGACGAATTCTCACCAAATGGCGCCCGCGGGGAAAGTTGTGGCCTGCACGGATTGCCACATCAACAACAACTACACTTTGGCCACTGCGCCGACCGACTGCGGCAACTCCGGATGCCATTTGACAACCTGGCAGCAGACGAATAATCCGGTGCACTCGTCGGCCGGAGCGCCTTATGCGGCAGCGAACTGCTCGACTTGCCACAACACCATCACCTGGACCACCGCAACCTTTGACCATAGCACCACCGGTTTCGCGCTGACGGGTTCGCATCAGATGGCGCCGGCCGGTAAAGTCGTGGCCTGCACCGACTGCCACGTGGGCAACAACTACACCTTCACGGCGGCGAACACGGATTGCTACGGCTGCCACCAAGTCGCTTGGCAAACCACGACGACGCTCGGTGGAGTCGTACCGAATCACGTCGCGGCGGGCTTCCCGACCTCGCAATGCTCGACGTGCCACACCACCACTACTTGGACGTCAACCTTCAACCACGCGACCACGGGTTTCCCATTGACGAATTCTCACCAGATGGCGCCCGCGGGGAAAGCTGCGACCTGCGCGTCTTGCCACATCAACAATAACTACACGCTGACCATTGCGCCGACCGACTGCGGCAACTCCGGATGCCACTTGACAACTTGGCAGACCACTAACAACCCGACGCACGCGTCAGCGGGAGCGCCCTTTGCGGCCGCGAACTGCTCGACGTGCCACAGCACCATTACCTGGACCACCGCAACCTTTAATCACAGCACCACGGGCTGGGCGCTGACGGGCTCGCACCAGATGGCGCCGGCGGGGAAAGTCGTGGCCTGCACCGACTGCCACGTGGGCAACAACTACACCTTCACGGCGGCGAAAACGGACTGCTACGGCTGCCACCAAACTGCTTGGTTGAGCACGCAAACGCTCGGTGGAGCGGTACCGAATCACATTACGTCGGGCTTCCCGACCTCACAATGCTCGACCTGCCACGACACTGTGCTCTGGTCGACTGGCAAGTTCGATCACCGCACCACGGGCTGGCCGTTGCAGGGTGCGCACGTGACCACGCCCTGCGCTTCGTGCCACCTGGGCGCCAACCCATTTGGCCTTACTACGGCGAACACGGATTGCTATGGCTGCCACCAAGCCGCTTGGCAAAGCACCGTGACGCTTGGCGGTGTCGTGCCGAACCACATTGCCGCAATGTACCCGACCACTTGCCTAACATGCCACACTACGTGGGTCACCACCGGCTGGCTGGGGGCGACTTTTAATCACTCCTGGTTCGTCATTCCGCATCATGGCTCGGTCTGTTCGGATTGTCACATTGTTTCGACGGACTATAAGACGTTCTCTTGTGAGGATTGTCACACGGTGCCGACTGCGCACCGGCCCGGCATGACGCATCCTAACGTTTGCACGCCATCTCCCGCATGCTGGTACAATCCGAAGACTCGGTGCTACGACTGTCATAAGAATTG
>WNFC01005491.1_pt1 | contig 13908 bp, 11 predicted proteins | sample 5400541 | NCBI WGS metagenome assembly WNFC01 (sample SAMN13153342, study PRJNA577476) | soil metagenome | isolation source: 120 cm saprolite under Douglas fir tree site 2 hole 2 replicate 1 | place: USA:California | collected 2015-04-18
TGGCGGCTTTAAGATTAAGCACTGTCTCGAATGTGGTGGCTTGCTGCACGGTAGATCGGCCGGCTTGGCGCCCATGCGTATCCGGACGACATAGCCGGCCGCCAAGCGATAGGAAATGCTGAGGCTCGTTCCATAGCTCATTCGCATGGCGTGTGGTCAACGGAATGAGCTGATCGCGCGTGCTGGTGAGGAACGGCTCACCTTGCACAAGGAGTTCCACCGATGCGCTGTTCGAGAACTGTCGTCAACGGGACGCGCGCCGCCCATTAATCGACGGGGTCTTGGCCGGGCGTAGTGCGCAGAATCTTCTTATCTATCGCTGCCCTGCAAGCCAGAAATCCTCATTTCCGCATTCAACCCGCCGAATCTGCCGCAAAAACTCTGACGACGGACAATGTAGCTCGACGTTCGAGTCGCGCGGCATCGTCAAAGGATGCACAAATGGGCCGTCAATAAATGAGCGCAGCCAGCCAATCGGTTCCACCAGGGGTACCGAGACCCGTGCATGCGTCCCATCCAGGCGCCGCTTGGTAGCCGCCGTTGTTACCACTCGTTACGTCGCGCACCACGTTGGCCTCACCGCGCAGCTCTTGATAGAGCAGAGGCGTGACGTAGCCGACAGGCTCGGCGAGTTGCTCATTGATGAGGGCAAACAGGCCGGCCCATAGAGGGGCCACAGCGCTGGTGCCTCCGACCACTATTCTCTGCCCTCTTAGCAGGATCTGGTATCCCGTCTGGGGGGCGGCGTTACCGGCCACATCGGGCACCCCCCTGCCAGTCCTGCTGCCAGGATTGACCGAGGTAGGCACGCCAACGTCAACCTGCCAGCTCGGCAGGTCGAAGATATCACTTACGCCTCCGCCCGTTGCTCCTAGGTTGTCGCTCCATACGACCTCACTTGTGATCGTGCCGTTCGCCGCCTCAAGCCTCGTGCCTCCGCATCCTAGAGCAAAAGGGCTCGAGGCCGGAAAATCGGCATGGGCACGGCCATCGCCGGTGCCATCGCTGGAGCCGGCATCTCCGGAGGCACAGCAGACCGTCACCCCCAATGCGGCAGCATCCCGAAATGCCTGGTCCATGACCTGCATCGCCTGGGCGGTCCAGGTTGATTCGGCATTTCCCCAGCTGATCGAGAGCACCGATGGCCGATGCACAGCGTCGTGGATCGAGGTGGTGACGGCGTCGAGGAATCCCCGATCGGAGTTAGGAGCGAAGTAGACCACAACGGTCGCTCCAGGCGCTACTGCCCCGGTCACTTCGATGTCCAGGGCGACCTCAGCATCAGCGTCACCCCCAGGGCTGTTGGTGCCGCCGTCGATTGAAACCGTCAGAACTTGGGGTACCGCAAGCCCCAGCTGTGCGAAATAGGCAGTGAGATCACTCTGCAGAAAGCCACCACCCAGCTCGATAATGCCGATTGTTTGGCCAGCACCATTGCCTGCTGTCGGAAAGTCGTAAAGCCTTGCGAGCTCGGGAACGGTAAAGGAGGCCGGTACGAGCGCGGCCGGTCCGCTTGAAGGTTCAAAGATCCGCACGAAAGGGCGGGCCTGGGGGCGCTCGTCGAGCCCTACGACGGCCTCAATCAACTCGGCTATGTCCGCGGGGACGCGCACAGCACCCAGCCGCCCCCGGAAAATCTGACCCCCTTGCTCAAAATGCTGTAGCTTCACATCAAAGGCTGCTTCCATGTTGGAGGCCTGCCCTGCAAGGACCACAACTCTCCTGGCAGCGTCGCTCTTGAGTACGGCTAGGCCGTGATCCTGCGCGAATGCGGCCACCTTGGAGATCGCATCAGGATCGGCGCCACGGATGCTGGCATAATCCTCACGACTTGGCCGCGCCTCATTTTGAGGGACGGCAGCGTCAGCCAGGCGCTCCAAGAGCCGTGGCCGCAAATAGACGCTCACTTCGACATACTCGTTGCGGGGAGCAGGCCCGAGAGCACGAGCCCCCTCTGGAGCGTGACGCTCACTACCGCGAATCTCCGATCTCATAGCAAGTACCTCATTACCTCGCCCCGGGCCGGGCTTTTGCCTTCGCTCCAGCGCTTGGTGGGGGCATCCCGCGAAGCCGCAGTTCAGACGGCTTGCTACCTAATTAGAGCCACGCGGAAGATGGTGCCGTTATTTCTGCCGGTGCGGCGCAGGAAATCAATCGTTACTGGCTCATTCCTGGAGAAGGCATCGCGAAGAAGTTGAAGCATGCCCTCACGAGCGGGCCGGTTCCGGTCGTTGCGGAGTTGAAAACCGAACCCTTTGCCCGGCTGACTATCGAGCAGGATGACCGCTTCAACGTCCAGAAAGTCGTTCGGGGGGCCAAAACCGGTACCCAGGTCGTGGACCCGGAGAAAAGTGATCCGCCCCTGTGCTTCCAAGAGATCGGGCGTTTCCAAGCAGCTTTGGAGATTTGCTTCCGCAGCGTGGAGTGCCGCTTCTGCTTCCGCGAGGCGTGCTCGCACTTGCGCCCTACACTGTGCCACCTGTTGCGGCGTACCAATATCCGCGCAGTCCGCGAGATCCTGGTTAAGGTTTGCTTGCAGCGTATTGACTATCGCCCTTCGGTCACTGACGATTTGTTGGAACCGGCTACAGTCTGGCATAAGGTATCCCTCCTCTGCTTCCGTTTCAAACGCTCCTCTGCTTCCGTTTCAAACCATCGAGTTGCATCCGATCTCCAGCCAGGGACAGCAGTTTGCCCTCAACAACCGCTCCCGCATCCAATCGGTGCGCATCAGCACTGGGGTGGACAGTTGTGCCACCCTTGTGAAGCAGGTCGCCAGCCCTAATCTCCCGTGGTTAGGGTCATGTCCACGATCGCAAATCATTGTCAGCTTGAATGTGCGGCACATCACACTTGCCGTATGAAATTTTCGGGAGCGATCGTGTGGCGAGTCCCTCGATAGGCGTACTTCGGCATCGCCGGGCTCATCGGCAAGGCCGGTGAATGAACGACAACCGGAAGCCGGCCTTTGCGAAAACGAGGAGTTGGCTACTGGAGTCTGCAAAGAGTCACGAAGAGCCAAGCCACCCTTGTGTCCGGCCCGGCAGGACTTCCTTCGATAGCTGACGCGGCCGTGCACGCAACCGTCTCGAATCAGGCGGCTCTTTTCCGTCCCACGCGGATGCAGCAATGTAGGCAGCTCCACCCTACAATGCGTGAATTTCAATGGAACGTGCTCTGGCGCCAAGCGCGAACGTGGGCGCGCCCGTGCTGGCCTTCCGGTGACTGGCGCGGTGGTGTAACTTTGTGCACAGCCGCCCCGTGGAACGAGATGTGCCGGTATCTTCGAATCCCCCCAATGGGCATGCGTGGCGCCACCGGCGGGCATCGCCTCCGCAATGGCTGGCCCTTTTTTTGGCGCTGATGACAAACTCCGTCTCGACGCTGCGCACGCGTCGCGGGCCACAAGAACGCAGGGAGGACCCACATGCTTTTCCGAAGCTCGATCGGAGCGGCCGCGCTCATCGTGGCGCTGCTGACCGCAACCGCCGCGCAGGGGTTCGACGATGCGAAGTATCCCAACCTCAAGGGCCAGTGGCACCGCGCCGAAGGTAACGCGGGCGCTGGTCGATTCGATCCGACCAAGCCTCCCGGCCGGTTGCAGGAAGTGCCGCTGACCGCGGAGTATCAGGCCATCTACGAGGCCAACCTCGCCGACAAGGAGGCAGGTGGACAGGGCAGCGACCCAACCTACAAATGCCTGCCGCCCGGCCTGCCGCGAATCATGCACGCCTATGCGCCGATGGAAGTCGTCGTGATGCCGGACACCACGTATATCCTGATGGAACACATCCACGACAATCGCCGCATCCATACCGACGGGCGCGACTTTCCCGACAACATGGATGCCGACCCGATGTTCGCGGGTTATTCGATCGGCAGATGGGTCGACGAGAACGGCGACGGCCGCTACGACGCGTTGCTGGTCGAGACCCGTGGCTTCAAAGGCCCCCGCAATTACGATGTCAGCGGCACTCCGCTGCACCGGGACAATCAGAGCATCATCAGGGAGCGCATCTATCTGGACAAAAGCGATCCCGACATGCTGCACGACGAAATCACCATCATCGATCACGCGCTGACGCGCCCTTGGACCGTCACGAAGAACTACCGTCGCGCCCAATCCAAGCAGCCGATCTGGTGGCACGAGGACATTTGCGCCGAAGCCAACGTCCATGTCGATATTGGCGGGCAGGCCTATTTCCTGAGCGCGGACGGCCTGCTGATGCCCACCAAGAAGGACCAGCCACCGCCGGATCTGCGCTATTTCAAGCAGACCCCGAGGTGACCGGGCCGGCGCGCCAGTCAGTTCGTAGGATGGGTTGAGCGCCAGCGAAACCCATCGGCGCTGTTGATGGGTTTCGCTGGCGCTCAACCCATCCTACCCCCCGCCGTGAGGCGCGCACGTCACTGCGCCAGCCGGCCTCCGGCCTTCTTCCAGCCATCCAGGCCGCCGTCGATGTGGCAGGAAGCCGTGAGGCCCGCCTCCTGGGCGGCCTCTACCGCCATCGCGGAGCGCTCGCCGTAGGCGCAGTAGAACATGAGCCGCTTGCCCGTGGATTTCGCCAGCTCGTACAGGATGCCGCCGCTTTGGATATTCTCCTTCAGCGACGGGTATGGCACGTGCATCGAGCCGGCGATCTCGCCATGACGCTCCCGCTCGCTGCGTTCGCGCAGATCGATGAGCGCCACATCGGAGAGGCCGATCATGCGCTGTGCCTCCTGCGCCTTGACGGCCCAACCGCGACGCGCGATCTCCTCCTGTGCCAGGCCGATTTTCATGTTGGCGGGCACGGCCACGTCCATCATCTTCGGATTGGGGAGCTTCAGGTTGTTCATCAGGTCTGCGAATTCCTCGACCGACTTGACTTGAAGCCGCGGGTTGAACGCCTTCTCCTCGCCGATCGTAGAAACAGTGTCGCCTTTGTAATCATGCGCCGGATAGACCAGCGTCGTGTCCGGCAGCTTCAGAAGCCGCCCGAAGATCGAGTCGTACTCCGCGCGGGGGTCACCGTTCTGAAAGTCGGTGCGGCCGGTTCCGCGGATCAGCAGGGTGTCGCCGGTGAACACCCGGTCCGGCATGACAAAGCTGTAGGAATCATCGGTGTGGCCGGGCGTATAAATGGCCTTAAGCGTCAGCCCTTCAATCGTGAGCCTGTCGCCGTCGCCAAGCCGCATCGACACCACATCGGCCTTGGTTTGCTCGCCCATGACGGTGATGCAATGGGTGCGGTCGCGCAACGCCCCAAGGCCCGTGACGTGGTCGGCGTGAAGATGGGTGTCCACGGCTTTGACGAGCTTCAAATCAAGCTCGCTTACGAGTTGGAGATAGCGGTCAACCTTTTCCAGCACCGGATCGATGATCAAACCCTCTCCACCGGGCCGGCTGGCGAGCAGGTAGGTGTAGGTGCTGGATGCCTGATCGAAAAGCTGGCGGAAGATCACCGGAGCGGTCCCTCTGCTGCCTCATATGCCATAACGCCCATTCAGGCGATAATGTCGATTCTGAAAACTATTCTGATCGCTTTCGTGAACCGCTGCGCTGCGGGTGAGATCGATAGCCGGTAAGAGGGCAAAACCCGCGGGGGCCGCCGATTCCTCATCGCCGGGCTTGTAACGGCGATCTCGATCAGGAAGCGTGCCGATGATCGAGATGGCCGGGACACGCCGACCATGGCCAAGTAGAAACCGCCACGCGTTTTGCCCTGTTACTTTGGGGTGCGCACAATCCCTTGATTCGACGCTATTTTTTAGGGGTATTTCGTTTTGCCCGTTTTGCCAAAATCGCGCTGGCCGACGGCCAGAACCTGACTCACGCCATAATAGGAATAAAGTCATATAAAGGAAGGCACAGCGCACCGATTATCAAGATGGCCGAGAAGGCAAAACGCGTGGCGGTTTCTACTTGGTCATGGCCGGCTGGTTGTTACGATAGCCGCGGGTAAGGTGAGAAGAGATCACGCGGATTTTGCAAAGCCGTAGAGGTTCTCCGGATTGTCGACCAGGATGCGCTTGCGCGTCGCCTCGTCGGGAGCCCATACGGCAAGGAGATTGAACAACAAGGCGTCATCCGGGAGGGTTCCGTTCTGCTCGCTCGGATGGGGCCAGTCACTGCCCCACACCAATCGCTCCGGCGCCGCCTTGACGAAGGCCTGCGCGGATTTGGTTGCTTCCGGATAGTCGGGCGGCCCGATCTTGCTGATGATATGTGACATTGTTTTCATCGCGCCGTGGTCATTTAACTACACCAAATCAACGGCTTAGCAACTTCGCGCTAACCGTTTGTCCGCGGGTGTTGGGGCGCTATTCGCGCCTAATCCACCGGGCCGCAGGTGGCGTTCGTCGCACGGGTCCCATCTGTCCGACCCGCACCGGGGCCTTTCTCGGCAGCGCGCCTTTGCAAATGCCGATTAAGCCCCTCGCTGTCCCTCGGCTATCGGCAGCGATGTCGGTCTTGGAAAAATTCCTGATACGGTCATAAACTCCGCTCATGAAACGATTGCTCGCGATGCCTGCAACCGCGGCGAACTTGGCCGCATTGTTTGCTATCGTCATTTCCATATTGATCGCTGTCCGTCATGTTCAGGCTGGAACAATCACCTTCATCTTGTTTTCCTATATCGCTTGGACATCGGCAAGAGCAGCAAATGTCATATTCGGAATGCAGAAATACCGCCCCGCACTTTTCAGTAGCTGGTTCTCGGACAATGAACGGAGCATCTACAAGCGCTTTGCGCTCTATATTCATCAGCCAAAACTGGCCTACCTCTTTTCTACCACGCTGCACTGGCTGAGACTGGCCGCAGTCCCTTTCATCGCAATCGCCCTATGGCGCGCCCTCTATATTGAGGCTGGCTTACTCGCGCTTTCCGCCGTTCTGTCGTCTGGCACTATTGCGGCCATGTACCCCGATCTCTACTTTGGCGATGCTGCAAAGCGCGGCAATCTGGGCGCGGCAGAAATGTTGCATACACTCCATCGTGTCCAAGAGATTATGGAGGAGAAGGAGGAGCAATCGCTAACGCAGTGGGCGGAGGACGAGGACAGCAGCCTGATGGCACAGGAACTCCGTCGGCTGCGCCTCCAGGAGGAGAAGGGGGACGGCTGCCAGCGTGAAACCGATCCCATCAAGTTAAGGCTGAGACAGGCGGCCAAACTGAATTGGAAGCAGGCGGGCGAAATCACAAAAGACGGAGAGGGCGCCCCGTGGATGAAGCGTAATATGCGTTTCCTCCGAGGCGAGGAGGAAGCAGTACTTTGGCACAAAGATGCGACGGTCACCCTAGTGAGATTGGCTGTACCGTTCGACTTCGAAGACTTCATTGAGTTGGAGGAGTTTATAGCCAAGCATCCGAGAGAAGCGGACCTCGACGATGCGACTGGCGAGCTGAGATATCTGCGGGAAATAGAGCTGGCTTTTGTGAGGTACGGCTATCGTGATGACATAATGCGTATTCGGGCGACGGATTACGCCTTTGTCGTCGCCTTTGGCAAACTCTTCAAAGCGGGATATGCGGCGGAAGCGGATAGTGTTGTGGTCGCGGCTTTGGTGTTGCGCGCCATGCAGTTCTACGAGCACGACCCGGAACGTTCGATCAGATTGCTCACTAGAACAACGGAGGGCTTCGATCGCACTCGGCCGCGAGACGACTGACCGCTATCCGCCGCTCGCCTTCAAACCCGAAGAAGGCGTCAAAGCGCATGGTCATAATTTCTGCCGCATTTGCCTGCCTAATTTCTCCCGTCAACGTTCGGAGAAGCTGATGTCTTATTTCTTGACCTTGCGAACTGGTCTACCTGGCAGTCACCAATTTACGCGATATGTCTTCGCGTCGCCTGAGGAAGCGCACGCGTCGGCCGAATGCGCTTTTGCTTCGAGAGGCGCAGAATATCTCATCGAGGATGAGCGCGGTCCCATCACTTACGGCCTCAAGCAGCAATGCCCAGAGCATGGGTAGGAGTGTCTCGACGCACTGGATCACGGCTATGGGTGAAATTAGAGGGTAAGGGCGCGAGGGCTGATCAGGGGACACCTCGCAATTTCCCTACGGATACCATCCGTACCGCTTAATGCTGCGGCTGTAGCGTTACCCCATACCCGGCGATCATTGCCCGCCTGTCCGGACCCGGTGACCTATGGTTTGCCCTCAGGGTTTTCCGGTCGAGATCATGTGAAACTTGAAACGAAGCTTCATTGCAGACCTCCTTTCGCTCGCCCGTAATTGGGCTCGCATCAAATAGGTGATAAGTTAAACGCCAGCAAGGCGTCAGCGGGGGATGCCCCGGCGCCTGTAATCCAATCGACAGCAGCCGGTAAGGACGGAGAGATCACGCGGATTTTGCAAACCCGTAAAGATTCTCCGGATTGTCGACCAAGATGCGCTTGCGCGTTGTCTCGTCCGGCGCCCACGCGGCGAGGAGATCGAACAGCAGGGCGTCATCTGGGAGGGTTCCGTTCTGCTCGCTCGGATGGGGCCAGTCACTGCCCCACACCAATCGCTCCGGCGTCGCCTTGACGAAGGCCTGCGCAGTTTTGGTTGCTTCCGGATAGTCGGGCGGCCCGATCTTGCTGTTGGAATAGGCGCCCGACAGCTTGATCCAGGTGCGGCCCTTGTCGAGAAGGCTGCGCAGAACCGCGTGGGAGGGGTGGTCGATCCCGGCGGGCAGCACCGGATGGCCCAAATGATCGAACACCATTTGCGACGGCAGGCGCCGCAACAGGTCCGCATGGGCCACGATATCGTCGCCCTCGACATTGAACTGCAGATGCCAGCCGAGTTCGTTGACGCGTTTGGACAGCGGCTCGACCATGTCCCAGGTGACGACGGCGTTGGCGCCGCCGAGGGAAAAGCGAATGCCGCGGATGCCGGCGTCATGCAAGCTTTTCAGTTCCGCATCCGCGATGGTGGGGTGCACGACCGCGACGCCGCGCCCGCTCGCGCCGAGCTGCTTGAGCGCATCGACGGTGACCCGGTTGTCGGTGGCGTAGTTGCGCGGCTGCACGACCACGACGCGGGTCGTTCCGGTGCGCTTCTGCAAAAGCCGGTAGTCCGACACAGTGGCGTTTTTCGGGTTCTGGCCCGGGCGCGGGTTGGATTCCGGAAAGCGCGGGTCATAGACATGCATATGGCAGTCGGCAGCATTGGCCGGCGCCTTCACCTTGGCCGGACCGGTGCCGGTCGTATTCGGCACGGCCTGCTGGGCGCGGCCGGCCGTTGCGTCGAGCGTGCCCGTCACGGCTGCGGCAGCGGCCGCAGTCAAAAAAGTACGGCGGCCGATGGTTGGGTCGCTCATTGATGTTCCTCCCGTCATGCTATTGCCCGGTCCTGCAAGTGTACTCGAATCTGATCGCGGCGATAGAAGCGGCAGAGCCCCGCAAAAATCGACTGCCGCGCCCCTGTACAGCCGCAGGCCGATCCGCTATGCCGCCTGAGCAGACCGTCATTTCGGCACGGCGCGGGCTTAAAGTCCCGGTGAGGCAAGGCGGCGATGACCGCAAAATCCAATGCCGAAACCCTGATCACCGTTTTCGGCGGCTCGGGGTTTCTCGGCCGGCACGTGGTGCAGGCGCTGGCAGAGCGGCAGTATCGCGTCCGCGTCGCGGTGCGCCGCCCGGACCTCACCGGCCATCTGCAGCCGCTCGGCTGCGTCGGCCAGATTCATGCGGTCCAGGCCAACGTACGCAATCGACCCTCGGTCGCGGCTGCTGTGCGCGGCAGCGATGTGGTCATCAATCTGGTCGGTATCCTGTTCGAAGCCGGCCGCCAGCGTTTCGACGCGGTGCAGAGTTTCGGCGCCGAAGGCGTGGCGTTGGCGGCAGCCGCGCACAATGCCCGGATGGTCCACATCTCTGCCATCGGCGCCGATGAGGATTCGAGCGCCGCCTATGCGAGGGCAAAGCGGCGCGGCGAGGAACTGGTGTTGGCGGCAAGCCCCGAGGCCACCATTTTCCGGCCCTCGATCCTGTTCGGGCCCAACGATGATTTCTTCAATCGATTTGCCGGCATCGCCAGATTGTCGCCGTTTCTGCCGCTGGTCGGCGGCGGGCATACGCGGTTTCAGCCGGTTTTTGCCGGCGACGTTGCGGAGGCCATCGCCAAAGCTGTTGACGGCGCGACCCGGCCTGGCTCGATCTACGAACTCGGCGGGCCGGACGTCTACACTTTCAAGGAGCTGATGGAATTCACTTTGGCGACTATCGAACGACGCCGGCTGCTCCTGCCGCTGCCGTTCGGGGTTGCCAAGCTGCAGGCGGCGATTTTCGAGCTGGTGTCCAAGTTCCCGTTGCGGGTTCTCTCCAAGCCGCTTTTGACCCGGGATCAGGTCGAGTTGCTACGCTACGACAATGTCGTCTCGGACACCGCGCGCCGGGACGGCCTCACGCTCGAAGGGCTTGGAATCACACCGCAATCTGTTGCCGCGATCGTGCCAACTTATCTCTGGCGGTTCCGCAAAGCCGGGCAGTTTCGCGGCCACGTGGCTTAGAGCGGCCCGTAGGCCGTCATCGCCGGGCTTGACCCGGCGATTCATCGAGCAAAACACGTTGCGAAGCGGATGGATACGCGGGTCGAGCCCGCGTATGACGTCACCCCACCAGCGCAAGCCCGACGAGGCCGAGCGTGCCGACGATCACCCGCCACCATGCGAACAGGTCGAAGCCGTGCCCGGACACATAGTCGAGAAAGCTTTTCACCACGAACCACCCGGCGATGAATGACGCAATGAACCCGATCGCCACCACCACAATATTGTCGGCGCTCATGTGGGCGCCGTTTTTGTAGAGGTCAAAGGCGAAGGCGCCGGCCATGGTGGGCATGGCGAGATAAAACGAGAACTCCGCGGCTGAGCGGCGGTCGGCGCCGAGCAGCATGGCGGAGACGATCGTGGCGCCGGAGCGCGAAACGCCTGGAACCATTGCAAGGCACTGGCAGATGCCGATGCCGAGATAAACCGGAAGCGAAAAGGCGGTCGCATCACGGTAGCGCGGCCGCAGATCGAGGCTGTCCACATAGAGCAATACCGCCCCGCCGGCGATCAGGCTGAAGCAGACGATCCACGGATTGAACAGCACGCCCTTGATGAAGCCGTGCAAAAGGGCGCCGATGACCGCGGCCGGCAGGAACGCAACGAGGACGCCCAGCACGAATCGCCGCGCCTTGACGTCGGAAAGCATTCCGACCGCTATGTTCCATAGCTTGGCGAAGTAGATGCTCAACAGCGCCAGGATCGCGCCGAGCTGGATCAGCACCGCAAAGGTATTGCCGAAATCGTCGTCGCCGAAGCCGAAAAAATGCTGCAGCAGGAGCAGGTGCCCGGTCGACGACACCGGAATGTATTCGGTGAGGCCTTCGACGATGCCGAGACCGGCTGCCTTGAAAATATCGACCAACATGGACAGGAACTCCGTGTAAACCGCCAAGATCACAAGATGAACAAGGATCGCGAGAGGCCCCCAAGCCGCAGTGCTTGTGGCCCAACCGGGCCGGCCGGGCAAGATCCCCCTCCCTACCCTCCCCCGCCTCTCGGGGGAGGGTAGGGAGGGGGTTGGCTCAGCCCGACCGCCGGCCAACACATCAACGCTCGATTGGTTCGCCGTTGATATTCCGTTAAGGCTGATCCAGGCGCCCTCCTGGGAGCGCGGGCGTCCCGCCCGCCCTTGTGTTAAAGAAGATGCGGGCGAGACGCCCGCGCTCCCAGGAGGCAGGGGCATTGCCCGGATTTGAACGCATTGTGGATTTCTATACGTTGGTATTTGAAGGATTCGGTCCGCCGCGGATTAGGTCGATGTGACGCACAACCCGATGCTTACCCTGTTTCACCATCCCCTCTGTCCGCACTCGCGGTTCGTGCGCATCGCGACGGGCGAGTACGGTCTCAATCCCACGCTCGTCGAAGAGCGCCCGTGGGAGCGACGGAACGAGTTTCTGGTCCTCAACCCGGCCGGCACGACCCCGGTGTTGCTGGAAGAGGGGCATCCGGCGGTGCCGGGCGCGGCAATCATTGCGGAATATCTCGACGAGACTCGCGGCGTTGCGCTTAGCAGTCATCGCCTGTTGCCGGTCGATCTCGTCGGGAGAGTCGAGGTTCGGCGTTTGCTCAGCTGGTTCAACGACAAATTTTACGCCGAGGTCAGCGGTCCGCTGGTCACCGAACGGGTCCTCAAGCGGCTCATGACCCGGGCCCACGGCGGTGGGGCGCCCGAACCCGACGCAATCCGTGCGGCGCTATCTAACATCAAGTATCATCTTGACTATATCAGTTGGCTGGTGCGCACCCGCGACTGGCTCGCCGGCGAGCGCCTGAGCTATGCGGACCTTGCGGCGGCGGCGCATTTGTCCGTGATCGACTATTTGGGCGACGTGCCGTGGCATCAAGACGAAGCAGCCAAGAACTGGTACGCGAGGGTGAAGTCGCGGCCCGCGTTCCGGCCGCTGCTGACCGAGTCCTTTCCGGGAATTGCGCCGTCCCGGACCTATGCCGATCTCGACTTCTGACTGCGCCTGCCGACATCAGGCGGGCGCTCGCGAAGGCGGCGAAAGCGCTTGGCTTCGATGCGATCGCGGTGGCAAGCCCGGCGTTGACTCCGCAGGTGCGGCAAGGCCTCGCGGATTTCCTGGCCCAAGGCCTTCACGGCGAAATGGACTGGATGGCGGCACGGCCTGAACGACGCGGCGATCCGCGCACCTTGTGGCCGGACGTGCGATCGATCGTGATGCTTGGGGTCAATTACGGGCCGGATCATGATCCAACCGTCATTCTTGCGAAGCCTGAACGGGGCGCCATCTCGGTCTACGCGAAGGGCGACGACTACCATGACGTGATCAAGAAGCGGCTGAAGGCGCTGGCGCGCTGGCTCATTGCTCAGGCGGGCGGCGACGCCAAGGTTTTCGTCGATACCGCCGCGGTGATGGAGAAACCGCTCGCCGCGGCCGCCGGCCTCGGCTGGCAGGGCAAGCACACCAACCTGGTATCGCGCGAATTCGGCTCCTGGCTGTTTCTGGGCGCGCTCTTCACCACGTTGGAGTTGCCTCCCGACGCTGCCGAACCGGATCGCTGCGGAACCTGCAGCGCGTGCCTGGACATCTGCCCGACCGCGGCATTTCCGGCGCCGTATCGTCTGGATGCGCGGCGCTGCATCTCCTACCTCACGATCGAGCACAAGGGTCCGATTCCGCGTGATTTGCGGCCGCTGATGGGCAACCGCATCTACGGCTGCGACGATTGCCTCGCGGTTTGTCCCTGGAACAAGTTTGCCCGCCAGGGGCACGACGCCAAACTTAGCGCCCGTGTCGAACTCCGCGCGCCGACGCTTGCCGATCTTGCACGGCTCGACGACGCTGGATTTCGCAAGCTGTTCGCCAGGACCGCCATCAAGCGGACCGGGCGCGACCGCTTCGTCCGCAACGTGCTCATTGCGATCGGCAACAGCCGCAATCCCGCCCTCGCAACCTGCGCCGAGCGCCTCCTCAACGATACTTCGGCCATCGTGCGCGGCGCGGCCGTATGGGCGCTGGGGCGGCTCCTTGCGAAGCGGGATTTGGCTGCGTTGGCGGCGAAATACGCATCCGCCGAAGCCGATGCGTCGGTACGGGATGAATGGGTGGCGGAGGGCTATGGCATGATGCTGCGGTCTGTCGACATTTGAAGACTATTCGCGCCCACAGACGTGGATGCCCGCTGATCGCAATTCGTGATGCCGTCGGATTGTCATGCGGAATTCGGGGACCTGCCACAACGTAAGCTTTAGCACCTTCACCGGACGCCGTTCAGATTGCATTCAGCTTGCATGGAGAAAAGGTGAGCGTCGGGGGCGCCACAGATAGTCACGGAGGACATGATGCGTATCATGACGCTGGCGGTTGCGGCCGTCTTGGCGGTCAGCTTCGCCGTTCCGGCTTCGGCGGCTAA
>WNFC01005492.1_pt1 | contig 13906 bp, 18 predicted proteins | sample 5400541 | NCBI WGS metagenome assembly WNFC01 (sample SAMN13153342, study PRJNA577476) | soil metagenome | isolation source: 120 cm saprolite under Douglas fir tree site 2 hole 2 replicate 1 | place: USA:California | collected 2015-04-18
GCCTCGGTTCCGAAGGAGAGAAGATAGGTCGCTACGAGATCGGTATGGATCAGAAATCCCGGGCCGCTCGCGCCCGACCGCCATAATTCCTCGAACACGACAACGTCGAAGAGGTAGTCAAGGCCCATGCCGCCGTACTGCTCCGGCACGGTACAGCAAAGCAGGCCCTCTGCGCCGGCCCTGAGCCACAGTTCCCGTGGCACAATACCGTCCTTCTCCCACTGGGCATGAAACGGAACGATTTCGCGATCGACGAAACGCCGGACCGACTCCCGGAAAATATTGTGTTCTTCGCGGAAAATAGTTCGCTCTATCATCGATGCGGATCCATATCAATTTAGTTAGTTAGTGTACCATATGTTTGGAGCGGGTAAAATGCAAGCTGGAAACGGAAGGCTTTTTTGGTGCTGAGGCTCGTGCTATCCCTGCGCAAGTGTCGCAGAAAGTGCTCGATTCCGGACACTGCCGGAGCGGTAACGGGTGATTTTCGTCGCTTCAAATCGGGTTTGTCAGAACTAGTACGCTGATATACAGTATGCTATAATCCAACTGGTTTGTCGCGGCGGAGTTTGCCATGATGGCGTTGACGAAGTTGAAGGAATTCAGGGCCGAACGGACCGAAAACGATGTTCTGCACCTCGTTTTCGACATGCCTGGCCGCCCGATGAACGTGTTTTCCAATGCGGCCATTGCCGAACTGGTGACTTTCAGCGATTGGCTGTGCGGAAGTGACGTGAAGGGTGTCGTCATCCGCTCGGGAAAGCCATCGGCATTCTGCGCCGGTGCCGATCTCACGGAGTTGGGATTGGCCTATGATATGATCATGGCCGCGCCGGCCGAGAAGCGTGATCGTCTGGCGTTCGACCACTTCTTTCCTCTCAGCCGTGCGCTCCGCAGAATCGAAACCGCGGGTAAGCCGGTTGCGGCTGCGATTGCGGGTCTGGCGCTTGGTGGGGGCGGGGAGCTGGCGCTGTCCGCCCATCATCGGGTCATGGTCGACGATCCCAAGGCGGCGTTCGGCTTGCCAGAGTCGCTGGTCGGGCTGTTGCCGGGAGCCGGAGGAACCCAGCGGCTTCCTCGCTTGATCGGAATCGAAAAGGCCCTTCCGATCCTGTTGGAAGGTGCACGGCTGTCAGGTCAAGCCGCTATCACAGCCGGCGTGGTCGATCAGTTGGTTCCTGCTGGCGAAGAGGTGATGGCGGCAGAACGATGGGTGTTGTCCAATGCGGCCGCATCGCAGCCTTGGGATCGCCCAGGGTGGCGGCCGGCAGATGCCGATCGCGCAACCGCAATCATCGACCGAAAACGCGTAGATGTTCTTGCGGACACCCTGGGGCACTATCCGGCGCCGCTGGCTATCCTCGATTGCGTTAGCCAGGGATTGCCACAGCCATTCGACGACGCGATCCGCACCGAGATGCAAATATTCTCAAAACTCATTCAACGGCGTGAGCCGCGTAACATGATCAGGACGATGTTTCTCGGGAGGCTCGATCACGATCGTTTTCGGAAGGCGGGCGGCATCCCTCCGCCGATCGAAGAAGCCGTGGCCGCGGTCTCGCAGACGTTGCAGATCGATGCAAATGAGGATCCTGTTCTTGCGGAAGCGTTCGCTCGCGCCGGCTTTCGCGGACAAGCCACACCGGCGCAGGCATTCGATGGTGTCATTTCGCAAGCGGCTTTCTGGTCAGAGGCAGAGCCTGGCACCGACGGCAAGCTTGCACTGCGCGAACGGCTTGCAAAGGCGTGTGTCGTCGCGGGCAAATGGCGGGCTCGGCTATCCGAGGATGAGCGTCGTGCGGCAGACTATCTGCTGGTGAAGAATGTTGGCTTTCCCGCCTACATGGGCGGTGTGTTTGCGTCGGGTCAACACGACGCCTGACGAACCACCTATGTTCCAGGATTCGTGACACCGTGCATTGAGCAGATCAGCGACCGAAGGAAAAGCAGTGTCAAAACCTCTGAACGGCATACGCGTCCTCGACCTGTCGAAAGTCTTGGCTGGTCCGCTGTGCGCCCAGTATCTCGGTGATCTCGGTGCCGACATCATCAAGGTGGAGACCGTCGGGCAGGGTGACGAAACACGCGGCTGGCCGCCTTTCCCGGCACCCGGCCTTGGCACGGTCTTTCTCAGCGCCAACCGAAACAAGCGAAGCATTGCCGTCGACATGAAAACGGAAAAGGGACGTGAGATCATTCATGCGCTGGCAAGGTCCGCCGACGTCGCAATCGAAAGTTTCGGGACCGGAGTCGCTGAACGCCTGGGTATCGATGCAGCAACGCTGCGCTCCCTCAACGACCGCCTGATCCACTGCAGCATTTCCGGATTTGGCCGCTCGGGGCCGCTGAAGAACTCGCCCGGCTATGACGTGATCTTGCAGGCGTTTTGCGGAATCATGTCAATGACTGGCGATGAGGAGGGTGGTTATATCCGTAGTCCGATATCTCCGATCGATCAGATGACCGGCGTGCACGCGTTTAGCGGCATTTTGGCGTTATTGTATGCGCGAGAAAAAACAGGCAAGGGAGGCGCGATCCAGGTGTCGCTTTTCGAAACCGCGCTTGGCCTGCTGGGCTATAATCTGCAGACCTATTGGGAGCGCGGCGTTCAGCCGCCAAAATGCGGTTCGAGCCATGAGTCGCTGTGTCCTTACCAGGCTTTCGAGGCAGCCGATGGCCCGATCATGATCGGGGTCGCGAATGATAATCTATGGCGCAAGTTTTGTGCCGTCGCCGCGCTGGAGGCCATCGTCGACGATCCGAAATTCAGGACGAACGTGGATCGAGTCAAGAATCGCAAAGAAACCATCAGTCACGTCCAGTCCGCGATAGCGCAGCATTCCGTCGCCTACTGGAACGACGCCCTTGCGGGCGCCGGCGTTCCCTGTGCGCCCATCAATTCGATCGCTCAATTGCTTGACCATCCGCACACCCGGGCAAGCGGAATTATTGTCGAGTACGAGCACCAAACCGCAGGTCGGCTGAAGGGAGTAGGCCACCCGGTCCTGATAGACGGAGCGGAGCGCCTAGCGGGCTTGCCGCCGCCAATGCATGGGCAGCACACCGATGATGTCTTGAGCGAGATGGGTCTATCATCAGAAACACTCCGCGAGTTACGGCGGGCTCGCGTGATCGGTTGACGCCTGGGCGGCTCATCCAACCATTATTCGGTGTAATTAGCCGCCGTTTGGATGGTCGTATGGATGACCACTGACCCGCCGGGTATTGTCGCTTCTCCGAGCGACGCAGCTGCTACCGATTTCAACCAAGCAATGTGACAACGAGTGCGATGCTTATCGCCGGGACTGCCGCACTCGCGGCATGGCCGCTTAATCAAGAAGCTTCCAGGACGCATTTTCGAATCTTGCCATGCGTAGCGAGCGGTAGGGTGCGTAGTCCTCCTTGGAGTTGTTGAGTTCCACCCCTGGGAGAAGCATTGCAACGCGCTCCTTTTTGAAATTCGTTGCCTGATACAGAAGATTGTCTCTAGTAAGGTCATCACCACATCGCCCAAGAGCGAGCGCGATCGCCTGGGCATTGATGTAGCCGGACAAGGCAATGAAATCGTTCGGACTGTCGCCCGGGGCCCATTTTTTCATGAATGCAATATAGTCAATAACTTCCGGGTCTTGCGCCCACGCCGGATCTCCGGCTTGTTTCGTGAACTGCGTCGTCAGGACCCCCTGTACGTTTTCAAGTCCGGCCGGCGTGAGCACCGTCTGCACTGAGTTTATCGGGCTCGCAAGAAACTGTGTCGGCTTCCAATTCAGTTCGTGGACTTTCTTGAGCGCCTGGGCTGCGAATTTTGGAGTTGTGAAGTGGAGGAGGGTATCGGCGCCGGAAGCCTTCAACTGAATCACCTGAGAATCGATGGTTGGGTCAGTCAGTTCGTAGGTGGCTTCTGCGATAATCTTGGTTTTGGCGTCGTTCCCCAATGCATTCTTGAGACCGGTCAGAAAGTCCTTTCCATAGTCGTCGTTCTGGTAGAGGACAGCGATTTTTGCGTTCGGCAGGTTCTTGAGAATGAAGTTGCCGAAAGTGGCGCCTTCCATCTGGAATGCCGGATAGAACGGGACAGTCCACGGGAAATTCTGAGGATCGTTGAAGCGCCGGCCCCCCGCTGAGGCAAATACATGAGGGATCTTGTTCTGATTGAGATATTTCTGAATGGCGATGTTCGGGACGGTGCCTACAGTTCCAACATCGGCAAGGACTTCGTTGTCCTCCACAAGCTTCCGCGTTTGTTCGAGTGCTTTCGGCGGGCTGAATGCATTGTCGAGTGAAATCAGGCTCACCTTCCTGCCGTTGATACCGCCTTTCTCGTTCAACATTTGAAAGTAGCCTGCCATAACGCGGCCGTAACTTGAGAATGCCGAGGCTGGACCGCTATAGGGAACGGTCTGGCCGATCCTGATTTCGGTGTCCGTTACGCCTGGACCATATTTCTTTTCAGCTGCTGCGGCGCTGAACTGACAGGCGCCCAGAAGAACGGCCGAGACAATAATCCATGTTGAGTTCTTCATATTGCCCTCCCTCTTTTGGTCCAATGGATGAAATGGTGGATGAGCGATTTTCCGTCGATCTTTCCGGTTCTTACAAAGACTCGAGAACCAGGCAGGATCTTCGGCGGGCCAACGACCATTCTTCTTCCAAGAACGCGCGCCAATGTCGGCTCTTTCCCGAGGCAATACCAAGGTCAAGCTAATACGTACATGCGTATATAGTACACTACATATATCATCAAGGAGCAATTCGCATGAAGAGTCTGCTGCAATGCGGCGAAGCGTCGTTTACGCTTATTTGTTTGCTACCCAACAGGCGCGACCGCGCAAGGCGAAGCGGGCGTTTTCGGGCAATTTCGGAGGGTGTTGTGCTTATAGAATGATTTTCGCTTATCCGCCTCATCCGCAAGTCGTCGATGAAACAAATATCGATCGCTATGGCATTGGATCACGTTGCCTGCGATGATTATCCAGCCTGATGGGTACGAATGCCGATTTTCAAATGGACTGGGACAATATTCGCATTTTCCTAAGCGTCGCTCGCGCAGGCCAGTTTTCAGCCGCAGCGTCGCAGTTGCGGCTCGATAACGGCACGGTCGGCCGCAGGATCAACGCGCTTGAGAAATCCCTTGGTGTTCGCCTGTTCGATCGGCAGACTACCGGAAGCGTGCTGACAGCCGCCGGCGATCGATTGTACAAGACTGCCGAAGAAGTCGAAGCTCAGCTGTTGCGCGCGCAGGGCGATCTCTCCCACTCGGACGTCGAGCTTTCGGGCACAGTGAGAATTGCTGCTCCGGACGGCTTCACCACGCTTTTCCTGTGTTCGCGGCTTGGTCGTCTCAAAGCGAAATATCCATCACTTACGGTTCAGCTGGTACCGACGTCGCGAACTTTTTCCTTGTCGAAGCGCGAAGCCGATCTGGCCATCACCATTGAGAGACCTGAAGTAGGTCGGCTCTCGGTGCGCAAACTGATTGACTATTCCTTGCATTTTTATGCGGCGAAGACATATCTCGCGGAGCACGGCTCTCCTCAACGGCCGGAAGATCTCCAGCGTCACTGCCTTGTGACGTATGTGCAGGATCTGATTTTCGCGGATCAACTCAATTTTATGCCGGAGCTTTATGGCTCAACCTATAGCCGGCTCGAATGTTCGACGGCTGTTGGTCAGCTCGAAGCGGTTCGTGGCGGTGCAGGTATCGGAATTTTGCACGATTATGCGGCTCAGCGCGATGAACAGCTGCAGGTCGTGCTGCCCGGTACGGTGTTTGAACGAAGCTATTGGATCGTTACCCATCTGGACATGCGCGAGCTCAGTCGAGTCCGTGCAATGTCTGAATTCATATTCGCGGAAGTAGGAGCGCAAAAATCGATTTTCCGGACGAGGAAAGACGTGGAGTAGCGCATGCGCACCGAAAAGCAGAACGGTTGTTAGACTGAGCGGAACAAGCCGCCAACCCCGCAAGCCCCCTAATTGCGACTTCTATCGTGGTGCGCTGCGCGCGACAGGAAGGTTCCCGGCTCAGCTGCAGCGCCGCCCTTCGCGCACGCTGCCGGCGGCGTAGGGCCATTTTCGCTTGAACGCAAATATGGTTATGATACATATCGTAATGAAGCGTACGGATTTTGTCGATGTCATTATCGATGTAGGCGGGAGCCTGATTCTGGTCCGACAGGATTTGATCAAAAAAGTCATTGCAGTCGTGCGGACTGAACGGGGAGCTGAATAATGGGTGCATCGACAGGCACTGCCCTTGCAGCGTTGAAAATCGGAGGGCGCGTTGCTTTCGAGCGTCTCGTGCGACCAAAGGCCCGGCGGTTCGGGGACGTGCCCTGTTCGCCTTATGCAATTACGACCGAATGGTTGACGGCCGTGCTCTGTGGCGAGATTCCGGAGGCCATTGTTACGCACGTCGAAGTCGAGCCGGCGAGCGCGGGTACGCACGAACGCCATCAGCTGATTGTGTCCTACAACGAGGAAGGCCGGCGCGCCGCATTGCCGGTCTCGATCTTCACCAAGTCGCTGCCGAGCGTCGTCACACGCATGATAGGCGGCTTCAACGGTACGGCGCGTGTCGAGGGCAATTTTTATACGCAGTTTCGACCTGCGCTGCAGATCGAGGCACCCCTGTGCTATCACTCTGCCTACGACCGGCGAACATTTGCGGCGATCCATCTGTTGGAAGATATGGTCGCTACGAAATCCGCGACGTTTTGCAGTCATAAGACGTACGTTTCGCGCGCCATAGCAGGCGACATGATCGATCTCCTGGCATCGCTGCACAGCCGCTTCTACGGCGATCCGGCGCTCGCGGAGCGCTACCGATGGCTCGCCAGCTATCCAAGATGGTTTACCATTGGCGCGGAGAAAATGAGCACGGAGCATTACACCCGCAAAGCATTTGACGCCGCAGCCCACGTTATTCCTGCCAAGGTCCTTGCGCGCCGCGACGAGGTCTGGCCGGCAACGATACGTGCTCTTGCGGTGCACGAAAGCGAGCCTCAAGGACTTATTCACTCCGATGTTCACATCGGAAACTGGTATCGGACAGGTGCTGGGCAAATGGGGTTGTGCGACTGGCAATGTCTTTCGCGCGGCCACTGGTCGCGGGATTTCGCTTACGCGGTGGCGGCCTCGCTAACGCCGGACGATCGTCGGAATTGGGAACGTGACCTGCTGGTTCGCTATATCGAGCGGTTCGCGGAGCGAACCGGCGTCGAGCCGGACTTCGAGCTCAGTTTCCTGCACTACCGGCAGCAGATTTTGCATGCGCTCGCGATGTGGACGATCACGCTATGTCACTCGCGGTTGTTGCCAAATATGCAGCCCGAGGAGACGACGGTCGCGATGATCGAGCGGATCACGACGGCTATGGCCGATCTGGATTCGATCGACAGTTTTTAAGATGCTGGTTGTATGCGGGCCAGGAGCCGGGGAGATTGGTCCATGCAAAATGTGATGTCATTGAAGGGAAAAATGATTGTCATTACCGGTGCGGCGCAGGGGATCGGACAGGCGATTGCGACTCTGGCGATCGACCTAGGTGCACGGGTGGTAGGGATCGATATTGACGGTGACAAGCTCGGCGCATTTGCTGCAACGATGAGTGGCCAGTTACTGTCCTATGTCGGCAGTGTGGCTGATCCCGAGTTCACGGAAGCGACGGTACGCGACGTCAAGGCGCGCATCGGCGACATCCACGGCCTCGTTAACAATGCCGGGATTACGAGGCCGGCGATGATCGAAAAGATGACCCTGCAGCAATGGAGCGAGGTCATCTCGGTTCATCTGACCGGGGCATTCCTGTGGACCCAGGCTGTGGGCCGCATCATGGTTGCGCAGGGAAAGGCCGGTCGCGAAAGCGCGGGGTCTATCGTGAATATCTCATCAGATGCCGGAAGAGCCGGTTCTATCGGCCAGATCAACTATGCCGCGGCAAAAAGCGGGCTGTTGGGCATGACCATGAGTGCCGCCAAGGAATGGTCAAAGTTCGGCGTTCGGACGAACTCCGTCTGCTTCGGCGTTGTCGAGACCGCCATGACCGAAACGATCAGGGGTGACAAGTTTCGCGATGGCATATTGGCGCGGATTCCGATGGGGCGTTGGGCAGCGCCGGAGGAGGCAGTCAAGCCTGTATGTTTCCTGCTCTCGGATGCCGCGTCTTACATCACCGGCCAGCACATTGCAGTGGACGGCGGCTTTCACATCTCCGTCTAATCACCTCCGCGGGATGATCGGGCTTGCGTGTTTCGGAGAGCCGCATCACCGACCGCGGTCGCTGTTCCCGGCGCCGCGAGGCATTCTTATCGTCAAGATACATTGCGAGGTATTTGCCGGGGTTGCCGGTCAGATACCGTCAAAGCGATGTATTCCTTGACCTCAGGATCGTCGGCCCACATCGGGTCACCAGCCTGCAGTGTGAGTTTAGGGTTTTGCAGTTATCGTAGCGACGCAACCATGGAGAAACGCCATGAAACCAGATCCCGTCAATAAAATGGGTGCCGACCTAGCAGTCCAACTTATGCTGGTAATGGTGTTTGGACTACTCGCAAGGATGGCGCCAGATGCGGACGTATTCCGTGAAGATGTCCGTGAGAAGCTTTCGGATGTTGCGGACACGTGCACGCTGCCGCCGATGCCGCCGGATACGGAAAGAGAAGTTCGGATCGGGGCAAAGCAAGTCATCGCCGGGGTGCTGCAGCGTGCGCGGACAGTGAATTAACCGTTGTCCTCGTAGAGGACGTTTCGGCATATCCCAGACAGTCTGAGCCCGGACAGCAGCCGGATGCAGCGTAGCAGCGCCGGCTAGCATACGAAAAATCGCACTATTCCTCCCGATCCAACACGGCGTTTATCTCACCTAGCCAATATTTCTTGCAAATCAATCCGGAGGCGGTGAGAATTTCATGCGAGAATTTTTTGTGGATGAAATTCCCTGTTATCCGCCAAAAACTCGCTGTTTCCTGAAATATTTTCCCTGTTAATTTGCGTAGGGAATTGCCGAGAAGTGGCTGCGGCACAGAGGTTTCTTGCTACGAAATGGACCCTCATAGCCTCAAAATTGCAATTTTCCCTGTAAAATTCCCTGTTAGCAGGGAATTTGCTTGGAGACGGGTGCGATCAGCACTGCGTCGCCAGCCAGGCAGTCTGGCGTCCAGAGGAAATGGCCCTGACGTTAGCAGAAAGGCCCGCCAATGGCGGGCTTTTGCGAATTAGCTACCAGTCTCCACGCTCCAATTTTCGGCATTCTCGGAACGAATTTGCCGATAGTCTCCGGCAAACATTTGAAAAACTCCCGTTTTTGGGAGACTGCGGCCGGAGACAAGGTTCGATCTGCACTGCGTGGCGGACGCGGCAGTGCAATTAGTGGTATATTTAGATATGGCAGATGGTCAGGTCGTACTGGTGACAACTGAACCATTAGGGGGCGGTTCGCCCGTCCGCTCGGTCTACTTCGTGGCCGAACAGGATCCGGAGAAGGCCAAAGCAATTATCGGTGAAATGATGGCTCCGAATGAGAAGGTGGAAGCGTGGGGCCGGCTTCCGAAGGCAGCAGTCAAAGCTCTCGGATTGAAACCTGGCGACTTCAAGCACGGCTGACCGGCATCGAGTGAAATTCCGAGACGGCGCCAACTGAACTGGATCGCCAATTCCTAACTGCCCGATCTCGCGGCGCCTTCTGGCTTTCAACCTTCGGAACGCCGCATCGACGTCTTCGACGATGCGGCGAGCAGTCGATGAACTCCACGGCGGGTCTGGACGCCTCGCTTCCTCGATAAACGTTCCATCTGCAAAAATGGCTTCCAAAACGTCTCGTAGAATTTAACGTCCAAGAAGTATCCGTGATGTGCTCCATTGTGCCATCTGTCGCGCCCAAGTTTGCGCCGAAAGCCGCGAACGCTTGTTGGTCGCGACCTTCAGGTCGTCGACAACGGAGACAGGTGAGGTGTGTGGCGGCGTACATGGTGTTCGGTTGTTGGCCATCGATTTTCGTGAAGCTGCAGGACGGCAATCCTGCTGGCGCTGCGCACCTAATTAGAAACGAATCCTGGATGGCGCGCCGCATGTCGGAACTAGGCGCCTGTTCGTCTTGTACCCCAGCCGCCCCAAACCGGAGTTCTGCGTATGGCCCCTAGAGCCAATTGGAAGGGTTTCCTGCGACTGTCCCTGGTGACCTGTCCGGTCGCGCTCTATCCGGCCACGTCCGAAGCCGAGAAGATCTCGTTCAACCAGATCAATCGGAACACCGAGCATCGCATTAAGTACCTCAAGGTCGATGCCGACACCAGCGAGGAAGTCCGCAAAGAGGACATTGTCAAGGGCTACGAAGCCGACAAGAACGCGCGGGGCATCCATTGATCGGGCGCGCCTTGGCGTCCACTGTGTCGAGGAGATAAGGACAGCGTGTGGCTTTCGACCGGGCCAGGGTTATTAACGAGAAGCGTCGCCCATTATCTTGCCAAAGATTTGCCAGGGCGTCTCAAGACGACGACGATTTTTGAGCGTTATGAGCTCCTTCGAGTGGCGTCGATACATTGTATCGTTGGGTACAAGTTCACAAAGAGGCATTGGAGCTGGACAGCATATACTTCGCAAGCTGTGATGCCATCGATCGCTTAGCACTACATACGAGCCGCGCGACGAAAACGAGTACTTCGACGAGATCAGGACGTCAAAAATCACCAAGGACATGCTCGATCTCGCCAGTCTTACCGCTCGGCCAATTCCTTTCTCGCCATTTTCGGAAATCTACTGTGGCAGCCTTAATCTTGTTATCAAACCACGCTGCAAGATAGCGGCATAGGTCTGGCTGGTCTCTAAAGAAGATTCCGAAGTGCAAATCGGTCGAGCCACGCGCGTTGGGAAAGGATAGCTGTGCAGATTTCTCATCTATAATAACGGCTTCCATCCCCAATTCTTCGTTGGTCTCAATAATTGCCGGATGGACAAGATCAGAAACGTTGTCTCTCTCGAAGATACCTAGGCGTTCTTCAATGCTTTTTGCGAGGTCTGCGTCGGCGCGGCTCACGGCCATGACGACGTCGCAGTTGAGAGGCTTCACCAGAACACCGTGCGCCCGCCGCGCGCACGGGCGGGCTTCCTACGCGATCTGGCGAACTTTGGATGATTTGCGCGCGTAGGATTTTTTGCGCCATGTCACTTATGCAGCGAGCTGAGATAGGCAAAATAGGCCGAACACGCCGAGGCGGTGGCGGCGATTGCGGCGATCACAGCGGAAGCGAGCATGATCCAACTCCGCCACTGGTCTTGGACGGCGGCTCTTCGGGTCCAGCGATGAATGCGACGCGGTGGATGATCTGATCGATACCGTGCCAACCACGCTTGCCGGGCTTTTGTCTTTCTTGATCCACTTGGCCAAGGCTCATCGCCGCGACCCGGATGCGTTCGTCGACCAGCATGTGGAGCCGCTGTTAGAAACCCTTGGCAAGGTGGCAGCAGCGCTGAGCTAAACACTGAAAAGAACCCCGCCTGTGCTTCGCGTGCAGGCGGGGGAACGCCCTTAAGAGGAAGGTTTTCAGTACCCCGAGGCTATTCATCATCGTCGCCAGAGGCCGCGCCATCCCATTCAAGCTCACACACCACCCGCGCTTCCACCGAGTTTTCGGCGCTGAAGTACTTGGCGTTCTCGGCTAGAAGCCGGCGAGCCGCTTCTTCGGCTTCCTTCTTTGAATTGCATCGCTGATGTACAAAACTGTCGGTCCTTCCAGTGTGACGAGAAGTATCCCAGCGGATCACATCGACCGAGGCGTACCAGACGCCAGACCCTGTACGATAGCGAGCCAGAATTTCGCGACGACGATCCGCTGCCTCCGCTATGCCTCGCCAAACGGCGTTGTCGAGATCGTTTTCCGCCAGCCTGCGAGCTTCGAAAGCAAATCCCTTCAAAGCGGGCTCGGTCAAAAATTCCGTCTTGCCGTCAATCCCGAAGATATGGGTTTGGATTTCGCGGATGGCTTGCTTTGCCTCGAACGTCATAGGAGGCACTTTCGGAGCAACACCCTTGGCTTGTCGGAACTTGGATGTGGGCGCGCGCTTGCGCTTCCAGATGTCGTCGGAAATCAAATCCAAGTCCTGCTTTGATAAGGTCCAGCGATTGTCACGCTCCCATTTCTCGCGCTTCAGCTTGGGGGCCAGATCGACAACTTTCGACGATGGCCTGCGCTCTGCACGTTCCAGAGCGGCGAATGTCTCCATGGCTTCCATCCCGCCGGCTACGAGATCCCGATGTACCTGACCTCTCTTGTCGAAGGTTAGAAAATTGCCGTCAGCTCTAGCAATCCGGACGGGCTTCCCATTCTCAACTTCAACTATGACATCGGCCGCCTTTTGCTTAGTCCCCGCGTATTGGGGCATGGCGTCGTTACCGTGAGCCAATCCCTGCATGAGCCGCTGTGAGATGCGTTGAAGGCCATCGTCTGCAAAAAGGTAAAAGCGAACCGACACACTCATGCGGGCGTCCCTTGGTCAGACTTCACAACGCTGCCATGATTCCGCATTCCGGCCTGTTGAACAAGTGCCGAGCAGACCGCCGGCCCGACCCTCTTTTTTATTCGGAAGTTACCCACCCTTCCTGGGGCCAGCAAAAAGCGAATTTCGGCGAAACTAGCGCCCCGCGGACGGGGCAGTTACCGAAATGGTCAGTCTCGGTCTGTGCTACGCCATCAGCATCGCGGCCGGGCTTCACTCCAGGACCTCATATTCGAATGCCGCGCCTTCCGGATCGTTCTCCTTGAACCATGAGATCTTGCGCTCCTGCGTGATATGAGGAACGTACACCATCACTTGGTCGGGACCTGCCAACCCGATCAGCAGCATCGCCCACGTTGAGGGTTCGGAGGCGCCGGGATGGCGCTGCTACGCGATTTTGAGGTCGCGAGTTGCTTCATAAAGGCTGATCGAACCCACAATGGTGGTGAGTAGTCCCATGAGCGCCCAAGCCAACGGCGAGCCAGCGGCGATCGTGCCAGCGACAATCCAGATGCCAAAGGCAATGATACCTACCGAGATTAAGAACGAGAATGTGGCATTCATGTTGGCCTCCATTCCAAAGAAGAGCATTGGTCTGGTCCTGCATTCAGTCATCGCTGGTTCGCATCGGGCGAGCCTAACTCGCCATCAAGCCAGCCCATCGCCTGCGATTTGAGCGGGTCGGCCGGGACCTGGGCATCATAGATAAGCCCGCACTTGATACATCTCAGGGTCCAATGTTCGAAACCCGGCCGCCCCCGAGCGACGCTTTGGATTCTGATGCGGGATTGGCACTGCGGACAGCGAGGTCGCTGGGTTTCGCGTGGCGACAGCTGATTGGTAAGTTGAGCGTCAGGCATAGTACTAATTGCGCCTGTTATGTCCGGGAGTCGACTTAAAATCCCGGCGCAACGACTGAAAGATTGTCGGTTCCTGGACGGTTCGGCCTTCCGGGTAAATGTTCCATTTAGCACATTTTGGCATGAGATTTCGTCCGGGACTGTTCAGACGGAACAAGCGACGATCGATTAGGTTGCCCTCATGAATGGGAGGTCGCCATGGGACGATTTTATTTCCATCTACAAGAGGACGATGAAATAGTTCCCGATGACGAAGGCGTAGACTTGCCGGACCTTTCTGCAGCTGAGCACGAGGCGATACTAGCGGCGCGTGAACTTGTGGCCGAGGCCATCAAGAGCGGTAGGCCAGAGGTTCCGGAGGCTTTCGTGATCGCAGATGAGGAGGGCCGAGCGCTGGCCATCGTACCGTTTACGACGGTTTTGCCGAGGCCCCTGAGGAAGTAGGGGGTCTCAGAAGATTGCATAGGATTCTCTTCAGCCGTCGATGCGCTCGACGTTTTCGCCACGCTGTCGCACTTGTTTGTCAATTTCGGAGGCAATATCCCGGAGTTCCT
>WNFC01010390.1_pt1 | contig 13903 bp, 12 predicted proteins | sample 5400541 | NCBI WGS metagenome assembly WNFC01 (sample SAMN13153342, study PRJNA577476) | soil metagenome | isolation source: 120 cm saprolite under Douglas fir tree site 2 hole 2 replicate 1 | place: USA:California | collected 2015-04-18
GCATGAAGCCGAGATGCCAGGCTTCCGGCGGACCGTTCAGCCGCGAGACGTCCATCAGCGCGGTATGGCCGACATGGTCGCGGCGGCGCATCGCGATCAGGCCCTTGGCGACGAAGGCGCGGTTGAGGCCGATCAGCGGCGCGACGTCGGCGACGGTGCCGAGCGCGACGTGATGCAGCATGCCCATCAGGTCGGGCTCCGGCATCTCGCTGGTCCAGAAACCGCGCGCACGAAGCTCCCGGTTGACCGCGACCAGCGTCACCAGGGTCAGGCCGACCGCGGCGAGATAGCCAAGGCCGGAGAGATCGTCGGGCCGGTTCGGATTCACCAGCGCGTCGGCCTCGGGCAAGGCCTCGCCGCATTGATGGTGATCGATGACGACCACGGATAGTCCGAGCCGCTTGGCCTCGGCCAGCGGCTCGAGGCTGGTGGTGCCGCAATCGACCGTCACCAGCAGGGTCGCGCCCTTGCCCGCAAGCGCGCGCACGGCCTCGGTGTTGGGGCCATAGCCTTCGAACAGCCGGTCGGGAATATGAATCAGCGGATCGAGCCCGCAATGCCTTAAGTGCCAGGCGAGCAGCGCTGCCGAGGTCGCGCCGTCGACATCGTAGTCGCCGAAGATAGCGACCTTCTCAGCCCTGACGGCGGCATCCGCGATGCGCTTGGCGGCGGCTTCCATCTGCGTCACCGTGAACGGATCGGGCAGCAATTTGCGGATGGTCGGATCGAGGAAATCGGTGACCGCGTCGAGTTCGACGTCGCGGCCGGCAAGCACCCGCGCCAGCATCTCAGGGAGTTGATAACGTTGCGCGATCGCCAGCGCCCGCGCGGCGCCGCGGGCGTCGAGCCGGTCGCGCCACAGCTTCCCGGTCAACGATCGCGTGACGCCGAGAAAGGCCGGCGGCAGTTCAACGGGCAATGCGGTCGAAGGAAGCGTCATGATGCTTTCGAGAGATAAGCGCTGATCACGCGGACACCAAAGCCAACCGCCGGAAGACCTCGCCAAGTCCAGATCGCCAAGTCCAGATCGCCAAGTCCAGATCGGCGCCGCTTCATCCGGATGCCGTAAAAACAAGCAGCCGAACTGCCGAAACTATATGCAACCCCAGATGTCCTCCAATAGTACAAGGTTAAACCTGCGTTAGGCTGAATCTGAAAAAGTACCGACAATATCCCCGCTATTTTGCGGGACCTGATTTTACAGGATTTTGAGACGCCACGCACCACGCAGAGGAAGTCCGTCAATGCTTACCGCGCTTGATCGTAGCCGGACGGAGGCGATCGCAAACAAACCAGCGGATCCCGACGATGCAGGCGAGGAATCCGACATCTCAGCGCTGATCTCCCGGCTGACCGCCGAGGTCAACCAGATCGCCTGCGAAAAGACCAGATCGATCCAGCAGATTACCAACCAGATGAAAATGCTGGCGCTGAACGCGCTGATCGAGAGTTCCCGCGCGGGCGCGCAAGGCGCCGGCTTCGCAGTGGTCGCGCAGGAGGTGCGCAGCGTCGGCCAGCAAGTCGAGGGCATCGCGCGCGACCTCGAAAGTCAGCTGACGAAGCGGACCGGCAACCTGGTAAGCTCGATGCAGCGCATGGCCGAGCGATCGCGGGGCGAGCGGATGGTCGACCTCTCGCTCAATGCCATCGAGCTGATCGACCGAAATCTCTACGAGCGAACCTGCGACGTGCGCTGGTGGGCGACCGATTCCGCCGTCGTCGACTGCGCCGCCTCGCCTGACGCGGCCACCGCCGCGCATGTGTCCGAGCGGCTGGCGGTGATCCTTTCCGCCTACACCGTCTATCTCGATCTCTGGCTCTGCGATCTCGACGGCAAGATCCTGGCCAATGGCCGCGCCGATCGTTTCAATGTCGCGGGCCAGAACGTCGCCCAAACCAAATGGTTTCACGAGGCGCGCAAGCTGCGCTCGGGCGACGACTATGTGGCGAGCGATGTCGAGTGCCAGCCGCTGCTCGGCAACGCGCAGGTCGCGACCTATTGCGCAAGCGTGCGCGCCGAAGGCAAGGCCAATGGCAAGCCGATCGGCGTACTGGCGATCCATTTCGACTGGGAGCCGCAGGCCCGTGCCATCGTTCAGGGCGTGCGCATCGGCGCCCACGACAAGGCGCGCGTGCTGCTGGTCGATTCCCATTTTCGGGTGATCGCGGCCTCCGACGGCCAGGGCCTGCTGACCGAGAGGCTGCAGATTTCGCAGCAGGGAGCAAGCGGCAGCGGCTTCTATCACGACCGCTCCGGCGGGCTGATCGCCTACCATGCCACGCCCGGCTACGAGACCTACAAGGGCCTCGGCTGGTTCGGCGTGATCCAGTGCGCGGCCGGATAGCCGCGCCTGTTACCTCAGCAACCCATTTTATCGGCGATGCCGCCGAAATCCTTGGCGATGATGTCCCAGTCGCCCCTGGCCTCGAAATCGTATTTCTGCAACGGGCCGTATTCGGTCGGCCGCGCCACGAAGGCGGTCTTCAGCCCGAGCTTCTGCGCGGCTTTCAGGTCGTGGTTATGGGCGGCCACCATCATCACCTGCTCCGGCGGCAGGCACAGCAGTTTCGCCGCGCCGAGATAGGTCTCGGGATCGGGCTTGTAATGCTCGAACAGCTCCGCCGACAGGATCAGGTCCCACGGCAGGCCGGCAAACTTCGCCATGTTGGTGAGCAGCGCCACGTTGCCGTTGGAGAGCGGCGAGATGACGTATTTCGTCTTCAACCGCGCCAGGCCTGCGACGCTGTCCGACCACGGATGCAGCCGGTGCCAGCCCATGGTGAGATGATGCAGATCGGCGTCGGTCAGTCCCTTGATCGCAAGCTGCTCGACCAGCTTCTCCAACGAGCGGCGATGCAGCACATCGAGGATGACATAGCCGCGCTCCGGATTCTTGCGCACCTCGTCCATCGACGCGGCATAGACCGCCCGCCAACCATCGACCAGCGCGGTCCAGTCCGCCGTGATGCCGCGCGTTTCCGACCATTTGGTGAAATCGTTGATCAGGCTGGTGCGCCAGTCGACCACGGTGCCGAATACGTCGAACACCAGTGCCTTCACCGCCGAAATGTCAGACATGCTCGCTCCCTGTTTTTTGTTTTTGTCATTCCGGGGCGATGCCAACAGGTCCGGCCTGTTGGCCGGCCCGATGACAAGCTCCGCATCGAACCCGGAATCTCGAGATTCCGGGTCTGGTGCTACGCACCATCCCGGAATGACGGCATCAATCGAGGTGGAATTTCTCCATCTCCCGGTGCTCCGCCTTGATGTAACGCACCGTGCCGGTGACGGAGCGCATCACCACGGTCTCGGTCTCGATCACGTCCTTCTTGAACTTGACGCCCGAAAGCAGCGAGCCGGTCGTGACGCCCGTGGCGGCAAACAGGCAGTCGCCCTTCGCCATGTCCTCGATGCCGTAGATCATCTTCGGGTCGGTGACGCCCATCTTGTGGGCGCGCGCGCGCTTCTCCTCGCTGTCGAGGATCAGCCGGCACTGCATCTGCCCGCCGATGCAGCGCAGCGCCACCGCCGCCAGCACGCCTTCGGGCGCGCCGCCGGTGCCGATATACATGTCGACGCCGGTTTCCTCGGGCGTCGCCGTATGAATGACGCCGGCGACGTCACCGTCGGTGATCAGCCGTACCGCTGCGCCGGTCGAGCGCACGCTGTTGATGATGTCCGCATGCCGCGGGCGATCCAGCACCAGCACGGTGATGGCGGAGGCATCGACGCCCTTGGCCTTCGCCAGGCGCCGGACATTGTCGGCGGGCGGCGCATCGAGCTCGACGACGCCCTTCGCATAACCGGGACCGATCGCGAGCTTCTGCATGTAGACGTCGGGCGCATGCAACAATGTGCCGCCGTCGGCCATCGCCATGGTCGCGATCGCGCCCGGCATGGCCTTGGCACACAGCGTGGTGCCTTCCAGCGGATCGACGGCGATGTCGACCTTGGGACCGGCGTTCAACCCGACCTTCTCGCCGATGAACAGCATCGGCGCCTCGTCGCGCTCGCCCTCGCCGATCACGATGGTACCTTCGATCGGCAGCTTGTTGAGCTCGCGGCGCATCGCATCGACGGCGGCCTGGTCGGCGGCCTTCTCGTTGCCATGGCCGCGCAGCCTCGCCGCCGACACCGCCGCCCGTTCGGTCACCCGCACGATTTCAAGCGTCAGAATGCGCTCGAGCAGCAGTTGCTGTGGAACGGAAATATGAGTCGACATCGGAGCACTCCTTCAGCAATTTTCTTGCAGCACTTTCTCGCGGCACTTTCTCGGCGAGGCATTCACCTCGCGAACAATTCGTCGACGCGCAATCCGTTTCTGATCGCGCGCTAGTTTTTTTCGATCCTGATCACCTGCGGCCGGCCGCTGATCACCTTGTCGCGCTGCACCGCCTGCAGCGCGCGATACACCGCGTCCTCATGGGTTGCGTAGGTGATCAGGAGCACCGGCACCGGCGCAGCTTTCCCCGCGGACCGGCCGGGGTCAACGCCGCCATTGGGATGGCGTTGCACGATCGATTCGATCGAAATCTTCTGCTCGGCGAGCCTCGTCGCGATGGTCGCGGCGGTGCCTGCGAGGTCGCGCGCCATCAGGCGGATGTAGTAGCCGCCCTCATGGCGCTCCATCGGCGCCTTCTCGGTCACGCGCAAGCGGTCGACCGGGCGCCCGAACGGGTTGACGCGCACGCCGCGTGCGACGTCGGCGATATCGGCGAGGACGGCGGACGCGGTCGCAGCACCTCCGGCGCCGGGACCGACCAGCGTGATCGGCGGAATCCCCTCGCCATCGATGGTGACTGCGTTCGTCACGCCCATCACCTGCGCGATCGATGTGGATTTCGGCACCATGGTCGGGTGCACGCGCTGTTCGATGCCCTTGGCGGTCCGCACCGCGACGCCCAACAGCTTGACGCGGTAGCCGAGATCCGAGGCTGCGCGCAGGTCTTCTGGCGCGATGGAGGAAATACCTTCGACATAGACCGCGCGCTGTGCAACCTTCGTGCCGAACGCAAGGCTCGCCAGGATCGCGAGCTTCTGCGCCGTGTCGTGGCCGTCGACGTCGAACGACGGATCGGCTTCGGCATAGCCGAGCCGCTGCGCATCCTTCAGGCACTCGGCGAACGACAAGCCCTCCTGCTCCATCCGCGTCAGGATGTAATTGCAGGTGCCGTTGAGAATGCCGTAGACGCGATTGACGCCGGTCGCGGCAAGTCCCTCGCGCAGGGTCTTGATGATGGGAATGGCCGCGCCGACCGCGGCCTCGAAATTCAAGGCGCCGCCGTGCTTCTCGGCCGCCTGCGCCAGACGCACGCCGTGCTTGGCGATCAGCGCCTTGTTGGCGGTGACCACCGACTTGCCCGACTTCAGCGCCGCCTCGATCGCCGACAAGGCCGGGTCGCCGGCGCCGCCAACCAGCTCGACCAGGCAGTCGATATCGGGGTTGTTGGCAAGCTCGAGCGGACTGTTGGCCCAGGCAATTCCGGACAGGTCGATGCCGCGCTTCTTCGCCTTCGCGCGCGCGGTGACTGCGGTGACGCGCACGCTCCGCCCGCAGCGCGCCGCCAAGGTGCGGCCTTCGCTCTCGATCAGGCGGACAACCTCGGCACCGACGGTGCCGAGCCCTGCAATGCCCAATCTCAGGGGTGCGGCCATAACCAAAAGACCTGTGGAAAATAGGGTTTAGGAAGCATGTCGATATCTTATCCGAAAACCGTGTTGGTCCCCGGGTCAAGCCCGGAGACCTGCTTCAGGACTTGGTTTCCGGGAACATGCTTACCGACGGTTGGCGAGAGGAACCACGTTGTGCAACGTTTCGATGCCGCTTTCAAGGAAGCGGCGCAGCCCGCGCGCGGCCTGGCGGATGCGCTGCTCGTTTTCGACCATCGCGATCCGCACGAAGCCCTCGCCGTGCTCGCCGAAAGCGACGCCCGGTGACACCACGACGCCGGATTTCTCGACCAACAGGGTCGCGAACTGCATGCTGCCGACGTCGCGAAAGGCTTGCGGAAGCGGCGCCCAGGCGAACATCGAGGCGTCCGGCGGCGGTATGTCCCAGCCCGCCCGGCCGAACGATTCCACCAGCGCATCGCGGCGTTTGCGGTAGGTTTCGCGCATCTCGCGAATGCAATCCTCCGGGCCGTTCAACGCCGCGGTCGCGGCGACTTGAATGGGCGTGAAGGCGCCATAATCGAGGTAGGATTTCACCCGCGACAGCGCACCGATGATCCGCTCATTGCCGACGGCAAATCCCATGCGCCAGCCGGCCATCGAGAAGGTTTTTGACATCGACGTGAATTCGACGGTCACGTCGATCGCGCCGGGGATCTGCAGCACCGAGGGCGGCGGATTCCTGTCGTCGAAATAGACCTCGGCGTAAGCGAGATCGGACAGGATGAAGATCTCGTGCCGCTTCGCGAACGCCACGAGATCCCGATAGAAATCGAGGCTCGCGACATAGGCGGTCGGATTTGAGGGATAGCAGACGACGAGCGCGATCGGCTTCGGGATCGAATGGATGATCGCACGCTCCACCGCCTCGAAGAATTGCGGCGTCGGCTCCGACGGCACCGAGCGGATCACACCGCCGGCCATCAGGAATCCGAAGGCGTGGATCGGATAGCTCGGGTTCGGACACAGGATGACGTCGCCGGGCGCGGTGATCGCCTGCGCCACATTGGCGAAGCCTTCCTTGGAGCCGAGGGTTGCTACGATCTGCGTCTCGGGATTGAGCTTCACGCCAAAGCGGCGGTCATAATAGGCGGCCTGGGCCTTGCGCAATCCGCCGATGCCGCGCGAGGCCGAGTAGCGGTCGGTGCGCGGCTTGCCGAGCGTCTCCTTCAACTTCTCGACAACGTGCTGCGGCGCCGGCAGGTCCGGATTGCCCATGCCGAGGTCGATGATATCGGCGCCGGCATTCCGCGCGGCAGCCTTGGCCCGGTTCACTTGCTCGAACACGTAAGGCGGCAGGCGGCGGATGCGGTAGAAATCGTCCATAGGTCGTCAGCTCCGGCAACCGGTCAGGCAGATTCGCAAGGCGAAGCGGCGTCCCAAACAGACATTTGCCCTGTCCAGATATCGTGCCCAATCAAGGATTTAGCGCGAATTCAGGGCAAAATGGCTGGCTCTGCCCTGATTTGCGGCTGAATGCACCCTTCTTATCACGGACGGGTGGTCGCGCCAGCGATTTACCGCGGGGCCGTTGGCCGGTTTGGAGCTATTTGGCGGCGGTATCCTTGCCCGCGGTCGCCGAGGCCTGGCGGTCGCGCGCGGCGACCAGTTCGGCCTGGATCTTGGCCCGCTGCTTCGGGTCCATCGTGGAGTCTTCCCGATCGGGCGGCAGGTCATTGACCGGCAGGTAGGCCCCCGGCTCCTTGGGCCGAGCTGGTGCGTCAGCCGGCGTCCCTGCCAGTGGCATATCGGCGATCGATGTCGCACAGCCGGAAAGCGCGAGCGCCGACAGCAACAACGCCGCAAGGGCGAGCATCTTTGTTTGTCGATCCAACGACATTCCCCTCGGAAGCCCCGCACGGCCGATTCTCACGGCCGTCTAAGCCCTGGTTCATCCGATGTTGCCACAGCCACAACCATTCTCGCCCAAAACGGTTGAACCCAGAACAACTATTTGCACGGTTAGTTGTGCAATGTGACCGAACAAAGGTGTTTTACCGCAGTGCAGCACGCTCCACACTTAGGGTTAACTCCGAAAGCGGATGAATTCCGAAAGAGACAGTGTCGATCTAGCGCGGTGACGAAGCCGCCACGACGCGATAATGTTGTTGAGCCATGACCGAAGTGACGATCGAAACCCAGGCCGCGACCAAGTTCGACGCCGAAGCCTTCGCGATGAATATCGCACGCGCCATGGAAAGCGGCGGCCGGGCGCTCGCGGCCTATCTGAAGCCGCTCGAGAAGGGCGAGGTGCAAGACAAGCCGCCGAACGAGCTCACTGAGGTGATCAAGACGCTCACCGCGGTCGGGGAATACTGGCTATCCGACAATGAGCGCGCCTTGGACCTGCAGACCAAGATCGCCAAGGGTTATCTCGATCTCTGGGGATCGACCATGCGCCGCCTTGCCGGCGAAGAGGCGATGCCGGCGATTGCGCCCTCGCCGCGCGACAAGCGGTTCGCGGATCCCGAGTGGAAATCCAACCAGTTTTTCGACTTCGTCATGCAGCTTTATCTGCTGACGACGCAGTGGGCGCAGGATCTCGTGCACAACGCCGACGGGCTCGACCCGCATACGCGCAAGAAGGCCGAGTTCTATGTCAATCAAATCACCAATGCACTGGCGCCCTCGAACTTCGTCCTGACCAATCCGGAAGTGCTGCGCGAAACGCTTGCCTCCAGCGGCGACAATCTGGTGCGCGGCATGAAGATGCTCGCCGAGGATATCGAGTCCGGCAACGGCACGCTGCGCATCCGCCAGTCCGACCCGGCCAACCTCGTTGTCGGCGTCAACATGGCGACGACGGCGGGCAAGGTGATCTTCCAGAACGAGCTGATGCAGTTGATCCAGTACGAGCCGGCCACCGACAAGGTGCTGCGCACGCCGCTCCTGATCGTGCCGCCCTGGATCAACAAGTTCTACATCCTCGACCTCAAGCCGGAAAAATCCTTCATCAAGTGGTGCGTGGATCAGGGCATCACGGTGTTCGTGATCTCCTGGGTCAATCCCGACAAGAAGCTCGGGACGAAAACCTGGGAGGATTATGTCAAGGAAGGCCCGCTGGCGGCCATGGACGCGATCGAGCGGGCCACCGGCGAGATGAAGGTCCATACCATGGGCTATTGCGTCGGCGGCACGCTGCTGGCCACGACGCTGGCCTGGCTCGCGGACAAGCGGCGCGTCCGCGCGACGTCGGCGACCTTCCTGGCGGCGCAGGTCGATTTCACCCACGCCGGCGACCTCCTGGTGTTCGTCGACGAGAGCCAGATCTCCGCGCTCGAGCACGATATGCAGGAAGCCGGCGTGCTCGAAGGCTCTAGGATGGCGATGGCCTTCAACATGCTGCGCTCGAACGACCTGATCTGGTCCTATGTCGTCAGCAATTATCTGAAGGGACAGCCGCCCGCCGCGTTCGATCTGTTGCACTGGAACTCCGATGCGACGCGGATGCCGGCCGCCAACCACTCCTATTATCTGCGCAACTGCTATCTGGAGAACCGGCTGTCCACCGGCAGCATGGTGCTCGACAACACGCTGCTCGACCTCTCCAAGGTGAAGGTCCCGGTCTACAATCTCGCCACGCGTGAGGATCACATCGCACCGGCGGACTCGGTGCTCTACGGCTCGCAGTTTTTCGGCGGCCCCGTGAAATATGTGCTGTCCGGGTCCGGGCACATCGCGGGCGTGGTTAATCCGCCGAGGGCAGGCAAATACCAGTACTGGACCAACGACAATATCAGGGACATTTCGCTCACGGACTGGATCAAGGGCGCGCAGGAACACAAGGGCTCGTGGTGGCCGGACTGGCGCGAGTGGCTCGGCAGCCTCGATGCCGAAGAGGTTCCGGCGCGCGCGGTTGGCACGGAGGCCTTGCCGCCGGTCGAGGATGCCCCCGGCAGCTACGTCAAGGTTCGCGCATAGCGCCAAGTCACTTCTGTATCAAGGCACGCTTCTGTATCAAGGCGCGCTTCTGTATAAAGCCCCATCGTCCCGCCGGGATGGGACGTACTTCAGTGAGGGGGATGGATCCATGACGCGCGAATTGTTCTGGCTGACGCTGACAGTGATTTTGACGGGGCTGCTTTGGATCCCTTACATAATCGACCGCAGCCGCGTTCGCGGCCTCTCCGGCGCCATGGCCAACCCATCGCGGAACGACAAGCCCCACGCCGAATGGGCGACGCGGCTGATGTTCGCGCACGACAATGCCGTTGAAAATCTCATTATCTTCGCGCCGCTGGTCCTGATCCTCAACGCGATCGACTATTCGACCAAATGGACCGTGCTCGCCTGCGCGGTCTATTTCTGGGCCCGCCTCGCCCACCTCATCGTCTACACGCTCGGCCTGCCGGTGTTCCGCACGCTGGCCTTCACCGTCGGCTTCCTGGCGCAGGCCGTGCTGGCGCTGGCGATTTTCGGGCTGCTGTAAAGTTTCCCTCTCTGTCATTCCGGGGCGCACGGAGTGCGAACCCGGAATCTCGAGATTCCGGGTTCGATGCTGTCGCATCGCCCCGGAATGACAGGTGTGGCTAACTCTCGGCCTTCCGCACGATCAGATGCAGCATCGTTGCCGGCGTTTCGTCGAAACTCTTGATCTCGCTGGTGCCGGACGAGATTGAGTTCCACGCACCTGCGGCGGCGTAGGTCGCCTGCAGCCGAAGATGCCCTCGGGCTTCAGCGCGCGGCGGATTCGTTGGAGAATCCCGGCCAGTTCGTCGCGGGGAACATGCAGGAGACAGGCGCTGGCCCAGACGCCGTCATAGGCTTCGTTTTCGTTCAGCTCATCGAACAGCATGGTCTCGACGGGATGGCCGAGCTTTCGGGACGCGATCTCGGCCATCTCCGGCGAGCCGTCGGTCGCGCGCAGCTTGAAGCCCGCGGCCAGCATGTCCGCCGAATGATTGCCGGCACCGCAGCCGAGTTCGAGGATCGAACCGCCCGGCGGCAGCAATGCGAGAAAGCCCTTCAGCCGCAAGGATGGGGCCTTCGCCCAGTCCGCATAGGCCTCCGCATTGCGTCGATAGAATTGCAGCGTGTCGTCGTCCACGATTCACCTCAGCTCACGGCAAGTGTCGATTTTGCGGCCCGAAGCTTATGGATCGGCAAGACCCAACATCAGCCGCATGTTCTGGACCGCGGCGCCCGAGGCGCCTTTGCCCAGATTGTCGAGACGCGCGACGAGAACCGCCTGATGGTGTTTGTCGCTGGCAAAAACATAGAGCTCGAGCCTGTTCGTCTCGTTGAGCGCCTCGGGCTCGAGCTTCCCGCTCTTGGAAGCCGTGTTCTCGAATGGCATCACCGAGACGTATTTGCTCCCGGCGTAGCGCTTCGCGAGCACGGCGTGAAGGTCGGCTCCGCTTGGGCTGCCCGGAAGCGTGTCGAGCTGCAAAGGCACGGAGACCAGCATGCCCTGCCGGTAGTTCCCGACCGAGGGCACGAAGATGGGGCGCCGGATGAGCTTCGAATAGAGCTGCATCTCCGGCAAGTGCTTGTGCTCGAAGCCGAGGCCATAGAGTTCGAAGGCCGGCGCGGAGCCGTCTTCGAAGCTTGCGATCATCGACTTCCCGCCGCCCGAATAGCCGCTGACGGCGTTGACGGTGACGGGATAGTCCGCCGGCAAAACATTGGCGTCGACAAGTGGTCGGAGCAACGCGATCGCGCCGGTTGGATAGCAGCCCGGGTTGGAGACTTTCCGCGCGGCCCGAATCTTGTCGGCCTGATCCGGCGTGAGCTCCGGAAATCCGTAGGTCCAGTCGCTGGCGACGCGAAACGCCGTCGACGCGTCGAGAACCTTGGGAGCCGCGGCGCCCATGCTGTCGATCAACGCAACGGTCTCCCGCGCGGCATCGTCCGGCAGGCAGAGGATGACGAGATCCACCTCCTCCATCAGCGCGCGCTTGGCGCCGGCGTCCTTGCGCTTCTCCTCTGCGATGCTTTTCACCACGACGTCGCTCTGCTGGCGAAGGCGCTCTTGAATGCCGAGGCCCGTCGTCCCGGATGCGCCGTCGACAAAGACGGTCGGCTTCGTGGTGTCGGCGACAGGCCGCGGCTGATGGGTGTCGGTGAGGGCGTTGTCGGTTAAGATCATGGCACGCTCCTTTCGAGCTGGTTCGTTTGGTCTGCGAAGGCCTGCGGCCGCACCTCGCGCATCAATCCAGCGATCTGCTGCGAGCCCGCGTCGCGCTGCGAGGCCAAGGCGTTGGCGACCGCGGTGTAGTCGGCGTCGGATTTGTGCTGGTTCAGCTTGAAGCTGCCCTCGACCTCCTCGACCGTCATCACCAATCCCACGATCATCTTCTTCAGCGTCTCGAGCCGCGGGGCCGTCATCTTCGCCGAGGTCCAGGGCGTCTTCGGCAGCAGCCAGTTCTCGTATTTGGCGCTCAGCGTATCGATCTGCACCGCGAGTTCGTCGTCCGACAACATCCGCACCGGGCCCGTCAGATGCACGGCCTGGTACAGCCAGGTCGGCACCTGGTCCGGCGAGACGTACCAGTCGGCCGACACATAAGCGTCCGCACCGTTGACGGCCAGGAGCCAGGATGACGTTCCATCCGCGAGCTTTGCCAGCGGATTGTGACGGGCGACATGAAACGCCGCCTGCGGCGTGCCGTCGGCGGCATAAGACAGATAAAACGGGAGTGCGGATGCGATCGGCTTGCTGCCGTCCCACGCGCAGGCGGTGCCAAATCCGCGCGCTTGCGCAAACGCGAGGCCTGCTGCGCGGTCGGGTTTGAACATCGGAGGCGTATACATTCCAAACTCCTGCTTGACGTAGGAGCCGCCAGATCAAACCGCGTGTCTTTATTAAGGAAAGCGCCGCGGGATGAGGTCCGGCGGCAGAGGCGATGATCCTAAACGCAGACGACCGCCCATACCGCGATGGTGCGGCGGCGGCGGGCAATCAGGATGGTCGCAGCGTCGATCATGGCCGTGGCTATAAGGCCACGCGCGGTTTGCGTCAAGATGCGCCGTCATTCCGGGGCGATGCGAAAGCATCGAACCGTCGGGTCAGATTCCATCGGATCACACCGTGCGCCACAGCCATTCCGTGATCTGCGCGATGACGTCGCCGGACACCAGAAGCGCCGCCGCCCAGATCATCGCCGAGACGAAGTTGGCAATCTGAAACTGCAGATAGGGCATTTCGAATATGCCGGCGGCGAGCGGCACCGACGCCCGGAGAGGTCCGAAGAAGCGCCCGATGAAAATGCTCGGCACGCCCCACTTTTTCACGAAGGCTTCGCCGCGCGGCAGGATCTCCGGATAGCGCGACAGCGGCCAGATCTGAGCCACCTGCTCCTTGTACCTGTATCCGAACCAATAGGAGATCCAGTCGCCGAGCGCGGCGCCGATTCCTCCCGCGATCCAGATCGGCCAGAAGCTGATGCCGCTCGCGCCGATCAAGGCGCCGATCGCCACCAGCGCGCCCCAGGCCGGGATCAACAGCGAGATGAAGGCGAGCGACTCACCGAATGCCAGCACCAGCACGATCGGGGCGGCCCAAGCCTGATGCTCGCGCACGAAATCGGCCATGGCGTGCGCAAAATCTTCCATCTCGAAAAAAAGCCTTTCCCGCCCCGGGTTTTGAATTTGGGTTTTGAATTTTGAAGCTTTCGTATCTCCGATGCCCTGGAGCAGGTACGCCAGCCCCTTGCGTGACTTCAAGTCACAAAGGGGCACTAGATTGTGAGCGGCAGCTCGGTCCAATCTGCTTGCAATTGCCCTCGCAAGCGTCACGAAGTCCCGCCTCGTCGATGATTTAGCTGAGCCTGGCGATCTGCCGGTGCTCATCGCTCTCACGGGTCCCGCCATCGGGCCCGTCCGTGGTGATGTTCCTCCATTCCGCACAGGCCAAAAGGGATCCAAGGCGGGCTTCCGTCACTTTTAAAGCCGATCCATGGCATAGTCAGTGCCATCGATTCGCAGCGCAAGCTGCGGGAAATACATGAAGAGATATGGCCAAACCATTGAAATCGTCCGCGAAACCGAAATCTAACGACCTGTTCGCATCCGAGCCGAAGGGCCGTCCCGCGGCCAAGGCCGCCCCGCGCGCCGCCGGCGGCGCCGAAGCCGGCTACACCGCCCGCGATATCGAGGTGCTCGAAGGTCTTGAGCCGGTTCGCCGCCGGCCTGGCATGTATATCGGCGGCACCGACGAAAAGGCGCTGCACCATCTGTTCGCGGAAGTCATCGACAACTCGATGGACGAAGCGCTCGCCGGCCATGCCACCT
>WNFC01005496.1_pt1 | contig 13902 bp, 13 predicted proteins | sample 5400541 | NCBI WGS metagenome assembly WNFC01 (sample SAMN13153342, study PRJNA577476) | soil metagenome | isolation source: 120 cm saprolite under Douglas fir tree site 2 hole 2 replicate 1 | place: USA:California | collected 2015-04-18
CTGAATTGGACCCTTACCAGTGCCACTTCGAGCTTGAGCATGCAGGGCCAGCAAGCGGCTAAAGGGATGCGCTACCTCACCCTAACCCTCCAAGTGGAGAATACTCTTTCGCAAGTTGCAATCACCGGGTCTGCCTATGAGTATATGTCTTTGCACTATGCCAATCATACTGCTTTGCCAAAGCATGCAACGCTTCCCGTGGCTTTTGATGCAGGTGCGGCTGGGGTCATCGGGTCGGTGAGTTTTCAAGTGCCTCAGAATATACAATCATTTACGTTGCTCCTCGAACCGCAAAATGGAGACAGGGGTGATCAAAGCTCGACCGCTTTTCAGATGCCATAATATTTGCCTATGACGAACTGCCTCATAAATGGTAGGTGATCTATATTATAGACATTCCTCTTGCTTGCTGTTACAATACTGCACATTAAAACTTTGTATAGTTATCCTCAAAGGAGTATAACTTTGTCATCGACACGCTTTTGTTCGGAATGTGGCAAGCCACTTGAGGCAGGTCAGCGTTTTTGCACTAATTGCGGCGCCACTACGAGTGTTGAATCGAACGCTCCTACAGCGTTAACGAGCGATCAAACGGTTCTGGGAAATGGCCAGGTGCAAAGCCCTCAACCGCAAGTTTCGACGCCCGTAAAAAATACCGCTGTTACAGCATCTACGATCATTACGCCGGATGCCAATACTCCTGGATCTGGTGCAGTAACGCCTCAAGCAGCGACACCGAGTTTTTCTGGAGCAAGCTATTCTACTGTGCCAACATCTGCTGACCAGTTCTATGCGCAAGCTACTGACGTAGACGTCATACCGCCGCCGCCGCCGCCTGATTCCTTTATTTCCACGCCCCAGGAGGCCCCAGCATCCCCCTATTACACGCCTTTTGCGCCTGTCCCTGCATATGCTCAGGCTCCGAAACGTTCGAGGGGATGTTTGGTTGCCAGTATAGTACTCCTTCTGGTGCTAGTGCTTGGAGGTGTAGGTGCGTTCTTTGTCGTCAGACACAATACTGCAACTGGAAGTAATCAAAACGGGAATAACTCCAGCGGACAACAAAGCACATCGAGCGGCAGTAGCAATACTCCAACTAGTAGTGGCAACACTCCAACAAGTGTTACCACGCCAGGTAGTAATGGTAATTCTCCAACCACAAATGGACCTGTTACGGTGCCCTTGAACCTGAAGTTCACCTACTCAAGTGTTGATATCACTCTCGTTTCTGTTCAGCAGGCGAGTAGTTTTCCCGACGACTCAAGCACCTCACAGGGTGGAGTGCGGGTTGCAACAAAGGAATCAAACTCGACTACGAATAATGTAAGTTACTCGTATGGTGATATTGTCAGGTTAGTCATGCCTGATGGTTCAATTATTGCCCCAAGTAACGAAAAGAGTTTTGAAGCTCCTGCTGCGGGTGTATCTCAGGATAACTGGATAGATTTTGCCGTGACCAGTCAAAATATCGACTTGAGTAAGCTCATCCTTCGTTATGGCTCTGCTACTGAGAGTCAGATGAATATTCCACTTACATCTAATGCCGACCTGAGTAAATATCAACCCAAGACTGTTACGCCAAATTCAACGTTCCAGTATGCAGGAATGAATTGGACACTGGTTTCAGCTACGGAGAGCTTGAGTGCGAATGGTCAGCAAGCAACGACAGGAATGGTGTATGTTACGGTGACGCTCAAAGCTGTTAACACCTCGGCAAATAATTTTTCTGGGTATCCTGGTGATTACATGCGCCTTCAATCTGGTGACAGTAAAAGCCCACCATCAAACTTCACATTTCCCACATCAGTTGCGTCTCAAAGTACTGGGACGGGAGTGGTTAGCTTTCTTATACCGCAGGGAGGTACCTCGTTTACGCTATTGATGCTAGCGCAGTCATCGGTTAATGCGGCTTCAGTGAACTTTCGGCTTCAGTAAAAAGTAAGAGGAGGGATGCAAATCTCGCATCCTTCTTCTTAACTGCTCAGTGCCAGGCATAAAAGGTGCCCGACCACGAATCTGATACTTCGCAGACCCTATTTCTAACCGAATCGAAGCAATTACTCTAACAAAAAGCTGCCCGAGAGTTCACGCCGCAGGTTTTCTTTTTCCTTTTCATCAAAGGTTGGGGGATTTGTGATGGGACCAGACCAAACAGCTACTTGCCCCATTTCCCGGGTAGCTGCTGTCGAAAATTCGTCGAGCATGGCTTCCTCCAGGAATGACGACATTGTAGGGGTTACATAGGTTGGTAGATCTTCCTGCCCTTCTTCGACATCAAGCTCTAACGCAGGTACTGGAGTTTCCGGTGCTGAGGATGGTAAAGCTTCGCTAAGCATTTCGGTTGTTTCCTGGAGAGAAAGATCAGCACCTATTATTGCTACTGCATCGGGAGAAACACTAACTGGTTCCTCAACCAGCGGAAAACGTTTGCCAAGGATATCAACAACAATACCCCCTCCTTGACGTAGTTCGGCAAGCTGCCGGTGTAGCTCAACATTCTCCGTTTGTAAATCTTCCAATAGTTGTTTTTGTTTGAGCACTTCTTGCATGATTAGCTCGAAATTGCTGCCACTCGTTTTCATATACTCTCCTTTAGAGTCGAGCATCATTCACAATTCTCCACCAAGCGGTCCCACGCCACAAAGCACATTTGTGCACACTCCTAAGTAGATGAACGTAGTTTCTCTCTATCTTTGTATAAAAACGTGCCAAATTGTCTAAAGTAACTATGGATAAGTTTGTCAACTGCATGTGTAGCACTTAAAATAATCTTTTCCCCGTCATTCTAGTATTGTCTGGATTAAGGTGAGTATGCGTATCTGAAAAAGGATTTGTAAGGAAAAATGATGGTGCCTTCGAAGCAATATTTCACCCTTGATGTTGAAAGCCCTCAAATTTTTAATATGGCCTTTACGGGTGATACAATACAAATGATCACACCACTATGATCAATACTGGCGCTTGTCGAAAAGTGAGAAAAGGAACAAACCAATGAATGATCGCATTCGTGAGATTTTGAGCTGGTATACCAGCGAGAACCCCGGCGTCCGTACCAATCTGGCGCGTATGCTTAACCATGGTCGCCTGGGTGGCACAGGGAAGATGGTGATTTTACCAGTTGACCAGGGCTTTGAGCATGGCCCGGCACGAAGTTTTGCGCCGAATCCTGCGGGTTATGATCCGCGCTATCACTTCCAATTGGCTATCGAAGCTGGCTGCAACGCATATGCTGCACCTCTGGGCTTCTTGGAAGCCGGTGTCTCCGACTACTGTGGAGATGTCCCTCTTATTTTGAAATGTAATAACCATGACGTTTTAAATGACGAGCGAGACCCTATTTCAGCGGTCACTTCTGGTGTGAGTGATGCTTTGCGTCTGGGCTGTGTAGCTGTGGGCTTCACGATTTACCCGGGATCAGCCGAGCGCACCGAAATGTACCAGCAGTTACGTGAACTCACTGAAGAAGCGAAAGCGGCTGGCCTGGCCGTTGTTGTCTGGTCATATCCTCGCGGCGGCAACCTGAGTAAAGAAGGTGAAACTGCCGTTGATGTTGTGGCTTACGCGGCCCAGATTGCAGCACAACTGGGGGCGGATATTATCAAGACCAAATTGCCAGGCGCGAAGGTAGAACTGGCCGAAGCGCAGAAGGTTTACCAGAAGTACGAGATTCCTATCTCTACGCTGGCTGAGCGTGTGCATCATGTCGTCCAAAGCTCCTTTGACGGACGTCGCATCGTAATTTTCTCCGGTGGCGCTGCTACTGAGGATGAAAAGTTCTTCGAAGAGGTACGTGCAATCCGTGACGGTGGTGGCTTTGGTTCTATCGTAGGCCGCAACTCGTTCCAGCGCAAAAAACCAGACGCTCTGAAGTTTCTTGGTACAATTATGGGTATCTACGAAGGCTCAATCCAATAAAATGAAGCAAAACGATGTATCGTTTTGCTTCATTTTACACTTTTCACCTGTTTAATTACTAACGTGCCCAGAGCAAAGTAAGCAATGGTCACAATGAAAAGTGTAGTGTATCCCAGGTGATTGGGGAAGCCACGCAAGAGTTGCAAGATCACGCCACCGATAGTAATGCCGATTACTTGTGGAAGTATGCCCATGGCCGACCATATGCCAAAAAACTTGCCAGCTTCATCGGTTGGCGGTAAGACATCGGCGGTCAGCGCCCAGTCAACACTGGTATATGCTCCATAACCAATTCCGAAGAAAGCTCCTGCGATGAGAGCGTAATACTGACTTTGGAAGAATATGAAAAGGACGCAAACGATCGTCATCATCGCACCTGAGAGATAGACTAATATCTTACGTCCTTTGTGGTCGGAGATCCATCCAGCAATAAGCGATGTTGGCAGAGCTGTCAGCATGAGAGCTGGCAGGAAAAGCGCACCGGAGAAAAACTCGCCCGAGAAAGCTCCACCAAAAATGATGGTTTTTACTCCAAAGCCACCCAATACATCGTCAAAGTAATATTGTAGGAAATAGAAGATTCCCCAGATGCCCATCATTACAAGCAATCGCGCAAGCAGTACCCAAGAGAGGTCAGGGTATTGTGAAGGCTTAAAGAGGAACTTCTTGAATACTGTGCTAAGGTGAAAAGTAGCATGTTCCGCGAGCTGGGTCTCTTTGACGGTGATTACCGTGTAGACAACAAGCACGGTTTGCAGAATGGCAATCAGTAAGAAAATCTTAACGATTTCGTTGTTGTACAAGGGCAATGCATCGTTCTTGTTCACGATGATTCCAGCTACGAGCGATCCAAAAATCAATCCAAGCAAGGTAAAGAGGCCGTAGAAACCGCTTGTTACACCCCTCTGGTTCTGTGGAACCTTGTCAACAATAATTGCGCTCCAGGGGGAATTGGCAACGTTATTGGTAAACTGTAGGAGGAGGAAAAGCACTATAAAAGTCACCAGGAGTGCGGTAGAAGAGAACCAGGTAGGTGAGTACGCGAATAAGATGAGCACTACCACATTGAGCGCGGTGCCGATGATCAAAAATGGGCGGCGGCGTCCCATTCTGAATGTGACATAGTCTGAGATAGCTCCAACCAGGGGGTTAACGACAACAGCTACCAGTGTTCCCCAGATCACGACTAAGGTGAGATTGATATCCTTATTAGCATTACCAAGATACTTTGCCACCATACTAGGGATGACGATGGCTAAAAGAGCTTGCCAGTGAAAATTATTTGCAAGCCAGAAGACGCTAATGTTGATCTGGTCGAAGAGGGAGACGCGCCGCAGCGTTGCGGTACCGGAGGGACTGGCGGCAGCGACCCCTCCGGGGTTGTCGGTAACTTCCATGTGTGCTGACCCCTCTCGCAAGTGCTAGAAAGAATTATCACAAGCCTGAGAGACAGGCTTGTGATAATTATACTGAGGTAGTACAGCTATGACAAGATGACAGATGACCTATTAATCTTCACCGATGCCCTCGAGCCAGCGTTCTGCATCAATTGCGGCGCGACAGCCGTCCCCGGCGGCGGTGACTGCCTGGCGATAGCGATGATCAGTTACATCGCCTGCCGCAAAAACACCTGGAATATTCGTCATCGTGTGTTCAACTGGAACGATATATCCAACCTTATCCATATCAAGAATGCCCTTGAACAGGTCCGTATTAGGCTGATGTCCAATTGCCAGGAAGAAACCCTGTACAGGCAGAGTGCTCTCCTCGCCAGTCTTCACGTTGTGAAGTCGCAAACCCGTAACTTCATTTTCACCCAGCACTTCGGTTATTTCTGTATCCCAGATAACGCTAATCTTAGGGTTCTTAAATGCGCGATCTTGCATGATCTTGCTGGCTCGGAACTTATCACGGCGGTGTATGACCGTCACGTGATTGGCATAACGGGTCAGGAACGTTGCCTCTTCCATTGCAGTATCACCACCACCAATGACCGCTACATCTTTCTTCTTAAAGAAAAAGCCGTCACAGGTGGCGCACGCACTCACGCCACGCCCTTGCAGACGCTGTTCGCTAGGTAATCCCAACCACTTCGCGCTGGCGCCCGTGGAGATGATGATAGCGCGCGCTTGATATTCGCCCGAATCCGTAGTGACTTTGAACGGGCGCTTATTGAAGTCAATTGAAATTACATCTTCTGGTATCACTTCGGTACCGAAACGACGGGCTTGCGCTTCAAATTTCTCCATCATCGGGGGCCCGAGAATGCCCTCTTCAAAGCCTGGGTAGTTTTCAACGTCGCTGGTGAGCATTAATTGGCCGCCAACCTGGTAACCTTGCAGCATCAAAACAGAGAGATTGGCCCGTGCAGCATAAATCGCTGCTGTATAGCCTGCCGGCCCTGAGCCTATGATAATAATATCGTTTAGTTTTTCCATAATTGGGATGAATCCTCACTTCTCCGTCAACATTGTAGTTCTGTTAATAGTAACACAAAAGTGATAGATTTTATGCCCATGTAGCGACCACTAGACTGTAGTGCCTCCACAGCTTGAGCCTAATCCAGCCGTGCAGCCAAAGCAGTGTTGCCCAATTTGAATCATGCGATTCGCAAGGTCTCCTACACACGCGTCGAGGATAGTCTTCGAAGATTGTGGCCCAAGGCCAAGATCGAGCATCCGGTTGAAGTCACAGTCATAAAACACCTCGACTGCTCGATAAAACAATGGGACAAAGAGTCCATTTCCTTGATAGCGGCATAAAAACATGGCATACTGTATTAGTACATCCATATGAACTGCTTCAGCTCAAGGGGAGCAGATCGATCGAATATGGGATGTTCCCGCTGTGCAGAAGGAAGAAATGCAGGATGAGTAATACGGCTCGGCCTCTACGACTACCACGGTCATTTTGGATCAGTGTAGGGATAGCCATACTTTTTAATAGCTTGTTTCTTATTCTGGTTCTAGTCAAACCGGGGACGCAAAGGCAATTTGTTATCGCTGACGATGTGGGACAGGCAATAGGGTGGCTCCTGGCAACGCTTTTCTGTTTTGTAGGATTTAAGCAACTTTGGTTGGGAGGAAAGTCCGTTCACTCAACGAACTTTGCCAGGTCTCACCGGTTACTCACATGGGTGCCAATTTTCATTGCACTCGGTATTTTTTGCCAGTTCATTGGACAGGTTATTTATACCTACTATGATATCAGAGGATGGCCTCCATTTCCATCGTGGGCAGATGCTGGCTACTTGAGCACTTTCCCATTTATGCTTGTGGCTATTCTTCTGTTGCCCAGGCGTCGACTGTCAGGCACAACTCGCTCACGAGTTATACTCGACGGTCTCATTATCATGACCGCGGTGATTACTTTTAGCTGGTACTTTATCCTTGGCCCGACGATGCTCCAGGGGGCAGAAACGAACCTGGCCAAGGTGGTGGGCAGCGCTTACCCTGTTTTTGATCTGATTTTGATTTTCTGTATGCTCTTGCTATGGTTTCGCGAGAGTGACCCCTCTCTTGTACCGGCCGAACGTCTACTCCTGGCTGGCCTGACCATTATAGTCATCACTGATAGCATCTATGGTTACCTGACATTGCAAAACATCTATACTAATGGGCTGCAAGATATAGGTTGGCCGGTGGGATACATGCTTCTGGGATTGGCTGCGCAGTGTGTTACATTAGCTTATGTACTGCATGCAACGCGAAATGAAACAACATCGCTTGAGGAGATCTCACAAGTACTGGCTTCCGAGCCTCGGATGGGAAAACATTCGTTGTTGCCCTACGCGCTCATTCCAGCCGTCATTGCCTTGAGTATCATTATCTGGCGTTCAGGTGGAAATGGAGCGCTGGAACAGGGTGTCTACCTTGGAGGGATCGCGCTCATCGGACTGCTCCTGCTCAGACAGTTCTTCGTAATACGAGAAACGACCTTTTATAATAAGCAGTTGCGTGTTACGCAGCAGGATTTATACGAGAAAAATCAGGCTCTACGTGAAGCGAACATACAATTAGAAGAGCAGGCAGCACAGGTTGAAGCGGCTTACAACCAGCAGGTTTACTTGAATAATCTGAAGGATGACTTCCTCTTGAATGTGAACCACGAATTGCGCACACCGTTGACCGCTATCTACGGCTTTCTCGATTTGCTACGGGAATATCACGGGCAACTGGATTCCTCCATGGAACTTACGCTTATCAACCAGGCAGTACATGGTTGTGAAGAACTTCAGCAACTGGTCAGTAATGTCCTCGATACTCTTAAAGGGGACTTCAAGGAAAAGGGGGCTACATCGGAAGCCTTTTCCCTTGCTTCGGTTACCTGCGAGGTAATTAATCTCTTCGAACCACAAAAGAGGCTGGATTATCACATCAAACTGGATATACCTGAGACCCTCTTCGTTAGGGCCAATAAGCAGTATGTGCACCAGGTGCTCCTTAACCTTCTTTCAAATGCCTTCAAATACTCCCCCAGGTATACCTCTATTATAGTAAGTGCCCAGATGTCTGATGACTCTACTGCTAACGAAAGTATGCAAAAGCTCGTATGCGTTTCTGTGCAAGATGCTGGCCCAGGAATTCCATCCTTGGAGGCTTCGGTGCTTTTTGGAAAATTTGTGCGCCTCAAACGCGATCTTGTTGGCTCTGTGAGAGGAACAGGGTTGGGGCTGTACATCAGTAAACAACTGGTTGAAGCAATGGGAGGGAACATCTGGGTAGAAAGTACAGGTATAGCCGGGCAGGGAAGCCGCTTTTCCTTTACGCTTCCCTATGGTGTTCCTGACGCGGTCGAAAAAAATTGTCATTCTGTCACTACCCTCGCCGGTGTACTCCCGCTTACAAGCACAAGCATGATACCCAGAGAAAAGCAAGGCGGCGTTGTCAGATCCGAAGTGTTGGAACCTTGAAATGATCACGCATGTTGTCCTGTTCCAACCCAAAGTTTCAGCTACTAATGAAGAACTCACAGCTTTTTTTGAGCGTGTACAGGCTCTTCAACAGGTGATCCCTGGTATCGTGGCTATCTCAGTCGGAGAAAACCGCAGCATCTACCATGGAGGGTTTACGCATGGGATTATCATGCACTTTGTTGATGAAGCCCACTTGCAAATGCATCATACTCATCCAGCACATGTAGCTGTTGTGACAGAATTGGACCACCTTTGCCAGCAATCTATCGATTTTGACTTACCTGAAACTGCAATGTAAACATTTACTTCGCTTATAAGCTAAGGAGCCTGTGTCCATGTATGCAGATCGCCTCACTACCACTTTAATTGAACTAGTAGGCATTCCCAGTACGTCGGGTCATGAGGAGAAAATTCGGACTCACCTGGCTCAATATCTTGCTTCACTTGGTCTTTCCACGATGGTTGACGGATCAGGGAACCTCATCTCAACACTGTCTGGGGAAGGCAGACCTCTCTTGCTCAACGCACATATGGATCGTGTGCCACCAGGACTTGGACACCAGCCTAAACTCAGTAATGGGATACTATCCAGCGATGGTACTACAAACCTCGGCGCAGACGATGCTGCCGGAATTGCGATCATCCTGGAAGTTGTTAGACGTACCATTGAACAACAATTGCCACATCCACCCCTGGTGATAGTTTTCACTGTGCAAGAAGAAGCTGGTCTGTGTGGCGCATCGGGTTTTGACAGTACCCCGTGGCATGTCACAGATGGAATTGTTTTCGACAATGCCTTCGAGGCAGGTGTTGTCGTCTCCAGGGGTGCGGCTTATGAGGCATTCGATATAGAGATTACTGGTCGCACAGGGCATCCCGGCAAAGATTTAGCTCAGACGGTGCATGCTATTGAGATTTTTCGCGCAGCCAACTACCCACATGGATCTTTCGACAATGATCAGACTCGCATCAATGTAGGACGAATCATCGGAGGTAGTGCACGCAATGCCATTCCCGATATTGTCACTGTCGAGGGTGAACTACGCAGTTTTGAGCCATCTGAAGTGCGTCAACAGTACAAACAAGCCATACAGGATGCTTTTGAACAGGCAGCCCGGAGTTTCGGTGGGTATGCAAATGTCAGTTTTAAGACGCATTCCAGTGGATACGAGCTAGACCCCAAAGAACCTCTTCTGCAGACGTTTCGAACTGTTCTTGAGCGGCGTGGTTTGACATTTCAAATGAAACCAACATTCATCGGTAGCGATGCAAGCGGATTTCGCCCTGCGATCAGAGCTTTCACAATTTCAACAGGTGTCGTCAACGAACACTCTGTGGAAGAATATGTCGCGTTAGACCCACTAGAGCAGTTGGTGATAGATACTTTGCAGGGGTTGACTTTGTGGAGTAAGTCTTGATAAGGGCAGATAATTGCAATAGTTAGACAAGTATCTTCCAGAATATTTGCTAATTGCCACGTTGAGCATATACCTGCTATAATTTGTCTGAATAGAAACATTCACTTCAGCCGAGTCTGCACATATGTGCAGACAGCGCTTCCCGAAATTCAAAATAAGATTGAGGATAGGGGGGAATACGTGCATGCCTCGTTATTCCACAGAGTTGATGGGAACTCCGGACGAGCTTTTTTATTGGGTGCCTGGTGAGATGGTGGTGGTGGTGCGACTTCATCGGCGACCTACTCCAGATACACAAGATTTGTTAGTTGACCAAATTCGTGGCCAGCTAAATTCTTTGCTAGCAAGGTATAATATGGTACTTGAACCATATGGCACCTATGGTCGATGGCGCGATGTGCCAACTATGCCTCCTATATTGCGTCATTCATTTATTTTTGGCCTACATCGTCAACAGCCACTTATTGCCATCTTTTTTCATGTGCGCCAGGTGGGAGCTTTCAATACGGACCCAATGCCTTTAGCGCTTTCATATCTCCAGGCGCATCTGGAGGAATTGGCTCAGGCGGGATTAAACCTTGTCTCCGCTATGCCTAACTGGTTGGTAACTGCTGCGCCACAGCACCATAGCGATGGAGGACCTGCTGTTCCTCCTCGTCCAGCGCCTCAACTTGACCTTGCAGCAGCAGACAGTCTCCCTGTTGGTTGGCATATTTCCTTTGTCGATGCAGGGTTGCCATTTGATCCAAACGATGCGGAAGATGTGTTCATTGCGGTACTGGATACCGCACAGCATCCGGATCGCTTGATGAACGCTGCAATGCGCCCGGAATTCAGGCGAAATCGACTATTACAACGCCTCGCAGAAGATTTGCGCAATGAAATTGGCTATTTGGAGATTGAGTATGATCGTTATCCCATCATTAGTGATGTAAGTACAGGCCGTGATCTCTACAGTCAACCCGCTTATTATAAAATGGCTGATCATGGTATCTTTGTGACTGGACTCATTCGAGATGTCGCTCCAGGTGCTCATATTCGACTCATTCGCATTCTTAATGACTATGGCGGGGGTGATCTGTATAATATCTTTGCAGCGCTCACCGACCTGGAACTGGAACTGGTTTCTGGTACTATCAGGCACCTTGTAATCAACCTTAGTTTGAACATTATGCCCGATATTCGTCGTCTTCCATATGTGTGGTTTGATCACCGTCAGTGGCCGAGTACGCAATTGGCGGGAGCAGTGCGTGTTCTCACCCATATCGAAGAGGGATTACGCTTGCTTTTCGAGAGTCTGTACGCTCATGATGTGCTGATTGTGGCTGCTGCGGGCAATGACTCGTTTCTCGTGAATAAACAGGGACAAATGCCACGTCCGCCGCGTATTCCCGCTCGTTATCAGACAACATTAAGTGTGGCTTCGGTCAACAGTCGTTATGCCCCCTCGATTTTTGCGAATGCTGCGTGTATGCCCCCTTTGAATGCTGGCGTTGCCACATTTGGAGGAGATAGTGACGGAATGTTGGATGCAAATGAGTTGCCAGAAGCTGTGCGGGGAGTTTATATCGCGCCCACCTTTCCGGGTGGAGGACAGAATGTGTCTGGTTGGGCCGATTGGAGTGGCTCATCGTTCGCTACAGCCATTATCAGCGGATTAGGCGCTCATCTTGTAGCACAGGACTGGCCACTTGCCAATACCATTTCTCGTATTGCAGCCGGTAAAGAGCGCCGTACAGAAAAACTATTTGGTTCAGGTCCCGACGTTCCAGATTTGATTGCGAATGTGATTCGTGTGCAGCAACGCTTTGAGATGTGACGTCATTGTTACCCCACACTTCACTTTGTATAGTATTAAGTTCCAACATCCTTGACGCTTCACTTTTTGCAGTATATAATACTGTCAGATGGAAACATTAGCGTTCGTCCAATGGTATCTTCTTTTAAGGTATCTATAGCATAATTTTTCGGCTAACTTTTGGCCCGAACAGAGAGGCAAAAAACATGATTGAGCAAAACCAGCAATCTGTAGTTGAGACAAGCATCATTAATATGACGCCTGCCGCAGCGGACAAAGTGCGCGAGTTGCTGGCGCAAGAAAACGACCCCAGCCTTGCTTTGCGCGTTTTTGTCGCAGGTGGTGGTTGCTCCGGTCTCCAGTACGGTATGACTCTCGACGAAGAGCAAGAAGGCGATACCGTCGTACCTATTAGCGGATTTAACATACTGGTAGATGAGATGAGTATGGGTTACATCGACGGTAGCGAAGTTGACTATGTCGATAGCCTGATGGGTGCTGGTTTTACTGTCAATAATCCTAATGCTGTTTCGAGTTGTGGTTGTGGTCACTCCTTTAAGACAGCAGGTGGTGGCGGCGGTGAAGCAAAAAGTTGCGGTTGTGGGCATTAGATACTACTAGCGCTGAGCCGATTGTTGCATGAGAAAAAAAGAGGTCTTTCCTACGTATATATAACAGGTAGAAAGGCCTCTTTTGTCTTGCCTATTTTTCTGTAAAAAAGGAGAATGAATGAGCAGCAGGATCGCACATCGCCCCCGTTATCACAGTATGCGGTCAATACCGCAATCTCCACTCCGTTCACACAAAGATTTTCTTCGATATCGCTGGACCTACCGTCCCCGCAACATACCTTACCAGAAGCGCATGCTGGGACAAGGACTCTTAAGAATTCCCTGGGGTTATCGCTTATTATACGGTGCTATCAGGCTCTGAATCTGTTTCTTTGAGAGAAGAGGCATCAGGCTCATCGAGCATACGTCTTACCAGACCAGGCATATCGCTGGTAAATTTTGAATTGGCAACAACGCGTTGCGCTCCTGCCTCGAGAGCTTTTGCTCGTGCCTCTAAATCCATATGTGAACCGAATGCCAGCACTTTCAAACCCGCTATTCGAGCCTGGCGAATGGCAGTTTCCCAATCAACACCTGTGGTAGCTATGTTCACGATGACCAGCGCAGGTTTCTCTTGGCCGGTTATTTTCAGGCCTTGTTCGAAAGCTGCTAGAGTGCGTACCGTTTTTACTTCCATGTCGTGATGGCGCAGGGTATCGCGCATTTTTACCGAGAAGAAGAGATCCTTTTCGAGCCCAAGTATATGTGTTGTCATGGTTAATCACTTCTAGTCGTCTGGTAGTTCATGTACAGGTCTGCGGAAGAGGTCTCCAAGTTCCTGATTAATCACGTCTATGTTCGTATAAAGCTCTTTTGAGAGTACGTGGTGCGTGCCATTACAGTAGGACTTGTCACATTTCTTAAAATGGCTGGTTTCAAATAACAGGTTACCGTTTTCGACGCTGGTCCATATGTGTTTGCGTGAGTAACCATCTCCCCATTTGAGAATGAGCCCGTCCTTATATTCGTCAAAACGTCCCTGACCATAGAGGTAGTCGCGATTAAACATTTGTAGGATGATACGCACTCGACTATCCGCGATCACTTGTGCCGCTTCGGGAGACATCTGGGTTGTTGCTTCCAGGGCGAGGTCCTCCGCTGGAATGTATAATTCACGCGCTGAATGCTGTTCCTCGCGAATCATCTGCTGGATCATCTCTCCCTCAATGTCGGAGATGCCATGGCTTTGACCCAATATAGGAGACTTCTTGGGCTTCCTGTTGCTACTGTTGCGATTATCGGCCA
>WNFC01008371.1_pt1 | contig 13902 bp, 8 predicted proteins | sample 5400541 | NCBI WGS metagenome assembly WNFC01 (sample SAMN13153342, study PRJNA577476) | soil metagenome | isolation source: 120 cm saprolite under Douglas fir tree site 2 hole 2 replicate 1 | place: USA:California | collected 2015-04-18
GCGACCTCTGGTTGAAGCACTGGGAAGCTGCGGACCAACCCCATGTCGTCCCTCTCTCCTGACCTGACTCAGGAGTGTTCCCGCTGCAACGGCGCTCTTGCACCAACAGCGTTGGTGTGTGGTAACTGTCATGCACTGGTGCACGCCGCGAGGCTCGAGCAACTGGCGGCCGGCGCGCGCCTGCATGAGGAACGCCATGAGAATATTGAGGCTCGCAACGTCTGGCTGAACGCGCTCGAGCTGCTGCCGCCGGAATCGGCGCAGGCCGAGTGGATCCGCAGCAATGCGAAGCGGCTGGATGCATTGGCAAGCGGCGCACCAGCGGTCGAAGCTCGCCACACCTGGGCCAAGAAGCTTGGTCCATTGGCGCCAATAGTGATTCTGCTCGCCAATGGCAAGTTCCTGCTCGCTCTCTTTAAGCTGAAATTTCTGCTCAGCCTCGGGACATTCGTGGCCTTCTATTGGGCGCTGTATGGCCTTAAGTTCGGCGTCGGCTTTGCAATTCTGATTTTGGTGCACGAGATGGGGCACTTCGTCGAAATCAAGCGTCGGGGCCTGCCCGCGGACATGCCGGTCTTTCTTCCGGGGTTCGGTGCTTATGTGCGCTGGTCCGCTCTTGGGGTGTCGGCGCAAACGCGCGCCTTCGTGAGCCTGGCGGGTCCGATGGCGGGCTGCATTGGCGCGGCGGTCTGCGCTTTACTGTGGCTGGAAACCGGCGACGCCTTTTGGATCGGTCTGGCCAGCCTGTCGGCGCTGCTCAATGTGCTGAATCTGATTCCTATCTGGGTGTTGGACGGGGGGCAGGCCATTGCCGCGCTCAACAAGACCGAACGCATCGTTCTGTCGGCTGCGGCGGTGCTGTTCGCAGCGCTCTTTGGTCAGCCGGCGTTTCTGCTGGTGGCGGGTGGCGCGGGCTATCGTGTTTTCAGCAAGGGCATTCCGGAGGAGCCAAGCCACACTGCAATGGCCTATTACTTGCTGGTGCTGGCGGCGCTGGGTTACATCATCAAGCTGGCGCCGATGCTGCCTCCCGGCCGCTGAGGGGAGCGGGCGACTAATAGATCGCGACTTCCGCCCGCAGCGGTAAATCGCGGGATGATCCTCCAACGAATACCGTGTATTTCCCGGAAGCCCAGGCCCACGCATCCTTTTTCTCATCGAAAGTTGCAATCGCCAAGGGCTCGAGCGGAACGGTAACAACCTTTTGTTGCCCGGAATTTACCTCGACGCGCTGCCAGGCGGCGAGGCGGCGGAAATGTTCCCCGCTGGCCTTGGGAAGCCCGACATATACTTGAGCAATCTCCGTTCCGTTCAAAGTGCCGGAATTCTCGACCGTAAATGTCACGGTTTTCGCTGCCGGGTCGACGTGTAAACCGCCGTACTTGAATTGCGTATAAGAGAGCCCGTAGCCGAAGGGGAAAAGCGGCTGCTTGCCTTCGGAGTCGAACCATTTGTATCCGAAGCGCGCGCCTTCATTGTAGTCGGCAACGAAGCTTTGCCGCTTCTGCTCATCAGCAGCCCAGCCCAACGAATCTCCGCCGGCGCTGTCATGCGTCATGCCGAATATGCGCTCGTGGGGCAGGTCGTCCTCCGATTTTGCAAAGGTAATAGGCAGCTTCCCGGAAGGAACGACATTTCCAAAGAGCAGATTTGCGATGGCCTGCCCACCGGCAATTCCGGGATACCAGGCTTCCATCACAGCGGCGGCCCGATCGATCCACGGCATGGTTACCGGGTTACCCGTTATCAGCACGACAATCGTGTGCGGATTGACGGCCGCCACCGCCGAAATGAGTTCATTCTGTTTTCCCGGCAGAGACAGGGTTCGGGAATCGCCTCCCTCGCTCATATACTGATCGGCGAAAACAATGGCGACGTCCGCAGACTTCGCGAGCGATGCTGCCGAGGAAGCATCGGTGCCGGCATCAAAACGGACGATGGCTCCCCTTGCGTGTTCCCGAATGTACCGCAAGGGCGATGAAGGGAAGTACACCGCTTCGCCCCATTTGGTCGGAGTCGCGGGACGGATGGCATTCCCGCCGGGTGAATCGACCTGCGCGGAACCTCCCCCAGACAGCACTCCCACGTCGGCGTGTGCGCCAATCACTGCAATGGAATGCACGGAGGCAGCATTCAGCGGAAGCGTAGCGTCGTTCTTCAATAGGACGATGCTTTCTTCAGCAATATGCTGCGCGTCTTCCTTGCCCCGAAAAGGGTCTATCACGCTGCGAGGAGTCGGCGGGTGGTCGACGACACCGGCACTGAACATTGAGCGCAGCAGCCGGTGCACCATGTCATCGAGGCGCCGCATGGGAACCCGCCCGGACTTGACCGCCTGTTTAAGTCGTTCACCGAAGTATTCACCGCCCGGCATCTGCATGTCGAGACCCGCCATTGCGGCCTTGTCCGTGGAGTGGGTGGCGTCCCAATCGGAGACGACGAAGCCGGGGAAATGCCAGGCGCCTTTCAGCACGTGATTCAGCAGCCAATCGTTCTCGCAGGCCCAATCTCCGATCACCTTGTTATAGCTGCACATGACGGATGAAGGTTGTCCGATGCGAATGCCGAGTTCGAAGGCCAGCAGGTCGCTCTCACGGGCAGCCTTCCTGGAGATGCGAACATCCACAACAGTGCGGCCGGTCTCCTGATCGTTGAAAGCGTAGTGCTTGATGTCGCCCATGACTTGGTTGCCTTGAATACCGCGAATGACATGACCGACGGTCACGCCGGCCAGCAGCGGATCTTCGCCGGCGTATTCGAATAGCCGGCCATTTCGCGGGTCGCGCGCGAGATTCACGCCGCCGCCAATCGAGTGATTGTATCCTTGCGCACGGAGCTCACGTCCGAGGACGTCTCCGTATAAATGTGCCGCCTCTGTATCCCACGAGGAGGCGGCCGCCAACACCGACGGCAACAACGTCGCGTAACGGCTTTGTCGGGCCGCCATTCGAATGCCGACCGCCGAGTCCGCTTGCTGCACGGACGGTATGCCGAGACGCGGAATACCCACCACCTCTCCGGCACCGCCATTGTTGTCGGGCGGAATAGGGCTGCCCGGGACCAATGGTCCCCACCCGATGCCGTGCACCAGCTGAATTTTCTCATCGAGCGTCAGCTGCTCCACAACCATGTCGGCGCGCAGATCAGGCGGCAGCGATGCGTCCATCCACGGGCGGGAGGGTTGTGCCGCGGCCTGCTGGGATGAGCACGTTGCGTGAGCAATGAGGAAAATGGCAAGACCGGCGGCCAGGGAATGCGATTTCACGTTCACCCGTCTTTGTGCGTTCGATCGAACGCGGCGGCCAAATCTCTGTACCAAAATCCGCTGCGCTTCAAAATGCGGGCCTGGGTCTGATAGTCGACATAGTAGATCCCAAAGCGCTTGGTGTAGCCCGCGGCCCATTCAAAGTTGTCGAGCAAAGACCAGACAAAGTAGCCGCGCACATCGACACCCTGATCGATGGCGTCCGCGATGGCGCGAATGTGCGATTCGATATAGGCGCGCCGGTCTTCATCCTTGACGCCTCCGTCAATGACCAGATCCGGATAGGCCGCACCGTTTTCGGTGATGAACAGCGGGGGAAGGTCGTAGTCGCGATCCAGGCGCATCAGCAAGTCGGTCAGGTTCGCGGGCGCCACTTCCCAGCCCATGTCGGTGACGATGGCGCCTTCGCGGGCGGGAGAAAATGGCCGCCCCGCGATGGACACGATCGGGTTGTAGTAATTCACGCCGAGAAAGTCGAGCGGCTGAGCAATCAATTGCGCGTCCCCGTCCTGGATTTGGGGCGCATCCGCCGCGAGATGTTCCAGAATATCCGCCGGATACTCTCCGCGCAGCAGGGCGTCCATGTACCAGCGAACCAGCAAGCCATCCTCGCGCGCCGCGAGCATCGTATCGGCCGGCGAGTCGGTCGCTGAATAAACCGGTGAAAGATTGAGGACGATGCCGACGTCGAGATTGCTGCGTGAGCTGCGCATCGCCTTCGCGGCCAGTCCGTGGCTCAACAGACAGTGATGGGATACCTGCATCGCCATGGCCCGGTTCTTGATCCCCGGTGCGAAATGGCCCAATTCGTGGCCGATCGTCGCCGTGACCCACGGTTCGTTATGGGTCGCGAACGAGCGCACGCGATCGCCGAGCCGCTCCGCGACGAGCGTGGCGTATTCGGCGAATCGGTAGGCCGTGTTGCGGTCGGCCCACCCGCCGTGTTCGCGCTGCAGCGCAGCCGGCAGGTCCCAGTGGTAGAGAGTCGCGAACGGTTCAATATCGCGCTCGAGCAATCCGTCAACCAGTCGGCTGTAGAAATCGATACCCGGTCCTGCCTCACCGGATCCTGTTGGCTGGATTCGCGGCCATGAGATCGAGAAGCGGTACGCTCCCACGCCGAGCCCCGCGATCAAGTCGAGGTCCGACTCCAGCCGGTTGTAATGATCGCACGCGGTCCTTCCGTCGGAGCCGTCCGCGATGACGCCGGGAAGACGGCAGAACTCATCCCAGATCGAAGCGCCCTTGCCGTCGGCGACTGTGGCGCCTTCGATCTGGAAGGCGCTGCTGGCGACGCCCCAGACGAAACTCGATGGGAACCGATTGGCAAGCTCGTCGAGAGATTCACGGTCGTTCATTTGCGCAGCTATTTTTTTTCTTTTAAGGAGTATCAAGCGCTGTCCCTCGGTCGATTTCGCTTCGGTCCCTTCGCCCGCTGCGATCCGTGGACTCACGGATCACGAGCTCGACGGGGGGAGCGTCGATGCGCGGTCGACGTCCGGCGATGAGCTGAAGAATTGCCTGCGCGGATCGATCGCCGAGCTCGCCGATCGACTGTCGTACGCTGGTCAGCGGCGGAAGCCGGTATGTAGATGACGGCAGGTCGTCGAATCCGATCACCGACACATCGCCGGGTACGGAGCGTCCTTTCCGGTAGAGCGCGAGGCAGGCGCCATAGGCCGTTTGGTCGTTCACGCAAAAAAGGGCGCTGAATTTGACTTTCGAACCGAGCAGTTCGAACGTCGCGCGCAGGCCGCCTTCCTCGTGCCAGTCGCCGACCGCCACCAGCTTGGGATCGAAATCGATTCCGGCGTCTTCCAGCGTCTTTTTGTATCCCTTGAACCTTTCGACGGCGTCGGGATGATTTTCGGACCCGGCGATGAAGGCGATCTTGCGATGCCCGATCTCGATCAGGTGCCGCACGGCAAGCATCGCGCCATGACGGTCGTCGATCTGCAGGCTGAACAGCCCCGGCGCCCGCAGACGGCGGCCGGTGACCACGATCGACACTTCCTTGGCGAAGCTCTTCAGCTTTGCATCGCTGAGGCGCCCGGCGAAGACGATGATCCCGTCGACGCCGCGCGCAATGAATTCCCGCATGCACCGTTCTTCGTCCTCTTCGCGCCAATTGCCGCTCATGAACAGCGGCGCGTATCCGCGCTGGCGTAGACAGGCCTCTATTCCGCGCAGACCTTCGCCATAGAACGGGCTGTCAATCGCTTGTGCGACCACACCTATGGTCAGCGTTTTGCCGAGCGCGAGTCCGCGCGCAGCGGCGTTCGGTCGAAAGTTGAACTTCACGATGGCCGCCTCGACGGCATGCTTGAGGCCACCGCTCACATTGACCGTGCCGTTGATGATCCGCGACACGGTGCTGGCGGAGACCCCCGCTTCGCGGGCAACCATCCTAAGCGTGGCCGACCGGCGCGGCCGGGGGCCGCTCTTGCGGGGAGTGGGTGCTGAAGGAAGCTTGGATTTCATCTCACCATCCGCTGCCTGCGCAATTGCCAAAAACCGACTTCATGTTGCCTTCGCTCGCGTTCACGAGGCCAGCGCCTGTTTAGGCTGCGTGAGAATCCCTTCCAATTCCTCGAGCGTCTTCCCCTTGGTCTCGGGCGCCAGCATCACGATGAACAGCAGGCCGGCGGCGGCTAGCAATCCGTAGGCGAGAAACGTGCCGGCCGGTCCCCAAATCGCGAGCTCCGTGGGAAAGAGCAGAGTGACGCTGGCGCTGACCAGGGAGTTCCAAAATCCGACCACTGAAATTGCCGCGGCCCGCTCTTCATTCGGAAAGATCTCCGACAACATCACCCACATCACGGGCCCCAAGGAGATCGCGAAGGAGGCAACGTAGGCGATGATGGCAATCAGCACGAAGTTTCCATGGCTGACCGGCGCTCCGATCCCGAGCGACGCATGCGCCGAATGAAACGCCCAGCCGATGGTCAGCAGCGACAAGGTCATCCCGGTGAGCCCGATTCCCAAGAGGGGTTTGCGCCCTAGACGATCGATCAACCAGATGGCGACGAACGTCATGCCGACGTTGACGAGGCCCACGAGCACCGATTGCGCGAAGGACGTCGAGAGTTCGCCGCCGGACGACGCAAAGATGGTGGGCAGGTAGTAGAAGATGGCATTGATGCCGGTGGCTTGCTGGAAGAAGGCGATGCCAAGACCGAATAGCATGACCCGCTTGAGCCGGCCCGTAAGCAACTCGCGGATGCCAAAATGCCGCGATTTCTTGACGAGGTTGGCCTGGATGATTTCAAACTCACGACGGGCGAAGGCGGGGCTGTGAACTGTGGAAAGCGCGGCCCGCGCGCGTTCTTCGCGGCCTTTGCTCAACAGCCATCGCGGGCTTTCGGGCACCAAGGTCAACAGCAAAAAATAGAGACCGGCGGGAACGCTCTGGACGCCCAGCATCCAGCGCCAGCTGTCCGCACCCAGCGACAGCAGAAAATAATTGGAGAAAAACGAGATTGAGATGCCGATGACGATCATCAACTGATTGAGGGAAACCAGACTTCCGCGGCTACGGGCGGGAGCGATCTCCGCGATGTACACAGGGGCCGTGAGAATTGCCGCTCCGACCGCGAGGCCCCCGCAGATTCGCGCCGCGACGAACACCGCAAAGCGAGTGGATAAAGCCGCCGTCAAGGCGGAAGCGAGGAACAGCACCGCTGTCAACAGCAGCACGCTTTTGCGTCCAAAGCGGTCGCTCAGGCGTCCGGCCGCAAGGTTTCCGGCCATCGCGCCCCAGCCGAGACAACTCACCGCCCAGCCGAGTTTGAGGCTGCCCGCGGAGCCGCCGAGACCGAAATAGTCGCGAACAAAGGGCACGGCGCCGGAAATGACGGTGGCATCGAATCCGACGAGAAAGCCGCCCAGCGCCACCGTCGAGGCGATGCGAACAATTTTGAATTCGTCGCCCGTCATGCGCGCGCGTGCGGCCGGTCACGCAAGACTCCGGGGATTGCGCTCTTACTAACCGTTCCGCCGCTCATGTCCCCCTCCCAACCATAGACGAGTCTGACGCCCGTGTATTTGCAACCGGTTTCAGGAATGCTGCTCGGATGGAGCAGCCGATGTCAAGGGTAGGGTACCTCGGTGTCCCCCAAAGGTCCATGGTTTAAGGGGTTTTGCCCCCTTGCATTTTGAAATTGACGGCGGCAGAATCAGCGCTGCAACCGGTTTCAGAAACCGGTTGCATAGAATCGACGCTCGACGTCGGCACAGAATAAACATGGACCCGTGAGACGGGAGGGGGAGTATCTTGAAGAAGACCAGCCGTTCGTGCGCCTCGAAAAAGACGCAACATCCGTTATCGCCTGTGCCGATGAAGCCTCTGGCCGTACTGATAGCGATGTACTGCTCAGGAGCGATGGCCGACTCCACCAATGTGGCGCCGACTGATGCTCTCGGCGAGATCGTCGTCACGGGATTGCGTCAGTCGCTGGTGACTTCCGAGAGTATCAAGCGTGAGTCGCCGGGCGTCGTTGATGCGATTACCGCCGAAGATATCGGTAAGTTCCCCGACACGAACCTGGCCGAATCCATCCAGCGCATTCCCGGCGTGACCATCGACCGTATGAATAACGAAGGCTCGCGCGTGACGGTCCGCGGCTTTGGTCCGGAGTTCAATTTGGTGACCTTGAATGGCCGCTCGATGCCAGGAAATATCACGCAGAACCAGGGCGTATCGGCGACGCGTTCCTTCGATTTCGAGAATCTCTCCTCCGACGGCATTGCCGGCATCACCGTGTATAAGACCGGCCGCGCCGATGTACCGAGTGGAGGCATCGGCTCGACGATCAACATCACCACGGCGCGTCCATTCGACTTTCATTCGATGCGGGCGACGTTTCAGGCCAAGGCGACCGATGACACGTCCAGCAAAGTCGGCAGTAAAGTCACGCCGGAATTCTCAGGACTCTTCAGCGACACTTTCTTCGACGAACGAGTGGGTTTTCTAGTCAATGGTTCCTATTCGAAGCGCAATAGCCAGGAGCAAAACGCGAACATCGACGGCTGGCTCGAGGATCAGTTCGCGGCCGGCGATCCGCGCGTGACCAGCTCTAATCAGAATCCCGGCGGCCACAATTGGGCGCCCCGCAATGAAGGCTGGGGAATCGTCGATCACCAACGCGAGCGAGTGAACGGCCAGGCAGTACTGCAATTCAGGCCGGTCGACTCACTGGTCGCGACTGCGGACTACACGTATTCCTTTTACAAAGACCTCAACCAGAGGCACACATTCGGCGCCTGGTTCGATTATGGCCCGAACCCCACGAGCGCCACCATTAATTCTCACGGCACGGTCACAAGCCTCGTTGATACCGGCAGCGATCTCTCGTATTTTTCGACCGCCGATGAAACGTTGAACCAGAACGGATCCGCGGGCCTGAACTTGAAATGGCAGGCTTCCGACAATGTCGCGGTCGAGTTCGACGGCCACCATTCCACGGCCGATTCGGGCGGCGGAGCCTTAGGCACCAACAATTTCGGCATCGTCGGGCAGAACCCGGCGTTGTCGCTCAACAAATATTTTACGTTGGGCAATGGAACGATTCCGACGACCTCTTGGACCTACAAGGCGCCGTACACGACGAGCAACCTCGGCACCGACACGATCGATCCGCTGTTCGGGCAGGCCAATAACACTATCTTCAGAACGGTGATCGACGAGGTGCGGCTCGATGCAACGTGGAAGAACACATCCGACAGCGGCCTGAAGACCATCAAGGCCGGTGTTGATCTCAAGAGAATGACTACCGAGGCCGAGTCCTTCAACAGCGGCAACTTCCCGTGGGGTTACTATAATCCACTCGAAGTCGGTTTGATTCCGGCCAGCGCGTTCACGAAAGTATCGACCTGCAGCATCCTCAAATCGTTTTCCGGCGGCGGCTGCGGCAATCTCGTTCCGTATTTCTATACCTATAGCTTGGCCAGCGCCATCGCGGCGACGCAACCCGGCGGAAAGCCTGGGGATGGTAACTTTCCTCCGTATACCTTCGCCCAAGCCAAAACTCCGAATAACGATGACCACATCAAGGAGGAGACGCCGGCGCCGTTCGTGCAGATGGACTTCGACACGACCTTCGACGGCATGAGGTTCCGGGCCCTTGCTGGTTTGCGGTACGAGAAGAGCACGGTTACCGCCCAAAGCCTTCAAAAGATTCCGACGTCGATTCAGTGGAACAATCCGACCGAGTTCAGTACGAACTATGCCGCTAACGCTACATATAGCGACATCCGCAGAAGCTACGACGAGTTTCTGCCCAGTCTAGACACCAGCCTGCAGGTGTTGCCGGATGTGTTGCTGCGCGGCTCTTATAGCAAGACCATCGCCCGATCCGATCTGACCCAGATGATCGGTACCACGTCAGTGACCAACTCGCCGAAGCCGGGCTCACGCACGGCCACCGCGGGCAACCCGGGCTTGCTGCCGTACGAGTCCAACAACTTCGACTTTGCGGCGGAGTGGTATTACGCCCAGGGGAGTTACGTCTCGGCCAACTGGTTCACGAAGCACGTCACGAACTTCCTGACCCAGACCACGACCAAGGGACCGTTGTTCGGAATAACGGACCCGAATGTGGGAGCGGTGGCCAACAAGGCCATTGCCGAGCTGCAAGCTGCCGGTAAGCCCGTGTCGGCGCAGACGATATTCGCGCAGATGTTGGCGGATAACCCCGGGCAGCTTACATTCCCCGGACAGCCGGGAGACCCTCTGGTGATTTGGGACATTACTGCGCCGTCAAACGCCAACAAGACGCAAATCCATGGATTCGAATTTTCCGTTCAGCAATTGTTCTGGGACAGTGGCTTTGGCATGCAGGCAAACTGGTCATTGCCGACCGGCGGTGCCTCCTTCAACTCGCTGGAAATCGGTTCTCAGTTCGCGCTGCCCGGCTTGAGCCGTTCCTACAACGTCGTAGGATTCTTCGAGAAGTGGGGTTTCCAGACCCGTGTGGCGTATAGCCATCGCGGCGCCTTCCTTGCCTTATTGACCCAAATACAACAAGCGAACGAGCCTGTCTATACGGCGGCGTATGGCCAACTCGACATGAGTGCAAGCTATGACATCACCAAGCATTTTTCTGTATTCTTCGACGCCATCAATCTGACATCGGCGTCGCAGCATCAGTACGGTCGCTACAGCGAACAGTTTTATTCCGCTTCCGAGGGTTTCGCCCGATACCAGGTCGGCTTTCGCGCGGCGCTCTAGGTGCGCATCGGACTTACCAGGCCGCCGCACGCCGGGCGGTCTCGGGTTCTCGATTTCCTAGGTGGATTTGCGGGACAGGTTCTTGAGCAAAATCGACCGGACTCGATCCGCCCTTGCCTGGGTCAGATCTCCAAAGAGACCTTGCACCTGAGGGGGCAGATGATCGAGGGCCGGGCCCTCGGATTGGAAAATCAAGTAATCGAACACCGCTTTCCAGTTGCGCCGCTGCTCCGGCGGCAGGCTTTTCACGGTCAGAAGGCAGTGCAGGAGGCTCATCGACGGCGACTCGAAATAGTCGGGAACGTCCCGCCACCAGTAGTTGACGAGCACATTGAAGTGCTCGAGCGCCTCTACATTGTGCCACCACAAAGCGGGGATGTAGACGGCGTCGCCCGGCGAAAGCTCGGCGACTTCGGCCATCTCGAGCGCCTCGGCAAATCGGGGGAAGCGGGCGAGGTCGGGATTGCGGACATCCACCAGGCTGATCGGCTGACCCGCCGGGGTCAAGTCGAGCGGGCCGACATAAAGGTTGCTGATCTGATCCGGCGGAAACATCGTGAAGCGGCGTCTTCCACCCACGACACAGGCCAGGTTTTCGGTATTGTCGAAATGAGGTGCAATACACGTGCGGTTCCCTATCCAGATCGATTCGAGCACTGACTCGACGGTGATCAGGCCGCGGACATTATTCGCATTTGAAAAACCCGGAAGGTAAATCGGAAGCGATACGGAACCCGCATACAAGGCAGGCGAGGACTGATTACCATGACAAAGCCGGTCCAGCACATCGCTGAGCAACGCGCGTTTCGACTCGAAATTGAAACCGTCCAACGTGTCGTTGTAAAAGAATCGTCCACTGATGGACGCAGGCCCTTCGAACAATGGCGCCGGATGGCCGGTATAGAACACGAGGCCTCTCAGAATCGCGGGGCGGCCGCGTGTCTTTATCGTCTTCTCAAACAGCTCGGCATCGACACCTTGCCATTCCTCCGCCTGTTGGGGTTCGCGCATTTTCGCAGCACTCGCGGTGAAATAATGGCTGCTATTGTAGCGCTACTTAACGCTTCCCAGCGCGATGCCAAGGCAACGCAGGCACATCGTGAGCGCTATAATTCTGGGCAGGAGGAGATTGTGGTCAACCTGGTAGCTCTCGACAGTCAAACTCACCGCAATGTACGCATTGCGACCATGCGCTCGTCCCTTGGGTACGCGGCAGTCAATGCCGTGAGCGTGATCCCCCGAGAGTTTCCGCGGCTCCTCGCGCACTACCCGATCTTCTTTACAAAAAGCACAGAGACAGGTCAGTTCGAGCCAGCCGCACTGCTGGGCTTTGACCGCCATGAAAACTTGTTCTTGATGGATGGGCGGTGGGACGCGGCGTACGTTCCCTTGCAGATCCAACGGCAGCCCTTCTCGTTGATTCCCCGGCCCGGCGACGGTGCTGAAGGCAAGCAGGCTGCGCTGGATGTGGCGCTTGACCTCAGCAGCCCTCGCATTCAAACGCAGGAAGGTGAACGCTTATTCCTCGACGATGGCCAGCCCTCAAAATTCTTGCAAACTATTACCTCGATGCTCTCGGCGCTGGTGAGCGGATCCACGGAAGCCTACGCGTTCACCGGACGGCTGGCTGAACTCGACCTGATCGAACCCGTGCGTATCGATATCGAGTTCGTCGATGGCAGCGAGACAAAGCTGCAGGGTCTTTACTGGATTGCCGTTGCCGCCCTCAAGGCACTGCCTGCGGCGCAATTGGCGGAATTGCGCGATCGCGAGTTTCTCGAGTGGATGTACTTTCAGATGGCATCACTCGCGCACCTGTCCGCTCTTGTCGCCCGCAAGAACCGGCTGCTCTCCGGCGTGACCGCGGCGCGTCCCTGAGAGGATCGGAAGTGGCGCCCCAGGCTGAACCGCAACCGGTTCGAAAAATCCTCGTGGTCGGCGGAGGCACGGCCGGTTGGATTGCCGCCGGCGTGCTCGCGTCGCGTTATCCGCGACGAGGGGAAGATGGCATTTCAGTCACTCTCATCGAATCGCCCCAGCAGCCGCCGATTGGCGTCGGCGAAGGCACGTGGCCGACGATTCGTGCCACATTGAAACAGATCGGCGTCACCGAGACTGATTTCCTCCGTGAGTGCGATGCGTCTTTCAAGCAAGGGTCACAATTCGTGAAGTGGGTGGATGGCAGCGATGCGGACGCTTACTACCATCCATTCACGCTACCGGTCGGCTACGAAGAACGTAACCTCGCTCCTTACTGGCTGGAGGATCCGCGGGGCCAAAGCTTCGCGGCCAGCATGTGCTTTCAGACGGACGCCTGCAGCCATGCCTTGGCGCCCAAGCAGATCACGACACCCGAGTTCACGGGCTTGGCGAATTACGCCTACCACCTAGACGCCGGCAAATTCGGGCCTTTTCTCCAGAAGCACTGTGTCGAGAAGCTCGGCGTCAGGCATATCTACGACGAGATCGTTCGGGTCGAGTCCAAGGACGGCGGCGACATTTCGCACTTGCTGACCAAGTCGGGCGAGGTGCTCACCGCGGATCTCTATATCGACTGCAGCGGATTTTCCGCGCTATTGATCGGCAAGCACTTTGGCGTACCGTTTCATTCTAAAAAGGATGCGCTGTTCATCGACAAGGCATGGGCGGTCCAGATTCCGTATCGGACCGATGACGCCGCCATCACCTCGGTGACCGTGGCCACCGCACAATCTTCGGGTTGGGTGTGGGACATCGGACTCACGACCCGCCGCGGGGTAGGGTATGTATTTTCCAGCGGCCATATGTCGGACGAGGGCGCGCTGGAGGAACTGAAGAACTACCTCAGCGTGCGCGGCGATCTGTCGCGGGATCTGAGTTTTAGAAACATCGACATCAATTCGGGACATCGCCAAGAGTTCTGGACTCGCAACTGCGTCGCGGTGGGACTTTCTGCCGGTTTCCTCGAGCCCCTCGAGGCGTCGGCCATCGTCATGATCGAGCTGTCGGCAAAGTCGATTGCAAACCTGCTGCCGAGTTGCCGCAGCGGCATGCAACAGGCTGCGCGGTTATTCAACGACACCTTTCGCTATCGCTGGGAGCGCATCGTCGATTTCCTCAAGCTACACTACATGCTGAGTCGACGGATCGACTCTCGATTCTGGATCGACAATCGAGCTCGCGAATCGATCCCGGACAGCCTGCGCGAATACCTCGAATACTGGCGGGACCATTGCCCGTGGCATGAAGACTTCTCGCATCGTGAAGAAGTGTTCTCGGCGGCGAGCTACCAATACATCCTCTACGGGATGGGATTTCAGACTTACCCTGCACCTTGGCTGCTGAACGACCGTGAGCGAAGCCTGGCACGGGAAAAGATGAACGAGGCGGCCCAATACGCCAAGGCTCTGTCTGCGTCGCTGCCCGGCAA
>WNFC01021727.1_pt1 | contig 13897 bp, 15 predicted proteins | sample 5400541 | NCBI WGS metagenome assembly WNFC01 (sample SAMN13153342, study PRJNA577476) | soil metagenome | isolation source: 120 cm saprolite under Douglas fir tree site 2 hole 2 replicate 1 | place: USA:California | collected 2015-04-18
TCGCCCCACACCAGCGAGGTGCATTTGGCGAGGATCGTGATGCCGCGCTCGCGCTCCAGCTCGTTCGAATCGAGCGCCCGCTCGGCGACCTGCTGATTGGCGCGGAACGAACCGCTCTGGCGCAGCAATTGGTCGACCAACGTGGTCTTGCCGTGGTCGACATGCGCGATGATCGCGATGTTGCGGATATCCATCGAACCCTGAATGCGAAGCGGCGGCGGAGTGCTCAAACGAGACCCGCCGCCTTGACAAGCCCGGACAGCGCGGTCTCGGGCCGCGCGCCGACATGGCTAATGATTTCGGCGGCGCACGAGCTGCCGATTGCTCCGCACGTGGGAAGGGGAAGGCCCTGGGTCAAGCCGTAAAGGAACCCTGCGGCATAAAGGTCGCCCGCTCCGGTCGTGTCGACCACCCGCGCCACCGGCACCGCGGCGACGCTGTATTCCGCGCCGTCGGCGAGCACGACGCTGCCCTCCGCGCTGCGGGTCAAAGCCGCCACCGCGACGTGGCCGCGCACCGCCGCCGCCGCGGCGGCAAAATCATTGGTCTCGTATAGCGAACAGATCTCCGCCTCGTTGGCGAAGAGGATGTCGACCTCGCCGGCGACCAGTTCGCGGAACGCCGCGCGATGCCGCCCCACGCAGAACGGATCGGACAGGCTGAGCGCGACCTGATGCCCGGCGCCGTGGGCGATCACCGCCGCCGCGCGAAACGCCTCCTGCGCCTGCGGCGGGTCGAACAGATAGCCTTCGAGGTAGGTGATTCGCGCCCCGGCGATCAGCGCGGGGTCGATGTCGTCGGGCCCCAGTTCGACGCAGGCGCCGAGATAGGTGGCCATCGTGCGCTGCGCGTCCGGCGTAACCAGGATCAGGCAGCGCGCAGTGCCCGGCCCCGCGGTCGCGGCCGGGGTGTCGAAGCGTACCCCGATCGCGGTGATGTCGTGGCGAAACACTGCACCCAGCAGATCGTCGCGCACCTTGCCGATATAGCCGCCGGTCCCGCCGAGCGAGGCGATCCCGGCCATCGTGTTGCCGGCCGAGCCGCCCGAACTTTCGATCGCCGGCCCCATCGCGCGATACAGCGAGTCGGCGCGCTCGGCGTCGATCAGAGTCATCGCCCCCGGCGCCAGGCCCTGTGCGGCGATAAACCGCTCATCGGCATGCGCAATCACGTCGACGATTGCATTGCCGATGCCAACGACATCGATGACGGCAGAACGCATCTGCGAATCCCCACCTGCTCTGGCCCAAGGGCGGCGGAGTATAGGGGCATTGCGCGAGCCCACAAGCCGTGGCAAGCCATATAAGCGCCGCATTTATCCACTCACTTCGCCATTGAGCGGCAAAATTTTTTGTCTTCCTCGGCCCGAACGGCTATCTTTTCGGCCGCGAGTATTTCGAGGTGGTCGCGTTGAGACGACTCGACCGAATGGCGACCCCGGCGGCGCGCGATCGCTTCACCGGGCATGTCTCTCCCGGCGGCGTGATGATCGCTCTCGCGCTCATGACCCCATGAGCCGGTCGGGAAGACCACTTATCCCTGCAGCATTTCGATGGAACGCCCCCTTCATGTTCAGCCGCAAAAGACCCGAAACAGAGGATCAGAAGATGTCGGACGCGCCTGATGATCTGGGTATTCCGATGAAGCCCGCCCGTCCGGGGCAAGCCGCCACGGTCGCGCCGCTCGGCCGGGCGTCGGCCCCGTTGCCGCCACGCACCCCCGACCCGACGCGGCCACCCGGCGAAGCCCCGCGGCCGGCGGAAAGCGGCGCTCGCCCGGTGCCGCCGCCGGCCCCGCGGCGCAACGATGCCGATTTGCGCCGGCTCATCGTCGGCCGCGAGATCTCGCTGTCGGGGGAGATCACCTCGTGCGACAAGCTGATCGTCGAAGGCAGTGTCGAGGCTAATCTGCAGAACTGTCACGATGTCGACATCGCCGAATCGGGGCTGTTCAAAGGCTCGGCGACGATTGACGAGATCGATGTGCGCGGGCGTTTCGAGGGCAATCTCGTCGTTAGGAAGCGGCTGTTCATCCGCGCCACCGGCCGCGTTTCCGGCACGATTCGCTATGGCCAAATCGAAATCGAATGCGGCGGCCAGATCTCCGGCGACATCCAGGCACAATCGGGCGAGGACACAATCGCCGATTCCCCGGCCGCGCGCGTGGCATTCTGAGGGAATTTCAGCGTCATTCCCGCGCAAGCGGGAATCCAGAGTCCCCGGGCTCCATCGCTTGCCCTGGACCCCCGCTTTCGCGGGGGTGACGCGAGCGGGCGGTAGTGGCGTCAGGCAAAGGCGTCCTTGATCCGCGCCCAATCGTCGATCGCGCGTTCCTCGCCCGGGGTGATCGGGATCACCAGCTGATTCCAGCCGGCGGCGTGCAGCGCCTCGACGCGCTGCGTCAATTCTTGCTCGGTGGCGGTAAAGGTGGCGCGCCGGATCAGTTCGGCGGTCACGAAAGGGCGCTCCTCGGGTTTGACGAAGACGAAATGCCCGCGGTGATTTTGCAGGTAGCGCGCGTCGGGCGGCTCGAATTGCCGCGCCATCTCGACATAACCGGCAATCGCCTCGGCGATGCCCTCCTCGGGCACGTTCATCGTGTTCTGCCAGCCTTGTTGCTCCACATCGGCTGCGCGGTGCAATAGCGTCGCGGCGCGCGGACCGGCCTGCGCGATCGCCCGCTTGCTGTCTGCCGGCTCGCCCGGCCCGAGGACGCAGCCGCAGACCCAGGCGGTCGCATAAAGATCGTCGGCGGGGCGTCCGGCCGCAGCCCAGGCCGCCTTCATACCCTCGATGGCGCCAAGCGCGCCGTCGACATCCTGGATAAAGCATTTCCACCTTGCATTGAGCCGGGCGGTCAGCGCCTGAGATTTCGGGCCATAGGCCGAGATGTGGAGCGGGATCGGGTCGGCGGTGTTGAAGAGTCCAATCTCCGGGTTGAGAAACCGGATCTTGCGGCGCTTGCCCTCGATCGCGGTCTCGACCGTTTCGCCGGCCAACAGCGCGTAGACGACCCGGATATACTCCTCCATATCTGCGAGCTTCATCGCACCGAGCCCCATCGCCCGGCGCGCCGAGAAACCGGTGCCGACCCCGAAATCGATCCGCCCCGGCGCCAGGCCGTTGAGCGTGGCAAAGGCGTTCGCGGTAACCGCGGCGATCCGGTTCGACGGCACCAGGACCCCGGTGCCGAGGCGAATGCGCGAGGTTTTCATCGCCGCCGCCGCCATCGCGACAAAGCAGTCGGCGGTGATCATCTGGGTGTCGTAGAACCAGGCGTGGGTAAAACCCAGTTCCTCAGCGCGCTGCGCCAGCTTCCACGAATCGCTCGATGTGGCGATGCCGATACCGAAATCCATGGCGTGCCCCCCTTCGCCTCCAGCCTACCCCATGGCGTGCGCGGCGCGCGGCTCGATCTCGTACATCAGGCGCACTTCGCCGGGCTGGGCGAACGGGTATTTGTCCTTGCCGAGGTATTTTTTGGCGAGCGAATCGATATGGCGGTCGGCGCCGGCCTCTACGACCCGCCGCACCCGGCCGCGCACCTGGAGATAGCGGTAGGCATTGTCCGGATCCATGATCGCCAGCGCGACCGCGGATCCCTCCTTCATGTTGCGCGCCTTGACCCGGCCTTTCGCGGTGTTCACCCGGATGATCCCGTCGACATAGTCGACCCACACCGGCGTCACCTGCGGCGTACCGTCCGGCATGATCGTCGCGAGGTTGGCGAACGCCTTTTTCTCCTGCAGCAGATCAAGAAACGGCTCGGGGATGACAGCCATGGCGAGGCTCCTTGTCGGATCGGTTTTCAGTTTGCTAACGCAGGCCGGTCGGTTATGCGCCACCCTTGGAACGAAGCTTTGGCGGCTTCCCGAGCCCTTCCTGACGCGGCGTGCCCCAGAATTCGAAGAATTCTGCGGCTTCGGGCGAGCTTGCGACATACCGGCCCACCGTCTCGGCCTGCTCGCGAATTCGTCGCCGCTTTATCTGTCTCGCAGCTTCGGTCGCGATCTCGCGCAGCAGCGTTGATAGGCCGATGTTGCGCGACTGCGCCTCCGCCTCCAGCCTCTGGCGAGCGTCGTCGTCAAGCCTGATCGATATGCGTGAGGGCATCGTGATCACACATTAAAGCGGAAATGCATCACGTCGCCATCCTGGACGACGTAATCGGCGCCTTCGAGCCGCATCTTGCCGGAATCCTTGGCGCCCTGCTCGCCGCCGCAGGCGACAAAATCAGCGTAGGGGATGGTCTCGGCCCGGATGAAGCCCTTCTCGAAATCGGTATGGATGACCGCGGCCGCCTGTGGCGCCTTGGTGCCGCGGGTCACGGTCCAGGCGCGCGACTCCTTCGGACCGGCGGTGAAATAGGTGATCAGGTCGAGCAGCGAATAGCCGGTGCGGATCACCCGGTCGAGCCCGGTCTCCCCGAGACCGAGCGCGGCGAGAAATTCGCGCCGCTCTGCGGGGTCGGCGAGCTGGGCCAGTTCGGCCTCGATTGCCGCCGAAACCATGACCGTCTGCGCCCCCTGCGCAGCGGCAAACTCGGCGACCCGGCGGCTCGCCTCATTGCCGGTCGCGGCGGCCACCTCGTCGACATTGGCGATGTAGAGCACCGGCTTGGCGGTCAGCAATTGCAGCAATCTCAGCTGGCCCTGCTGCTCGGGCGCCAGGGCGACGCTGCGCGCCGGCCGGCCCTCCTGCAGCCCTGCCAGGATCGGCTCGATCACGGCCAGCTGCGCCTTCGCCTCCCGCTCGCCGCCGCGGGCGCGTTTCTGCGCCGCGACGAGACGCCGTTCGAGGCTGTCCATATCGGCCAGCATCAATTCGGTCTCGACCGTCTCCGCGTCGCGAACCGGATCGACCGAGCCCTCGACATGCACCACATTGTCGTCGTCGAAGCAGCGCACGATATGGGCGATCGCATCGACCTCGCGCAAATGGCCGAGAAACTGGTTGCCGAGCCCCTGCCCCTTCGAGGCGCCGCGCACCAGCCCGGCGATATCGACGAATTCCAGCTGGGTCGGCACGATCTTCGCGGATTTGGCGAGGCGGGCACACACATCGAGGCGCTCGTCGGGCACCGCCACCCGGCCGACAGTCGCCTCCCGGGTGGAGAACGGGTATTTCGTCGCCTCGGCCGCCTGGGTCGCGGTCAAGGCGTTGAACAGGGCCGACTTGCCGACATTCGGCAGGCCGACAATCCCACAGTTGAAACCCATGATTTCCTTGCAGCAAAGATGATGACCGCCCCCGGATCGGCCGGGACGCGGTCATGCCGGCTCTATTTATGGCGGCGGCGCGGAAATTCCAGGGGCGCGCGGCGCGGCTAAGCAAGCCTATCCCGGTGCCGCTATCGCACCATGTTGGCGATGCTGCCGGCCAGAAAGCATAGCGAACCGATCAGATAAAGGATGTTGGCCAGATTGCTCATGGCGTTTCCTCGTCGTCATCGGGTTCCGGCGGGGTGAAGCGGCGGGCGACCTCGCTCATGAACGCATCGGGTGCGCCCTCCAGCAGCCAGGGGACCGTCTCGGCCACGGCCTCGACCAGCGGCTCGACCCATTGTTGGATCTCCTCCGCGGTGAAGTTCATCAGCACATAGGGATGCACCAGCTCCTTGATCCCGGGATGGCCAATGCCGATCCGGACGCGCCAAAAATCGGGCCCGATCATCGCGTCGATCGAGCGCAAGCCGTTGTGGCCGGCATTGCCGCCGCCGCACTTGACCCGGACCTTGCCGGGCCGCAGATCGAGCTCGTCATGGATCACCACGATCTCGCCCGGCGGGATCTTGTAGAAGCTCATCGCCGCCAGCACCGATTCGCCCGACGCGTTCATGAAGGTCTGCGGGCACAGCAAGAGGCGGCGCTCGCCGGCGATCACCCCCTCCGACAACTCGCCCTTGAAGCGGCTGCGAAATGCCGGGAAGCCATAGCGGCGGGCGATCGCCGCGGCGACCATGAAGCCGATATTGTGCCGGTTGCGGGCATAGCTTCTGCCCGGATTGCCGAGCCCGACGACGAGGCGCACCGCCACGCCGATCTGGCGAGATTACGGCGTCGGCGCCCCCGGCGTCGGCGGGGGCCCTGGCGTCGGTGCCGGCTCCTCGGTCGGCGGCGCCGCCGCGGCCACAGCCGCGGTCGCCGCGGCCTGGGCCGCCTCCTCCTTGACCGCCGAGGACGCGGCAATGCTGGCGATCGTGAACTCGCGTCGCTGGATCACCGGGCGCGCGCCGGGCGGCATCTCGACCGCGCCGCTGTGGATGCTGTCGCCGATGTCGAGCCCGTCGAGATCGACGACGATCCGCTCGGGAATATCGTCGACCGAGCAGATCATCTCGATGGTGTGACGCACGACATTGAGGATGCCGCCGCGGCGCAGGCCGACCGAGCGCTCGTGATTGATGAATGCGACCGGAATCGCGACGGTGACCTGCGCACCCGCCCCGACCCGCATGAAATCGACGTGCAGCGGCGCATCGCTGACGGGGTGGTACTGGACATCGCGCGGCAAGGTCCGATGCGTCGTCCCGTCGACGCTGACATCGACGAGCGTCGCGAAGAATCCCGGCCTGGCGACGATTCGGGCCAGCGCGCGCGGTTCGAGACTGATCAGCACCGGCTCCTTCTTGTCGCCGTAGACGATCCCGGGAACGCGCCCGCTGCGCCGCGTCGCCCGGGCCGCGCCCTTGCCGGCGCTGGGGCGCGGCTCGGCATTGAGGCTGATGATCTCGGGCATGGACTTCCTGCTCCTCTCTCGCAACCAGCCGGGCGGCCCGCCGGCGTCCGAGACGCCGCAGTTGCACGAGCCGGCTGGCGTCATGGTCAATCGAATAGGCTCGAAACCGAACGTTCCTCGCTGATCCGCATGTTTTGCGACACCCGAACCGCCTCGGTCGCGACGATGCTGTCGGTCAGCACCAGCATCTTGATCGGTGAGGCGGTGACCCGTGCCACTGCGCCGCCCGACAGCACCCCGTGCGTGACATACGAATAGACGCCTTCGGCGCCGCTGTCGACCAGCGCCTGGGCGGCGTTACACAGCGTACCGGCGCTGTCGACGATGTCGTCGACCAGGATGCAGCGCCGGCCCGCGACATCGCCGATGATGTTCATGACCTCGGAGACCCCGGCGCGCTCGCGCCGCTTGTCGATGATCGCCAGATCGGCATCGACCCGGCGCGCGATCTGGCGGGCGCGAAACACCCCGCCGACATCGGGCGACACGATGACGAGATCGGCCCCCGCATGGTTCTCCCGGATGTCCTTCACCAGCACCGGCTCGGCATAGAGATTGTCGGTCGGGATGTCGAAGAAGCCCTGGATCTGCCCGGCATGGAGATCCAGGGTCAGCACCCGGTCGGCGCCGGCGCTGGTGATCAGATTGGCGACGAGCTTTGCCGAGATCGGCACGCGCGGCCCCGATTTGCGGTCCTGGCGGGCATACCCGTAATACGGAAGGACCGCCGTCATCCGCCGCGCCGAGCTGCGCTTCAACGCGTCGAGCGTGACTAGCAGCTCCATCAGATGATCGTTCGCCGGATAGGATGTGGATTGGATGACAAAAACATCCTCGCCGCGGACGTTCTCGTGGATCTCGACAAACACCTCCATATCGGAAAACCGCCGCACGCTGGCCCTGGTAAGCGGCTGTCCGAGATAGGCGGAGATCGCCTCGGCGAGCGGGCGATTGCTGTTGCAGGTCAGGATTTTCATCGGCCGGCTGGAAAAAGCGCCGCCCTCGGGCCGGATCCCGCAGCGTCACGCAAGTGTCGTTGTAACAAACCCGCGCGGCCGAAGCAATCCGAGCCCGTCGAGGATAGCCTGACAGCTACAAATTGGATGACCCTCGTGCGTCCTTCGAGACGGCCGCTTCGCGGCCTCCTCAGGATGAGGTTTTTTCTTAATTCCATCATTAACTTACCTCATCCTGAGGAGCGCCCAAAGGGCGCGTCTCGAAGGACGCATGACGCGCATGCCGCGCCGAACTGAGACTATCCCAATTCGGCGCTCGCCGCGCGCCACCGATGCCTGATAAAAGCGAGCCCGGTGCCGCCTCGGAGCCTCGCGCAATGAGCATTCCCGCCCCGTACGAACGCTTTGAAGGCGCGGTGCTGCCCGAGTGGATCGACTACAACGGACATATGAACCTCGCCTATTACACGGTGCTGTTCGACTCTGCGACCGACCTGCTGTTCGATGAGCTCGGGCTCGGCCTCGACTATCGCCAAACGACCCTACAGGGCACCTTTGTCGCCGAGACGCACAATCTCTATGAACGCGAGCTGCTCGTTGGCGCCCGAATCCGCGTTGCGACGCAGATCGTCGCAGCCGATTTAAAGCGGCTGCACCTCGCGCACGAGATGTTCGCGCTTGACGGCGGTCACCGCGCCGCAAGCCAGGAGCTGATGTTTCTGCACGTCGATCTCGCGGCCCGTCGGGTGACCCCGTTTCCCGAGGATCTGCGTCGCCGGGTTGCCGCCGCCGCCGGGGCGCATGCAAACCTGCCCCGGCCGGATTGGATCGGCCGCCGGATCGCGATGCCATAGCGAATCTAGGTCTATCCGCGATTTGGAACGCGGGGCTATTTATCCGCCATGATCCAGATGCCGTTCCAATTCTCCGGCGGCGGGTTCTCGCTGTAATACCGGCAGCGGTCGATGAAGATCCGCGAGGGTTGGTCGCTCGGTACGGCCTCGAGGGCCTCGCCAAAATGGCGGATCGCGGTGCCCCAGTCGCGGCGTTGATAGCATACGAGACCGGCCTCATAGGCGCTGATCAGCGCCGCCAGCCTGGGAAACCTCTCGGGGTCGTAATGGTCCAGCGATTCGTAGGCGAGGGTCGGCTGCAACTTGCCTTTGACCTGGATCAGGTCGAGCCGGCGCAAGATCGGCCGTGATTTCAGCGCCTCGACCGTCGAGGCGGCTAACAGCACGGTCGTGCCGTAATGCTTGTTGGCGCCTTCGAGCCGGGCGGCGAGGTTCACGTTGTCGCCGATGACGGTGTATTCGAGCCGCCGGCGCGAGCCGAGCGACCCGGCCAGAACTTCGCCCGTGGCAATGCCGATGCGGATCTCGATCGCTTCGAGATCGCGTTCCCGGCGCTGCTGGTTGAAGCGGGCCAACTCGCGCAGCATCTCGGTCGCGACGGTCAGCGAATTATCGGCGTCGGAGACATCGCTCACCGCCGTGCCGAACACCGCCATGATCGCGTCGCCGATGTATTTGTCGAGCACGCCGCCATGCGTGAACACGACCTCGACCATGCTGGTGAAATAATCGTTGAGCATCGCCACCGTTTCCTGCGGGCTCATTGCCTCGGCCAGCGTTGTGAAGCGCCTTATGTCCGAGAACAGCACGGTGGCGACATGGGACGTGCCATCGAGAAAATCCTGGCCGCTGGCGATCAGCTTGTCGACGACCTCCTTGGCGACATAGCGCGCCATCGTGTTGCGTATCCGCTTTTCGCGGGTGATGTCTTCGAGCACCAGCATGCAGCCGATCGGCCTGCCCGCCGTCTCGAAGAGCGGCGCCGCGGTCAGGTTGATCGCGGCGGCGCTTCCGTCCGGCAGCTCGAAATCGGTGTCGGCGTGGTAGTCGGAGGTGCCCATCGAGGCGACGTAATCGAGGCTGCGCGTGACCCAGGCGTTGCGGTTGCCGAAGACCTGCACGGCCGCTCGATTGAGCACCTTATCCACCGTCATTCCAAGAATACGCTCGGCCGCTTCATTGATCTTGACGATATTCAGGTGTTGATCGAGCGTAACGACGCCATTGGACAGCGATTTGAGAATACTTTCATTGTAGTTCTTCAGCGCGAGAACATCGGAAAACAGCTGCGCGTTTTGGATCGAGATGGCGATTTGGGCGCAAAACGCCTTTGCCCGGCGGATGTCGATCGGCCCGAAGGCGCCGCCGTGCTTGTTGAGCACCTGGACGACCCCGAGACGCTCGCCCGCCTTGTCGGTGATCGGGACCGCAAGAATGTTGCGGGTGCGATAGCCGGAGGCGCGGTCGACCTCGCGATTGAAGCGCGCATCGGCATAGGCGTCGGGCACCACCTGGACCTCGCCATCGGTGAACGCCGCGCCCGCGATCCCGGCCCGCGACGGGATGCGGATTTCCTTCTGGCCGGTACCTTCGGCGACCTGCGACCACAGCTCGTCCCTGCTCCCGTCGTAGAGGAATAGCGTCGAGCGTTCCGCCTTGAGCAGCTGGGTGGCGGCCGCCATGGTCCGGGCGAACAGGACGTCGAGATGGAGTTCGGTCGAGATCGCCTCGGCAATCGTTAAGAGCTCGATTTCCTCGCGCTGCGCCTGCTCCAGCCGCTCGACGAGAAACGCCTGCTCGAGGGCGCTCGCGGCGTGCCGGTTGATCGCCTGGGCAAGCGCGAGATCGTCCGCGCCGAAATCGCCCGAGCGCTTGTTCAGCACCTCGGTTACGCCGATCGGCTGCCCGTCGCGGTTGCACAGCGGCAGGCAGAGAATATTGCGCGTGCGATAGCCGGTCCGCCGGTCGATCTCGGGGTTGAAGCGGGAATCCTGGTAGACGTCGGGGATGATCTCCGCGGTCCCGGCGCTGAACACCGCACCGGCAATCCCGGCCGTCGCCGGCAGACGGATCTCGGTCACGCCATCGCCGAGCAAGACCCGCGAAAACAGCTCGCCATCATCGCGATCGTAGAGAAACAGCGTCGCCCGCTCGGCATCGAGCGCCTCGGTGATCAGATCGATCAATCGCGGCAGCTGGCGGTCGAGAGAAAGAGCATGGGTGACCGTATCGGCGACCTCGGCCAGCACTCTGAGCCGGCGGATCTCGTCGATCAGCTGGTCAGGTAGCGGCGGACCGCCAGTCGGCGGCGGCGCGGACTCAGTAAATTCGGAGGAAATCCGCTCGATAGTTGGCGGCGTTGCCTGCATGCGCAATGTACCTTCGGTGCGCTCGCGCTACGCGCGAGATTTACTTACATACCTGCAATAAACATTGGCACTTTGCCACAACGCATGCGACGCCACAAGTCATCGGCCGCAGCCTGCAAGGGCCTCGTTCGCGTTCAGCTCAGGTCGATCGCATATTTCTTGAGCAGGTCAAGCGGCACGATTTCGAGGGTCGCTTCATGCGTCGCGGTGAGTCGCACCCGGGGTGCGCGGCCGGCCTCGAAAGCTTCCTTCCAGCGCTCGGCGCACAGGCACCAGCAGTCGCCCGGTTGCAACCCGGGAAAACCGGCGGCCGGGACCGGCGTCGACAGATTGTTGCCGGCAGCGCGCGAAAACGCCAGGAATTCGGCATCGACCCGGGTGCAGACGGTGTGGAGACCGACATCCTCGGGGCCGGTCTCGCAGCTGCCTGTCCGGTAGAACCCGGTCAGCGGTTTCGCGCAGCACTCGCTGAGCTTCTCGCCGAAAACATTGCGGGCTTCAGCCATTATCTCCTCCGGCTTTGGAATTGTCATTCCGGGGCGCCGCGCAGCGGCGAGCCCGGAACCCATAAACACAGGCCTCTGGAATATGGTTTCCGGGCTCGCCCCTTCGGGCCGCCCCGGAATGACGAGGGATGGGTTCAGGCCGGGCGCCGCCCGCTGCGCGCGGCGAACCGCGCCTCGATGGCGTCCCAGATTTTCGGAGCGAGGTCGACCCCGTCGAGCCGCGCGATCTCCTGGATCCCGGTCGGCGAGGTCACGTTGATCTCGGTCATGTAGTCGCCGATCACATCGATGCCGACAAAGACCAGCCCCTGCTCCCGGAGGCTCGGACCGATCGCGGCGCAGATCTCCCGCTCGCGCGCGGTCAGCCCGGTTTTCTGGGCGCGACCGCCGACATGCAGATTGGCGCGCGCCTCGCCCTCCGGCGGTACCCGGTTCACTGCGCCGACCGGCTCCCCCTCGACCAGGATGATCCGCTTGTCGCCCTGGCGCACTTCGGGCAGATAGCGCTGCACCATGACCGGCTCGCGGTAGACCGACGCATACATCTCCAAAAGCGAACCCAGATTGTCGTCGCCCGGACGCAGGTGAAACACGCCGGCCCCGCCATTGCCGAACAACGGCTTCAGCACGATCTCGCCATGAAGCTGCCAGAAGGCGCGGATCTCGTCGCGATCGAGTGTCAAGAGGGTCGGCGGCATCAGCTCCTTGAAACGCAGCACAAACAGCTTTTCCGGGGCGTTGCGCACCGAAGCCGGGTCGTTGACGACGAGCGGCCCGCTCACGGGCAGCAGTTCCAAGAGGTGCGTCGCGGTGATGTACGCCATGTCGAAGGGCGGGTCCTGGCGCATCAGCACGATGTCGAAACCGGCGAGATCGAGCTCCTCGAAATCCCCGAAGCGATGGTGGTCGCCGTGCCGGCGGAACACCTCCAGCGGCCGGCCGCGGGCGAAGAGCCGGCCGTCGCGCAGGGTCAGCGCCTGCGGCAGGTAATGATGGAGCGCGTGGCCGCGCGCCTGCGCCTCGAGGGCGAGGGCAAAGGTCGAATCCGCGTCGATGTTGATCGTGTCGATCGGATCCATCTGGATCGCGACGGCGAGACCCATGCTCCCTCCTCGCACCTGAAACCATGTTCATAATATCAAATCGGGCGTCATTGCGAGGAGCGTAGCGACGAAGCAATCTCGGCGGGCCGAAGGCAATGGGCACGAGATTGCTTCGCTGCGCTCGCAATGACGCTTTTTTAGCGGTCAGGGCCGGATCGCGATCGTGCTGCCCGGCCCGAGCAAGCCCAACAACCGGGCGAGGATTTCCCGGGCCACCGCGATACAGCCTTCGGTCGCCGCGAAATCGGGCCGTGCCACGTGCAGGAAGATCGCGCTGCCCCGACCGGGCAGCGGCGGGTCGGTGTTATAGCCGATCGGCACCACGAGATCGTAGAGCCCGTCGGCGCGCCACATCTCCTCGTGGTGAGCCGGATAGGGCAGCGATACCAAACGGTTGTAGCGAGGGTCGGCGGGATCGTCGACCCAGGCATCGTTCGGCTGCAACGCCGTCATCGCCAGATGGGTCGGCGGCAGCGCGATGCGATCGGCGCGATAAAACCCGGGCAGCAGTGGAAACCCGCCTTCCGGGCTCGCGCCATCGCCCTCGCGCTTGTCCGGGCGCACCCCGCCACGGCCGCAGGCGGCCGCGGCACCGCCCCCCGGCCACGACAAGCGGCCGCCGCTATAGCTCAGATCGATGAAGCGCGAGGGTGCCGCAAGCGCCTTGTCCATTGCCGCCAGCGCGATCGAGGAGGAGAGCAAGTTTCGGCGCGATACCACCATCGGCGCGGATGATATCGCTTTTGCCGTTCGCCATATAGCATGCACGGGCACGGGCGTCGCATTTTAGAGAAACGGACCGGTGGATGGGATCGGAGAAGCACCCGGCCTATGACGACCTCGCGGCGCAGCTCGCCGCGCTGATCGACCGCGAGCCCGACCTCGTCGCCAACACGGCCAACATGGCCGCGCTCATCTATCAGGGTCTGCCCGAGCTCAATTGGGCCGGGTTCTATTTCGCGCGGGACGGCGAACTCGTGCTCGGCCCGTTTCAGGGCAACCCGGCCTGCGTGCGGATTGCCTGGGGCAACGGCGTGTGCGGCGCCGCCGCGTCGCGCGGCACGGCCATCGTCGTGCCGGATGTCGACGAATTTCCCGGCCACATCGCCTGCGACGCGGCGTCCCGCTCGGAGCTTGTCGTGCCGCTCGTGACGGAGGGCCGCGTCGTCGGGGTCCTCGACCTCGACAGCCCGCGCCGCGGCCGCTTTGACGACGCGGACCGCATCGGCTGCGAGCGCCTGGCCGCGGTCCTCCTGGCGCATCACCGGGGCTGGCCTTGCCGTTGGTCACTGAAATCTGATTTGCATTGCCGCCCGCGCTGCCGCACCTTTTCTTCCATCGGATGACGGAGAGCGGAGACGAGCCATGGGCA
>WNFC01005947.1_pt1 | contig 13895 bp, 10 predicted proteins | sample 5400541 | NCBI WGS metagenome assembly WNFC01 (sample SAMN13153342, study PRJNA577476) | soil metagenome | isolation source: 120 cm saprolite under Douglas fir tree site 2 hole 2 replicate 1 | place: USA:California | collected 2015-04-18
GGGGACAATGCCGAAGTCGAACGCCAGGTAGGTGATCCCGAGGAACATGGCGATCGAGACGACGCCGAGCCACGTCAGGACAGCCTGGGCGTTGCGCCCCTCGGGAGGCTTCAGCGCCTGGACTCCGTTGGACACCGCCTCGACTCCCGTCAACGCCGTGCAGCCGGCTGAATAGGCGCGCAGGAGCAGGAAGAGCCCGATGCCTTCGAGGCCGGGAGGATGCGGCTCGTAGTGCGCCTCGGGCAACCAGCCGAAAAACGCCCCAATGATGCCGTAGCCGACCATGCCGAGAATGCAGACCACGAAGAAGTAGGTCGGCGCGGCGAAGAGCCTACCCGATTCGCGGACCCCTCGAAGGTTGGCCAGCGCGATCACGACGATCGTCGCGACGCACAGGACGACCCGAAACGGATGGAGCACGGGCACCGCGGAGGTCAGCGCGTCGATCCCGGCCGCGACCGACACCGACACCGTGAGGACGTAGTCGATCAGCAGAGCCGCCGCGGCCGTCAGGGCGGGTGACCGGCCGAGGTTGTCCTTGGCGACGAGATACGCGCCGCCCCCCTGCGGATAGGCGTGCACCGTCTGGCGGTACGAGACGACGACGATCGCCAGCAGCAGGGCGATGCCGAGGGCGATCGGCAGCGAATAGCTCAGCGCGGCGCTGCCGGCGAGAATGAGATACCGCGAGCGCCACCGCCTTGCCCAGCCGCTCGTGGCGCGCCTGGGAGAGCGGCATCGGCGCACCCACCAACAGCCGCTTCACCGCGTCGAGTCGCATAAGCCATCGAGACTCTAGCGCGAATCCGATCCAAAGGGACCCCGGCGCAAGCATTTTTACGGATTTTTAACACCCCGAACCCGCCTTTTTGCACGGACTCGCGCCTCCGGGCGCCACGCTTCCGTTAGAAAGGATGGTGGACGAGATGAACAATCAACCGCGCGTTGAGGAGAAGGGGAGCAGATCCGTGACACCACTCACCCGCCAGTCGCAGGGAGTGCTGCCCGGCCGGCCTTCGGCTGCCGCTCCCGCGTGGCCGGCGCTCGTCGTAGTCCTGCTCGTCGGAATCGGGCTCTTCGCGGTCTCGGACTTCCTCACGCCTGAGGGCGCCTGGCGCGTGAGTTCTGACAGCCTGATGGTCGTCCTGATCTTCGTTGCCATGGCGGGGTGGGTGCGCGCGAACCGGGCGGCCCTGGCGCAAATCGACGAGCACGCGTGCGAGCGCCCTCCACTGGAGATCAGGTACGTCACCTCGGAGCGGCCTCCTCTGTGGCGCGCGGAAGCTACAAGGCGCCGACGTGGACGGGTCCGCCTCAAACGCGCCCGGCACGTCTCGTCGGGACCCGAGAGGACATAGCGATGGGAGACATTCCGTTCATAGGTAACGCAGTCACACTGTCAAAACGAAGGAGGACGCATCCGTGGGCGTTGTGACGAGTATCGAGCCGGTGAGCGACACCATACCGCACGGCCATCTCGGACCGCTTCATGGCCAGACCGTGGTCATCAAATACGGCGGGGCAGCGATGGAGAAGCCGGGTCTCAGGGATCTTTTCTCACGCGACGTGGCGCTGGTGCGCACCCTCGGGGTCCAGCCGGTGGTCGTGCACGGCGGCGGGCCGCAGATCGACCGCATGATGAAGCGGCTCGGGAAAAGCCCGCACTTCATCGGGGGCCTGCGGGTCACCGATGACGAAACGATGGACATTGTCGAGATGGTCCTGGCGGGGAGCATCAACAAGGAGATCGTGGGCGCCATCAGCGCCCACGGTAGCCGCGCGGTTGGCCTCTGCGGTGGTGACGCCGGCCTCATCCGCGCCACTCGGCGTCACCACGTGCTGGCCGACGGGCGCGAGATCGATCTTGGCCGTGTCGGCGACGTGAAGGCGGTTGATCCGGAGCCACTCGAGCTCCTGCAGGAGCATGGCTTCGTGCCGGTCCTGGCACCGCTCGGGATCGGTCCACAGGGCGAGCTCCTCAACATCAACGCCGACCTGGTTGCGGCAGACGTGGCGGCGGCGCTAGGAGCCGTGAAGGTGATCTTTCTTTCCGACATCCCCGGCATCCACGGCCACGACGGCCGTGTGCTCCGCCGCGTGACGCTCGCGGAGCTCGACGCGCTCACTCGCGACGGAATCATCGAGGGCGGCATGCTGCCGAAGGTCGAGGCTTGTGCCCGCGCCCTCAAGGGCGGGGTCGGGGGCGCGTATATCGTCGACGGTCGCCTGCCAAACGCGTTGCTGCTGAAGCTGTTTACGCACACGGGCCTCGGCACCGAGGTCGCGCTCTAAAAGGGAGGCACCGTGATGGCCGACATCGTCTATCTCGGAATAGCCGTGGGTTTCTTTGCGCTCACCTGGGCGCTGATCCGCCTGTGTGAGCGGCTGTAGGAGGCCGCTATGCCGCTGCTCTATGTGGTTGGGGGAATTGTGGCGTTGGGACTTCTCATCTATCTGACGCTGGCCCTGCTCAAGCCGGAGATATTCTCATGACGGCCAACGGCGCTGTGCAGCTCCTGTTCTACCTGGTCGTGCTGCTGGCGCTCGCCAGGCCGCTCGGCGCCTACATGGCGCGGGTGTACGAGGGGCAGCCCTGCGGGATGGACCGGGTGCTCGGCTGGCTCGAGCGGCTTATCTACCGTTTGGCAGGCGTGCGCCCCGGCAACGAGATGGGGTGGAAGGCTTACGCCATCGCCATGCTGCTCTTCAACGCAGCGGGAATGCTCGCCGTGTACGCGCTCCAGCGCCTGCAGGGCGGCCTGCCGCTGAACCCGCAGGGTTTCGGGGCCGTGTCCGCAGACTCGTCCTTCAATACGGCGGCCTCCTTCGCGACCAACACGAACTGGCAGGGGTACGGCGGCGAGAGCACGATGAGCTATCTCACGCAGATGATAGGGCTTACCGTCCAGAACTTCCTCTCGGCCGCGACCGGTATGGCTGTCCTCGTCGCGCTCATCAGGGGCTTCGCTCGACGTACCGCCCAGACGATAGGGAATTTCTGGGTCGACCTGACACGGACGACGCTCTACATCCTGCTACCGTTGGCGTTCGTCTTTGCGGTCGCTCTGGTCTCGCAGGGGGTCGTCCAGACTTTTGGCCCCTATGCCAAGGCCGCGGTCGTGCAGCCGACCCAGTACGACGAGCCAATCACGGACAAGGATGGCAAGCCCGTCCTCGACGACAAGGGCCAGCCCAAGACGAAGAAGGCCACCCTGACCGAGCAGGTCATCGCGGTCGGGCCGGCCGCCTCGCAGATCGCCATCAAGCAGCTCGGCACGAACGGCGGCGGCTTCTTCAACGTGAACTCGGCGCACCCCTTTGAGAACCCGACGCCGTTCTCGAACTTCCTCGAGGTGCTGGCCATTCTGCTCATCCCCGCCGCCCTCTGCTACACCTTCGGCGTCATGGTCCGCGACACGCGACAGGGGTGGGTTCTTCTGGCCGCCATGACGGTGATCTTCGTGTGCATGCTGGCCACGTGCGTCGTCGCGGAGCAGCAGGGAGCGGTGTTCGCGAAGCAGGGCGTGGATCATGCCGCCAGCGCGCTCCAGTCAGGCGGGAACATGGAAGGCAAGGAGGTGCGCTTCGGCATCGCCAGCTCTGCCCTGTGGGCGACGGCAACGACGGCGGCCTCGAACGGATCCGTCAACTCGATGCACGACTCATTCACACCGGTCGGCGGACTTGTCCCGATGTGGATGATCCAGCTCGGCGAGGTGGTCTTCGGCGGCGTCGGCTCCGGGCTCTACGGCATGCTCGTCTTCGCCATCGTGGCGGTCTTCGTGGCGGGTCTCATGGTCGGACGCACGCCCGAGTACCTCGGCAAGAAGATCGAAGCCTACGAGATGAAAATGGCCTCGCTCGTCATCCTGATCGTCCCCGCGCTCGTCCTGATCGGCACGGCGATCGCCGTCCTGCTCCCCGCCGGCAAGTCGAGCATGGCCAATCCCGGGGCCCACGGCTTCAGCGAGGTCCTCTACGCGTTTTCGTCGGCGCCCAACAACAACGGGAGCGCCTTCGCCGGGCTCAACGCGAACACGCCCTTCTACAACACGTCGCTCGGGCTCGCCATCCTCTTCGGCCGCTACTGGCTGGCGGTGCCGGTGCTGGCTCTCGCCGGGTCCCTGGCCCGCAAGAAGCTCGTGCCGCCGGGACTCGGCACCCTCGCGACGCACACGCCGCTGTTCGTGGTCCTGCTCGTCGGCACGGTCATCCTGGTCGGGGCTCTCACGTATGTCCCGGCACTCGCGCTGGGTCCTATCGCCGAGCATCTCACCCTCGTGATGGCCAAGTGAGGTCGGCTTCCATGGCAACCACCGCAAAGGGTCGTCCGCTCTTCGACCTGCCCATCGTGTGGCAGGCGACGATCGACTCGTTCACGAAGCTCACGCCGCAGCGTCAGGTGCGGAACCCCGTGATGTTCGTGGTCTATGTGGGTTCCATCCTGACGACCATCCTGTGGGTGCAGGCGCTCGCCGGGAAGGGCGAGGCCTCCGCGGGCTTCATCTTCGCCGTCTCGCTCTGGCTCTGGTTCACGGTGCTCTTCGCCAACTTCGCCGAGGCGATGGCCGAGGGGCGGGGCAAGGCCCAGGCCGCCTCCCTCCGCAAGGCGCGGCGGGACCTCCAGGCCAAGCGCCTGGCGCGTCCCGAGCGCACCGCCAAGTACGAAACCGTCTCCGCGTCCACGCTCAGAAAGGGCGATGTCGTGCTCGTCGAGGCCGGCGATTTCATCCCGGCAGACGGCGAGGTGATCGAAGGCGTCGCCTCGGTCAACGAGAGCGCGATCACCGGCGAAAGCGCGCCCGTCATCCGCGAGAGCGGCGGAGATCGAAGCTCGGTCACGGGTGGCACCCAGGTGCTCTCCGACTGGCTCATCGTCGAGGTCAAGGCGAACCCCGGCGAGGCCTTCCTCGATCGGATGATCGCCCTCGTCGAAGGCGCCAAGCGTCAAAAGACCCCCAACGAGATCGCGCTCGACATCCTGCTGGCGGGGCTGACCATCGTGTTCCTCCTCGCCACGGCGACGCTCCTGCCCTACTCGCTCTACAGCGTTCAGGCCGCCGGGCAGGGCACGCCGATCACCGTCACGGTTCTCGTGGCGCTCCTGGTGTGCCTGATCCCGACGACGATCGGCGCGCTGCTCTCGGCGATCGGCATCGCCGGGATGGACCGCATGATCCAGAAGAACGTCATCGCCATGTCGGGCCGCGCCGTCGAGGCCGCGGGCGACGTGGACGTGCTGTTGCTCGACAAGACGGGCACGATCACCCTCGGCAACCGGCAGGCGACGGCCTTTTTCCCGGCCGACGGCGTCGGCGATACGACGCTGGCCGACGCCGCCCAGCTCGCCTCCCTGGCGGACGAGACACCTGAAGGGCGCAGCATCGTGGTGCTGGCAAAGGAGAAGTACAGCATCAGGGAGCGCGACATCCAGGCCATGGGCGCCAAGTTCGTGGCGTTCAGCGCCCAGACGCGGATGAGCGGGGTGGACCTCAACGGCCGCGAAGTCCGCAAGGGCGCCGCCGATGCCATCGAGGGCTACGTCAACCGCCTCGGGGGAAGCGTGCCCGCCGGCGTCCAGACCGTGGTGGACACGATCGCCAAGGCGGGCGGCACGCCGCTCGTCGTCGCGGAGGGCCAGAAGGTGCTCGGCGTGATCCAGCTCAAGGACATCGTCAAGGGTGGGATACGCGAGCGCTTCGCCGAGCTTCGCCGGATGGGCATCAAGACCATCATGATCACCGGCGACAACCCGCTGACGGCCGCCGCCATCAGCGCCGAGGCCGGCGTGGACGACTTCCTCGCCGAGGCGACGCCGGAAATGAAGCTCAAGCTGATCCGCGACCTTCAGGCGGAAGGACGCCTGGTCGCCATGACCGGCGACGGCACCAACGACGCGCCCGCCCTTGCCCAGGCCGACGTCGCCGTGGCCATGAACACGGGCACCCAGGCCGCCAAGGAAGCCGGCAACATGGTCGACCTCGATTCCAATCCCACCAAGCTGCTCGAGGTCGTCGAGACAGGCAAGCAGATGCTGATGACCCGCGGCTCGCTGACGACCTTCAGCATCGCCAACGACGTCGCCAAGTACTTCGCGATCATTCCCGCGGCCTTCGCGAGCACGTATCCCGCCCTGGGCGTGCTCAACATCATGCACCTGGCGACGCCGGAGAGCGCAATCCTGTCCGCCGTCATCTTCAATGCGCTCATCATCGTCGCGCTGATCCCGCTCGCCTTGAAGGGCGTGCGCTACCGGCCGATCGGCGCCGCGGCAGTCCTGCGGCGCAACCTCTGGATCTACGGCTTCGGCGGCATTCTCATCCCGTTCCCGGGGATCAAGCTCGTGGACATGATCCTCGTGGCGCTGGGCCTGGTGTAAGGAGGACTTCCGATCATGATCTCTCAGCTCCGGCCGGCTCTCATGCTTCTCCTGCTGCTGACGCTCGTCACCGGGGTCGCCTACCCGCTCCTGGTCACGGGCATCGCGCAGGCGGTGTTCCCGTCCCACGCGCAAGGCAGCCTGATCGTCAAGGGCGCAAAGGTCGTGGGCTCGAGGCTCATCGGCCAGCCCTTTGACGACCCCAAGTACTTCTGGAGCCGTCCGTCGGCCACCAGCCCGTTTGCCGACAATGCCGGCTCGTCGTCAGGCTCCAACCTGAGCCCGACGAATCCTGACCTCGTCAAGGCGGTCCAGGGCCGCGTGGACGCGCTGCGCGCCGCCGATCCCGGCAATAGCGCGCCCGTGCCGGTGGACCTGGTGACGGCGTCGGGCAGCGGTCTCGACCCGCACATCAGCCCTGCCGCGGCCTTCTACCAGGCGCCGCGCGTCGCCAAGGCCCGGAAGCTCCCGCCCGAGACCGTGCGGGAGCTGGTCGAGCGGCACATCGAGGGACGCTTCTTGGGCTTCCTCGGCGAGCCGCGGGTCAACGTGCTCGCGCTGAACCTGGCGCTGGATTCAGTCGCTCGATGAAGGCAATTGTCGCTCTCGTACTCTGCGCGCTCGTCAGCGCGGGCGTGGGACTGGCGTCCGCCCAGACGTCGGTGTCCGACCTGCTCGGCCGCGAGGCCACGCCGGAGGGCAAGCTGAAGAGCCTCCTCGAGGAGATGCTCCTCTACGGCTACCTCGAGAACAGCTACGTCGTAAACCTCCGGCACGCGAGCCCGCACAACGTCAACGACCTGCGCTTTTACGACCACGACGCAGACTACTCCTGGAACGCGCTCGAGCTGTCTTTCAAGAAGGATCCGTCGGAGCGCTACCCGTGGGGCTTCGGGGTCGTCACGACGGCGGGCATGGACTCCCAGAAGAACCACTCGCTCGGCATTTTCCGGGACCTGGACGACGGGGCACCGTACTACCGCAACACGGCCAAGTACGACCTCGCCGAGGCCTACGGCTCGGTGCTGCTGCCGCTCGGCGAGGGGCTGACGATCAAGGCGGGCAAGTGGGCGACATTGGTCGGCTACGAGGTGTACGAGAGCCCGAAGAACCTCAACTTCTCCCGTGACTTCCTCTACACTCTCGGCACGCCCTACACTCACACGGGGCTTCTTGCCACATATCCGTTCACGAAGTGGCTCTCCGCGACGCTCGGCTTCACCAACGGCTGGGACAATTCCGACAACCCGAACGGCTACCTCAAGGGCACGGGGCAGGTCGCGTTCACGCCGTCCGACAAGTTCTCGATCACCACCAACTTCCACGTCGGCCCCGAGCAGCTCCGGAGCCAGATGATCGGCCGGGTCAACCAGCGCTGGATCATCGATACGACGGTCCTGTACACCGGCATCGACAAGGTGACGCTCGCCATCAACTTCGATTTCGCCGGCGAGGAGAACGACCCGGTCCTGGTCGCGCTCGGCACGCGCAAGCACAACAACTCGTCCTGGAGCAGCATCGCGGGCTACGTCGCCTACGACTGGACGAAGTCGCTCCGCACCGCGCTGCGCGTCGAGTACTTCGCCGATCCGCAGGGCGTGAGGAACGGCATCACCGTGCCGGGGCACAACGTCGACTACTACGACATCACCCCGACCCTCGAATACAAGATCTGGCGGGGCCTAATCGGCCGGGTCGAGTACCGTCACGACCAGGCGAGCACCAGGTCCTTCAGCCTGACGAACTTCAGCACCACGCCCACCTCGCGGGCCCAGGATACATTCACCATCGCGCTGTCCTACGTCTTCTTCTAACCCTGCGCCGGGCGGGCGCGCTTTCGGTACACTGGGCCCACCATGAGCGGAGAGCGGCCCGATCCCGACACTCTCCTCGCCCGCGCTAAGGAAGAGGAAGCACGGAAGACCCGGGGCCGTCTCAAGCTCTTCTTCGGGGCCGCGGCGGGCGTCGGCAAGACATACGCCATGCTTGAGGCCGCCGGCGAGCTGAAGGCGGACGGAGTCGACGTCGTGGTCGGCTTCGTGGAGACGCACGGGCGGGCCGAGACGGAGGCCCTCCTCGGCGGTCTCGAAATCCTCCCGCCGCGACTCGTCCCCTACCGCGGCACCACGCTCAAAGAGTTCGACCTCGACGCGGCACTGGCGCGCCGCCCAACGGTGATCCTGGTCGACGAGCTCGCCCACAGCAACGCCGAGGGGTCGCGTCACGCGAAGCGTTGGCAGGATGTCCTGGAGCTCGTCGGCGCCGGCATCGATGTCTACACGACGATCAACGTCCAGCACATCGAAAGCCTGAACGACCTCGTCGCCAAGATCACGGGTGTCGTGGTGCGCGAGACCGTGCCGGACTCCGTGCTCGAGCGCGCAGACGAGATCGAGCTGGTGGATCTGCCGCCGGACGAGCTGATCGAGCGGCTCCAGGAAGGCAAAGTCTACGTTCCGGAGCAGGCGCGGGAAGCGATGAAGAATTTCTTCCGGAAGGGCAACCTGATCGCGCTCCGGGAGCTCGCACTGCGGCGGACCGCGGAGCGAGTGGACGCGCAGATGCAAGCCTACATGCGCGATCACGCCATCGCCAAGACCTGGCCCGTGGCCGAGCGTATTCTCGTCTGCGTCAGCCCGAGCCCCCAGGCCAGCCAGCTTGTCCGCGCCGGCCGGCGCCTGGCCACTCGCCTCGGGGCCCAGTGGATCGTCGCCTACGTCGAGACACCGGCCGCGGCCAAGCTGCCACAGGCAGACCGTGATCGGGTCGTCCAGACGCTCCGGCTCGCCGAGCAGCTGGGAGCGGAGACCGTGACGCTCTCGGGAACGACCATGAGCGAGGAGCTGCTGGCCTATGCGCGGGCCCGCAACGTCAGCAGGATCGTGATCGGGAAGCCGGCTCGATCGTTCTGGAAGCGGATGCTCCTGGGCTCGATCGTCGATGCCCTCGTTCGGGGCAGCGGCGAGATAGACATCCACGTCGTGAGCGGGGAAAAGGAAGCCGACGCGCCGAAGCCGGCGATGCGGCCGGCGAGCCGGACGGCCTGGAGGGCCTACGCCGAGGCGCTCGTCGTGGTCGCTCTCTGCACCGGCATTGCCTGGCTCATGTTCCCGCACTTCGGCCTGTCGAATTTGATCATGGTGTACCTGCTCGGCGTCGTGGCAGTCGCCGCGCGGAGCGGCCGCGGGCCGACCGCGTTCGCCTCGCTGTTGAGCGTGGCGACGTTCGACTTTTTCTTCGTTCCGCCGTTCTTCTCGTTCGCCGTTTCGGACACGCAGTATCTGGTCACCTTCGCCGTCATGCTGGTTGTCGCGCTCGTGATCAGCGGACTGACCGTGCGCATCAGGGCGCAGGCCGACCTCGCGCGCGATCGTGAGCGCCGGACGGCGGCGCTCTACGCCATGAGCCGCGAGCTCGCGAGCACCCGCGAGGTGGACGACCTCCTCGCCATCGCCATCCAGCACATCGTGGACGTCTTCCCGGCCGAAGTCGCCGTGCTACTGCCGGACGGCACCGGGCGCCTGACGCCCCGGACCGTGCCGGCGGCCGCTCTCCACACCGACGCCGCCGAGCAGGCGGTGGCCGAGTGGGTCTATTCGCACCGGGAGCTGGCGGGCCTCGGCACCTCGACGCTCCCGGGGGCGGCTGCGCTCTACGTCCCGCTCATCGGGTCCCGCGGAGCGGCCGGGGTACTCGGGGTCAAGCCGTCGGAGCCGCACGTATTCGACAGCCCCGAGCAGCTCCACCTGCTGGAGACCTTCGCCAACCAGACGGCGCTCGCGATCGAGCGCGCGACGCTGGCGGACGAGGCGCAGGCCTCGCAGGTCAGGATGGAGACGGAGCGGCTTCGCAACTCCCTCTTGAGCTCGGTCTCTCACGATCTCCGCACGCCGCTTGCCACCATCACGGGTGCCGCCACGACAATGCTGGAGTCCGGGTCACGCCTGGATCAGCGGACGCAAAAGGAGCTGCTCGAGTCCGTGCGCGACGAAGCCGAACGGTTGAACCGCCTCGTCCAGAACCTGCTGGAGATGACTCGTCTCGAGTCCGGCGCGATCGAGCTTCGCCGCGATTGGCACCCGCTCGAGGAGGTCATCGGCGCCGCGCTGGGCCGCTTGGCCAAGAGCCTGGGCTCGCGGCCCGTCACCGTGAGCATTCCCCCCGACCTGCCGCTCGTCAAGATCGACGACGTGCTCATCGAGCAGGTCTTCGTGAACCTGCTCGACAACGCGGTCAAGTACACCCCGCCCGACAGCGCGATCCGGATCATCGTGACCGCGACGGACCAAAGCGTCACCGCGGAAGTCGCGGATCACGGCCCGGGACTTCCGAAGGGACAAGAGGCACGCGTGTTCGAGAAGTTCTTCCGGGCGGCCCCGGACGGCCGGGGGGGCGCCGGACTCGGCCTGGCAATCTGCCGTGGAGTCGTTCTGGCTCACGGCGGCCGCATCTGGGCGCACAACCTGCCCGAAGGCGGCGTCGCATTCCTCTTCACCCTGCCCCTCACCGACGCGGCGCCGGCCTCGGTCCCCGCCGATGCCTGATCCGATCGTCGTCCTCATCGAGGACGAGCCGCAGATTCGGCGCTTCCTCCGGGCCACGCTGACCGGACAGGGCTACCGCCTCTTCGAAGCCGCGACGGGAGCCGACGGCCTGGTCGAGGTGGGCTCGCGCCAGCCGGATGTCATCATCATCGACCTGGGTTTGCCCGACATGGACGGCGTCGACGTGATCCGCCGGCTGCGCGAGTGGACCGCCGTGCCCATCATCGTCCTCTCCGCGCGAGGCCAGGAGCGCGACAAGGTCACGGCGCTGGACGCCGGCGCCGACGACTACGTCAGCAAGCCCTTCGGGGCCAGCGAGCTTGTCGCCCGCATCCGGGTGGCACTACGGCACGCCGCTGGCGCCTCCCACGAGGCCGACGAAGCGGCGTTCAAGGTGGGTGAGCTTCAGGTCGATCGGCTGCGCCGTCACGTCTCGCTCGGCGGCACCGAAGTGCGCCTGACGCCGACCGAATACAAGCTCCTCACGACGCTCATCCGGCACGCGGGAAAGGTCGTGACTCACCAGCAGCTGCTCCGCGAGGTGTGGGGCCCGGCGCATACGGACCAGGCGCACTACGTCCGCATCTACATGGCCCACCTGCGTCACAAGCTCGAAGCCGAGCCCGCCCGCCCCCGCTACCTCCTGACGGAACCCGGCGTCGGCTACCGCCTAGCCGCCGACTGAGGCGGGCCGCCGATAAGGGCCCATTTGCTTCGTTGGCGCCCTCGGCCGGTGCTCAACGTACAGGAGTACGCCTCGCGCCCGGCCTTCGGGCGCCGCCTCGCAACTGGACCCTTCTCGACGCCCTGCTAGCGCATGTTGCCGGTATGGCCCAGGGAGTAGCGGCCGGGCTGGGGCCAGACCGTGAGGCCGTGGGGCTCCTTGCCCACCGGGATGCTCCGCACCTCTCCCGAGGTCGTGTCGATCGCGTAGACCACGTTGTCGTAGCGGCCTGACAGCCACAGGACCCTTCCATCCACGCTCACGTTGCCCATGTCGGGGCTTCCCCCGCCGGGGATTGGCCATGTAGCCACGATGCGCCGGGTGGCGAAGTCGACGACGGAGACACTGCCCTTCCCGCGCGGCTTGCCGCGGATCTGGTTCGACCCACGGTTGGCGATGTAGAGTCTCGTTCCGTCGCGACTCGGATACAACCCGTGTGTGCCCACACCGGTGGGGATGAAGCCGGTCTCCTTGAAGCTGTCGCCGTCGATGACGAACACGCCATCCGCCTTCATGTCCGCCACGAAGAAGGTCTTCCCGTCCGGAGAAACGCGGATGTCCTGCGGCATGCCGCCCCTCGACAGCTTGAGATAACCGAGGACTTTGCGCCCGACCAGATCGATCTTCGCCACGCTGCCCCCGAACTCGCAGGTGAAGATCACGAAGCGCCCGTCGATGGAGAAATCCGCATGATTGATCCCGGCGCACTGGGGCACCGGGAGCGAGCTCTGGAGCGCCATGGTCTGGGGATCGCGAAAGTCGAGGCGCTTCAAGGCCTCCGCGACCACGATGGCCGAGCGCCCGTCCGGCGTGAAGTACATGTTATACGGATCGTCGACCGCGACGGACTTGCCCGGCTTGCCGGTCGCCGGATCTATGGGGGTCAGGCTCCCGTCGCTGCGTCCCTCCGCGTTGTTGGTCACCCAGAGCGTCTTGAGGTCGTACGAGGGCACGATGTGCTGCGGGTTGATTCCCACCCGAAACCGGTCGACGACCTTGAGCGTCGCCGGATCGACCACGTAAACGTCGTTGGATTTGAGATTCGGGACATAGACGCGTGGCAGCGCCTGGGCGACGGCGGGGCTCAGCTTGCTGGGCCGGGTCTCGCTGTACAGGTTGGCGGCATCCACCACTGGAGGCATGCCCGGAATGGTCTCGACGGCACGCGTGGCTTGCTGACCCGCGACGGGCCACACCCGGAGACCCGCCGCCACTATCAATCCGAGCACGAGACCCGCACGCATGACGCCGCGCCCTCGAGCGCGATTCGGTACCTGCACGGACACCTCCTCTATGCCAAAACGCTGCTTCACCGACGTGCGATGGACTTCCTGATGGCGTCGACGGTCCGGCTCACGATCATCTCCACGCCCAGCTGGCCCAGCTCGGCGCTGGCCCGGCTGGGATCCCCCGACACGCCGCTCGCGTCACGCGACCCGGGACCCGGCTGCAGGCGACCGGAGCGCACCACCCGCGGATCGACGGCCAGCATCAGCGAAGTGTCGGCGAGCCCGGCATGGCCGCCCAGCTCCTCCTCGCGGTAGCCGCGCGTCCGGAGAAGACGCGGGAAGTCCACGTCGGCCGCACGATAGTAGTCCTCGACCGCGTGGACCCGCACGGCCGTCGCGGCCCATTCGCGATTCAGCCGGTCGGCGACGGTCTTCTGGGCCGCCTGGGTCCCTCCATGGTCGCCCAGGAACACGATGTCCCGGAACCCGTGAAGCCTGAAGCTCCGCGCGGCGTACTCGAGGACCGTCTGGAAGGTCTCGTCGGGGACGGTAACCGTGCCCGGGAACCGCATGTGTCCCGTGGCGGGACTGAGCCGCCCCTCCGGCACGTACGCGATGACCGGGGCCACCAGCGTGTGGCCGAGGCCGCGCGCGATCTTTTCGGAGAGGACCTTGACCCGCACGTTGTGCTTGCCGAGCGTCATGTGGGAGCCGTTCTGCTCGGTTCCGCCCACCGGAACGATGATCGTCGTGGTCTTCAGGCCGATCAGCTCACGAAGCTCCGTCCAGGTCAATTCCTCGAGGAGCACGGTGTCGGGCACCTGAGCGAACGCTCGACCCGCGCAGATCAGGAGCAGGCACACCGACGCGACGCAGCCTTTCATGTCGCTCGGGAGTCTAGGTTCGCCCTCCCGGCAAGTCAAGCAGCGCGGGGTCCGCTCTGCTACGCTCGGCCTCCAAAGGAGACGCGCATGCGCCTCGGCATCGCCGCGAGCGGGTAGATGACGGCCAACCGGCTG
>WNFC01024364.1_pt1 | contig 13894 bp, 13 predicted proteins | sample 5400541 | NCBI WGS metagenome assembly WNFC01 (sample SAMN13153342, study PRJNA577476) | soil metagenome | isolation source: 120 cm saprolite under Douglas fir tree site 2 hole 2 replicate 1 | place: USA:California | collected 2015-04-18
CGGGGGCGCGACCTTGGTCGCGTAAGCAAAGAGCAGGAGGAGATTGTCATGCGACTGATATCAGTCTTGACGGGAATCGCCTTCGTGACCTCCATCGCGATGGCTTCGAGCGCCTTTGCACAGAGCGATTGCACCAAGACCGTGCCACCGTCGCCGTTCGGCAAGGACGATCAGACCGGTGCCACCAATCGTATCACGCCGGCCGTGACGAAAGCCGCGGCAGCGGAGATCAAGGAGGGCAAGGTCGTCAGCCTGACCAACCCGCTCGTCGACGGCGTGCCCCTTTTCGGCTCCCGCTTCACCAAGACGGTGCTGACGGCGGTCAATCTCGGGCCGGGAGCGGGGTTGGGTAAGAACGATCTCACCTACATGGAAGACACTTGGCTCAGCCAGAGCCATGTCGGCACACACCTCGATGGCATGGGACACATTGGGAGAGGCGACTGCTACTACAACCAGACTCCCATGTCGAAGAACATCAACCAGAACAACATGACCAAGCTCGGGCTCGAGCATCTGAAGAGCTTCGCCACGCGGGGCGTGTTCATCGACCTGGTCAAGGTCTATCAGCAGGCGAACAAGCTCAAGAGCAATCCCAACTGCCGCACGCCGTGCCTTGACAAGGGAACGGTGATTACCGCGGAGGATTTGCAGGCTGGCTTGAAATTGACGAACACTACGCTGCGCGAGGGCGACGTCGTGATCCTTCATACCGGTTGGGGTGACATCTTTTTGCAGCATCCTGCCAAGAACACCGAGTACAACAGCGGCGAAGCGGGACTCGGCAAGGCTGCCGCGAAATGGTTGATAGACCAGAAGATCGTGGCTGTCGGCGCCGATAACTGGGCCGTCGAGGTGATCCCCGGCGAGAGCCAGGACGAAGCGTTTCCGGTCCACCAGATGCTGCTCACCGACAATGGCATCCACATCATCGAGAACGTGCGGACCGATCTGATGGCCGCGGAGGTCGCAAGCACCAACCGCGGCACGTTCTTCTTCTCGATGACCGTGCCCAAGGCGGTCGGCTTGACCGGAACATTCGTCGCGATCGACGCCATCCGCTGACACGGGCGTGGCAGGGTGGCGGCCGAGTCCGGCGCTCCTCCGGGCGCCGGGCCGAGCTGGACGTCGCCGGGGCCGTCGGGTCCGCTCGACCGGCGGCGCCCGATGGAGAGCGACCGGAAGATAAACGCCATGGACCGGCGGAGCGGATGAGCGAACCCAGCAATCGGGATGAGGGCGGACCCCGGCTGCGCGATGTCAGGCGCGGGTGCGTGACACTGCGGGAACTCACGGTGGGCTACCGCGAACGCGTTGCCGTCGAGGCCGTGTCCGGCGTCTTCGCGGCGGGCTCGCTGACGGCGATCGTCGGGGCGAACGGCGCCGGCAAGACCACGCTCCTGCATGCCATCGCCGGGATTGTCGCGCCGCGCCACGGGTCGGTAGAAATCGCGGGGGCAGAAGCCCCGGCAGATCTCGCGTACCTGCCGCAGAGCGATTCCATCGACCGGGACTTCCCGATCTCGGTCCTTGAATTCGCCGCGCTCGGCGGCTGGGCAAGGATCGGCGCTCTTGGACGCGTCCCCCCCGAACTGCGGCCGCACGGCATGAACGCCCTGCGGGCCGTCGGCCTCGACGAGCTTGCCGGCCGCATGCTTGGCGAGCTCTCGGTCGGGCAGTTCCGCCGCGCCCTGTTCGCCCGCGTCATCGTGCAAGATGCGGCAATCGTCCTTCTCGACGAGCCCTTCGGCGGCGTCGACGCGGCCACGAGCGGCGACCTGCTGAGGCTTGTGCAACGCTGGCATGGTGAGGGACGCACGGTGATGGTTGCCCTGCACGACCTCGAGCAAGTCCTCGCGATCTTTCCGGAGGCCCTTTTGCTCGCGCGCAAGGCGATCGCCTGGGGCGAGACGGCGACGGCGCTGACGCCGGAAAATCTCGTTGGGGCCGGCCTGGCCGCGCCGCCGCGAGGGCCCGGTCCGAGATTGCGGCTGGCGATGCCGTCTTGAGGGCGATTGTTCGACATGAGCCTCTGGTCCACCCTCGTCGCTCCCTTCTCCGAATACGGCTTCATGCGGTCCGCACTGGTCGCTTGCATGGCGCTTGCGGTCGCTAGCGGTCCGCTCGGCACTCTGCTTCTGCTGCGGCGGATGGGTCTCGTCGGCGACGTCCTCTCGCATGCGGTAATGCCGGGCGCGGCGGTCGGCTTCGCTCTTGCGGGTAGCGCGCTCGCGGTGCTGAGCGTCGGCGGCCTCTTCACCGGGATCGCCGTGGTCCTGCTCATGATCCTCGGCACCCGGTTCGGCGCGCAGCGCGAAGATGCAAGTCTTGCGGCGTTCTATTTCGCGTCGATCGGTGTGGGAGTCCTCATCGTGTCGCTGCGCGGCACCAATCTCGATCTCATGCATGTGCTGCTCGGCACGGTTCTCGCGATCGATGTTCCCGCGCTGGTGCTGATCGTCGCCATCGCGAGCGTCGTCGTCGTCGTGCTGGCGTTGATCTTTCGGCCGCTCGCAATCCAGTCGTTCGACCCAGCCTTTCTACGCACCATGGGCGGCAGCGATAGCGCCTATCGCGCGATATTCCTGGTGCTTGTCGTGCTGGATCTCGTGGCTGGATTCCAGGCGTTCGGCACGCTGCTCGCCGGCGTGCCGCTGCTCCTGCCGGCGGCGGCGGCGCGCTGCTGGGCGCAGCGCATCGGCCCGCTGGTCGGACTCAGCATTGGCTTTGGCATGGCGGCCGGTTATGCCGGATTGCTCGCATCCTACCATCTCAACGTGCCGTCGGGGCCAGCGATCGCCTGTGCCGCGGCACTCGTCTATGCCGTTTCGGCTCTCGCGTCCGCTAGCCGCATGCTGGTGACGGCACTCAACGCAACCAAGCCGACTTGAGGGGGAAGCGATGCAAGACCGTCTTGCTCGGAGGCCCTTCATCGCGGCGATACTGGCGCTTGCGGCGACTCCTGCACGCGCCGCGGAACGGCCGAATGTGGTCGCGACCTTCAGCGTGCTGGGTGACATGATCACCCGCATCGCCGGCGACAAGGTGCGCTTGACGACGATCGTCGGCGGCGACGGGGATTGCGAGCTCTATCAGCCTACCGCCGCCGACGCGCGCGCTGTCGCGGAGGCGCGACTGTTCGTCATGAACGACCTCAATCCCCGGTTCGAGCCCTGGGCCGAGCCCCTGTTGAAGCAGGCGGCGTTCCGCGGCACGAAGCTTGTCGCCTCGCAGGGGGTGAACGTCATCATGGACGACCGGCCTCGGGGCGCCGTCAAGGGCCCGCAGGTCGACCAGCACGCCTGGCAGGATCCGGCCAACGCTCTCGTCTACGTGGCCAACATCGCCGAGGGACTGGCCCAGCTCGATCCCGCCAACGCAGCTTTCTATCAAGCACAGGCGGACGGCTACGCACGCGAGATCCGTGCGCTCGATGCCTGGGCGAAGAGCGAACTCGCGGCGGTACCGAGCGCCAAGCGGCGAGTCATCACCTCTCACGACGGTTTCGAGTATCTCGCCCGCGCCTATGACATCGAGATGACGCCGGCGCGCGGCACGGTCAACGACACCGACCCCTCGGCGGACGACATCGCCCGGCTGATCCAGCAAATCCGCACGACGAAGGTGAAGGCGATCTTCATCGAGAACATGAACGATCCGCGTCTGATCCAGCGAGTGGCGCGGGAGGCCGGCGCGAGCATCGGCGGCACGCTCTACTCCGATGCCCTGTCGAAACCGGGCGGCGAAGCCGACACCTACTTGAAAATGGTCCGCCACAACGTTTCCGCCCTCAAGGCGGCGATGCTGAAGAACTGATCCATGCGCGTGCAGGCCGCTCGGCGACGATCAACCTCGGACTCATGGCCGACAAGCTCGATTCTCGGCCCGACAAGCCGCCGCCTGGGCATGGCGCTCGTGGCCATCGGCGCGCTCTGGGCTGGCGTGCTTTGGGTGACCCTGACGCCGCCGCGAGAGGCGGGGCTCGCCGCGGCGCTATCCCCCGAAGTCGCGGGCAATGCCCAGGCGCCGCAACCGGAAGCGTCGGTCCGCCCACCCCAACGGGTCGGGCTGCGCGCCCTGGCCATGGCCGGTGAGCCCGTGGGTCTCAACGGCAGCTTCGATCGCTTCGGCCTTCAGCTGCTGACGATGGTCCTGGCCTCCAACAATCGGGGCGAGACGGCGTTCTACGCCACCATCCGGCGGAGCCAATCGGAGGAGGGGATATTCCTCGCCAAGGCCGACGGGAAGATCGCGCGCATCGCGGTCGCCGGCGATCCTGTTCCGGACCAGGCGGGCCAGCTGATCGCCGGCTTCGGCGAGCGTCCGGCCCCCGTCATGAACGACGAAGGCAGCGTCGCCTTCACCGCCACGTTGGCCGGCGGCCGGGGGGCAGGCGGCGTGTTCCTTTCTGGCGAGGGCAAGCTGCGAACGATCGCCTCTTCGGGCACGAAGGCGCCCGTCATTCTCGGCGGCATCGGTGTTTTTGCCGAGTTCGAGGCGGTGTCGCTCAACAATCGCGGCGACGTGGCCTTTCTCGCCTGGGTGCGGCACGGGCGCGAGACCATCGAGGTGGTCTACGTCGCCCGTAAGGTGGGGGCCGTCCATCAGCTCACGAAAGTCGCCGCGGCCGGGGAGCCGGCTCCAGGCGGCGGCTTCTTCGCCGGCTTCGGCGCGCCGGTCGTCAACAACAGGGGCGCCATCGCGTTTCCGGCCGTGGTCAAGCTGGGACCGGCGCTCGGCGCCATCTTTGTCGCGCCGGCCGAGGCGCCCGCGCATCTCTTCCTCGGCACGGGCGATTCGGCACCGACGGGCGGCATCTTCGCCCGCTTCCAGGCGATCGCGACGAGGGGCCAGGCGGCGCCGGGCGGTGGCCTCTATTCGTCCTTCGGTGCTTGGCCAGCCATGAGCCATACCGGCTCGGTGGCGTTCGTGGCTGCAACCGACCAAGGGCACGCCTTCGATGGCGTCTTCCTGATGAATGCCGCCGGCAAGGTGACGCGCGTTCTCGCGCCGGGCGACCCGCTTATGGATGGCGGAAAGCTCACGTCTCTCGGGCTCTACCCGACTGTTGCTGTCGCGTCGGATGGATCCGTCAGTCTCCTCGGCATCGTTGAACGCGATGGTGAAGAGGCCAATGCCGTCCTGCGCTACGGTCTTGCACCAGCGAGCCCTCGATGAAGGGACCTTTGGGTCAATTGATGTCGATCGGGGGGTAGATCCGGAACACGTTCTTTGCCGTCACCAGGACGTGGCCGGTGAACGAGCGTGGCGGCAAGTGCTCGCCCCGCAGCATCTTCAAAGCCAGAGGCAGGATCTCGCTGCCGTAGCGATCGAGAAAATATGCCACCGAACCCAGCACGATGCTGTTGCGGTTGTTGGGATCGATCACCTTGTTGGCACTTGCGCCGCCGTGGACCGAGGGATCGCAGCCCTGGCTGACAATCACGGTGTCGGGCACTCGGCCCGCGGTCTCTGCCGCGAGCTTCGCAGCAAGTGCCGTCGTGTCGTCGAGCGTCGCCACCAGGGCCATCGCGCTGCTCTCCTTGGCCAGGAAGCGCCGTAGTTGCGCCTGTGCGTCGAGAAAGTTGCCGCCGCTGTCGAGCTGCACGGGCACCACGTCCGGACGAACCTTGTGCAGCCCCTCGGTGATTCCAGCGATGCGAGCCTGGATGGCCTTCGACGGATTCTTGACGGCTCCCAGAATGGCGGCCGCAAGCAGGCGCCCGCGCCACGTCGTCTGCGCAAATTTGCCCAGCGCGTCGCCGGCGAGGCGGCCGGCCTCGTGATTGTCCGCTGCGTAGAGGGGCGCGTTGCCGACCGGGGCATTCACCGCCAGAACGGGAATCCGCGTGGCGGCCAGCCGCCGGGCGACTTCCTCGTTCGCTGCCTGATCGTCGCAGTATTGAATGTAGAGGTCGACTTTGCGTCGCACGGCATCTTCGGCGTTGGCGATGGACTTTGCCTGTTCGCGTGCATTGTCGTAGAGCACCAGGTCGATCGGCAGGCCGCGTGCACCGAGCACGAAGCTCGAACGAACATCTTCGCCCGTGAAGCCGAGCCCTTCGATCCGTGCACCGGGATCGTCGGTGAGGTTGGCGAATGCAATCGTGAAACGGCGCTCTTGAGCAACGGCGCGTCCTGGCGCTGTCAGGGCGGTCACTGCAGCTAGATGCAAAAATGTGCGACGCGTCGGAAGAGGCGCCGTCTGAATCATGACCATCTTCGAACCATACGATATATACGGGTAACGGCGACCAGTTTTGCCATGGTCATAGTGAAGAAAGATAGCGCCCGCTTGGCAACTCTGGCGAGTCTGCGCATGTTTCAAGCTCGCACTCAGGCTGACGGCACCGGCCGGCTGACCTTGCACGAGCCTGTCCGGCCCGAGGCCGGCCAGCGCATCGATGCCGCCCTGCTTCGCGATTCGGGTCCTCTGCTGACGCGGTTATCCGCCGAAGTAGGGCGGACCCTGCCCGCCGACTATGCCGTGGGCGACGATGCCCTGCGAGTGAGCGTACGCGAACCTGGCGGCGCGACCTTCGCCATCCGCTTCGGCTGCCGCAACCTGCTGGGCTCGGCGCGCTACGCGCGGATCGCCGGCAGCGACGGCGTCGCCCTGTTGCCGGCCTATGTGGCCGAGACCTGGGAACAGGCGATCGCAACGGCGCCGCGATGAAGCGGACGATCGGCTTTCTTCTGTTGTTGACGGGTTGGGCTTCTGGCGCGGCGGCTCACGTCACCAGCACCGGCCTGGCCACCCTCGAGGTCGATAGCGGCAAGCTCGCCTATCGGCTGACGGTCGTGACGCCCGAGGTCGACGACCAGGGCGGCCGGCTGCTGGCTGAAGCCGCCGACGGCGACCGCGCTGCCGCCGAACGGGTGGCGGGCTTCCTGCGCGACTATGCCCGTTTCTCGATCGCCGGCGAGGCGTGCCAGCCGGGACGCATTGCGATCCGCGGCTCGAGCGCGGGGGAGGGCAAGGTCGTCCTCGAGATGGCGCTGTCGTGCCCGAAGTCGGCCGGTGTGCTCGCCATCAAGGACGACTGGCCGGAAGTGCTGGGCGCGCACTTCCAGACCGTGCTGAGCGTGCGCGTGCCGGAGCGGCCGTCGGTCGAGTTCGCCTTCCTCGAAGATCGCCGCAGCGCGACGCTCGACTTGGCAGCGGCTGCCGATACCGGCTGGGTGAGCTTCGTCGCCATGGGTGTCGAGCACATCCTGGGCGGCATCGATCACCTGTTGTTCCTGCTTGCCCTGCTGGCACCTCGATCGTCTGGGTTGCCGTGGAGAACCTCGTGGCGCCGGCGGGCGTCGGTCGGCGCTGGCTGATCGCCGCCATCTTCGGGCTGGTGCATGGCCTGGGGTTCGCGGCGGCCTTGACCGAGCTCGACCTGTCACGCCAGGCACTGGTGCGCGCCCTGATCGGCTTCAATGTCGGCGTCGAGCTGGGTCAGCTCGCCTTCATCGCCGTGGTCCTGCCGCCGCTCGCCTGGGTGTCGCGGCCCGGTCGCCTGCCGCGCCTGCCGCAGCTCCTGTCGGTGATCGTGGCGGCGGCGGGCGCGGTCTGGCTGGTCGAGCGTCTTATCGCCGCGTGATCCGATCAGCTTCCTGCCGTCGCTGGGGGCGCGCCACTGCGCGCGGAGTAAACTCCGCGCTGAAGTGGCGCGGTCATGATCTTCCGGACCGCGCGCCTCCTCAGGGCGAAGTTTACTTCGCCCGAATCGCCCATGATCATGTCAGCGCATTCATATGCGCGGGCGAGCCAGAGGCTCGCAGTCCAAATGAGCATGAGAAGACACGCGCTAAACGGCGACGTCGAACCCCGGCGGTGCAACGCCCGAGAAAAATGACGCAAGGAACATCTTGCCCAAGATGTGCTTGGTCTCCGGCGCGCCGGCCTTGAACCGGCCTTCGCGGATTGCTTGCTGGAATTCCGGAAGAGTTGGCGCCGCCAGGTCGGTGTCGGCAATGGTCCATGAGGCCGCCGCGGAAGCGCTGAGCAGGACGCCCGCATAGTAGAGGCGCGTCAGCGCGCGTATCAGCTCGAGCCGGGCGCGCAGGGCCTCGTCCGGCGCGTGCCCGAGCCAAGCCTGCAGCAGTATGTCCCCCAGCTCCGGTGAAGTCGCGAGAGTGTCGAGCACAGTCGCCACGTCGACGAGCGGATCACTGCGATAGGCCGACTCCCAATCTATCAGCCACAGCCGTTCGCCATCGAACAGGATATTGCTGGGAATGAGATCATTGTGGCTGGAGACCAGCGTTGCCGGGCCCGAGGCATAGGCTTGCCTGATGCGCTCGAGGCGTTCGACGTGCGCATCAAGGAGGCCGGCTGCAAAGAGACCGGTTCGGCGCACGTGAGCGAACAGGCGGGCGACGATGTCGGGATAGTCGACGAATTGCGGGAACAGCGGCGTGGCCTGCAGGCGTCCCAGCAACTCTCCCAGCGCTTGCGCCAGTGCGCGCGGCCCGCCCGGATAGACCTGCAGCGGCTGCTGCTCGATGAAGTCCGTCACTGCGACGCGGGCCGCCTCGTCGATATAGTGGACTGGCGGGGCAATTCCCGCCTCCGCTGCGATGCGCATGGAGACATACTGATGCGGATTGCGCAGCGGACTGGGCCGGCCTTCCACCCGCACCAGGTAGCGCCGTGCGCCGACCTCGACCCGAAAGGGCGATGCACCCGAAGCTCCGCCAGCCATCGGCGTGACCGCACCGATCGGGGCGGAACCAAAGGCGGCAGCCAGCGCCGAGCGCATCATCTCGCGCTGTGCAGCAGAAAGCGGGTCTACGGAAACTTTGCTCATGACTGCCCTTGCCACGCACCGCGCACCCTTCGGCGTGGCACTATTTCGATAAAGATAGAAACAGGGTTTTTGCGCATGATGGTGCGCACTTATATAATTTTATTGCGCGTGGGCGGCATCGATGAGGTCTCCGGCACCAATAAATTTCAAACGCATCTCCAAAACAACACTTGACAGTGCCGTAAGTAATAATTACGCTTGTCTTGGCGGGTCGTGCTTCGTTTGCGCTCGCTGCCTGTCGCGCGTTCGAGAGTAGCATCAGGTTCGGCGGTGAAAATTGGCGTAGCGCTTGCGGAAACTGCGGAAAGTCATCGCGCGAGCCGTTGTGCGATGCGACGGCGAGCGCTGACTTTCAAAAGCAGCGGCGGAAATGCCGATAATGCCGGAAATTCGCCGGCAGAATTTTGGAGGGAAATCCCATGTCGCTTATTCGTCCAGCCGCTTGCGCGGCCCTCGCCGTCGTCCTGGCATTGCCGGCCGCCGCGCAGGGCATTCCCAAGGCGGCGTCGCCGGAGGAGGTGGGCTTCCTGTCGACCCGGTTGAAGCGGCTGTCCGACCGCATCAACGAGGGCGTGAAGAACAACGAGTTGCCCGGCGCCGTGGTGCTGATCGCGCGCAACGGCAAGCTGGTGATGTTCGACTCCTTCGGCTTCCGCGACAGGGAAGCCAAGGCGCCGATGACCAACGACACCATCTTCCGCATCGCCTCGATGACCAAGCCGATCGTCAGCGTGGCCGCCATGATGCTGGTCGAGGAAGGCAAGCTCAGCCTGGCCGACCCGGTGTCGCGCTACATCCCGGCCTTCGCCGACACCAAGGTCGCGGTGTCGAAGAAGAAGGATGACGGCACGGTCGAGATTGCGCTCGAGCCGCAGACCCGGGCGATGACGGTCCAGGACCTGATGCGCCATACCTCGGGCCTGACCTACGGCACGGCCGGCACCAACCCGGTGAAGCAGTCCTACCTCGACATGAAGGTGGCCGACCGCAGCCAGACCCTGGCCGAGATGGCCGACAAGCTCGCCAAGCTGGCGCTGCTCTACCAGCCGGGCACGACCTGGGAATATTCGATGTCGACCGACCTGCTGGGCCGCGTCGTCGAGGTCGCCTCCGGCCTGCCGCTCGACAAGTTCATCGAGGAGCGCATCACCAAGCCCCTGAAGATGGGCGATACCGCCGTCGAGGTCGGCGCCGACAAGAAGGCGAGGGGCGCCCGGCCGATGAAGGAGGGGCCCAAGAACGAGATGCCGTCGGTCCCCGAGGTCACCGAAAAGTTCACCTGGAGGTCGGGCGGCGGCGGCATGGTGTCGACCGCGGCCGACTACGCCCGTTTCCTGCAGATGTTCGCCAATGGCGGCCAGCTCGACGGCGTGCGCCTGATCTCGCGCAAGACCATCGATTTGATGACCGCCGATGCCCTGCCGCCCGACATCAAGATGGGCGAGGACATGTGGCGCTTCGAGGCGCTGGAGCCCAGCGCGCGCATGGGCCAGGGTTTCGGCCTGGGCTTCGCGGTGCGCAACGAGCAGGGGCGCAGCCCGCTGCCCGGCTCGCCCAACGACTACTACTGGGGCGGCGCCTACGGCACCTATTTCTGGCACGACCCGCGGGAGCACCTCTTCGTCGTGTTCATGATGCAGTCGCCCGCGTCGCGGCTGCGCTACCGCTACCTGATGCGCGACCTGGTCTACCAGGCGCTGGTCGGCAACTGAGGCGACCGGGGGGTGGGCTTTCCCGGCACACTTCCTATATAGGGGCCCATGGCCAACGATCCCCGGGACTGGATGTGGTCGGAAGCGCTGCAAATGCTGGCGCGTGCCGAACGTTTGCATCGCGAAGTGTTCACCCCGCCGCATGTCTCGCAGCGCGGCGTGAATTGGGAGCCGCCGACCGACGTGCTGGAGACCGAGGACGCCGTCCTGATCTTCGTTGCCCTGCCGGGCGTCGACCCCGAGAAGGTGGAGGTCGCTATCCACAATGGCGTCCTCCTGCTGGCCGGCGAGCGTCCGCTGCCGGCCGAGGCGAGGACCGCCATCATTCACCGCCTCGAGCTGCCGCAGGGGCGTTTCGAGCGCCAGGTCCCGTTGCCGCCGGGCCGTTACGAAAAGCCGCGCAGCGCCGTGGCCAACGGCTGCCTGGTGATCAAGCTGCCCAAGGTGGCGCCGCAAAGGCGCCGGCCATGAGTCCGCCCGACGTCACCCCCGGCGGCGGTGCGGCCGGCCAGCCGACGCGGCCGCTGCCGTCCGACGCGCTGATCGTCGTGCCGGTGCGCAATACGGTTCTCTTTCCCGAGATCGTGTTTCCCATCACCGTCGGCCGTCCTTCCAGCATCGCCGCCGCCCAGCAGGCGGTGCGCGAGCAGCGCCAGATCCTGCTCGTGTTGCAGCGCGATCCTGAGATGAACGATCCCGCGCCGGTCGACCTGCACCACACCGGTACGGTCGCCAACATTGTGCGCTACGTCACCAGCCCGGAAGGCGGCCATCATCTGATCTGCCAGGGTGTGCAGCGCTTTCGCATCACCGAGTTCGTCGAAGGCTATCCGTTCCTGCTGGCGCGCGGCCTGCACATCGCCGAGCCGACTCCGAGCGGGCCGGAAATCGAGGCGCGGTTCCTGCTGCTGCAGGAGCAGGTGCGCGAGGTTTTGGACCTGCTGCCGCGCGTGCCGCCCGAGATGCGCCAGACCGTCGAGGCGACCAGCTCACCCGGCATGCTGGCCGATCTCGCCGCGACCTATCTCGACGCCACGCCGCAGGAGAAACAGGACATCCTCGAGACCGCCGACCTGGTGCCGCGGCTCGACAAGGTTTCCAAACTTCTGGCCCATCGCCTGGAAGTCCTGCGCCTGTCGGCCGAGATCGGCCGGCAGACCAAGGCATCGCTCGACACCCGCCAGCGCGAGGTGCTGCTGCGCGAGCAGATGGCCGCCATCCAGCGCGAGCTGGGCGACGAGGGCTCCAACAAGCAGGACCTGGCCGACCTCGAGAAGGCGATCGTCGAGGCCAAGATGCTGCCGGACGTCGAGGCGGCGGCGCGCAAGGAGCTGCGCCGGCTCACGCGGACGCCCGAGGCGGCGGCCGAATACGGCATGATCCGCGCCTATCTCGACACGCTGATCGAGCTGCCGTGGGCGCCGCCCGCACCGAAATCCATCGATCTCGCCGAGGCGCGCCGCATCCTCGACGCCGACCATTACGGCCTCGACAAGATCAAGCAGCGCATCGTCGAGTACCTCGCCGTGCGCAAGCTGGCGCCCGAGGGCAAGGCGCCGATCCTGTGCTTCGTCGGTCCGCCCGGCGTCGGCAAGACCTCGCTCGGCCAATCGATCGCCCGCGCCATGGGCCGCAAGTTCGCCCGCGTCAGCCTGGGCGGCGTGCACGACGAGGCCGAGATCCGCGGTCATCGCCGCACCTATATCGGCGCCCTGCCGGGCAACATCATCCAGGCGATCCGCAAGGCCGGCGCACGCGATTGCGTGATGATGCTGGACGAGATCGACAAGATGGGCACCGGCATCCACGGCGATCCCGCCGCGGCCATGCTGGAGGTGCTCGATCCCGAGCAGAATTCGACCTTCCGCGACAACTATCTCGACGTGCCGTTCGACTTGAGCCGCATCGTGTTCATCACTACGGCGAACATGCTGGAGACCATCCCCGGCCCATTGCGCGATCGCATGGAGATCATCCAGCTCTCGGGCTACACCGCGGGCGAGAAGCTCGAGATCGCCAAGCGCTATCTCGTGAGCCGCCAGCTCGAAGCCAATGGGCTGAAGGCCGAGCAGGTCGAGATCGAGGACGCCGCCTTGCGGCGCATCATCGAGGGCTACACCCGCGAGGCCGGCGTGCGCAGCCTGGAGCGCGAGATCGGCCGCGTGCTGCGCCACGTCGCGGTCGAGATCGCCGAAGGCTCGGCGCAAAAGAAGCACATCGACATCGACGCCCTGGAGAAGATTCTGGGCGCGGTCCGCTTCGAGAACGAGGTCGCCATGCGCTCGAGCGTGCCGGGCGTGGCCACCGGCCTTGCCTGGACGCCGGTCGGCGGCGACATCCTGTTCATCGAGGCCACGCGCACGCCGGGCAGCGGCCGGCTGCTGCTGACCGGGCAGCTCGGCGAGGTCATGCGCGAGAGCGCCCAGGCGGCGCTCAGCCTGGTCAAGAGCGAGGCGGTCACGCTCAAGATCGACCCTGGCCTATTCGAGAAGAGCGACATCCACGTTCATGTCCCGGCCGGCGCCACGCCCAAGGACGGGCCGAGCGCGGGTGTCGCCATGTTCATGGCGCTCACCTCGCTGCTCACCGTCCGGACCATCAGGAGCGACACCGCCATGACCGGCGAGATCAGCCTGCGCGGCCTCGTCCTGCCGGTCGGCGGCATCAAGGAGAAGGTGGTGGCCGCCGCCGCCGCCGGCATCAAGCGCGTGCTGCTGCCGGCGCGCAACAAGCGCGACTACGACGAGATCCCCGACGACGTGCGCAAGCAGCTCGAGTTCGTCTGGCTGGAACGGGTCGACGACGCCGTGGCCCAGGCGCTGCAGCCTCCGTCATGATCTTCCGTCCGCATGAGCGTGAACCGCGCGCTTGAGCGCTGCCCGCGCCAGCAGGCGCGTCGAATCGAGGGTCGGCAGGGCTGAGTTGCCGTCGTTGATGATCAGCGGGAGTTCGGTGCAGCCCAGCACGACGGCGTCGCAGCCCTGATCCTTGAAGCGCCCGATGACTCGCTGGCAGTAGGCGACCGACTCGGGCTTGAAGACGCTGCACACCAGCTCGTCCATGATGATGCGGTTGCATTCGTCGCGCTCGTCAGCGCTCGGCCGCACATACTCGAGGCCGCGCGCTGAAAATTTCTCCGGGTAGACCTCGCTGTCGACCAGCCACTTCGTCCCGATGATGCCGATGCGGCGGAAGCCGCGCGCGAGGGCTTCGGCTGCGACCACCTCGGCGATGTGCAGCCAGGGGAGCGGCGAGCGCGCCAGCACGTGCGGCAGCGCCTGGTGAATGGTGTTGTCGGGACAGATCAGGAAATCGGCGCCGATCTTCGCCAGCTTGTCGGCCGAGACGAGCATCAGCTCGCCGACGCTCCGCCAGTCGTTG
>WNFC01005508.1_pt1 | contig 13889 bp, 16 predicted proteins | sample 5400541 | NCBI WGS metagenome assembly WNFC01 (sample SAMN13153342, study PRJNA577476) | soil metagenome | isolation source: 120 cm saprolite under Douglas fir tree site 2 hole 2 replicate 1 | place: USA:California | collected 2015-04-18
GATAGGCGCGCAGATTGTCGCAGAAGAGGTTGATCCCCCGATGCTGACGCATGTCACTGCCGCCAGAGATATGCGGGGTGATGAGGACGCGCTCATCATCCCAGAGGCGACGATTGGGTTCATGTTCAAACTCACCCGCATAGACGTCTAGGGCCACCCCCCGCAGCTTTCCCGCCGCGAGGGCAGCAATCAACGCCTCTTCGTCGATGATTTCACCCCGCGCGACGTTCACCAGGATCGCGCCTGGCTTCATGGCGGCAAAGGCCTCCCGACCGATCAGCTTGGTCGTCTCCGGTGTCCACTGACAACAGACCACGACGCCGTCGCTCTCCTCGAGGAGAGCATAAAGACGCTCGGGGCTTTCCAGGCGGCTGAATCCGGCTGGCAGTACGGTATCGGGTGTCACCCGGCGCCGCGTGCCGGTCACCCGCATGCCGGCACTGGCGCACAACCGCCCCACCTCCTGGCCGATGCCACCGGCGCCCACGACACACACCGTCTTACCCTGCAGCAGCAGGGGACGGTAGGTGCGATGGTCGAAACGGTGCCGCTGCCGATCCCGAGATGCATCGTGGAGCCCCCTGGCGAAGTGGAGGAGGCTGGCCAGCACATATTCAGCCATGGGGCGGGTATTCCCATAGCCGCGCGAGGTGGTGACGATGACATCGCGGCCCCAGAGATCCCCGCGTAACAGGTTGCTCGCCCCGGCTGGGAGTTGGTGGCACCAGCGCAGGCGCGGCGCCCGGGCCCGGAGATCCAGCGGAAACGGAAAGCCCCCGAGGATGATCTCGGCGCTGGCCAGCAGCTGGTCGCGCTCCTGGCGCGAACTGATTGGTGCTGAACGCTGGCCGAGGTAGCGCTGTACCGTCCATGGCGGCCAGCTCTTGCGGAGTTCGACGTCAAACCAGCCCCGAGCATCGACCACATGCAGGCACCGGTCGACCGCCGCTATACGACCCAGAGCGTCGTCGGATACCGGCACGACCACCAGGACTTCTCTGGTCAGCATCATGACCTCTCTGCATCCGCGCGAGGCGGTCCCGTGGATACTTGTGCGTTCCCGGACTGTCAGCCTCGGGATGCGTGCTGACGAATGTCGCAGCCTTCCCTGGCTCGACCGCGGGGGCGCTCACCTCGACCCCCGCGGCCTCTCATTTGTTTTCGCACGCCATGCCTGGTCTCCTGCCGCGCCCCATGATTCTAGTGGCGTATCGCGGGGCCGTGTCGACAGGTTTTTGAGAGCCCCGGCACAGGCGACCGACCGGGCCATGTCACAGGGCCACCCGGGTTCTGTGACCCTTGGGTGTTCCACCCGAAGGTCATGGGCCCCGCATCCGGTGCCCCCTTTTCGGCCCGTTACCTCCGGTCGCCGACACCACCAGGCGGAGTCTCCAACCCTCCCGCTGGCGCGCCGGACTAGGTATCCCAGGGACCCTTATCCCCTATACCCCCTATGCTCGTGACTATGCTCGTGACTATGCTCGTGACTATCTCGTAAGTTCCCCTCCCCCGCGCAGATCGGGCTTGGGTGCTCCAAACAATGCTCGTCGATCGGCTCGAATGCGCACCCTTCCGGGCCGGCGCCGTGATCGGCTATCGATTTGCGGGAGCCGCGTCCTACGGGGGGCTGCTCGCGGGGCAAGCGTCCAAGTACGTGGAATTCTGAGGGCGGCCTGAGGTCACTGGCCGCCCGACCGGAGGGGATACGGGCAGCACGTCGGTTCCATGGTCGCCCCCCGGCCGTAGAAGAGCGTCACGCCTTCAGCGGCTCCAGCAGCTGGACCAGGTTCCCTTCCGGGTCCTTCAAGGTCGCGATCCGCAGGGTGCCGTAGTCCGTCGGATCCTCAACGAACTCGACCCCGGCGGCCTTCAATCGCGTCCAGTCCGTCCTGACGTCGTCGGTCGCAAGCCCTACCATGTGCCGTGCCGGGTCAGCGTTGCGCCCGTGCACCTCACTGTGCGTCCCCAGCGCGAGCGCCGGCGCCCCCAACTCGCCGAGCACGACGAACCCTGGGCTCTCGAATCCCACCTTGAGGCCCAGGACGTCCCGATAGAAGGGCAGCAGGTTCTTCACGTCTTCGCTCCAGATGCTCGCTCCGCGCAGTCCCTTGATCATCGCCATGACTCCTTTCCCAGATGAACGACTCAGCCGCCGATCGTCTTCCGAATGCTGCCGAAATGCTCGTCGATGTGGCCGAGGAGGGCGCGCTTGACCATCTCCTCGCCGCTCATGGGGGGCATCCCCGTGAACACGGGGCCGGTCTTCGCCAGCTCGGCATCGGAGAGGCCACGCACAGCCGCCGCCGCCGCGGCGGCCCCCTTCTCGTGGAGCGCGATCGTCTCCGGCTTCGTGCAGCCGGCGAACTCCCTGGCATGCTGGGCGTTCATCTCGTCGAGCATCTGGGGGGTGAAATGCGGCAGCGCCTGGCCGGCGGCGATCGTCTTGATGATGTGGGTGACCGGCTCGTAGCTTCTGGCGATGTGGTGCGCCGTCACTGCGACCGTCCACTTCTCGGCGGCTGTCGTCTTCTTCCAGTCGGCATCGCTCAGCTTCTCGAGAAGAGCCGTGGCCTCCTCCACCTTGGCCTCGAACTGCTTGGCGAATGCTTCTCCCTTGGCTCCCATGGTGTCCTCCTCCTTGGTTTGGTCTTCACTGTAGAGACGAACAATGCGTCTTGAGATCGACAGGCCCGGCGACACGCCTCGCCCTCCTTAGATGCTGAAGGAGAGCGGGAGATGCCGGTGCTCGACGCGGCGCGCCATGACGTCGTCCATGCGGACGAGCCGCGCCTTGAGAATCCTCCGGCGCTCATCGCCTGTTTCCTTCCACGATCGATTTCATTCATCCTCTAGTCGATCGCCGGCGCCCGACTTCGACACTGGTGACGACAATGCATCCCAAATAAGCATACCGACCCTGTCGATTCCCCTCCCCTCATGACGATTTTCACGCTTTTTCACCGGGGGGCTCGAACATCACACGGGACACGCCATGGAAAGGATCAGCACGAGACTGCCAAGGTGCCGGGGGAACGTCTCACAAGCTAAGCGCGGGGTCGCTCTTCGATGGCCCCGCATCGTCTTGGTCGGTTCCGCGATTTGCCCGGTTGCGGGGGCCCGCAACAACCGAAAGCGACCCGTCTCGCGTTCACGGTTGACCTCATCTGACAAAGTCCATACGACCCTATTGCTCTCACCCTGGCTCCGTGTCTGAGAATTCGCTGGGAATTGACCTGGGAATAGCCTGGGAATTTGGGAATCGGACTGGATTTCCCCGAACTCCGGGAACCTGGGAGCCCATCAGGGGTTCCGCCAGTTGCACGGCGTGACTTAACCTCATCCCGGGGATTCAAAACCCCATATGCATCGCTAGGAAACGCCACGACCAACCCTCCTTGACCTTGCGCCGCGATGCGGCTACCGTGCAGGGCATGCTGTCGGTCCGCGGGTCCGCGGTCGTGCCGGTCGTACTGCTCACGCTTGTGCTCTGCGGCCTCGTGCTACCGGTCGCTGCTCATCCGGGGTTAGGGCGGAACGGGACGACGAGCGAACCTACCTCGGTGAGTGCGGGCCCCGCGGCACCGCTGTCGACCCTGACGGCCTCCGCGGCGCCAGGGGGACTATCGGGGCTCGCATGCGTCGGAGCCCTGCTCGTGGCATTCGTGACCTGGCGGGTCCGACGCCGCGCGGTGGCCCTGAGCCTGATGCTCCTGCTCGTGCTCTTCGCCTACGAGGACGGCCTCCATTCCGTTCACCATGGTCCGCTGGCCGCTCATTCGTGCCCGATCCTTGCGGTCTCCGCTCACGTTGTCGGAACCGAAGCGGAGACGTCGGACTTCACGATCCCGACCTTGGTTGCCCTGGAATCTGCGCTCCCAATCGCGGGGCAAGTTCCTGCGGACCACGTCCCCCGTCCCGACCAGGGACGAGCCCCACCCGCCTCCCCCTCGCTCTAGCCAACTTTCCCTTCATCTTCGGTCCAACTGCGCTCCCGTTGTGTCCGTTTGACGGGCGATGGGGTGCGCACGGAGGGGGTCATAAACAGACGAGGCACATTTGTGTGCTTGCTCGCGCTCGGCCTCATCATCGGCGGAGCCGGCCACGCCGCCGCGCACGGGTTGATTGGCCAGCGCTTCTTCCCGGCCACCCTGGCCAACGACGATCCATTTGTCGCCGACGAACTGTCCCTGCCGACCGTCTCCAGTATCAAGATGCCCGGCTCCGGGGATGGCAACCGGACCTGGGAGACGGATGTGATGGCGGAGTTCTCGAAGCGCCTCAGTCCAGACCTCGGCCTGTCGCTGGCGGGCACCTGGAAGGCGCTCAACCGGGATCGGGGCCCGTCCCTCACCGGCTTTGACAACATGGAGGTGACGCTCAAGTACGTGTTCTTCAAGAGCGCGGAACACGAGACGTTGGTGTCAGCGGGTGTCCGCTGGGAGGTGGGCGGCACGGGCGGCAAGACGGTGCGCAGCGATTCCTTTGATCGGGTGACACCCCAGCTCTACTTCGGCAAGGGCTTCGGGGACCTGCCGGAGAGCCTCGAATGGTTCAAGCCCTTGGCCCTGACCGGGGTCCTCGGCTACTCCTTCCCGACGCGGCTCCGGACGCAGACGATCTCCACCGCGGACGACGGGAGCGTCGACATCACCCGCGACCTGAATCCCGAGATCTTCAAGTGGGGCTTTACCGTGGAGTACAACCTGCAGTATCTCCAATCCTTTGTACGGGACGTCGGGCTCCCGGCCCCGTTCAACCGGATGATCCCGATTGTGGAGTTCGCGATGCAGACGCCTACGGACGGCCAGCGGGCTGGGCACACGACGGGGACGATCAACCCGGGGATCATCTGGTTCGGTCGGTATGTGCAGCTGGGGATCGAGGCCGTCATCCCAGTGAATGGCACAACCGGCAAGAACATCGGTGTCTTGGCGCAGGTCCACTTTTACCTCGACGACATCTTGCCCCAAGTCTTCACGTGGACCCCGTTTCACGGCATTCTGGGGCCGACGCAGCCCAGATAGTGTATTGGCGTCTGGCGGCGGCGCTGCTGCTGATGGCCGGTCCGGTGTGGGCGCACGCGTTTCCGGACCACTCCGACCCGAGGGTCGGCCATACCGTCGAGGTGCCGCCGCCAGTGGTCCGCATCTGGTTTGATGGCGAAATCGAGCCGGTGTTCAGCACGATTCGTGTGGAAGATGGCCACACCGGGCGGGTTGACAAGGGAGACGGCCGCGTCGATCCCAAGAACAATACGGTGCTTGAGGTGAGCCTGCCCCCGCTGCCGACGGGTAAGTACCAAGTGTTCTGGAGTGTGGTAGCCCGTGACGGGCACCGGACCGAGGGGAGTTTCCCCTTCCGGGTGAAATGATCCGGCGCCAGGTGGGACTCCGTTGACCTACGCGGTGGTCACCGTGCTGACCGCCTGGCTCGGCTTTCTCGGTCTGGCCGTCCTCGTCGGCGGCCTCATGGTCGACCTCCTCGTGTTGCCGACCGACGGCGCGGACCTGCACCCCGTCCGCGCGCGACTGCAGTCGTGGCGGAACCTCTCGATCGTAGCTCTGATCCTGGCGACGGGAAGCGCGCTCGTACTTCGAACCTTGACCATGACGGGCGGCGACTTGGCGTCCGCCACCGCGGCACTCCCCGCGGTGTTGACCCGCACCCACTTCGGCGCCATCTGGACCGCCCGCTTGTCTGCGCTGGGGCTCGTCCTGCTAATGTCGTTCGCCAGCTCCGCCCGCCTGGGTCGGTGGCTGGCACTTCTCTTGGGGGTTGGGATTGCCCTCACGACAAGTCTTTCCGGTCACGCCGCGGACTGGGGCGATCTCACCCTGAGTGCCGGCATCGACTGGATGCATGTCCTGGCCGCCTCGGTCTGGACAGGTGGCCTGTTCTCGCTGGCGCTGGTCGTGCTGGTAGATGCCCGCCACCGACCCCCAGGGCTCCTTGGCGTCCTGGCGCGCCGCTTCTCTCGGCTGGCGGCCTGCGCGCTGGCCGTGGTCGTGCTCAGCGGCAGCTACAACGCCTGGGTCCAGCTGACCGCACTCTCGGCCCTGTGGCTGACCCCGTACGGGCGCGTGCTTGGGCTGAAGCTACTCGTCGTCCTCGGGCTCGTCTGGTGGGGCGCCGTCAATCGATACACCGTCGTGCCCCGCCTCGATCGGGGTCGCGCCGCGGGAGTCGGGGCTCGGCTCTTCCGGCTGGGGCGCTTGGTGCTCCGTGGCCCATCGAGGCCCGCGCGGTCGATACTCCCGGCTCGATTGCTCACCTACGTCCGCTGGGAGGCCGTGCTGGGCGTGATCGTATTCGGCTGGACTGCCATCCTCATCGACTTGACACCGGGCCGCCATGCCATCCATCTCCGCCATCGCCTCGAGGACGACCCCGTGCCCGTCCACGTGACGATGTCGGAGCTCCACGGCAGCGGCGGCGTGCCGAAGGGGTGGCGATTCACCCCGCCGGCCGGTGACCCGGCACGCGGGCGGGAGGTCTTCGGCCGCTTGGGATGCTTCGCCTGCCATACTATCGTTGGCGAGCGCTTCCCGCCCGTCTCCGGCGCGGGGCCCGACCTGACCGACGTCGGGGCGCATCACCCGGCGGGCTATCTGCTCGAATCGATCATCAATCCGAACGCCGTCATCGTGGACGGCCCTGGGTACACGACGTCTGATGGACGATCCGTCATGCCGGGAGTGGGTAAGAGCGTGTCAGTCGAGGACGTGATCGACCTCGTGGCGTTTTTGAGCAGCCTGCCGGCTGGCCCGGGCCATTCCTCGGCCACGCCCGGTCCGCAATGAGCCGAGCGCCGTTTCGCCAACTCATCGGAAGGGGGTGAATGCCCGTGAAGTCCGTTGGGCTGATGATGAGGCTGCTCGGTCCGTGGTCGGGTAGTCTCGTTGTTCCCGGTCGAGTGCTCCCCGCGCACAATGCCCCGAATCCTGGAGAGAGAGATGCCGCGATCGCAGAGGTGGTCGTCGTTGTCCTCTTGCTTGGAGGCATCTTGCTGGCGAGTTTTTGGGCGAAGCGGCGTCGGCCCCGACTTCGGAAGCGGCGCTTCCGGGTCAAATGATCGTGGCTGGGGCAGGTTCCCAGACGAGCCAGCAACCGGACCAGGGGCCTCCTTGCCCCCCACCGCCCCGGTCGGTTACAGGGCGGAAACTACGCGCGATGCTAGGTAGGTCTGACCTGAGTGTCAAGGCGATTCCGCGCGGTGGCGTCCCGGGTCCCGTGGAAAAAGAGAAATGGCGCATTCTTCCCGTTGGGGAGGTGCACGACCAACCGGCCGCCGTGGCAGGCGGCCATCGGAGGAACGCCCCATGGGAAAGGGTCGCTTCGTCGTTGGGCTTCTTCGGGGCGGGCGTTGCTGGAACCTATGAAGTCTCAACGGTCCCGACGATCGGCAGCTTGGGCTCGGTTCAGCAATCACCAGAGCACCCCTTATAGAAGCCCGCAGGCGCGGGTATCGGGTCATCGGGTCGCCGTTCTCCACGCGTCGGAGATGGGATATCCTGTGTCTCGGCGACTCGGTTTCCAAGAAGTGTGCGCGGTGGGATTACGCCTTCGCCTCAATGGCCCAAGACGGCCACACCTTGGGTCGCGTAGACGGATTGGCGTAGTAACTGCCAACTTTCGCATGCAGCGGACGGCCTCTGGCGGGAGTGCTACCCATGATGAAGCTTGACCACCTCCGAATTCCGGTGACCGACCTGGCTCGCTCCCGTAGCTGGTACACCCACACTCTCGGGCTGAGGGTCGAGTTCGAAGTGCCCGAGCGGCTAACGGTCGCACTCCAAGACAGCGACGATTTCGCGATCTTCCTTCAGGAAGTTCCGTCGGGCGTTCAGCCGAATGGCTGTGCCCTATGGTTCCAAGTTGTCGACGTTGAGGCAACGTTCGCCAAGTGGTCCGCGCTCGGCGTGGAGTTCGTTCATGCCCCGCGCAAGGTCTACTGGGGCTACGGGGCGGAGCTCAGGGACCCCGACGGCTATCTCGTTCGTCTTTGGGACAAGCATTCGATGAAAGAGAAGTAAGGTATCAAGGTGTCGGTCGGGGCGATGGCAACAAGAGAATCTGGAGACTGTCGCTAGTCGCTGCTGGCCGGCCCCGGAGAGTCCGCCGGGTGGAGCAGGCCCGGGTGCGCGAGGATCTTGCCCACCACGACTCGGGTCCTCCACCGTTGAGCCGCAGCCGGCCGCCACAGCGCGCGGCGCCTTCGCCTGACCGCGGCGCGCGCCTCAGTCCGTCTTGCGCGTCACGACAATATTCGTTGCGTCAAAGGCGCCCGTGTTTGGAAATCCTTGCCACACTCTGACCGCGCCGAACTGCCGCGAAAAGCTCTGAAGAGGCGAGAGAACGGTGTAGTCCCGGTCACCTGAGGCACCGGCGCCCGAAAGCACGATGTGTGCCGTGGACGCCGATGCATTGATATTCAGCGTCACCTGAACAATGAACGGTTGGCCGCGCGGAAACGAGCCGAACTTCGTGCCCTCGTTGTCGTCGATGCGGACCTGGTTGTCTTGCGTAAAGTCCAGATGCAGGAATGCCCGCGTCGGATCAGTGAATGTCTCGAACTGAACCGTCGCGATACCACTATCCGAGGTCATGAACATCGTCGCGGAAACAGTGTAAACACCGTCGCCGCGGAACTGCGCAAACTTTCCCTGGAGTCCTGCCACGGCCGGACCGCTCGGCCGACTGACCTGTACCCACTTTCCAGAGGGCAACACGGGCGGGGCAATGACGATGACGCTTCCCGGCGGTCCCTCGATGTTTGCTGTTCCGACATCCTGCGCGGTTGCCGGCGGCTGACCGAGCGGCGTCGGGTCGAAGTTCGAGTGAAACAACGTCTCGCCGCAGCCCGTGAGCAAGAACAATGCTGCGAGTGACGCGACGCACGATGCCGACGAGCGACCGCGCTGTCGACGTAACACGTGAATGTCTTCGGCGCGAGAGAATACCGTTTTCGAATCCGGAAGCTGATTGCGCATGGGGATTCCTCCTACATTCCAGAGCACATGAGAGGCGCTGTATCCCGCACCACGCTGACGCGCCTCATGCGAGGCACGCATCTTGTTGGGACCGTAGCATGCACTATTGCCCTAGTCCAGGCGCGGCGCAGTGGCCAAGTACCGCCGTTGACAGTGAATGGTGAGGTGCGCAGGTCGGTCTCGCTGAAGACACCGTCGAGCACAAGCGTGTGCAGGTGAACGTTGAGGAGGCTTCCCGCAGGAAGGGCTCCAGATGTTCGCGGATGACGGCGTGGAGGACAGAGTGCTCGGTGTCGCGGGTCTGATGCGTGCGATGGGGATGGCCCACGCCCTGGGGTAGCCCGTGCCGCGAGTGGCGCCAGTGCCAAGAGATGGATACACGACGTTAGTACCCGGGCGCGACCTGATGCGGATCATCGACCACGGTTACTCCGCAGCCGCTGGATGGCGTTGTTCTGCGCGGACCGTTGGAGCTGTCCAGGCTGAGTGTCTTATTCAGACCGTAACCTCGAACCGGAACGCCAGTGACCTGTTCGCCTGCAGATGATTGCGGGCCCCTGCAATCACCGAAATAGCCCCGAACCGCGTGGCGGCAGGCGCACGTGGCCGGCCAGACTGTTGAGGGCCGCGAGCAGTTCTTCGCGCTGGGCCTGGAGAATCTCATGTCGTGTTGGAGGCGCGTGATCTGCCCCGCGGCGCGCCCCGCACCGCGGCTTCTTACTGTTCGGGGCTGGCCGTCTCGTGCGAGCCGTGGCGGGCACGACGATCTTCTCGATCCGTCCGTCGGCCGGCTCGACTCGGATGAGCTCTGCCAAGAGCGCGAGGTCGGCATCCTTCTTGTCGCCAGTGACCACCATGGTCTCCGTGCCCACGTTGGCGACCCGCACCTGTCCCGCCGGCAACGACCAGGCGGCGCGCCTGTCTATCGACCCCAAGGACGGTCAGCCGCCCCAGCCTGAACCGCGCCGGTGAGCCCGCGCGAGTCGTCTGTCACGCGCCCTTCCAGGTCCCCGAACTGGACCGGCTCGAGCAGATCCCTCGAAGGCTGGCCCCCTGCCGCGCTCGGAATCGGAGACGGGGGAAGTGGATCGATCGACACGCGTCCGCTCAAGACTTCCAGAGCACCAAGGCCAAGGACGATGACCGCCACCACGCCGATTACCAGGACTCGGCTCCACGTCATGTTCATCTCCGCGTCCTCCTTCTCTCCGGGTGGTTTCGTTCGGGATGCCCTGCACCAAATGCACCCCAAGACGAACGGAGAGCATCACAAGTGCCAGACGGCAACCCCGCGGAAAGGCGGGAAAAAATTGAGGGCGCCTGGACGCCGCGAGCGGGCATCGTGCCTGAGGCCGCGGAAGAATGCCCGAAGGTCTCCCTTTACCGCCAGGGCCTCGCCGACGATCCGAAAGCTGAGATTCTCAGTCCACCCCTTGGCAGACCCCCCCGATTTGAACTCCGCGACCACTTCATGCAGACTCACGCTGCATGGGCTACGCCCCTGATCTCGAAGGTGAGGCTTTGTGTCAACGACGGTGGTGGCCCCAACGGGTTACGATCGCCTTTGGCACGAGCAAGTACGCGGAATTCTGAGGGCAGCATGAGGGGTCTTTGATCGTCGGCTAACCAGCGACAATACCGGCATCTTTGCGGGGGCCCGCAATCACCGAAATCGAACAACCTGATCTTCGCGGTTGACCTCGTCTGACAGGTAGGGTGCTAGCGAGTTCGGTCCACGCACGCGCCGACGTTAACTCGCAGGGGGAGGCTTTGAGAATTCGCTGGGAATGGATATGGGAAAGACCTGGGAATATGGGAATCGGACTGGATTTCCCAGCGATCTAGCGGAGCCAATCGATGTCACGAGTCACAGCGTGGTGGCACCGACACGATTCGAACCCGCGTTACAGGCCCCCCTACCAAGTCGGCGGCGATCGGGCAGGCATTGAAGTCAGTGGGACGTCCGCCCTGGGTTGGCCGGGTGTGGTCACACAAGATGAATGTCCCCAACGTCAGCCTCAAGATCAGATACCGTAGTCGAGGGAGGGCCCTCGGACAGGTCGAGAACGGAGCACGTACCCAAAGCGAGCCGTGAGCCCCACCTTCATCTGTCGGGGACGTAGGGGCGCAGCCCGGGCAGCGCCTGACGCAGCATGCGATGAGAGTCCTAGACGGGCAGAGCGCGGCCTAGGCGCCCACCGGGGCGCTCTCGCTCTCCCGCACTTTTCTCCACCTCTCTCTCATGCTGCCTCCCATCCAGGGCAGGCGTCGAGACAGAGCGGCGAGCGAGCCAACGGGAGGTAGGCAGGCAGGTTTGGTTCTTGGCGCCCAAGAGCTGCTTGTCATCCTAGTGATCGTGCGGGTGCTGTTCGGGGAGAGCAAGCTTCCGGACCTCGCGAAATCACTCGGGCGGTCGATGAAGGAATTCAAGAAGGGGATCGGGGTAGAGCCAGAGGCGGAGCAGGCCTCGACGCCGCAACCCATGGCGGCGCCGCAAGCGTGTGCGCATTGCAAGAACCCGCTCGAGACCGGCTGGAGTCACTGCCCCCGGCTGTGGGACGCCCGTGGTGCAGGAACCGCCTCTTCCGAAGTAGGCCGACGCGCGCCAGAACTCGGACGCCGCTGGTCGAGCTTGCACGCAACGGACGCTCTCACACAGGGCGGCCCCTGATTTCACCCGGTCGCCAGGCGTGCGCGGGCCTGGGGCCACGCGGGGCGGGACACCATAAGGACAGCTCATGGTCCTCGACTCTCCCTCGAGACATGAACCGGAGCGACCCCACGGGCATGTCCTGCTCCCCGCACCGTGTCCAGTTCGAGCGAACGAGCGAGGGCGCCCCTACTCTCGAGGGCCCTCGGGGGCTTACCACGTTCAGCAGGAGGCCTATGGACGACGTCTTCTCGCCAGCCGAGCGGGCCGCGCTGTATCGTGTGATCGAAAGCCGCCGCGACGTCCGCGCGTTCCGGACTGACCCCATCAGCCACGGGACGTTGCACCGCATCCTCCGAGCCGCGCACCATGCGCCCTCGGTGGGTCTGATGCCACCGTGGAACTTCATCGTGATTCGTGATGGCGCCACCAAGGCCAGAGTCAAAGCGCTGTCTGCAGTACAGAATGAGCGAGCGGCCGCCAACTATGCGGGCGACCGGGCCGACCTGTATCGATCGCTCAAGCTCGAGGGGATCGAGGAGGCTCCCATCAATCTCTGCGTCACCTGCGACCGCACCCGCTCCGGGCCCCACGTGCTCGGGCGCAACACCGTGGTCGATACGGACCTGTACAGCACGTGCTGTGCCGTCCAAAACCTCTGGTTGGCGGCCAGGGTCGAGGGCGTTGGCGTCGGATGGGTGAGTATCCTCGATTACGATAACTTGCGGCCCATTCTCGGCATCCCGGCGACCGTAGTTCCGGTCGCCTACCTCTGTATCGGGTATCCACGGGAATTCCTCGATGAGCCGGAGCTCCAGCGGCGCGGGTGGGCGACGCGGCTGCCACTGGAACGGATCGTCTACCAGGAGCGTTGGGGCGCTCCGGCCGACGAGAACAAATAAACGCGCTGACGAGCGCGGAAACGCGACCGAACACTCGGTTGAGCGCTTACAACCACACGTAGCGCGGGATTGGCAGCCCGTCGGAGCGTAGGCAGCACAAACGGCCCGTCTGCCGGTCTGCTCGGACCGGTCCGCGACGGGGGGGAGCTGGGCCACGAGACAAGCCCCTTCTCCCTGGCGTCCAGGTTCTAGGCATCGGCTCCCGAGGGGATATCGGCGCTATCGACGCACTGGATCGGGCGATCGGCTGGCCGGACTATTTTCGACCTGACCCTCGACTACGATCGGGTGATGGCTACTCTTCCACCTAGCCTCTGCCCTCCTCGTGCTTTAGCGGGTTGTAAGAAGAGTTCTATCTTGATCGGCGGTCTAGGGATGGTCGCGCCCGCAACCGCCGACATCAATCTGGCTAGCGCTCACGATCGCTCGCGGCGTGACCCTGTGCGAATGACCTGGGCGTTGTCCCACGGGTCTACGCAGGAGGGCATATTCGATGAACTCTGAAACGGATCGCGTACCACGGTGGAGCCACCGGAGTCTATCGAGCCTCGTATCGTAGCTGAGAACGGGCACAGCATTCGATCCGCACCCCTCTTTGGCAGGCTCTTCCAGAGTCGAGCGAGATGGTCAAATACGGACCAGTCGCTCGCTTCGCACTCGGGCTCGGATTCGCGACCGCGCCGAATGTTGAGTCAACACCAAAGAAGCAGCGGATCCGCATCGTGGGCGGCACAGAGATCGAAGACCACCTTTCTCTTCGCGGACTCTCCGTGCACCGCATCCACGATCACGAGCCGGGAGCCGGCAGTTACGTGCTCCTCGAGCAGGCTCAACATCCTGGAGTATGCCGCGCGTCACGTGCCTGTTCGTACGCTGTGACATCCCGCGTGAACCCCTCCGTCCGACGCAGCCAGTCGGGGAGAGAGATCCTCAGTTCCTGATCCACGTCGCAACTGCGAATCAAGACTCCCCCGGCATGGGCATGAAGACGTCGTCGTCTTGCCCGATGCCGGAAGCCCGCACATGATGACGACCGCGCGGGGACGCGATGCGCGCGACACCCGCGTCGGGCCCGATCTGGGCGAGCTGAGCTGGCGGCCTGTTCTCAACCCGTAGCGACTCGAGTCCAAGCGTTCGGAGGCGACGTCCGAGGGAACAGTTCGGGGTGCATGATCTCGGCGAGAATCTGCAGACCGTCAACGGTCCGCGGCCCCGAGCGGCTGAAGTACGTGGCGCCTTCGACCGCGTACACTCGCTCGGACTGCACCGCCTTGAGGTGCTGCCACGCCGCGGGCACCTGCAATGTGCCGAACTCGTTGATGGTGCGCTCCAAACTGAAGCTGCAGG
>WNFC01021258.1_pt1 | contig 13889 bp, 11 predicted proteins | sample 5400541 | NCBI WGS metagenome assembly WNFC01 (sample SAMN13153342, study PRJNA577476) | soil metagenome | isolation source: 120 cm saprolite under Douglas fir tree site 2 hole 2 replicate 1 | place: USA:California | collected 2015-04-18
TCGCATACAAGAAGAACCTCGACGACATGCGGGAAAGCCCGGCGCTGACGATCATGGAGCAGCTCGATCAGCTCGGGGCGAAGGTCGATTACTACGATCCTTATTTTCCGGTCATTCCGTCGACGCGGCAACACGCAGCACTCGCCGGCAAGGCTTCGATTCCGTTCGAAGAGTATCTCCTGGCTCGCTATGACGGCGCCGTGATCGTTACGGATCACGATAATATCGATTATGCCATGCTCCTGCGTTTCTCGAAGCTGGTCCTCGACACGCGAAACGCGCTGGCGACGATAGCGGGTCCCGACTACGCGCATGTGGTAGCCCGGGCATGACGAATTCCCGCGGAGACAGGCTCGCCACACCGCGCGTCGCGGTCGTCGGCTGCGGGCAATGGGGGCGCAACCTCGTGCGCAATTTTCACGCCTTGGGCGCACTGTCGGCGCTCTGCGAGACGGTGCCCGAACGGGCGAGCGAGCTCTCAAAGCAGTACGGGGTGCGCGCCCTGTCTACCGACGAGGTTCTGGCGGAAACCGACATCGACCGCCTAGTTATGGTCGGACATCTCCTCCAGTACCATCCGGCCTTCCTCAGGCTGAAGGAGTTGGTGGCCGAGGGCAGGCTCGGGCGTCTCCATTACATCTATTCCAACCGCCTCAACCTCGGCCGCTTCCGCCGCGAGGAGGACGTCTTCTGGAGCTTTGCCCCGCACGATATCTCGATGATCCTCGCGCTCGCGGGCGACGCCCCGGAGAGCGTCGAGGCGCTGGGCCACTGCTATCTTCACAAAAAGATCGCCGACGTCACCACAACCCACCTACGTTTCGCCAACGGCATCAACGCCCACATCTTCGTCTCTTGGCTGCATCCCTTCAAGGAGCAGAAGCTAGTCGTCGTCGGCGATGGCGGAATGGCCGTCTTCGACGACGGCGAAGCGTGGCCCGAAAAACTCCTTTTCTATCCCCACAGGGTGGCATGGCGCGACGGTGTGCCGGAGCCAACCAGGGCCGACGCAACCCCGATCGTCATCCAGCCCGCGGAACCCTTGCAGGCCGAGTGCGAGCATTTTCTCGAATGTCTGCGTGAGGGACGGCGTCCGCGGACGGATGCGCACGATGGGATCGGCGTGCTGCGCGTACTCGATGCCGCCCGCAAATCGATGAAGTCCGGGCATCCGACCAGATCGAAGACGGACATCGGCGACGCTCCATATTTCGCCCACGAATCCGCCTGGATCGACGACGGCTGTGTAATCGGCGACGGCACGAAGATCTGGCATTTCAGCCACGTCCTCGGCGGATCGGAGATCGGCCGCAATTGCGTCATCGGCCAGAACGTGGCGATCGGCCCCGACGTCAGGATAGGGGACCACTGCAAGATTCAGAACAATGTAAGCCTCTATAAGGGCGTCGTTCTCGGGGACGACGTCTTCTGCGGGCCGTCCTGCGTCTTCACCAACGTCAACAATCCGCGTGCGGATATAGAGCGCAAGGACGAATTCCGCCCCACCATCGTCGGCCGCGGCGCGACGATCGGCGCGAACGCCACCATCGTCTGCGGACACCGCTTGGGGCGCTATTGCTTCGTCGCCGCCGGATCGATTGTCACCCATGATGTTCCCCCGCATGCGCTGGTCGCCGGCAATCCGGCGCGGCAGATCGGCTGGGTGAGCCATGCCGGCGAGCGACTGACCCAGGATTTCAAGTGTCCGCGCACCGGCCGGCGATACGCGATCGACGATCAAGGTCAGCTCAGCGAGATTGTCGATCTCAAAGAAACTGCCTGATTAAGGGAGGCAAGATGCATCCCATCGCGTTCATCGACCTGTCCCGCCAACAGGAGCGGATTCGCCACGGGCTCGATGCGGCGATCGGCCGCGTTCTCGACCACGGCCAATACATCATGGGGCCGGAGGTTGGCGAGCTCGAACGCCGCCTCGGGGATTTCTGCGGCGCCCGCCATGTCATCACCTGCGCCAACGGCACCGACGCCCTGCTGCTTGCCTTGATCGCCAAGGATCTGCGCGCCGGCGATGCCGTCATCATGCCGAGCTTTACCTTCTGCGCCACCGCCGAGCCGGTGAGCCTGCTCGGCGGGGTGCCGATCTTCGCGGATGTTCTCGGTGATACCTTTAATCTAGACCCCGAAAGTCTGAAGGCAGCCGTGGTGACCGCGCGCCGGCTCGGGCTTCCGCTCCGCGGCGTGATCAGCGTCGATTTGTTCGGTCAGCCTTGTGACTACGATGCGATCGAGGCCGTCGTCCGGGAGAATTCGCTGTGGCTGATCTGCGACGCGGCCCAAGCTTTTGGCGCCACCTATCGCCGCCGCAAGGTCGGCACGATCGGGAATATCACGACGACGAGCTTCTTCCCGGCCAAGCCCTTGGGCTGCTATGGGGACGGCGGCGCCGTGTTCACCGACGAGGACGAGACCGCGGCGATCATCCGGTCGTTGCGCATCCACGGCCAAGGCAAAGACAAATATGACAATGTCAGGGTCGGCATCAACGGCCGCCTCGATACGATTCAAGCCGCGATCCTGCTCGAGAAACTGGCCATCTTCGCCGACGAGATCGAGGCGCGCGACCGGGCTGCCGCGCGGTATGACGAGCTGTTGCCGAGCGGCATCAAACGACCCGTTGTGATCGACGATGCTACGTCGGTGTGGGCGCAGTACACGGTGCAGACGGATGACCGAGACGATTGGCTGACCCGGCTGAAGCGGCTCGGCGTGCCGGCGGCGATCTACTATGCGCGGCCGCTTCACCGGCAGCCGGCTTACGAACGCCACCCGCGCGCCGATGCGACCCTGCCCGCTACCGACAGGCTGGTCTCGGCGGTGCTGAGCCTACCGATGCATCCTTATCTCACGGTGGAAGACCAGGCGCGGATCGCTGCAAGCCTGAGGTCCAACGAACTGCTGATGAGTGAACCCGGATAGGAGCCCTGTGCCACGTGCAAGACTCCGGTGCGGACGCCGCCTTTGTATCCTTATCGGGTAGGCAAGGACTCCGCCAGCCCGAGGCCTCACGCGGCGGGCAGGGCGGCCGTGCCGATCAAGGAGCGAAGCACGAGGACAGGGACCAGCATCGCCGAACGCTCTTTCAACAAGTTGCCGGCGACATCCTGCGCATTTCGGGCGCGGTGGGATTGGCACAGCTCCTGGTCTTTGCAGTGGGTCCGGTGATCACGCGCCAATACAGTCCCGAGGCCTTTGGGCATTTCGCCATCTTCGGCGCAACGGTTACGATTCTCGTGCCGCTGGCCTCGCTGCGGTACGAGTGGGCATTACCGCTGCCGGCCGAGGACTCGGGCGCGCTCGATCTGCTGGCATTGTGCGTGGCGGTGGTCGCGGCTTTCTCGCTTGCCGTCTCCTCGCTTGCCCTCCTCGTCTGGCCGATCGTCGTCATGTGGACCAATGTCGGCGTCGCCGAGCTGATGCTGCTACCGCTTGCGATCTGCACTCTCGGCCTGCATGCCGTCGTGACCGGGTGGCTCGCGCGAGACCGAGCTTTCTCACAGCTCGCCCGAATACGGTTCATCACCACGCTCGGCGCCGTGGCTTGCCAGATCGCCTTCGGCGTGATCGACGCCGGCCCGACGAGCCTGATCCTGGGTTTTGTCGGCGGCTATATCCTCGGACTTGCTCTCGCCGTCTATCAGTGTCGGCGCGCGCTCTTGCGGAGCGCCGCTCGACTGCGCCTGCGGCGCATGCGGCGGGTCGCCGCAGAGTATCGCGCCTTCGCCATGATTACGGCGCCCTCCGGCGTCGTTAACGCCATTGGATCTCAATTGCCGAACATGGTCCTACCATCGCTCTATGGCCTTGACGTCACCGGCCAATACTCGCTCGCGCAGCGCGCCCTCTCGCAGCCAACCGTGTTCCTCGGTCAATCCGTCAGTCAGGTCCTCTGGAGCAATGCGGCGAGGCTCGTCACTGAGCAGCCGGCGGCCCTCTGGCCGCTCTTCCTCCATCTTAACATCGTTCTCGCCGTGGTGATGGCGCCAGGATTTGTGCTGATCTGGTTTGGGCCCGAGATCTTCGGCTTCGTGTTTGGCGCCGCCTGGCGTCAGGCGGGCAGTTTCGCCGGCGTGCTGATCATTGCGAGCTTCCTCGGTTTGGTGGCACAGAGCACGACGAGCCTGCATGTTTATCGACTGAACCATTGGATGTGCGCGTGGGAATTCATCCACCTCATCCTGGTCATCGCGGCGCTCGCCGCCGCGGTGCAGTTTTCGTTCTCGCCGATGATCTGCATCGTCGCCATCACGGCGGCGTTCGTCATCGCTCACGCGCTGCTGCTCGCGCTTAACGCCAGGGCCATCTGGCGGGTCAATCGGCAAGCAGAACGGGCGGATCACCCGGTGCCCGTATCAATTCCATGACCTGGGGTGCTGATGTTTGCGCATGATCGAGTCTCGCTGAAGGCTGGCCCGCCGCAAATTCGGACCGGCGGGTTGCCGATAGCCCGCGGTGTCAGCGCGGCGGAAGTCGACCAATCACCCCGCTTCTTCCCGAGCCTCGCGGACCTCTTCTCCATCGAGGCGAGCTTCGTGCTTTTCCTCTATGCGGGGCGCTACAAGTCGTTGCCGGAACTGCGCGGGTTTCCCATCGATTTCACACTTCTGTTCTTTGTCGCCACGCTCTGTCTGATGGCGTGGGCGAGCGTCTCAGGTCGGCTCAAACCGCTGCCGCTGAACCTTCCCGTTGTTTTGATGATCTCTTTCAGCGCACTCGCCGCGATCAGCCTGTTCTGGTCCAGCATCGACCAGCGCAACGTCGACAAGATCCTGCGTTTTCTGCTGCTCACCAGCACCAGCTTCTTTGCCGCTTACATTTTGGGGCAGCAGAAAATCCGCCGCGAGCGCCTGCTGCGCGTGCTGGTGGGGTTGAGCTGCGCCATTCTCCTCTACTACGCCTACTATCGCTACATACTTGGGGTCGATATGTCCGACCCCGCGCTGGGTGGGCGGGTTCCAGAGGACGCGAACAACTATCTTGAGTACAACGCCCATGCGGCAATCTTATTTATTTTTTTTCTATCTCTCGCCGTGTACGGTTCGCTGAGGCAGCGTGGCGGAGCGATCATCGGCGCGTGCGTGGCGCTGTTTGGCCTGGTCACCATCGGTGGCCGCGGCCCGCTTGCTATCGCGCTCGTCACCATTCCCTTTCTTGCGCTCGGGCTGCTCATGCGGTCGCGGGGAAGCCGGCAAGGTCTGGGCCGGCTTGTCGTCTTCCTAGTCGCCGTGCTCGCCGTAGCGATTGTTGGATATATGGGCTTTGTGGAGTTGCGTGGATCCGACGCCGCGCGGGACGAGCTGCGAACGTTGGATCGCTACGAGTTGCAGCTGTCGCGCGAGAGCACGGACTCGCTGGATGAAAGGCTCGAAGGGCAGGGCTTTGCGTTCCGCCAATGGCTGGAAAAGCCGCTTTTCGGTTGGGGCATCGGCGAGTTCCGCGTGCAGAACAGCTATCTCGAATACCCGCACAATTTATTGCTCGAGATCCTGATGGAAATCGGGCTTCTCGGCGCCTTCCTGTTCTTTGCAACCTGTGCGTTGGCGGTCGCCGGGTGCTGGCTCCTGATGCAAAAGCCGGATCCCAGCTGGGTCGATGTAGGGATCGGCTTGCTCTTTCTGGCAGAGCTTACCTCGCACGTGACAGTGCAGGGCTACCTTGCGGACGATCGCTATTTCCTCGCGTATATCGGATTGGCGATCGGACTGAGGAGAGGAGCGGTGAGCCGCTCAATTGAATTCGTCCGCCGCCGCCGCGCGGTCGGCAGTCATTGAAGCGCCGGCGTGAACATTCTTCTGATCAATCATTACGCGGGCTCCGACCAGATGGGAATGGAGTATCGCCCCTTTTATCTCGCGCGCGAGTGGGTGGCGAACGGACATTCCGCGACGCTCGTGGCGGCGGCCTATTCGCACCTGCGCAATCGCCAACCCGTCGTGCGGACCGACCTCGAAATCTCGCAAGAGGAGGGCGTCAGGTTCCGCTGGCTGCGCGCCAACCGCTATGTCGGCAGCGGCGCAGGGCGCGTCGCCAACATGCTGACTTTCGTCGGCAGGTTGCTTGCTCACGCCGACCGCATCGCCTGGGAAGAGCGCCCTGACATCGTGGTTTGCTCGTCGACTTATCCGCTTGATATCTATCCCGGCGCAAGGATCGCGCGAAAGATGCGGGCGCGCCTGGTATTCGAGGTGCACGACCTTTGGCCGCTCACGCCGATCCTGCTGGGCGGGTACTCGAGGAGCCATCCTTATATTCAGCTCCTTCAGCGCGCCGAGGATTGCGCCTATCGGCGCGCTGAGATGGTCGTCTCGTTGCTGCCGGACTCGCTCAACTACATGGTCGGTCGCGGGCTCGACCCGCGGAAGTTCGTGCACATTCCGAACGGCATTCCCGTCTCGCGCTTGCTGACGACAACCTCAGGCGATTTGCCGCCAGCGGTTGCGCTGCGGATCGAGCAGGAACGTCGGCGCGGTCGTTTTCTCGTTGGTTACGCTGGCGGCATCAATGTGGCGATGGCCCTGGAGACGTTGTTGGAGACGGCGCGCATTTTGGCGAGAGCCGACATGACGTTTCTTCTCGCCGGCGACGGGTCGCAAGCACGGACTCTGCAAGCACAAGTCACGCGATCAAAGATCGAAAATTTTCACCTTGTCGGTCACATCCCGAAGCCAAGCGTGCAAAATTTCCTATCGCAGATGGATGCGCTCGCGATCCCCTTTCATCGCAGCCCGCTCTATCGCTTCGGGGTCTCACCCAACAAATCAGAACGACGGTGCCTCGGGGAAAATGGCCGGCGCTTTGTCCTGTGCAACCATGACTATCACATCCTGGCGCGGCGATTTATCGATGCGCTGAGCTAGTCGTCTCGCCGCCGTGCCGCTCCATCGAAGAGAATCCCTGTAAATGCCGAAGTCCCGCAAACTCCAGTTCGTACCGCTGACCCAGGATCTCGTCCCGGCCTGTGGCGAATTCAACGAGCGCCTCGGGCGCGCCGGAGCAGCCCTCAGCGGCTTTACCTGCTTGGTGAATCGCGACCGCGGCATGCATCCGCCCGCGCCCATGGAGGTCGAACGCTACGTCGGGGTCGATGTCGATGGGCAAGTGCGGGGTGCCTATTCGCTACGCTGGCAATTCTTGTGGTTGCATGGCGAGCAGCTGCTGGGCGCTCATTATGGCTATCCGATTTCGGAAGGCATCATCGACAAACAGTATGCAATGGTCGGTGTGTTGGTGCTGCTCGATGCCGTGAAGCGATGTGAATATCTGTACTTGCTAGGGGCTGGTGGCCGCACCGGCAACGTGTTTCGCGTCGCCGAGCACGTCGGCTTTGCAATCGAGGACGTGCCGTTCCTCTTTCGTGTAATCAATGGGGGGCGCTTCCTTCGCAATCTGCCGCAGATGCAACGCGGTCTGGAGCGTCGTGTGCTTGCGACGATTGGCAGCGCAACCGGTCTGGCCCAAATCGCGACCGGCATCCTGCACGGAGCCTCCGCGATCCGACATTGCGGCAGCTCATCGCTACGTCCAACCTCGAGCGTTACCGTCGAGGAGGTCGCCACTCTGGCCGCGCCAGCGGACGAGGTGTGGTCTCGGGTGCGATCCCAATACGCCCTTTGCGTGGTCCGGGACGGCGCACATGTCGAACCATCATTCCCGCTTGATCGCACCGACCTCCATCGCCTGGTTGTCCGTCATCAAGGATCGATCGTCGGCTGGTCGGTGGTTATGAGACAAGGTCTCTCGAGACTGCAGGCGTATCTTGGCGATGTCACGCCCGGTCTCATTGTTGATGCGTTCGGAGATACGGTGTACGCCAACGAGATCGTACGTGCCGCAACCGCCTACCTCGCAGATCAAGCCGTTGATGTCGTGATTACCAACACGTGCCATGCGGGCTGGGTTAGCGGATATAAACGCGCGGGCTTCATTGCTTGGGACAGCCAGTTTCCATTGATTGTGTCCCATTCACTTGCGCGCCGCATCGGTGACCTCCGGGCCATCATGCCGCGGAGCCACATGTCCCGAGCCGATGCCGATGGGGTTCACTATCTCCATTGATTCTCAATTGCTGCGGTGAGCGATAACGGCGATGGACCGGCGATCACGCCGCGGTCAGCGATGGGCGGGTGACGATAGCCCGCTCCTCCGGGTCAACGAGGCACGAGCGATTGCTGCAGCCGAGTTTCGACTTCGGTGCGGCGGTCCCTCGTGCCACCGAGAGCCTCGGTCTGGCCACTGTCGCACGGCTCCTCCTCTCGACCGCGCAACACACCGGCGGAAAGTTGCGTGACGAAGTGGTGCCATGCATCTACGTCGAGGAGACGTCCCTTGTTACGAGCCCGGGTGATGCGAATTGTGCTGTCATCCCCGCAGGCAACGAGCAGCCCGGTTTCTGCGACATCAATGATCGAGCCCGGTGGCTTGCCGCATCGGCCTTCTATGCGGGCACGCGAGACCTCCACGGCGAAATCCATCGTCGGATCGAGCGCGGCTACGTAAGTCGGTGATCGGAACGGCTCGTAGTTGCTGGCGCGGACAAAGTCGATGATCGCGGGGGCCGGCCAGTTCCAATCAATGCGACCGTCCAGGATGTCGCGGTGCCGGTAAACCCTGCGTTTCGTTAGATCCTGAGGTATGACAGAAAGCGGGACGTTGGTCGCGATCTGATCGATGACCTCGCTGAATATTTCGCTTCCCGCCCTCATGCAGCGACGGAAGACAGAGAGACCGGTATCTTCCGGTCGTATGGCGAAGCGGGCCTGCCGGACAATGCCTCCGGCATCGACCGCCGGTGCCATGAGATGGATAGTGGCTCCGAACTCTTTCTCGCCATTTCTAATCGCCCACTGGTGTGTATGGAGTCCTGCATATTCCGGAAGCACACCGGGATGGAGGTTGAGACCGCCTCGCTCAAACAACGCCAAAATCGGTGCCGGAATGATGACAGTGCTGTTTGCACTTAGCAGCCAGTCGATTTTCTTTCCCTTCGCCAAGGCAATCACTTCCTCGTTTGCCAGAAGAAGGCTGGGCCGTTCTACGGGAATGTGGTGCTTCCCAGCAAAATCGACCAACAGGCTGTCGCGCGGGCTGGCGGTGATCAGTGCAACAATCTCCATCTCCGATCTGGCGAGGAGCGCGCTCAAGACGGTTCTTGCCGGCTCGCCCTCCCCAATGACGAGAAACAACGTCATGTGGTTCAGCTCCTGGCTTGCGGCGGCCGGTATCGACCGGTGCCCCTCGCATCGAGTGCGGTACGCGCTCAGGCTGCGATCAGTTCAAGCGCCCTGTGAAAAACCACGCTGGTGTGCTCAAGCTCCTCGCGCGAAGCCGGGATGTCCAGGATGAAGGTTCGATAGCCTTTGGCGATATAACGCGAGATCTCTGCCGCAGTCCGGCGATAGCTCCCGACGATGTAGGGACAGAATGTCTTGTAGGTTTGGAACGGTCCGAGCCAATAGGGATTTGCCTCGGACACGAGCTTCCGGTCCAGCTCGGAGAGCTGCCGGTGCCAAACCGAGTCACTGACTTTCGCCGCGAGTTTGTGGGCGATCTCACCCGTGCGGTCCTCGGGGAAGCGTTCGTGCGCGACCTGCCATGCCTCCTCACCCCGCTCGCGCGCGATGATGCCTATGCGCGCACCGCACTTGACCGCAGCCGGCGCGTCGGCCTCTTCTGCTTCAATCGGGCGTGGGTAGACGATCGCCGTCGCCCCCGTTGCTTCCGCGGCAGCCATCCCTGCCGGCGAAGAGCCGGAAATCAAGATTTCCGGAAAGAGTTCTTTCGCCAGGGGCGGCGTCATCTTGAGGTTCTTCACGGAATGATATTTTCCCTCAAACGTGACGGGACCTTGGCTCTCCAGCAGCCGTCTCATAATTAAGGTGTATTCGGTGGTGCGCACGTAGCGGTCGTCGTGCGGCGTCGTATCATTCAGCGCGAGGAGGTCGTTCTTGAAGCCGCCGGCGAGCATATTGAGACAGATGCGCCGGCGGTAAAGATGCGCATAGGACGCGACCATCTTCGCGGCCGTGTAGGGATGCATGTAGATCGGCTGGATAGCGACAAGTGGGCAAAGCCGGCTCGTATTCTCCAGTATGATCTGCGAGATGAGCCAGGGGTCGACAAGCCCGTTGTCGGTGTAGACAAGGATCCCCGTGCAGCCGATATCCTCGCTCCACCGCGCCACCTCCACGATGCGGCGCACGTAGTCCTCTTGGACGACGTCCTTGGATTGCGGGCAGGTGCTGAAAACCTCCAACGCATCGATCGAGCTTGAAAATGTCATGGCCATCTCCCAGGCTGGTCACGTTTGCCACGTCCGTCGCCCGCTTGCGCTTCCAATGGCCTGATAGCAACGGCCATGCGGCGATGTACGATATCGCTCAGCGAGCGAGTGCAATTTCGATTACCATGGTGCGCCGTCACGAACTGCTCGCTGTAACCGGTGGCCATCGGAAAGCGCGGGTAGAGTTTTTCGCCTATTCATTTTCAGTCCCCGATCTCGCGACAAACGCGTTGATCAGGCTTTGCAGGGTCACGCCATTTTCGAGTTCGATCCGATCGGGATCGAACTCCATCTTTCCCTTTTCCTCGACCCACACTATGACCTCCATCAAATCGGCCGAGTCGATCAGTCCGAGCTCCGTGAGATTGGTGTCATCATCAACGGTTGCCGTCGCAACCGCGGCAGCGAGCTTTGGCGCCAGCGCGGCGAGGACGAGTTTGCGTATACCGTCAGTGGCCTGCGCTAACATCGCGGCTCTCTACGAATGACCTAAGCCCGGCATAATCGGTCTTGCCGTTCCCGTTCAGCGGCCACGAGGCGAGGTCATAGAGCTCCTTTGGCAGCATGTACTCGGGGAGCCGCTTGCGGCATTGATCCATGATCTGCTCGGTCGCAGCCTGTCGTCCGCTGAGAAAGCCGACGATGCCGATCGCAAGCCCGTTTTTTGTGACCGGCCACGGTATCACGCCGACCATGTCCGTCCCGGCCGCGGCTCGGATCACCGACTCGATCTCCAGCAATTCGATGCGATGCCCGCGTATCTTCACCTGTCGGTCGATTCGGCCTCGAAAGAGCAGACCATGTTCCGGGCTGCTGACGACGAGATCGCCGGTGCGGTACCATGATCCATCGGCAGCGCTTGCATTCAGCGGCGGCGCAAATCGCTCTGCGGTCTTCTCGGGCGATCCCCAGTAGCCGCTAGCAACTTGGGACCCGCCGAGGCATAGCTCGCCGACCTCCCCATCCGGCACGGCGCGTCCCTCGGAGTCGATTACGGCAGTCACTTGCCCCGGTAACGGCCATCCGATCGGAACGATTTCCCGCTCGTCAACTGCGGTGCCGGCGTCACGCGGCAGACGGTAGGCGGTGAAAGCGACGGTCGCCTCTGTTGGACCGTAAAGATTCTCGACCGTCGAATTCGGCGCCGCCTCTTGCCACTGCTTGGCCAACCTAACGGGCAGCGCCTCGCCGCAGAACAGACTCCAGCGCAGGGTTGGAAAATCGCCAGGCTTCAGCATGCGCATTTGCGACATGAAGGCGGCGGTCGAGGGTACCGAAAACCAGAAGGTCAGCTGATGCTGGCGTATGAATTCCCGTGGCCCGAACTTCGCATTTTGCGGAACGCAATAGAGGCATGCTCCTGCACTCCAGCATAGGAACATGTCGTGGACCGAAAGATCGAACGAGAAGTCGAAGAGCTGAGTGAACCTGTCATCGCAACTCGGCCGATAGCGGTCGCGGACGTTCTGAATGTAAGTCACCGCGTTACGATGGCTGATGAGCACACCCTTGGGGGCGCCGGTGCTGCCAGAGGTGAACAATAGATACGCGCCGCCTTCCGCATCCACCAATGGATCGGTTTTTGGTCGTTCCGACCACTCAATATCGGATCGACAAAGGAAGCGGTGCCGACGCAATTTTACTGCCCAGTTGGGGGGCGTCACCAGATCTGGAAGAACAACGATTAGCGAGCGAGGAAAACTCGTCAGTACCTGCTCCGCGACGGCAACGCAACGATCGTCGACGATGATCACGTCCACCCTAGACGACATCATCATACCGACCAGCCTCTCGCCCGGGATGCGAGGGTTGAGCGGCACATATGCGAGCCCTGCCATCAACGTTCCGAGGAGCGCGGTGTAAGCCGCCGCCGTACGGTCGACTAGCAACGCGCATCGGCCACCGCGCAAACCCCCTCGCATGGCGGTGAGTGCGGCTGCGAGCGCTATCGCTGCATCGTAAAGCTCCGCATAACTGATCTCACAGCCATCTACCCATAGGGCCGGACGGAGCCTGTGCTCTCGAGCAGAGGCACGGAACAAATCGGGCAGGGCAATCGGCTTACCATCGAACATCACGAGCACCCAGGTTATGATTGCCGACCATCCTGGAAGTGGGATTTTTCTTTTCTTACATTCGATCTGCATCCGCAAGACTGGATAGCAAACTATCAGGAACAATACGAAAAGGAAAGACGTCGGGTACGGTAATAAGAAGTCGGCCCCACAGGGCCCGGCGACCTCGCCCGAGTTGCCGCCGCTACAAGAAAGTCCCTACATGGCTGGCATAATCTGTTAGGATAGGAAAGATTCGTTTGATTGGCGCCGTAAGAAAGTTAAGGGGGGTGGAGTTAAGGGGAGCGCCGATATGACCACCGGAATAATTTGGCCGGACGGCAAACGTTTCGCCTTCACTGTTTTCGATGACACAGATCATGCGACTCTTGACCGGATTTCCGCTGTCTATTCCCTGCTGTCCGATTGCGGAATGAGGACCACAAAATCCGTTTGGCCCCTGCGTGGAAGGAACGCTCCAAGAATCGGTGGTTCGACCTGCGAGGACAAGGAGTATCTCCGCTGGCTTTTGGACCTCGAACGACAGGGTTTTGAGATTGCCCTCCACAATGTTGCTCCCTCGACGTCTCGTCGCGAGGACGTAATAAGAGGATTAAACCGGTTCAAAGAACTATTCGGACATGATCCGGCGTGCTTCGCGAACCATGCCGGCTGTGATGAAAATATTTATTGGGGCACCGACCGCTTCTCCGGGCTCAACCGAAGGCTTTACAGCACCTACTTGCTTCTGCGGGGAGGCCGCACACGGGTTACCGCGCGCGGACACGTCGAAGGAGATCCGCTTTTCTGGGGCGATTTGTGCAGAGCAAGGATCAAGTATGTGAGAAACTTTGTTTTCAGTGGGATAAATACGCTCGAAAAATGTCCATTCATGCCGTACCTCGACCCGCAAAGGCCGCTGGTCAACTACTGGTTTGCCTCTTCCGACGGACCCAACGTCGATGCTTTTAACACCTGCGTCGCCGAGGAAGCTCAGGACTTGCTCGAAGAGCAGGGTGGGCTCTGCATCATGTATACCCATTTCGCGATCGGTTTTCAGCAAGATGGCCGGGTGAAACCGCGATTCCGCGAGCTGATGACTCGCCTTTCACGAAAGAACGGCTGGTTTGTTCCGGTGCAACAGATTCTCGATCGTATGCTGTCGGTCAAGGGTGTGCACGTCCTCACCTCCAAGGAAAGAGTGAGACTTGAGCGACAATGGATCGTCGACAGATTCCTGCATAAGAGAATCACGCCCTGAGGCTCGCGGACGCACGCGTACTGTGTGAATGATAACGGGCTTGTCTCCTCACGGCGTTAGGCGCGCGAACTCGTACGCTCCGATGGCACACCCGGTCCCCGGGGGCCGGGAGACAGCATCGATATCCTTTGGAGGAGCGTGGCTCAACGTGCCGGCGGCAATGGCAGGAGAATTGGTTGCGAGGTGGTAGTCGCCGCCGCCGGTGCGGATGTAATTGACGAATTTGGGGTCCGCCGTCACCGCTGCGGAATCGGGAGCACTCGTGCGCAGCCACCAA